>Ga0307515_10004382_pt1 | contig 29264 bp, 24 predicted proteins | sample 17_EM_MG_FD_194513 | JGI IMG/M metagenome (GOLD analysis project Ga0307515, IMG submission 194513) | Populus trichocarpa ectomycorrhiza microbial communities from riparian zone in the Pacific Northwest, United States - 17_EM | ecosystem: Host-associated > Plants > Roots > Unclassified | place... | reverse complement strand
ACTATACTAAACAATTATAAAGCCGATTTATAATAATAGGTCTTTATTATTAGTAAAGGAGGTGTTTATAAATGCCAGTAAGCTAAGGGAACTTAGGTCTAGTAGTATAAAAGTAAGTCCCCTTGCTATATTGTTAATTTGCTACTAAATGCGCTTATTAAGCTGCTTAATATTTTCTTCTTGTGGATCTACTGCCTGGGCCGTAAAGGATAAGTCGTAGGCAGATTTAGGTTGGCAGACTATGGCAATATAGGCGCCTCTTGCACGCTATGCAGCGTATTGGTCCTTTATATTTATAGTCTTATAGGTCTCTCCGCGGGAACTGGTAAGGTCCGTAGGCTTTACTATAATGGGCTTTAGGTTTTAAGCTTGGCGTTCCTAGGTTAGCTAGATTAAGTTGCCCCTTTGTATAATTAAGCCTCCGTTAAACTTAATTGGAGTCTGCTTAGTTAACTGCTCTTACAGCTTTACTAGGAACTTAGCTTCTTGCAGTTTAGTCTCTTTAGCGTCCGTAAATGTCCAGTCCGCTAAAAAGAGGGTATTGTTTATTTAGAGTTTAATAATACCGAGGCCGTTTAATAGGGTGTATAGGAGGTAGGGGTTATAGGTTGACTACTCCATCTTGAGTTTACGGACGTGGTGCTAGTAATATGTCTTAAACTAGTGGTTTCTAGCTTCTGGCACTCCATAAAGTGGTTTTATAACCTATAAAATTATTCCTGGTTATAAATTAAGCTCTAGTGGTGGTCGTATAAAGATATCCCTACTTAGGTAGGTATTGGATTGTATGTAGGCTTATAAGATATCCCGTAGGTAAAGAGCTATGGGTTTACTTTGCTGTAGGCTGGGTATAAGTATAAGTATAATCCGTTGGCTGACTTATTAGATTGTAGGCAATTGCGTAAGGACTAAGTCCTTTCCCTAGTCGTTATAAGCTTGTATAATAAGCCTTAACTTTTTAAAGGCTTTGTTAGTACTAGGGTACTTAATTTCGTTGATGAAGCGCGAGTTAAATATATAGACGCCTTGCGGAACGTCTCTCTTTATTATAACCGCAAAGACGCCCTTTTTAAATAGTCCGTTAATTTCTTTACGTCGTAAGTCCGTAAAAGGGGTTTTCTGTATTAAAACTAATATATCTATAGGCGGAGATTGCCTTGCGGATATACCTACGGAGGTTAGATAATTCTCCATTATGGGGTTCTTATGGGGGCGTTCTCGGCTACGCTTTACGGTAGGTTTAGTAGGTTTAGTGGGTTTCTAGGGGACCTCTAGGGTAGGTAAGGGTGCTTCTAGTTTATTTAATTCGGCGGGTGTTTCTGGTTTATCTGGCTCGGTGGGTGCTTTTGGTTTGTCTAGCTTGACGTTATAGGTGTTTTCGGACCGAAAATAGGGTTTTATGGATGTGCTTCTAAAGCTTATCGGTCCGCTAGGGAGCTATATATAGTAGGTCTCGTCTTCTACGGCTAGTAGACGGTAAGGTCTAGTTTAATTGCCGCTTTTACGCTATATAAGGACTTTAGAATTAAGTGGGAGGTTGTGTACTAGGGTTATATTAGGTCCGTTGCGGTAGTATAAGGCGTTATTAATAGTTTGTTTAGCCCGTAATTTAACTATTTCGGCTATTGCCTTCCGTATTATAGCTGCTTAATCCGTAATAGATGGGGTAAGGGGGTCCAGTTTACTTATCCTTGGGTAGGCTCCGTAGACTAAGAGGGTAGGTACTAGTCCGTTAGGGCTAGCGGTGTTGTTAATAGCTTTTACGGCCATCTGTAAAGCTAGTTCCTTTTAGATGTTTTTACACTCGTCCGTAATAATCTGGTAAGCTCTCTGTAAAGCTAGATAAGCTTGCTTAATAAGCCTAACGGACTAATACGCCTTAACTGGAACGGCTTTTGTTAATATAGCTATGGCCGTAGTATACTGCTGAAATTTCTTACTAATAAAGTTCCTACTAGCGTTGTGGGTAATATACTTAGGAGGTCTAAGGTATGTGTTAATCTAGTAGGTCCGTAAAATGTCCTAAGTATATTTTACGGATATATTTTATAACTAACGGGCGGCTTAATAGCGGGTTGCCTCGTTAATTATATATAATACTAGACTGCCGTTGATGTATATAATGTCTACGTATACTAAGTGGTTAAAGTTAAGGTCCTTATGAAGGGTAAACTTAAATCTGCCTGGGGAATGTCCGTGTTTCTGGCAAAAAGAGCAGTATTTGGTTAGGTGGTTGATTGCCTTCCTATTAACGTTATTATGTCTAGAGCGTTTAAGGACTTTATGCAGCTTTTTGGCTGATGGGTGGCCGAAACGGCGGTATAGGCGGTAGATTTCCGTACTGGTAAGGTAGCACGGGTTATAGTTAAAAGATTCCTAAATATAGGTCCGTAAAGTCTCTCCCTATATAAGGAACGGGTGTCTAAATCGTTGTGTAATTAGTAGGGTAATATTCTTGCTTCTTAGGGCAGTTATAGGGCCGATTAGGGTATCTATAATATTATTGTAGTAAACCTATAGTCTGTCTATGTTCGCAAGGCAGAGTAGAAAAGGGGTGTCCGCTTTTACTATATGGAAGTTAACTGGGCTAATTAGAGTCTTAACTTTGATTAATCTAATTGATGCGGTTAAACTAATGCCGAATTGGATGTTTATGGCCCCAGTTTGTATAGTATTAATGTCCGTATTATTATTTACGGTGGTCTTATATATAAGGTATTATCCGTAACCTGTAGTAGACTTCTTAGAGGCACCTATATTAATTATAACGCTATAGAATTCTTTGGGGGTATAGCGTTCTGTAGTGATATATGTAAATAGGTCCTATTTAGGGTCTATAACGTCCGTAATAGGTCTAATGGGTGTGCTTGCGGGCCAGTTTTTGGGTATAATTAAGTGTGTAAAGGAGCGGTCGGCTAATACGGTTGTAATATTAAAGGCTTGGCTATCCGTAAAAGGTTTAAAAGTAGTTAAGAATGTTTTTAAGGTCTCCTGTTCCTAAGTATCTGAGTTAAAATTAATTATAAGGGCTTCCATTAACTTGTTAAGAGACTTTTTTGCTTCCTTTTCTTTATAGTCTAAGATAAACTGGTTAATCTGTCTGTTAAATCTCTTCTTAGACTTGTCGCGTTCTTTCTGGGTATGCCTTATAGACTAATATCCTTCCTTACCGCATATAAAGCACTTCTGGCTAGTTCGTCTGTGGGGGTATACTTTTATACGGGAGTTACTGCGGGGGTTATAGGTGGGACTTGGTTGGTACGGGTACTGCTGGTAGTAGCGGCGGTCCGTAAAGTAGGCGTCTGAGTTAGTTTGTGGGTTTTGCAGGTCCGTAATAAAGGCTTAAGTACTATCTGGCGGGTTTAAGACTTTGTACGTTATAATAGAGGACTATAAATTATTAATAAGGCTAGCTATGGTGTCTGCGGGCTTATAATAGGCGTATTTGTAGGGTTTTACTTCCTAGCAAGCTATAATAAGCTTATTGTATAGGAAGTCGTCTATTTAAAGCTTAATGTTAAGGCCGTGCTGTAGGTGCTGGAGGTCTTTAATAAGAATTTGCAGGCATTCTATGGTCGACTTTTTGGTATTCTTGTTAATTACGGTCCGTAGCTTAGTCGCATTCTATTAGGTAAGGATATTACGCCTATATTCTGGCCCTTTAAAGTAGTTGCGTGTAGCTTTGTATAGCTTATTAAAGGAGACACTAAGGGGGTTACTCTTAAGGTTAGTGTAGTAGTAGTTAAGGGCTAGGCCACGTAGCATGGTAGAGTAGGCTTGGCTGAATTTCCGTTTAGGAATGTTAGCCTTTTAACAGAGGTCCGTAAAGATAGTTAGTTTAAAGTTAAAGTTATCGTTTTTACCGCTATACTTGGATTTGTTGGTATAGAGCTTAGCTAAGTTAGCTAGCTCCTTGCCGTAGGTCTTTACTTAAGTAGGTTATAGATTTGTGACTTAGGCAGGTTGTGGATCTGTAGCTTGGGCGGCGGGAGGGTTTTAGTCCGTATTTTGGTTTGTAGGGGTATTACGGTCCGTATTTTGGGTTATGGGGGTATTATAGTCTATAGCGTGGTCCGTAACTTAAGAGTAGGGTATATTTTAGCTAGTAAGGTTAATTCTAAAGCTGCTTTAGTTTATGGGGCGAATTTAGTTAAGTGGGTTAGGTATAAGGCTAGCGATTATATTAAGTTTGGAAGAAGTAAAGAGTTCTTTTATAGCTTTAACCTGGTCTAGGATTTCCTCTTTAGTCTATTCTATTTGGTCCTTCTCCTGTATTATGTTGTATAAGGACCATACAATAGTAACTCGTTTATCCTTTTTAACCTATATACCTTGGTAATGTAAAAGGGTTCGTAGGTTACGGATGGCATTAGGGTTATAAGCCTTAAGAATAGCTTCTGTAAAATCCGTAAAGTCTTCCTTGTATTGCTTCTATAGGTCGTTATTTAGAAGCTTATAGTATCCGTATTTAAGGATTTTAAAATTAATATAGTTGTTAACGTTATTTGTAGACGTAAGGTTAACTCCCTGGCTCCACTTCTTTTGGCCTTCGCTGACTTGCTTGCTGATGTCTGCCATACTATATAGTATAGTATAGTACGTAGCGGGTAGTAGAGGTCTTGTAGGGTCCGTAAAAGCGGTTAGCGGGTCCGTGGTGGTTTATAGAAGGGTAAGGGTGTCTGTAAGGGGTCTTAATAGGTCCGTAGTAGTTTATAAAGGGGTAGGGGGTCTCTGTAAGAGGTCTAAAAAGACATCGGAGGTATTAAAGGAGGGTGTAGTAGGAGTAGGGGTTCAAGATTTAAAGGTAGGTTGAGGGTAGGGGTTTCCGTATAGGTCTGTATTTACGTCTATAAACTTCCGGTAAACCGTACTAAGACTTAAATAAGTATATAGAGTTAGTAATAGGTCCGTAATTCCCGACTTCTAACCTTTTAGTAGGTCGTACTAGGAGTCTAAACGGGTGGTCGCTGTCGTATATATCGCTCGGTGGGAGGTGTTAAGTAATTGCTAATCTGTGCGCGCTTACTAATTAGTATTTGTATTAATTTAATAATATAGTTAAGTTATATCCCGGGGCACGAAATACGTATAGTATTATATGCTCTTTGGGATAGTGGTAACTGTCTCTTGTATTAAAGCAGACTATGTGGTCTATATACTAATGCGACCTCCCCCTGATTAGTTAGTGTTTTAGGAGTGCACTAGACGTGTAAGCGAGTGGTTAGTGCACTGAACGCGTAAACGCGTACCTGGCGTACCGAACGCGTAGGCACGCGGTCGGTACGATAGGTGCTGTAATTGTACAGTATATAATAGTATTAAAAAAGTGGAGCGATATTATATACTATTACGCTATGTATATAAGATTATTTTTTTAGAACTAGAGAACGCTAGCGAAGAACTTACCTTATAAATGGCTGTTAAAGCTATTAACGATTCTACTAGCCCAGATAGACTTATACCTATATTACTAGTCTTTAGCGCCTACCCTTAAATAACTAATAATTTTTTACTATTTCCCTCTGTTATATAATAAGCTAAGGCTATTTATAAGGTAATAAAGGAGGTGTGACGTTTCTACGCCATACGCTAGGTTAACGATGCACTAGGAATGAGAAATGGCCTAAATACCTTAACTACGCTTAATTTGCCACTTTAGTCTAAGGTACGCGTATAGCGTAAAAAGGGAGGATGGTTAGGCCTATATTAACTTATTATAATTAATAGTTAAACTTATATTATTTAGATGCCTTATAGACCCACTTAATTTCGTTTAACTGTTATTAAGCCTTACTATAAAGATAATAGTTCTAAGCCTTTATAGGATACTATAGAAAATGCTCTAGAAGGCGACCACGATTTTAATATAATTGTAGTAGATACGCCGTAACTATAACGCGGTAGAGGTTGCCTAAAGGAATTATAAAATTGCTAATATCTTATTAATTTCGAAGAGCAATTTATTGCCGCTATTAAGAATGGAGTTAAGCTATTAATGGCCTTTATAATAGCTAAGGAGAAGGCTGATTTTAAACTCGTAAAATAGCTCTAAAAGGAAGGTTGTATTATAACTCTAGGAGCTCCTTTTTAAGCATCTAATAAGTAGGAGATTGATGGTCTTATTATAAGAGGAGTTTTTAAATTTAAGAAGTATAACCCTATTAAGTTTGATGGAGTTCGCATCTTTAAGTTAAGAATGGTTAACGAGATTAAGGGTAAGGCTACTAATGCCCTATTTAAGAAATTAAGGCTTATTATTTAAGGTTATAATAATAGTAGTAAGGAGGTAATTTTTACGTAATTTCCTATGATTTAATGAGCTAGTTAGCGAGTTATTATTGCGCTAGCTCCCTCCTTAATAAAGAATGGAATGGCGGTCTATCTATGAGATATTACTTAGGCTTATACCCAATTAGAGATATACCTTTAGCGCTTAATATTAATATACCTTTTAGAGTAAATTCGCTACTAATATCCCGAAGATACGATTATGGTTATACTTAAGCTATTATATGGAATTGTAGAGGTAGGAACCTACTGGTGGGCTACCTATAGTAAGCACTATAAAGAGAAGCTTTTGATGACTACTTCTATATTTAATCCCTGCTTTCTTATTATAACTACGGGAACTCTATTTAGAATTGTTAGTATATAAACTGATAATATAATTATTTTAGGAGACGACTAGTTCTTAGCTCTTAAAGAAGATAAGCTAATAAAGGTAAATCTTATGGTAAAGCTAAAGGAAAAGCTTAATTTAATAATACTATTACTCTTTAATGGATGCATCCTTTCCCTAAATAAGAATTCTATTGCTTTGCGCTAGAAGGGTTAAGGTAAGAAGATTAATATTATTAACGTTAATTTTTTAAAGTAAGGATATGTAGAGTAATGCGCTTATAGAGCTTATATTGCTTTTATCTATTAACCCAAGGCTTTATTTAATCTCTCTGTTGCTGCTTAATACTAGGAACTAACTAAGGATAACGTTCTTGCCCTAAATAAGCGTCTTTCCTAGTAAATGGGCTATCTTAATTAGGGACTACTTTATGTGCCTGTTAATCTTCCTACCGCTAAGCTATTTATATTTGTTAATAGATCGTTTATAAATAATAAAGATTTTAGTTCCTAGCTAGGATATAAGATTATTATCGCGAACAAATCTACTAGAGAGAATGACTTTATAATCTACGGTAATTTTGTTTATTAAAGCTTAACTAAGAGTAAATGTGTTACTTAAAGCGTTTTAGCGTTAGAGATATATAGAATAGTTGGCGGAGTTAATATAGTAATTGTAATTGGAACTACCCTAAAGATAATTATAGATTGACTTAAACTTCCTATTATCCCTATAATTGTATATACCGACTTATATTCCCTCTATAAGTGTTTAGTTAAGCTTAGTACTATAAAGGAGAAGTGCCTTATAATTAATATTATGGCACTTTAGTAATCCTATAAGCGTTAAGAATTCTTTAAGATTTAATAGATTAATAGCTAAGATAACCTAGTAGATGTGATAATAAAGGCGAACCTAAATAAGGCACTAGAGACGTTTATTAACACGAATACTCTACGTATATGAGTTAAAGGTTAGGTTAAAAGGGAGTCCCTAGAAATTTCTTAGTTACGTAAGGTCTTAAGATATTTAGGAACTTTAACCGCCGGTTAAAGTTGTCTAATTGGCCAGATTTTATAGACCCTGACTTAACCTAGCTAATTAGGATTTTTTATCCCTAGGATGGAAAATTGCTATTGGCTCGCTTATAACTAGCGCCTTGGCGGCCCTAACATAATGTCTACCTATAACCCCTTAGTAAGAGAGCACTACGTGCTAAGAGGCAAGCTTTAGGACAGTAAGACTTATATTGCGATAGCAATAGTAAGTAAGGAGGATTGGTATTTGTTACGCTAGTCAAGCAGTATATATATATAGGTGGCAACTATAAAAGAATAGTTGCTAGTGTTGGGAATGAGGCAAGCGGTCGTCACGTGACGCCGTGGCACTAGCGTGGCGAGGAGTCTTAGGCTCCTCGCCCTCCCTTATTCTAATAAATAAGTTTTATTAACTAACATTACTGTAACCCTACTTAAGTAGTCGTTATTAGTGAGTCACCCTATGTGACTAATAAATAGAATAAACGTTATTAGCTAGTTATAATAATTAGATATAGAGGATCTAATAGAAGGTATTAGGAATAATAAAGGTTATTAAATTAAAGACGGAAATGCTATATCTCTAATAGACGACTTAAAGATAGGAGATATCTTTAAGGATAAAGATAAAGAGAAGGGGGATAGTGTTACGGACCTTATATTGGCAGTAGTACGACTACTAAGAATAGATATAAATAGGTTAGTTAAGATAGTATAGAAGGCACTAGAACTGATTGAGCTATAAGATAAGGGGTAGCTAAGTTATATAGCTAGTTATATTATAAGTTCGGAATATAGGAATGTAGGAACGCGATGTACTAATATATTAATATATTAATATACTAAACTCTTTACTATAAGGAGGAGTTATATATTTAAGGACATACGGTCTCTATATATAGTTTTTCTTCTTTATTGTAAGGTGATAAGCTCCGTACTACTTAGTTACGGCATAAACCCTAAAAGGTAAGCGAGTGACTGGCTTGATGCCAGGCACTGCTGTGCGGAACAATATATATAGGCGAGGTGACTTCGTTACCTGATATTTATAGTAAATCTTAAAATATAATTAGAGTTAATCTATTAGGTAACTACTCTACTAGTTATTATTATATTATTAACTTCTTGTTTACCTATATACCTAGCCCATTAATAAGTTTACCGTAGTTCCTACTATAAGGCTTTGTTATACTACTTATAGGCATATATTATAATATCCTCTTTAGTAGTAATTCTTATATAAATTAAACATTATGAGCTTAGACGCGTAGCCACGCCTTCCTTCGCATAATAATAACGCCCTATTATATTATAGAATCTTACTCTTCCCTACTAATATACCTACTATAGCGGAAATAAGCTCTTGCGCTATTAGATTTACTTCCTGTAACCTCTATATACTAACTTAAAAGGCTATTAAAGCTATTACCCTATTACTCTAGCGCCTCCTTCTATATAATAAAGTATTATTAAATAAACTTCTTTAGCTTACTAAAGAACTCCTTAATTAGATTTAAATTGGGTAAGTACGTGGGTAAGTATATAAGCTTTACGCTAGCTCGCTTAAAGAGAGAGCTAATATAGGCTAAGCAATAGAAGCTCGCGTTATCCATAACAACTACTAATCTTAGTGCTAGATAAGGATTATAATAAGGTAAAAGGATACACTTAATCTAGTAGTTATAGCCCTCTAAATTCGTTAAGCTAGTATATACTAATAATACTAGTATACTATTAACGGTGTAGGTAGGTAGTATATTAACTTGCTGCTTACTACGATTATATAGTATATATAGAACTAGTATAACTCCTACTAGTAACTAAGACGCCTTTTATATACCCGTTTTTAAGTTAGCTCTAGATTTATCTATAAACACTAACTAATTAATAGTAAATTATAAGATCGTAGCCTAGAATAAGGTATAATTCTCCTAGCTTTACTTATAGGCGACTTAACAAGCCTTAAATATAATTAGTAACTTCCTTATATACGCCTATAAAAGCTTCCTTACTAGCTTCTAACTCTAGCCAGTAACTCTTAATTCTGCACTAAGTGTCTGCCTACTTATAACTACCTAAAACTAATTGTGGATAAACTATATTATCTTGTTAAGATATAAGTTCGGAGCCTTATCTAGTCGGCAGAGCAATGCGACAATTATCTCATTACTTAGAATACGTCTCGACTTATATTCGCGGCCAAGCCTCGTCTTTCTATGCAGCCTTATCTTCTTCCAAATATGTTAAAATTGCCTTAGGAGAGCAATTAGCTTAATGGGCGCATACACGCTTACTAGCGCCGGCTATAAGAAGGATTTCAATAAAGGCGTGCTGCCAGTCGCCCATATACGGGGCCATATTGAGGAAGGCAATAAGGTAAAACACCACGATTTGGAACAGATATTGCGACTTTTAGTGAGGGAGAAGAGTTTAGAATAGCTTCAAAATCGAGCTCAGAGCTCCGAATTCGATGTGGGCCGTGGCTTAAGCCCTGGCCACATACTACACCCTTTCCTGCTAGCTCTACACAGGCTTGCCAATCATTCAATTCAATTCAATTGACGCCTCGAGTTGGTTGAATTGAAAGCTTTGTAAGCAGAGGGCTCAATTGATTGAATTGATTGAATCAATATTGCAACGGTTGCAACTGAATTCAACTGACGTGGTAGTTAGTAACTATCACGAGTCTTGGCATGGTGTTGATGCAGGAGGACCTACCTAGCGACGCATAGATCGTTTTCTGCCGGCGTTCCTTTCGCCCCTGCCCTCAATATAGGCCTATCGCGAGTCTTGGCATGATGTTGAGCCACCTTCCTACCGTGCATGTCCTGTTCCTTCCTTCTGCGGGCGCTTCAACTGTCCATCTACTAGATCAATTATGCCTTCCTTATCCCACGATCCTACCGCCATTGAAGCTCCAATTATATCAGGTCGTAATCGTGCGCGATTAGCAGTGAGGAGCACGCCCGTGAGGCAGAATATACGTTTGGGGTCTGACGACATTGGTGGAATCGTCAGTAAATCGAGAGCCATGCGAGCAGTAGAAAGGGTTGAGGTATTATCTAACGCGTTGGAAGCCGTAGGGCGAATCTAGTAGTAAAACTCTGCTTCCTGCGAAGACTTTGGCGTTAATATAATGGTGTAAATAACGGGTGATGCTCGGGTAACCCTTTTTTAGTGAGGAACACTAATAAAAATAAGGTTTAGGGCATTACTGCATATGAACTTTAGAATATTTCTATGATATCAAAAGCTTCAATATTTTTCAATCAATTCAATTCAATCAGGACCTCCAGATTGAATGTGTTGCCAAGCCCGCGAGCTCTCAGTTGATTGAATTGATTGAGTCTTGGCATTCAATTCAATTCAATATTGAAGCCTCGTTGAATGATTGGCAAGCCTGGCTCTACATACTAATTTAGCTGCAGACGTAGCGAAATTAGGTGTGTGTGCTGCGCGCACACAGGGGGGGGGACACTGGAGGTCGTACACCCTGTATAAGGAGCAAAGTCGATATCATTACTTTCATGATTTTGCACTATAATTGTAGTGTATCGATTAATAGAGTTATATATTTACAACTTGACGCGAAGAAGTGAGGCCTCGAAAATGGATTGTCAAGGTGATGATGAGGCTGAGGGCCCTCCATACTAACCCAATACTAACCCAGGCCTCAAAAACGCGTCCGAAAAGTAGGGGGGGGTGTGATATTTGGACGATATGTCGCGGACCTTGGGGGCTCGTGCGTAACCCGAGATTATGCCAAGCCTAACCCGGACCTCCGATACCTCTGGTTACCCCTAAATCCACCAAATTGCATTTTCCAAGGTAGCCACTAATGCCTAGCATAATGTTCAGATGGGTAATATTCCACCGGCGATGACTGCATAAAATCTCTGGGTACCTATCCAAAAGTTGCTGCTCTTGACGGCCAGCCCTTCGATGGCCCCGGATAAGTGAAATGTGCGAGAAGAGAGCCTCAGACAGAAAGTCCCAATATGCTGACGTGAATGGCTTGACAAGGATGCATTCAGGAGGCTTATTTCAACTTAGCTCAATCCTTTGCTGCTGTAGTGAAATGTTGGTAGGGTGGGGGTACGGAGGACGGAGCAAAAAGATATTTCTACTTCCTTTTTGGGACTAGTGGCTACCCCCGCCTAAAATCTCGTTACTCAGGCGACAGAGCCCCAATAACTTTGGCGACCTTATGGTCTATGCCCTTAGACCCACCAAAGGCCCCAAAGAGGCCTAAAACCTCAGCAACCTTGTGGGCACCTTATGGGGAGAAAACCGCTAGTCCCAAAAAGGAAGGGAAAGTCTCCTTTTGCTCCGTCCTCCGTACTCGGGCAGTCTCTTGAGCTCGGCAACGTGCACAAACCACTTTGTAGATATTTTCTTGAGCGATCGAGCTCCATAGCTTCTTCCTCATAGAGCCTCTTATATATATATATATATTCCGCTTCACGCCTAGTCAGTGATCTAACAGAAACTTTCAAGTAAGATTCATCTCGATGGCCGATAGCTCTGCGATTCCCTTGGAAAATCTCCGTCCCTCACGAGCACCTGGGTCTGGTCCACCTAATACTGCTATAACCGCTCAATCAGACCCTGGATCAAACTCTTCATCACTGCCTTCAGCCTCTCCAACGGATATAGCTCCAACTACTACCGAAACGCCAAACGCTAGTGATGTCTCGGCTGGTCAAGCAGCCTCATCAAGTGGGTCTTCTAACAATACGCCAAAAGAACGTAGAAACGCTTTAGTTTCATGCTTGACATCAACATTTACCATTATGGGTGCTGTTGCTACCTTCATTTTCGGCTTGATGGCTTGGTTTGCGGCAACCTATGCAAATGCTTATTCTCGAAAAGGCTATGAGTTGTCACTTTGGGCTGCGTGCCGTGATCGCGAGGTATGTAATAGCTAAGTTTATAATACGCGGTCAAATGAGCTGGCCTGACTTACATGTCATGCTGCAGGTCATTCAAAACACGACAGCCTGTAGAGACCCCTTGAAGAATCCTTTTGGTACGCCAGACGTGTCTACCTATACTCACGTAGCTAGAAACCCAATCCATCATGTTGTCAAGCAAAGCGGGGCTTTTGCAGCTGCTTTCGTAGCCACCGTGAAGCCATCCATAGGATCAGATCCCACCACCAAGACTGTGGCATGGCTAGGCGCTGTGGGACTTATTCAGATCTTAATGCATGGGTTAACTGGTCCGCGCCGACACAAGCAGTGGCTGGAGGTGTATAGTTGTGGACTACCCTTAGCGGCCCCCTCTCATATTACAAACACGAAACAGCATTTTAAAGGTACGACTCTATTGCAGATAAGAAAGTGGAACATATTTAATCTCACACCTAATCTTAGGCTGGACATATTCCTTTCTACCCTCGGAATCCCCTCACGGCCCCTCATACTTGTCGTTCACTCTTTCCCTAATTATGTTGTGTATTTCTTGGATACAAATCGTGCAACAGAACACGGAAAGCCAATACAAATTCATATATGGAGGGATTTTTGTTTTATGTCTTAATTGCTGTCATTTGTACGTCGTTTTCTGTGGGGCGGGCTGCCAAGGGATAAAGCAATAAAGAAAGATAATCGTGTACATAAGCTCAGAGGCTAACTGAAGAGGGGTAGATTTTAAAGTTTGTATTCAACATTAAGAACGAGAAAGGCCATAAACTATTTCCCTTAAAACCATTTTATCACTCTTTGTTTTGAAGTAGCGGCCGGGGGTATTTATTCGAATAAGAATCAAGGGTAAGTTTTAAAATTTGTCACGCGGGGATGCAGGTGTATGGCGTGTGAGGACTCCATAAGGTGGAGTAGTCACGAAGGATGAGAATATATACAACAGGCGAAGCTACCACGTGATCTCAGGAAGCTCCTGTAGATGCCCTAACCCCCCCTACCAACAAAATTTAATTGTGTACAGGTAGCTAGATGGAGAGTTCATGCTGCGCCATTTAAACACCTATTGCTACTCATCTACTAGACCAACCTTCATGTGCTTGCTGTAAAGCAGTCCCATTGTGTATCAACGCTACTTGCTCACTGTTCGATTCAGGAGTTAAGCTAAGCCACCGTAATACCATACTACTTCTTAATAGTATCCGCAGGCTTTGAATTAAATTCATTGGTATCACTCTTTGTCATATGCAACCAGGAAGTTCCCACATACCTTTTCCGCCATGGCATAAACCGTCGCCTGCGGCCCACTCCCCGGGGTCAATGAAAACACGCTCGCACCCGCAACCCGCAACCCCGTCACGCCATAAACCCTCAATTCATCATCCACCACGCCGCCAAGCTCCCGTTTCATCATAGCAGCCGTACAGTACACACGCGCATTAGGCGTCCCTATCAGGCCCCTCGACGCCGTTTTCAACTGCGCGTCGGTGGTCAGGTTGGCTCCGAGACTCAGCTCGGTTGGCCCGAGGACTTGCATCGGCGGTGTGGCCATCAGTTCGCTGTTCTTGCGGAACAGGGCGAGGACGACCTCGAGATCGATGGGGTCCGTGAGCAAGCCGAAGTCGATGAGCGGGTTCGCCAGCGGGTCCGTCGTGTTGAGCGTGATGGAGGCTCGGCTGAACGGCTTGACTATGTAGATGGTGGTGTCGGGCCGGTGTTCTAGCCGATGCTGCCGACGGGCGCGCCGAAGGGGCCGTGTTTCTGAGCGAGGATGTTTCGCTGCGCGACGTAACCTGTAAGGACAGTGGGGTCGGTGCTTGGCGGGAGGAAGCTTGCTGGGTCCTCGAATCGGGCGAGGTTCACGATTGAGGCGTATTTCGATGTCGTGTTCCCCAGAGGCAACTGGATGAAAACGTTTGCCGTCTGCCGAGTCAATGTGTATGCGCCTTGCCGCGAGGATTCGTAAAGTGCAAGTTTTTCCGCGTCGGAGATTGCACTGGATAACAGGGTGCCAGCGTTAGGCTCGATATTGGATTGAACTGTGATTGGGGGGTATTTCAGTAATGGCAACGAGAGTACTTTGAAGAGGATGAAATGGCCAAACGTCACTGTGGGAGCATATCGAAACCCGTCGGAAAATTCCTACACTAAAGATCTGCGGAACGGATACGCACAACTATAATTGATGTCAAGAGTCATGATCCTGGGATTTTGCCCGACTCCAGGAAGATCCGCAATTGTATCAATCCTCAAATTCTGGAGATACGCTTTTGGCCTAATTCCGGAAAGGTGGAGGATCCGGGGCGCATGCATAGCGCTAGCTGCTACCATGACTTACTTTTTGGCCGTGGCGTTACCAATTTCTCCAGTATTACGGGATATGTACTTGATCCCAATTGTCTTCTTCTCTTTCAAGAATACCTTACTAACAGCATGCTCAGCCAAGAGATGATAGCTAGGCCACGAGCCTATCACCCTATCATAATGCGCAATGCGTGCATAGGATCGAGTTTCGTTACGCGGGTCTAGCGCCTTCAAGAGCCAGAAGAGTCCAATAGCACCACCGTCGTTTGGATCTGTTGCTTCCTTTATGCCAACTGTTGTGGTCGCATTCTAGAAGTTTTCTATAAATATTGGGTCGGCACAAGAGCATCCATATTGAGAGAAAGATGTGCATACTGTCCCCTGCGTAGTTAAATGGAGAATAACTTGCCTAGGCTAGTCCGCTGAAACCATGTACTGCATCAGCCCAAGGGATGTTGTAATCTCTGGCCAATGACGGATCCGGCCTTGTGAAGTTCTCACTTTGATATTTGTAAATATGGCAACAGGTATCAAAAGTGTCTATGTCTTACTTTCTTAAAGTAAGGTAGACCATCCCACCCTCATGCATTGCCTTCTAGTGACTCCCACGAACTATAGTCTTCTTTCGCGCAACGGACGAAGAATACGGTGTTCACCGTGGAGCCACTACTAACGACTGCTCCCATTGGAGCAAATAATGTTACATTGTTCAGTTCAGCCTGAGTACCGAAGATTTTTTGCCATAAATAAGAGAAGGGGTTGTAGGCACCAGGGATAAGAACAGTTGCCTCTCCTTGGTCAAAAGGGCCATATTCCACTACAAGAAAAGATACTATAGATAAGATTTGAGGGCATGAACCTTAGTGAAAATTCATCAGCAGCAAACCCACCTTTTGCGTCCTCAGTTAGGCGACCGGCGACTGTGAGACCCGCTATACCTCCTCCAGCTATAACAAAATCATATGATGTATTTGAAACGGTCTCTTTTCTGACAATGCGGGCATATTTGCCAAGGGAATGACCGCTGATCTGGAGGTGGTGATGATGTTGAGGAGGAGGAGCGCTTTGAAGAGCATGTTAGCAGCTTGTTTTTGGATTCGCGCTGTTCCTCGAGGGAAGAGGACGTGGACGCCACTTAATGCATCTCTTCTGCTTTGCCCTGCAATTCAACTTAGCTCTCGCCGAGCTGTGCCCGGAAATTGCGCCGCGATTGAGCTCCTTAGACCACGTGCTCATTTTAGGCAATTAAATACACGTAGTTGGGTCCTCCGACCTGCATTTTCGAGCCGGACAACTTGCAGTGAGGCTGAGAATTTAAGAGAGCTGATTGGCTGAGGGCGGGCTAGTGGATGGTAGTTTAGGCAAAAGCTCGGGGCTGCGTAACGATAAGTTAGTTACGGTACCTGACTGGTAAGGGTAGGCTGCACTTTTACAAAACTAGATGTAAGCTGGAGGTAGAAGAAACGAAAGCGGGGTTAGATGCGGCCAAGATTAAATCAGCAGATGATTAGCTCAATTCTTATCGGGTTAGACCTGTCGAGGAAATCACTGATATATCTCCAGCTCTCCCGTCGAGCCAGTGTTCATCAATTAAACTGTCAAAAGCTAGTTCTAGCAAGTAAAAATGGGTGTCAAAGTTGATGTAACGGTACGAGGTAGAGAATGCCTAGTTACTAGATGGCGCTGACACTATGTTAGAAATACCTGGGCAACGTCATCAACAACAAGCTTGTGCCTACAGCCGCAACCAGGCATTCAGTCAATCCCTCGACTGGCAAAGCTCTGTACGAAGTCCCTGTTGCAACCCAACAAGATGTTGACACCGCGGTAAAACATGCTCGTGATGCATTTCGAGCCTGGTCTCAGACTACTTTCTCTGAACGGGCGAATTTGCTCCTCGCCTTCGCGGATGCCATTGAAGCAAATCGTGAAGACATGGAGAAATTGCTCGTTCAAGAACAGGGCAAGCCTCTCAGCCTTGCTAAAACTGAATTTGACATGACTCTTATCTGGCTTCGAGCATTCGCGACTATGGAGATCAAGGATGAAGTCCTCGATGAGAATGATGAACGGATAGTCTATCAGACTTTTCCACCACTGGGCGTTTGCTGCGGTATCGTGCCATGGAATTGGCCGGTCCTGCTTGGAATGGGCAAGCTTGGCCCAGCGCTCATTACAGGGAACACACTCATCATTAAGCTTAGCCCCTTCACTCCATATTGCGATCTTAAGCTCGGCGAGATAGGCATGTCGGTCTTTCCACCCGGGGTCTTTCAGGTCTTGAGTGGAGGTGATGACCTTGGACCTATGCTAACCGAGCATCCGGACATCGATAAGATCAGCTTTACAGGCTCAATATTCACTGGAAAGAAGGTCATGGAGAGTTGTGCAAAGACGTTGAAGCGGGTAACACTCGAGCTAGGAGGTAATGATCCGGCGATTATCTGTGAGGACGTGGATATCGAGAAGATCGTTCCAAAGTTAGCGACATTGGCGTTTTTGAATTCCGGACAGATCTGTATGCTGGTGAAGCGCTATTACGTGCATGAAAAGATCTACGACCAATTCCGTGATGCAATGGTTGAATTTACCAAGAGTATCAAGACGGGTGATGGTTTTGAGCCGGATGTTACGGTTGGACCTATTCAGAATAGTATGCAGTACGTTTCAGTCCCTGTGGACCGTAATAAGATCGAGACACTTACTTTGGATCTTAGATATGAGAAAGTAAAAGATATGTACTCCGAGATCAGTAAATGCTCTTGGAAAACCGCTTTTGAAGGTGGTGTTAAAGAAGCAACGAATGGCTTCTTCATCACGCCTGCCATCATAGACAATCCGCCAGAAGATTCGCGGATCGTTACCGAGGAGCCATTTGGGCCTATCGTTCCCCTACTTAAATGGTCGAACGAGGACGATGCTATCGAGCAAGCAAACAATAGTAAGACCGGCCTAGGGGCATCGGTATGGTGCAAAGACCTGAAGAGAGGCGAGAGGATTGCACGGCAGCTAAGTGCGGGGAGTGTTTGGGTCAACAGCCATTTTGATGTCGCCCCTAATGTGCCCTTTGGTGGCCATAAATGGAGTGGAAGTGGGAGTGAATGGGGCACGACGGGGTTGAAGTCTTATTGTAATTCGAGGTCTTTGTGGGTTTGGAAGAACGTCATGTAAAACAACCCAACGAAGAGTAGAGGAACTCTGATTGATTTTGGTTCAATGCTTTAGTTGTCACATCCCTCAATTCTTATCCACCTACATGAACATGATTGACATGGTTCGCATTGCGATGCGGGCGCAACAGGGGTGGAGGTTGCCTAGAAAACGCCTGCCCTAGCGTTTCGCGACGCAGGCACCAGCGGCGATCGACAGGGATCCTCTCTCGGCTATATCTATCACTTCTCACGCTCAGCAATCTCACATACTTCACTCACGCCATACTACATTGCAAGAGTTAGCCATTTCCCTCAGCTACCTAACAGTTCAAAATGCCCAGAGGCATAGGGTCACGAGAATTGCGACTCCTAGGCATTGTTACTGCCACTCCAAACCCATCAGAGGCCGACACGTCTCATCAAGATCCCGTCTCAACTACCACTTCAACTGCCAACCTAAACCCACCAGAGGCAGATACATCTCATCAAGATCCCGTCTCTTCAACCAAGTCTACTCAAGAACTTGCGGAGAGGACGTTAGATGAATATGTGCCTAAAAATGGGAAGGATGACACAGAGATAGTCCTACGATCTTTTCTAGAGAGTTTGCCTGATGACGGTCGGCGGAACATCTGCAGCGACATCATTGAGTGCGCCGCGAAGGGGACGCTACGCGAGCTCAGAGGTAATTTGGTGACTGCGCTCCTTCTACCAAGTACTAAGGCCCTCGATCCTACTATTTTATAGGAAAATACTAAATTCATTATTTATAGTAAAGGCTAGAGGACGAACACCAGTCGTGGAGATGTCTCCTCGAAGCGGAGCAGAAGCAAAGATCAACGAGATTGGGGCAGGTCTTGAGCCAAGCTCTAGAAAGGATCAAGCGGAGCTCAAGAGAAGCTGCCTTCGACGTGATAATTATCGGTGCCTGATTACTGGAATGTGCGACACTGATGCGCCCAGCGAGATACTTTCCGAGGAGGTGGAGGAAGTGCGAATGGCATACACTGAATGCGCTCATATAATCCCATTTTCTTTCGGTGGTTTTACAGAATCCCAAGTTGCACACTCCGTACTATCACTATAATGATTTACTAACATACGCCTAGCATTTCACTACCTCAACAACTTGGGAGACGCTATACAGATGCTTTCCTTCTATTGAGTTTCAAACCAATCTTAACTCAAAAACCATCAATGACCCTTCGAATGCGCTCACACTCCTACGAGATCTTCACAAATCCTTTGGATCGTTTACGTTTGCGCTTGAACCGAAGGTATGCATACTCCCTAGTACTCTGGTCTACCACTTCCTAATGCCTCCTAGCAAGATGAGCAAGACGTATATTTAGTGAGACGGTACCGCAAATTTCCGACAATGTATTTGTCATGGTTTCCGAAAGATGGCGTTGTTAAATTAACGAGCCATGATCCCTCCGTACCGCTTCCCAGTCCAATCCTCTTAGGGGCCCACGCGGCCATCGCGAAGGTTCTGCACGCAACTGGGCTAGGCGAAGCCATTGATAAGATTATGGAAGAAAGGGAGGACATCCGCTGTTTGGCCTCAGACGGCACAACTGACGTGGAGGCGCTACTTCTGATTCAACTAGAGCGCTACAATTTCACTCCTTTCCAGCCCCGACAAATTCAAAGTCAAGGGCGCGATCCGCCTGGTTTAGGGGGGCGTGGGGAGGTTAGCGTTAACGCGTAACCGTTCTACGGCGTGCCTCGGCGGCGAGCTCTTTAGCCTAACGCGGTATTTAATAAGCTAGTCGGAAGAAGAAGGATCAACGACATGCGTGTTACCATCTGCCTCCCCAACTTCAGGGTACACTTTAGATGGAGGGGTAAAAGGGAGATGCATACCTACCCCAATGACATTAAACTTTCCCATCATTAGAGAAGGAATTCGCAGCAAACAACACCAATGAGATCAATTCGACCAATGGATGAGAAACTCTCGCCATGACCTCAGACGCCTTTGGGTGGAGGATGGCCCAGGTGGCCAGAGCAACGAATATCGGCCGTTGAAGAACTCACGTTTAAAATTTGCGAATTGAGCGTTGATTCCATTGTGCATTTTACGAATGCCTGTACGATTCTAAGATCATTCAGTTGCGAACGGAATAGCTATGTAGGCAATAGACCTTTTATAGACCTTCCTGTTCTCCTGCAGCCAGAGCCTATCAGAAAATTTACCTTCATCACTCGAAATCTTAGTCATTCATAAGTTTCGCCAAAACATACTATTATCCTCAGAGGACCTTGCACATGATACTAGCAAAGGTTCCAGCCTCAGATTTGTTGGTGTCATACGTCGAAGCTAACTTTTCGGGGGAATTATTACTCGGGCCGGGGTACGAGTAATGCCTTAATAGTGTCAGTGGGAATTCTTTCATGAGCTCGACTTCTGTATCCATTTTGAAAGTTGAGATTGTCGCTGCAGTAATAGTGAAGATATTCTGGCATTCGAGTCTTCCTGTCTCTGGCCTCTGGAGCACACGTGGAGGAACTCACGATGAGCTGGTTAGAGCATCAGACAACTGTTATCATGACAGAAAGTTAAAAATCACGACGCAAGGCCAATTCCTGCACAATGTATAGTGTTCAAACTAGTTTATTGGTGTCTAAATATGCTCCAGGTTTTAGACCTGTTTGTCAAACACTTCTTCTGCAATCTATATTGGCCGTTCTATCTTCTTGATGTGCTTTCTATCAACTTGTTTTCTCATCTCCCTCCGTAGTCATTGTCTTTCCCATGATTCCATTGGCCATTGCCGCGTCAACCCCACTCCACGCCCTAACGATACTTTGTACACCCACTGGTAGCACACTAAGCCACCCAATCCACCTTGCATAAAGCGGCACAGCAATCTCTCCGCTTTCTCCTCGATCTACCATTTTAATAATCTCCTTCGCTACATCTACAGGCGCGACAACCGGTGCAAAGAAACTCGACGGCGTTCTGACTCGGGCAAACATAGGCGTTGAGAGCTGTCCTGGCGTGCAAAGGATGGTGCGAATATTCTGGGCCTGTGGGTTACGGGCGAGTTCAGCACGGAGGGACGAATGTAAAGCGAGCAAGGCGGCTTTGGAGGCGGTGTAATCGGAAAGATTAGCAGCGCCTAGGTGCGCGAGAACGCTGGATATAGTCACGATTGTGCCGCGGTCGGAGGCGAGCATGCCCGGGAGGAAGGTTTGGAGCGTGTGGAAATGGGAGAGAGTATTTACACGGAAGGTCCTGGCAGATATTAGCGCTATGTTAGGGCGAAAGCATAAGGAGAGGGCGAACCTTTCTATCTCCTCCGGGGACAGGTCGAGGAGAGGTTTTCCGTTCACAATGCCCGCATTGTTGATTAGGATGGTGGGAGTGCCGAGCTAAACACACAGCCAAATCAGCATACCAAATTTTCCATCTGACAATGCGCCTTGATGCTGTGATACTTACATCCTCCTCAATCTTCTTCCTCACTTCTTCAACCTGTTTTCTATCCCCTACATCGCACTCATAATACACAATCCCTTTCTCCTCCGCTTCATCCTCTTCCACATTTCGCACATCCACCACCGCCACATTCGCCCCGCGCATTCCATACACATCCGCGATTAGCGCTCCTAGCCCGCTTGCGCCTCCCGTCACCACTATCACTTCATCGCTAAGATCTACCTCACGCGCCGCGCCGTACGCGATTCTGTCACTAATCAAGCCGAGGATATAGATGAGGGTGAGGAGCGAGGCCCAAGCAATGGTAGCCTGCATCGCGGTGTGCGTATAAGGCGTTGCCTGGGCGCGCAGCGAGAGGGGCAGCATCCAGGCGACGAAAGGGTGCAGAAACGTGCGGTTCAGGACCGTCAGGAACAGGTCGATTGTCAAGTGATGATGCCATGATTTCTCGGGCTTTAAGGCGGTAGATGTGGACGACGATATGACCCTTGCGGTAGTCATGGCGGGTATAAGGCTGTGGAGGTTGTAATGGAGGGGCGCACGGTTGGAAATATGATATATGATTAAGGTGGTTTTAGAAGATAAATATACAACGGAAAATCTATCCTAAGCCTTGGGGAAGGGATACAGGTGCAATTGAGGGGGATGAGGAGGGAGAAGGAGACATGGTGTTCTTTCAGCGGTTTCTATCATGGCTCTGCAGTTCGAAGCGTTTCATCGCAAGCCCCGAGCGTTGAGTGGTGAAGGAGCAGACGGCAGGCGCCAAACAAGGTTCCGCCTTCCAGCGCTCCCTATCAACATTCGAATACTCCTAAACGACGGACGAAAGACAAACCACCTCTATGTATTTCCCTAAATTTTCGTAGAACAGCACGTAGCCGCAACCTCCTGACTATCTTGCACAACGACCTCTCAATACTGCAGTGAGGGTGACCTGCCGTCCAACTACAACCGGGATCTACACATGATCGACAGGTAAAAAGGAACCCAGAACATAACTACGAAGTTAGGCAAAGCGCAAGTCAGCACAAGACCGGTCAATGTCGTAATTTCAGTGCTGTTCTTCTCGCCTTCATTCTGCTTGACCTTCACCTAGTCACGAATTCTACTGGACTCCTGACTCCCCAACGCGAGAGTACAAGGCAGCATATTAGGTACATGTAACTGAATACGAAGACCGGTGACCATGAAGAAGATTATGCATCATCAAGGGGAGATGGACTTGCACTAATTGCTTCTCAGCTTTATATTCAGGTAGCGATATGAGTCATTTGTTCCTCAAGTATTACGAGATCAGCTTTCCCAAGTGCCAAGCTCTACAATTACGTTTGTAGCACGGGAGGTGGTTGCCTTAACGTCATTAAAACCATTCCCACCGCTGCTGCAGAATCCCGAGATTTGGCCCAATGATTCTGGCTCCAGTCTCCTGATGCTCATGTTGCAATACATTACGGAAGACAAAGTGTAGTCCTAATAATGGTGTAAATCTGGGTGTAGGTATGTATAAATTTGAATTACTTGCTTTTGTCTTATCTTTCCATCCCTATCTACTGTCCAAATCTGTTGTTTTTAAAAGCCACCACACTCGTTCGCCCAAGATGCGTTTGTCCCAGATTGTTCTCTCTGCCTTCGCAGCGGCCGTCCCCTCAGTTGGACACGCCATTGTCGTAAACAACTACCCGGTCGACCTCTCCCCCTGATCCGTCGGCTCTAGCATTAAGCCTAAGCAAACCTTCATCATGGCGGCTGCTATACCGAACAAATGCGTTACGACACCAGAACTAGAGGCTTTATATTAAAATCACGTGTGGCGTAAATGGCCTCTGATCATAGCTCGCAGCTAAATTTCGCTTATGCACTCGACCAACCCGGTGGCACCGTGTACTACGGCATATCGGACGTTTTTAGGGATTCTCTTGCTGGACACAACGTTATTATTACGGGCACGGGCAATTGTCTGGCCATTAACTGGCCTACCGGAGTTGCCCCTTCTGGTAATCCAACTAAAGCGTGCCCATCTACCAATGACTTTACTACACGCTGTGCTGACTTTGCTGCTCCAAACGGAGGATAAATAGTGAGTCATCCAAATATAATATTACAACATTGTTTAGATCAGAATTTAACTGGTCCAAATAGATTCAACTACTAAGTAGGTATAGCGCCTGTGAGGATTTTTGAGATTTTTGCGTTCAAGCTTGACAGTAAATTTGCCATTTCATAGCTGCAGGGAACCGTCTTGAAGTCCGCGTTTGGGGTGTCTTTTGTGTAATGGGAATCATGAAATGTTGGACTAGTCTTCACACTATTATTGGGTTCGATCATATCAAACCGTTCATATATTTGGGGTTTCATGAACATATCACACCTTAATGATGGAGCTAGTGAGCCACAAGCAATCACCGATGGATTTTAATACTATCGGCAGAGATATGTGCTGTCAATAATCCAACATGTACGTCATTATAGCACTCTTGGCCAGTGGAGCTAACGGGAAGCCACAAATACCTCACGAGCACTTGGATTTGATTTCGATCTCATGACAGTTCGCATTACCGGTTAGAGCACAAACTAAAGATGAGGCGGAGCATTGAATGTCACCCCGTAAAAGCGGCTGCAGGGTTAGTACGCCGTGTTTTCTTTTATAGACTGCAGTATATAAGATCATAAGTTTCCCCATTGCCTTATCTTCTCACTAGGTTCATCAGTACTGGCTTTCTGCTCATAGCGGCATATCCACTTGATCACCCAAGATGTTTTTCCCATATATCTCCGCCCTAGCGATCTTCGCACCCATGGTCAGCGCGGTTGGGAGCGTAACCATCTATAACAACTGTCCACAATCCATCATTTACATCTGGTCTGTCGGCTCGGCTATCCCCACTAACCCATGGGTCACGCTTCCGGAGAACACCTACTATGAGCAATTCCACGAGGACCCCGTCACAGGTGGCATTTCAATCAAAATACTGACGTCATATAACGGTCTCTATGATGGTAACCCTCAGATGGACCTGGCGTACACTGTTGACCCCGATGCTAGCAAGGTCTGGTACGATCTCTCAGATATCGACGGTGATCCTTTTGCCGGAAATGTTGTCAATCTAGAAAGCCCTGGCTGTCCTGGGGTGACTTGGCCAAATGGTGTGCGGCCTATAGGAGCTGAACCTATGGCTTGTGACATCAATGCGCAGCTGAACCTCTTCTTATGCGGGGGTAGTTTGCCTTGATAAGATGTAAGAGGTGAGTGTACTAAGGAGCTTTCAGCATATGGGTGGGTTTGACTAACTTGGAGTAGCCACAGCTAAGATCCGGTGACATGGTGACTTGGGGGCCAGGGAAGATTGTCAGCTCTTCATTTACGACACTCTATTGTTGCAGCAGATGGATTGTGATGGCTATTAAGAGGGCATTTTCTATTTGATATGACTTTTCACCGGTAACTTAATAGAGATAATGAAGTATTCGGTGCATGTGTATAACAATCGCCCACACTTTTTTGGTGAATGCCAGCTTGATGCTGCCTTGGCCTATATCAAACAAGCCCCGTCCGGGTTCGCGTCTTGCTAAATTTCTTTTGAAGTATTCCAGATAATAGAATCCAGATAGACTTTTCATGCAATATGATACCTTGTCTGCGTGATATATTAGCGAATGAGAACATGGATGACATCGGCGATTGTTTATCCGATTCCTCTTCACTAACTAATTCGGGCAAGGCGGTCTGGGCCGGCGGTCATGCTTCCGCAGTGCGCTCAGAGTATTGACAGCGAAAAGAAAGGCAATTGTCCATCCTCATACAAATTCCTTTACCAAATACCAGATACCACGTAGTCATACTTTAGCTACCTCTCACCTGATGTAAATATTTTTTCTTTTCTTTGAGCCTCTCTCCTGCTAATCACTCACTCACCCTCGATCAGCCCTGGACGTTCGCATACAATCGCAAAGCTCCTCAAACTTCCACCTGCGGCCTCCCGCAGCAAACCGACATCCCGAATCTAAATCATAAGCCTCCCGAAGTCATGGCGCGTAATCGAAGTGCTTCGCCACCTGACAACTTCCCTTTGGGCCATTCCGCAACCTCCCCGCAACCGCTTGTTTCGAAGCGCGACAAACGAAGGAATATGCTCTCTGACAAACTACAAGACATGGTGGCATCCTTTTCAGATAATCGGGATAGCCACTACAGGGCTCAGTTGGCGGCGGTTCAAGCCGACATGAATTTGATCATGAAGGCAGACCCGTACGCTAATAAGCCCTTAGATGACAACGGAGAGGAAGCCGCAGAATTGATTGCATCTATCATGGGGAACAGCGTGCCTGCAGTACCCAGCGCTGGAACTGATTATATTGCGCAAGTTGGAGCGTACTACTCTCGGTTTGTTGAGGCAGTAAATGATGCTCTGGAGGAGAGAGACTATGCCCTGACGATGCTTTGGGTGAGCGCGAAACCTTTCTGGCCGTTCGTTTTCCCGATCTAAAGCTAATCGATCCCTCCAAATAGAACAAGCACGAAAGCAGCAAGCACGAACTTCAGAGTACCCATGAATACAAAGTCCACGTCGCGGAGGAAGAACATCGGCTCCTGGCTGGCACACTTCGCGAAAGACTTACCCAAAGTGTTACAGCGAGACGGACAAGATTGTTAAGAGAAAAGGAACAATTAGATCTTGCCGATAGTAATGCTCTTCTTCTACATCCAAACCAATTCAGCATTGCAAACCCCGCGAGCCCTGGAGGAGCGCAGAGCAACCGAAAAACAAGACACACTAGGCATCGAGTTGGGGATCCAGACGATTTAGTTAGCGCGGCGGCAGCAGCGGAGAATAAACGTAAGCGAAAGGCCTTTGAAGAAAATGATAACGGGTCGCCTGGACCTGTTGGAAGAAATATTGAGCTTGGGGTGGGATCACCGTTCCGCGATGCCAAGGCGAAGACTATTCACACTCAATTTGAGGCTCCTGCCTTCTCAGTCGATCGTCTTTTCACTGAAAAGGAGCTTGCCATGGCTATGAATACTGCTACTATGGCTGCAGCTCACTTCTTCGCGAGAATGAAAAATTCCGACCCTACCACCCAAGATACTACCACAAACGGTGCTAACGGCGTCAACCATGATAACAACTCTGACAATGAAGGAGGCCCTTCGAATAATAATAATGAGATGGAGCAAGATTCCGAATCCCCCCCTGCCGCGACCGATATGTCGCGCACAATCTCTCAATCTCACCATGCCACTCGAGGAGCAACCCGCAGTGCCCTAGGTGACCTCGCAGCCCTCGCCTCCCGCGCCTACCCATTCCCCACCTCCCACCCTGTTATTCTCCCTGCCAACATCGGTAGTAAGCCAAACGCTGCCGCGCCAACTCCAGCACCTCTACCAGTCCAAGACGTAGATCAAGATCTTATGATCATGATGCGAGATGCGCCGCCCGACGATCCATTGAATGAGAAACTCCTCAGCGACGCTTGCGGCCCATTGAAGACACGGGAGTATCAGTACCAGCCACCGGGTTGGCAGCAACCGATTCCGGAGATCACGAGTAACATTAGGACTATCGCGCCGCACCTGGAAGTTGGCATGGGAGGCGTTCCGATGAGCACACAGAGCAGTGTTGGGGGATATAGCGAAATGGGTATGGGTGGCGGTGTGCCCATGAACCGATTCGGGGAGGGCAGCTCACTAGGAGGAATTGGTATGAGAAGAGTTGCAAGTGGGGCTGGATATTCAGAAGCAGGCCAGGGTGCTGGAAGGAGGGGTAGAGGAAGAGGTGCATAGGTAAGTAATGTATGGCTAATTTTATTCTTCATCTTTAATGTGCTACCTGCACTGGCTGGCTAGCTGGTTTGCGGGTGTTGTACTAGTTGCTCAAGATTACATGGCGCATGGATGGCGTTGTATGCGTATTTGAACTTTTAGGAGGCGGAGGATCAGTTCTGCATTATGAGCGTGGGATGCGTTTCATTGTATACGGGTGTGTTTGAGTATATCGGGATGCTCGGACATGTGTTTTATTTGCTTTAACGATGATCCATGATTAGGGAGATTCCCTCATTCTCTTTTCTATCATATAAGTTCTACTATATGTAGCAAGCTCACAAATTTTATGATATTACTTGATGTTTCTTATTTAACTTTGAGAAAATTTATCGTAAATTTCGGAATTTAAAACAAACGCAGATCCCACCATTACTTCCACACTCCGGTATATAGTAATTACGAAACAGCTCATTACGCTAATCGCAACGAAAGTTTTGAAATTGAAGTTTTCATCCATTACTACTTTAAGTTGCCCCTAATGACCTCAATGGCTTTCTTAGCCAAGGGCTGTGCATCCGGCGGAAACCTGCCGCTCACATAATTGTATGTCTCATCAGAAACGACGAACCTATCCTAATAGTCAGCATCACGTTCTCTTCTATGCCGATCATGTCAAGACTACTCGGACTTACGGGCTCGTTGAATGACTGTTCTTATACTGCTTCTCCGAATCTCTCAAACTTCTCCTCACCTGCCCAACCCCAAATTGTTAGCTAAAAACACTTCAACACCAAACAAGAAAAAAGACCTCTAAGCAGCAAGGTGGGGAACACTCACCGCCGCCTCAACACTCTCATTCCCAGCACCATACGTCCTATCAGTGTGGCCAAAAATTATGCGTTTTAAAACGATTACGATATCGTAAAATCCGATAAAATATCCGAATAAAATCCGATATCGATTTTTTTTTGGTATATAGGTATTTAACTATTCCTAGCCCCTTTTAGAAAGAACTTCTAAGAATATTACTCCTAATCCAATCCTCTACACGAAGCTCTGCACGAAGCTCTACGAGAAGCTCTGCGCGAAGCTCTGCGCGAAGCTCTGCACGAGGCTCTACGCGAAGTTCTGCACGAAGCTTTACACGAAGCTCTGCGCGAAACTTTGCATAAAGCTCTACGGAAGCTCTATATAAAGCTCTACACAAAGCCCTGCGCGAAACTCTGCACGAAGCTCTACGCGAAGCTCTGCACGAAGCTTTACACGAGGCTCTGCGCGAAACTCTGCACGGGGCTCTACGGAAGCTCTACGCGAAGCTCTGCACAAAGCTCTACACAAAGCTCTGCGCGAAGCTCTGCACGAAGCTCTGCACGAAGCTCTGCGCAAAGCTCTACACGAAGCTCTACGGAAGCTCTGCACGAAGCTCTGCACATAGCTCTACACAAAGCTCTACACAAAGCTCTGTGCGAAACTCTGCACGACGCTCTACACAATACTCTACACAAAGCTCTGCACAAAGCTCTACGCAAAGCTCTACGCGAAACTTTATCCCTTAACCCGCTAAGGTGCAACGCTTAGGCTAGTTTTAGGGCCGTGCAGGAATACTGTATACAGTTCTCGTCATAAACAATAAAACAAGAGCCTCCTATTAGCCAGGCCTTATCAATAACACTACGCCCAAAGCAGCGGGTTAAGGAATAGAAGAGTCTCGCAAGGCTAATTAATTTTTAGTGTTCTATAGATATACGCACGTATAATACACGTATATTTTATAACTAATAAGAACGTAAGGTTGCGCGCACGATAGACTAGCTAAGCTAATAGCAGCTATATATTATCTACTTCCTGCTTTAATATCCTACTAGGGGGTAGAGGGTTAGAAGAGAAGACTTAAGATTAGTCTCTAAAACTAGAGGAATCTATTATATAGTAGAGATTTTAAGTTAAAGTGTGCGATCTAATATATATTACGATAAGCGAATTAAAATAAATCGATATCGGATAATCCGGTATCGGATATC
>Ga0307515_10004381_pt1 | contig 29268 bp, 22 predicted proteins | sample 17_EM_MG_FD_194513 | JGI IMG/M metagenome (GOLD analysis project Ga0307515, IMG submission 194513) | Populus trichocarpa ectomycorrhiza microbial communities from riparian zone in the Pacific Northwest, United States - 17_EM | ecosystem: Host-associated > Plants > Roots > Unclassified | place... | reverse complement strand
CCTTCGAAAACTTTCTTGAGTCACTGGCCGCGAAACCATCTACAAATAAGTGGCCTGGATGGCAGTCATGGAGCGATTATAGCGATGGGTGGAGGCAACGGTGCTCCTCTCGCATCTGGTATGCCAATGTTCTCCCGCGCTTGAGATACCTGGAAATACGGTGCCCCAAAGGCTTTTCTCAATCTGAGCGCCTTGACAATTTCCCATTACTTAGAGCTATTGGATGGACAAGGGCATATCTGACTCCCCGTTTGAAGCATTTGAAAGTGTGGGAGGGGAGAGGAAGCACGGATGACATTGCGGTTGATTACACTTCCACTGACTACCTAGATAAGCACCTCGGAATATCAAGTAGAGAAATCGACGCAACTGTTGTCAAGGCAATAGTCACACGACGTCTGGCCATTGCGTTTCCTGATATTCCATTACTCGCACTTTCTTCCACTACCCTCTTTAAGCAGCTCCGGCATCTTGAGCTCACCTTTGAACCTAATCATAGAATCCCTATTCTTCCATACCTGGAACAGATCGAGAGGCTGGAAATATGTGGCGGAATTATTCCCGAATCTTCATTGAACCTTGGCTTGTCATTGACTCATACTCTCCAGTGGCTTACACTACGTCGTTCAACATCTTCTTGGATGCTCGGGAGGTCCTTCAAGGCCCTGAGAGTGTTCAGGGTTTTTCGACCACCAGAAGAACCCGAGAACCATTCTAGGCATGAGGGGCTACATGTGGGCCTGCCTGTCTGCACAACACTGGAGTTGATTTTCTGTCCAATTGAATATCACCGCTTCCTCTCCTGTCCAAATGTTCAAAACCTTTTCTGGTCCCCACGCCCATCGCAGACTTTCGATTTGGCAGCGTTCAATTCATTCCATGATTTCTTATTGAATCTTTCCTGTTTGCAAAACATTGATATTTCTGTTCCCCAGTGTTTGGGGATAGACTCCTTGAATGATTTTGTCTTTTGTGGGGCATCGGAGCGCGGAGTATGGCGAGATATCAGGAGTGTGGAAGTGGGCATCTGGTTTAATTCTTCCTCAGAGGCATCCGACTTCATTGACCAGACAGTTGGACACCAGCCACGTTATAAGAAATGGTGGAAATCATTCACAGTCACTAGGAGATTCGCCAAAACAGGCATAATCAAGGCATCGATGTGAATGGTCTTGTACAAAGGGTGGATCAAGAGCACTCTTTGCCGTTCAGCTGTAATACTACATTTTGCTTTCATTTGAATTGTTCGGGACGGTAGTTTCATCTTTTAGGACAAATTTCAGCACACCCTATGATAAGTAATGAGCTTCCGACTATTTGCAGCCAATTCATGAACAGATCGACCCTTTAAATTATCTACCTCAGGCATGACCGCAGCCGTGCGACATAACACAGCTTGGAGCGTTATATTTATCAAGGATCACAAAGGGAGTCCAACTAGATGGCATAGAAAATGAAGGTGGACGCTGGACGAGTGGCAAATTACAGCACTCAGGACTGACCATCAAAGGGAGAAAGGGGTCCATGGGCGACAAGAAGTGGAACCAAAAAATGACAACTTGATATTAGGACACGAAACGAGTATAAGACGAGCCCAGCCGTATATAGTCACAGGTAAGCAGACCGAGTGTTCTAAGAGGACATTTTGAGCGTCTGTCAAACGATGAGAAAAGCTGGGAACTACGAGAGGATGTATAGCTCGTTCGTACGCAATAAAGTAAATATGCGGGCGAATGGGCGGACGAGGAACTGACGGTATGCAGGCCGTGAATCGGGTCGGGAATGGATTCGCGGTGGGTGGTACGACATCCCTCGCATTTATATCGTATGCCATAGTGTCCACCTTCACTTCGCCCCCGTACTTCTGCCAACTGACAAACATCAAGCGAGCGTAGGGTGTCCATTCGAGGTGACTGTAGAGTTGTAGTGGCTCACGATGACGTATGCGAGCAAGACTACGAAAAGGGCCGAGCGACATCACAAACACCGAGCGAGTGTGCGGTGGGTATCTGCTTGAGGGCGAGTAGAGTTGCCGTGGCTGACGATGACGAACGCGAACAAGGTTGTGACAACGGCCGAGTGACATCTGTCAGGGCCATCGTCATAGCGGCGTTCGAGGTGTGACTTGGGTTGGGGTTGCTGCTGCGTTGCGAGTAGCTGGCGTTGTGCACGCGCTCAACTTGCTCGGCGACTGGCTTGATCCTGTCGTCCGCCGTGGACAAATAATATCGGACAGCGGTTGGTACTTGGAGAGAAGGAAAATGATGGCCGGAGGTTGACACAGCGATACCGGCGACGAATGCGTCGACGCGGGTGCAGCGAAGCTAAGGCGAGGGTCATCGGAACAAGCTGAAAAGCAATGAGAAAGCGCGATGTCAAGGGGACAAATGGGAAAAGAAAGAAGGTGATACGCACATGTCAGTGCATGATCAGCTTCACCATAGGTGGCATGGGTGTTGCCGATGGGACTTGTAGGTGGGCTATGAGGTTGAGTCTCAGTGAGATGGACAGCCGAGGAGCACATAACCAAGAACGATGGACCGCACCGAATAACCTTCTTGGAAGCACCGAGTATCGGTGACCGAAGCTGGGGAACCTGTGACGTTCCTCTGGACGGGCCGACGGGGAGTATCGATTGCGAACGCATGGACGATTCGCGCCCCTTCTCACTCATGCCGACGAAACGCCTTGCCATTGCTTGAATCGCCTTCAGTGAGTAGAACGAAGAGCACGGTGAAGATGAGGGCGAGGCGGCCGACGCAGAGAAAGGGCACGAGGTCGGGGTGGGAACAGGATCGCCATGGGCGAGAGTGAGAATGAGTAAGTAGGACCGTTACCGAGGAGATTCCTGTCGGCTGATCAGTGGGAGAATGATCTTGTTGTCGAGTGCACAGGCGTAACAGGCTGGTTGTCGAGTGGTGGGTGCAAAGGGCGAGATTTGTGGTGACGAGAGACATGTGCGTCGGGGCAGAGGGTGCAACTGGTCGAAAGTTTCTACGGAAGACGGCCCTGCAAATTGTTGAGGCAACAGTCGCAGAGGCAAGAAAACAGAGCGTATCAGCGAATGTTGTAAAGGCGGAGATATCGGTTTGGCAGGTTGTCTGCGAGTCGAAGAACAACTACTTTAGCATGAACGCTGGAATTGTCCAGAACGAACGACCCACAACACGATCCTGTCTCTGGAGGTCGCAAGGGTGGCATACCAATGGAAAAGCTAGGGTTTTAGACGAACAAGAGCGGATTGCGAAGTATACAGCGACCCAAGAAGATGAAGCACCGTCGCTGTCACTTGAGGATGTGGTGACTGACCTTGTCAACACTCGGATGCTTTGTCTCCACCAGTGTTCGTGATGACAATATGGAGATCTAGCCGCTTCGATCTTAATGTTCTGGGCGCCCATCTTTGTATCACCTTCTGTGTCGAATGACCACCTAACCGCCCTCAAGAAGAAATGAGGCTGGGGAGACTGACTTCCGAGCAGCTTATCGATGGTGGGAGCTGTACACTCTTCATTTGGTAGAATATACACATAGAACATCGCGTATCTCCGTATTCAGAATGGCCTGAATAGGCCGCCGCGAATGCCTCGTAGCGCGCGTCCGTGTTGATTCTGGATTCAGGGGGCAGTCACCTGGCCAGACTCTGAACCGTTTGCAAAAGACCTTGGCGTCTGTAACCCGCGAGGCAACTCACGAAAGCAGCACCCTGGGGGACTCGTCAATTACGCCGGCACTGCTTGTCTCACCACCACGCTGGTCAGTCCCTAAGCCATTGACTACACCGCTCTTGAAACACTGCACGCTGCACTCAAGTCATCGCTCTAGTCCCAATTGCCTCGCCCAGCGTCACGTCGGCGCCTCACCATCAATTTCTCCACTTCAAACCGTGTCTCCGCCACTATCCCCCTCGAAGCGTAACCCATGGATATGTTTACCATTAACCGTCGCCTTTCCACCATTGCTCGACTTGAGAGGCGACGCTTGTTTCGGGTCCCGCCTTCCGGAAAACCCATGGATAACTACCTTCCTGTGGAACTTATGCGAGACATCTTTCTATATTGCATTGAATCGAATCAAATGAAATCTGTTCAATTAGCTTCTGTTTGTCGCTACTGGAGGTCTGTCATCACCACATTATCCCATTTATGGTCCACCCTGAGGGTTGGAACCTGGACCGAGAGTGGACAGGTTGCTATTTGGTTGCAAAGAGCATATCCGAAGAAGATTATCATTGACACCCAGGGAGATGGTCAGCTATCATCCAATGCCCTGCCACTTGCTGCACTCCAGTATGCCATTGAATACACTCACCAATGGCATGAGCTTTCAATTTCCTCATTTCCTCCTGAGAATGCGACTAGTCCGCTTGGTTTTCAGGTCGCAAGTCCAATGAATATGTTGAAGGTGCTATACGTAGAAGCTGGATGTAAGCATCCTCCTTCACTTGCTCATCTGCTCAATCTTGTTCCAACCGAAGCTCCTCTCTGTGAGCTGAGACTCCATTCCCCATTCGTCACCACCCACTTTCTCCAACCCCATTGGTTTCCTGTTTTGCAGAATCTCATAGTGCTTATTGTCAATGGCAGAGATATCGATGAGCCATTCGAGCTTCTTCCTACTTTTACCCAGCTTCAGATATTCGAGGCTGATCATCTTCGTCTCCCATTTTATGAGCCCGATATCAATCTGCCTCTTCTCTGTACACTTCGGAAGCTGCAGCTTAGGGCATGTTCAGTCCAATGGATGGCTGGGAGACAGTTTCCATGCCTTGAGGAGTGTGCAATCCTTCTTCCTCGTCATTCGGAGCAAATCCAGCCGCACGAGGTGCAATTACCGTGTTGCAAAAAATTGACCTATCATGGTTATCCAATGACCACAGCTCAATACTTCCATGTTCCCGAAATGAGTGAAATGGACCTCCGATCTCATGATTGCAATGAGCAGAGGGTCTATCAACAACTACGCCATCTATGCAGAGTAAATGGAAGGATCTCCAACCTTACTACCCTCCACCTCACATTCCAGTGCAGTGAACAAGTCTTAATGAAGGTACTGAAATATTTGATCCCTCTACGAGAGTTGGATTTATCCATTACCCATCCCTCACCATCCTTCCAAAGCTTTCTTGAGTCACTGGCCGCGAAACCATCTACAAATGATTGGCCTGGATGGCACTCATGGGTGGATTATCATAAAGAGTGGGCCCAATGGTGCTCCTCTCAAACCTGGCGTGCCGATATCCTCCCGCACCTGAAATCACTGCGTATACATTGCCCCAAAGGCTTTTCTCAGTCTGCGCGCCTTGAGAATTTCTCATTACTTAGAGTTATTGGATGGACTAGGGCATATCTGACTCCCCCTTTGGAGCATTTGAAAGTGTGGGAGGGGAGAGGGAGCATGGACGACATTGTGGTTGATTACACTTCCACCAGCTATCTCGATAAGCACCTTGGAATATCAAGTAAAAAATTTGACGCAACGATTGTCCAGGCAATAATCACACGACGCCTGGCCATTGAGTTTCCTGATACTCCGTTATTCCCACTCCATTCCACTGCCCTCTTTAGACAGCTCCGGCATCTTGACCTCGACTGCCAATCTAATCATAGAATCCTGATTTTGCCATATTTGGAACGCATCGAGAGGCTGCAAATTTCGAGCGGATCCATTCCTGAATATCCCTTGAACCTCGACCTGCCATTGACTCGTACTCTCCAGTCGCTCGTACTGAATAGTTCAATACATTGGATGCTTGGGAGGACCTTCAAGTCCCTGGAAGAGTTCAGGGTTGTTGAACCGCTAGACGAACCCGAGAGCCATTCTAGGCATGAGGGGCTGCAGATGGATCTGCCTGCCTGCACAAAATTGGAGTTGTTTCTCTGTCCAATCCACTATCTCCGCTTCCTCTCCTGTTCAAATGTCCAAACCCTTCACTGGGTGGAACACTCATGGCAGTCTCCCTTTTTTGATTTGGTAGCGTTCAATTCATTACATGATTTCTTATTCAATCTTTCCTGTTTGAAAAGCCTTAATATTTCTGTTCCCCACGGTTTGGAGATGGATTCCCTGATTGCTTTTGTTTTTTCGGGGGCACCAGAGCACGGAGTATGGCGAGATATCAGGAGTGTGGAAGTGGAGATTCTGCTTGAGTCTTCCTCAGAAGCATCTCGCTTCTCCGACCAGACAGTTAAACAACGCCAGCAGCGTCAGCGTTATGAGAAATGGTGGAAATCGTTCACAGTCACACAGAAATACGGGAGAAGAGTCATAATTAATGCATCCATGTGAATGGTCTCGTACAAATGGTAGATCAGGAGCACACTATGCCGTTCATTCAGCTGTATTGTAATACTACAATTTGCTCTCATTTGGATTGTTCGGTACTTTCATTGGACTTTTAAGAGGACTTTCAGCACACCCTATGATAAGTAATAAACTTCCAACTATCTGCAGCCAAATCTATGAACATGCAGCAGCTCGCCATCTACTTCAACCATGACCTCAGCCATACGACATAGCACAACTTGGAACGTTATATCTATCAAGGTTAACAATTAAAAGAGAAGCCAACTAGATGACATAGAAAATGAGGGTGAACGCTGGACGGGTGGCATATTACAGCACTCAGGGTCATCAGGGGGAAAGGGGTCCATGAGCGACAAAAACATGACACATTGACGTTAGGACATGTAAAGAGTATAAGACGGGCCCATCCGCATAGACACAGGTAAGCAGACTGAGTGTTCCAAGAGGGCATTCTGAGCGTCCGTCAACGATGATATGAGCAAAGTTAGGAAACGAGAAGATACGTAGCTTGTCCGTACGTAATAAAGTATATATACAGGTGGACGGGCAGATGAGGGACTGTCGGTAGGAAGGACGTGAATCGGATTGGTAATGGATTCGCAGTGGATGGCACAGCCATCCCCCTCATTTACACCGTGTAGCATAGTGTCTGCCTTCACTTCTTCCCAATATTTCTGGCAACCGATAAATATCCAGCTGAGCGTAGGGTGTCTATTTCGAGGTGACTGTAGAGTTGTCGTGGCTCACAACGGCATACCCGAACAATGCTATGACAACGGCCAAGCGACACCTGGTGGGGTCATAGTTGTAGCAGCGTCCGCAATGGTGCTGGTGAGCGTGACCATTGCTTGTGCACGTGCTTGACGTGCTCGGCGAGTAGCTTGGTCCTATCGTCCGTCATGAACAAATAATAATGGACCACGGGCGGTGTTGGGAAGAAGAGGAAAATTGATGGTCGGAGGGTGACAGAGTGATACCGGCGTCGAATACGTGTCGACGAAGGTACGGCAGAGTCGGTGATTAAGGTGCATTCAGAGTGTCATCGGGAAAAAAAAGCAATGAGAAAGCGCGATGTTATGTGAGCCAAGTTGTGAAATGAGAAAAGAAAGAAGGCAATACGTACACACTGGTGCACGACCGGGTTCGCGATAGATAGTATGGGGAGCTGCCAATGAAGCTTGTGCGTGTTGAGTGAGTGTGACTCATCACACGCCATGTTTTTGGGTGTTTCGTGTTTCGTTCCTGTTTTGTATATTTAGCGCATTGTTTGCCCATATATACCTTACGGTTGTCTCCCGACTCTCCAGCGTTAGGTCTGGTCGTGCTCGTTCAACAGTGCGGGTGATGGATTCGTAGGCGAGGGTCGTAGGGCTATGAGGTCGAGGATCAGCGAGATGGACGTTCGTGGAGCACATAGATAAGATGAGGAATAGGGACCAAGCGCGATAAATACATACCAAGTAACTTTTTTGGAGAACACTGGGCGCTGGCGGTGACTGGGCTGGGCAGTAACGGTGACCGCAGTTGGGAACCCGTGGCATTCCTCTGGACAGGATAATTGCCATAGTAGCTCAATTGTGAACCCATGGGCCATTCGCGCTCCTTCCCACTTAGGCCGACTTTCCGCGGTTGGTAGCTGGTGAATTGCGACTGCTACTCACCGAGCGCCGTGCTATCGTTCGACTTGTTTTTGACGAGTAGGACGAGGATCGAAGTGAAGGTGAGGACGAGACCGCCGGCGCAGAGGAAGGGTAAGAGGTCCCAGAAAGTCACCGAGAAAGTCGAGGCGGGGAGAGGTTTGACCAGATCATCATGGGCGAGAGTAAGAGTGAGAAAGTAGGGCCGTTGTCGAGGATATTACTGTTGGGTGGTGAGTGGGAGAGTGGTCTCGTTGTCGAGTGCGCAGTGGCGCAGCGGGCTGGTTGTCTAGCTAAATGGAGTGCTGGAAACGAGCGGTGAGTACACAGTGGACGAGATTTATGGTGACGAGAGACGAGTGCATCGAGGCAGAGTGTGTAATTGGTCGAAACTACGGAAGGCGGCCGCGGTTGAGGGGTGGGAGCGCAAGCGGATAATGAATAAACCACAAAATGCCATGTCGGAGTATGCCATTCAGCACTCTTGTGTTGTTGAGAGATGACCTTGTATCATCAGGTTGTAACAGGAGAGCGAACTGTGAATATTCGTTAATCAGGCGGAAGAAAGAGGGTAAGGATACCACGCACCCAATCTAGAGAGTTGATCTGCTCACAGCGCCTAGGCAAGAGAGCACCACTTCTCCGAGTGGTCGGCCCTTGCTTCTCTGCAGCTGGAAAATGATGACAGTTCATCTGTGCAACGAGCCGTGCAGCTGAATAGCTGAATTGTGGTAGTAAATCACACAATAAAGCTCCTTCACTGATGACCTAGAATATAACCTCATTAGCACCTAGTCCCTCTGATACGGAAATAGAAAATCGCACGTGTCGATCGTAAATGTCGAATTCTCTGCTCAAAACAATAAGCGACACTGGAAATTAGAGAGATTACGGTGCTTGTCCGTTGAGTCGAACGCATTCTAGCTGCGCTCCCCACCTTCCGATCGCCCTTGTGTTGAGCGCCACTCGAACGGCTGGCGGCCCCTGACTGTGTATCCACCACATGGTCCCCAACTGCGCCTTGGTGATTCGCATCCATGTCCCTTGCCACGAAGGCGCAAATGCGGCGGACATCATAGCCATGACGATATTGGAGAACACCAAATCCTCGATAATTGTTAAGACTCCGAGCCAGCGGGAAAGATAGGGGGTGTGTTGAATCAGTAATTGACCATTCACCTCTCCACGGGAGAAGAAAACATTCTTCGAATAGTCGTTTGTACATTTTCCAGTCTGTGCGTGCGACGTGTCGGGCAGCGGCGCGACGGAAGTGTTGGATGAAGAAGGATCACACGAAGAACACAATGAGAATCGCCGCCTCTGGCTCATCCGACCACCTTCCAATGAATTATTGATAGGATAAGCCGCTCGAGATGCCTCATCGGTCTCGACACGATCGCCGAAGCTCTTCGATGTCGTGTTTCGGATCAGTTGTATGCTGAACAGAATAACGACGGTGGGATCAGCGGAAGGCAAACTCGGTCTCCCTTTCTGAGCCGGTTTGTACCGACCAAAGCTTGGATGGGTGTCGAGTGATCACTGGGTTGCACCCAACGCGGGGCCCATGGACTCATGCGTAGAAGCGAGAGCACAGAAGGGGGAGCATGACATAATGCGTGGGGCGTATGGAGTGGGCGCATCTAGTGCAGAGGTTGATCGAACGCCATGGGTGTTTGAGCGGGTCCCAAAGTGGTGGATCTGGTACGTGGTGGGGTAAATCATTATGAGCCGATAGGACGGTGGTTCGCTGTTCGCGATACCGCGAAGTGTGGCCATATGAATCGAATGTGGAACGAGGGCCGTACTTGCACTTAGGAAGGTGCCGGCAACTGGCGAAAAGCGGCAGAGTGTGAACATAGGGAGTAGTGTGCACACAGAGAGGACATATACTTACTTACGGGCTCCGAGGGAATAAGTAATAGCGACAGCCTGTGCTCACGACATGGCGCGTGTTCGGGTGCGCCATGAAATCAGACTTGAGTATATCACGAGTGAATTGCCATGATATGTATGAGAGGACAGCAGTTGGGTGTTGTAGAGGCGAAGAGGCGAAGAGAGTGGATGTCGGGTCGCCCGCGAGTCGTTCCCTTGCTTCATGCGAGAGAACGTGGTTCACGGAAGAACGTGGTGCAGGAGTAGCAATGATTGAGGTGTCGTTTTAATATGTCCCAGGGAGGTCGGCTGGCTCCAGTCCGGGCTGGTCTCGATGACGTTGGAACTAGACTGCCTGTGTGGATTTCCGATAAGATACGATGGACTAGAGATGGGGATGGAGTATTTTAGCATGAATGCTCTAATTGTCCAGAACGAGCGATACACAACACGACCCTATCTCCAAGTTGCAAGGGTGGGCATGCCGTTGGGCAATGGAAAGGCCAGTGTCTTAGTCGAACCTGCACGGCTTGCGACGTATATTACCTCGCCTTATATCCCAAGCCTTAGGCGAATGACTGCGAACAGGATCTTGTCGTCGTCACTGCCAGCGTGGATGTGGTGGGACCCTTGCTGGTTGAGCGGCAGCAGCACAGTGCGGTTCAGTAGGTGATCAGGGCGCCATCGCAGGTAAGATCGAAATATTGGGTTGACGTTGAACCATGAGTGCTTTGTCTCCGCTTGAATGCAAACACCGGCCTGAACAGTCCGCCGAGGCCGTAGCAGGGAATGTCGCGGTGCGGTACGGTGGCGGTACGGTTTAAAACCGCCGAAAAAACCGCAGCGGTTGGCGGTTACACCGCGCGGTTTCTCACATCTAGAATCAATTAAATAATATTCATATCTACATGCCATATCTGAATACATGTTACCCTAAGTCTGTCGTTGCCCTCAATCTGTCATTGCCCTAGCCCTGAGTCTGTTGCTGCAGACGTTGGCTGCAGACGTTGGCTCCGGCGGATCGGTTTCTCATAAAGGGATGCTGGAACATCCTCTGGCTCTGAACTCTGAACTGTCAAAGTCGGCAGGATCCGACATTGCACAACTTTTCCCAAGAAGCTCAGGGGAATCCAGCCCAACTCTGCCCATTTGCCAACACACAATAGAGAGTGCACTCAATCGGTTTCTAGTGTATGGAATGACATACCGTGCACGACTGAACTCCCTTTCAACACTAACTGCAGTTGCTAGAGATCGAGAATGAGCAATGGGTCTGATTGAACACAATGGGAACACACCAGGGATTGTCAAAAAGTCTAAAGCCATCTGATGGAGCCTGGGATACTGGGCCTTGACAGTATCAGACGACCACCACAACAAGTGATCGCTTGTAGGATTGGGCGATGGTAACAGCACCGAGGGGGACGAGAGCACCTTTGAGGTCACCTAATAAGCAAATACAGGGAGTTGAGATGACCAGAGGCCAAAACAACGAGGCCCACTATGGGCTTGTGGGTTTGCTTCGATGCCCCATTGCGGTTCAAGTGGTCGTCGTGGATGACCACGAGCCCTGCAAGCCCATCCACAGGTGGAAAAGCATCGTACATATGGCGAAACTCATTTCCTTGCACATTCGGCGCCAATGCCAGAGATGCAAGGAAGATGTCACAGGTCAAGATGCGAGAAAAACCGCGAACGAGTTTTTGTGGGTGAATGCTATTTCTAGATGCCCTCGACTCCACAATCACAATATTCACACTTAATTCGTTTTTTATTTACATGACGGTTTAGGATTTAGCTCGCGGTCGCGGTCTAAAACCGCTCCGCCGCGGTTTTTGTGGCGGTGCCCCAAACCGCGACATTCCCTGGGCCGTAGTACACATTTGACTTGCGGGGGCGCTTCCAGATTCGCTGGCCGGGCTTTGGACCATCTTGGCGTGGGGCAACCGTGTGAAAAACAACACCGCAAGGAAGAGATTCCCTTCCCATAGCTCGTCAACTCGTCAACTACGCCTGCGCTGCCTGACTCACCACCACACCGATCAGTCCCGCCAGCCATTGACTACTTCGCTTGTGAAGCGCCATCCTGCTAGCCGTACCCGATCGCGCTCGGACCGTTGCTCTGCTCTCCGGTGCCCTTTTGCGCCCGGCCTAACTTTGGCACGTCAGCATCAATTTCTCCTCCCCAAGCCTTGTCTGAGCCGTCTTCTTATCCGAAGTGATCCAAAACATGTCCGCGCTTGACCGTAGCAGTCCGCTTGAGCCTCTGGACCCGTCTAATGGCGGGACCATCAATACCTACCTTCCTATGGAACTTCTGCGAGAGATCTTCCTATATTGTATTGAATCGAATCAAATAAAATCTGGTCAATTGGCTTCTATTTGTCGTTACTGGAGGTCTGTTATCACCACAATGGCTCATCTATGGTCCACCTTAAGGGTTGGGACCTGGACTGAGACGGAGCAGGTCGCCACTTGGTTGCAGAGGGCATATCCGAAGAAGGTTATCATTGACCCCCAGAGAGATAGCCAAAGCCCGTCTGAGGCTCCAATGTTTGCTGCACTCCAGAGTTCTCTTACAAGCACCAGCCAGTGGACCGAGCTTACTATTTCCTCATTCCCTCCTGAGAACTTGGCTAGTCTGCTTGACGTTCAAGTCGCAAGCCTAATGAAGGTGTTGAAAATGCTACATGTAAAATCTGGATGTATGCATTCTCCCTCATTTGCTCATCTGCTCAACCTTGTTCCAACCGAAGCTCCTCTCTGCGAGATGAGACTCCATCCCCCGTTCGTCACCACCCACTTTCTCCAACCCCATTGGTTCCCCGTTTTGCAGAATCTCACAGTACTTGTTGTCAATGGCAGAGATATGAATGAGCCATTTGAACTTCTTCCTACTTTTACCCAGCTTCAGACATTTGAGGCTGATCATCTTCATATCCCATTTTATGAGCCCAATACCAATCTGCCTCTTATCTGCACGCTTCGGAAGCTGCAGCTTAGAGCCTGTTCAATCCAATGGATGGCTGGGAGACAATTCCCATGCCTCGAGGAGTGTGCAATTCTCCTTCCTCGTCATTGGGAGGTAATTCAGCAGCATGGGGTGCAATTGCCATCCTGCAATAAATTGGCCTATCATGGTCATCCAATGACCACAGCTCAATATTTCGATGTTCCCGAAATGAGAGAAATGGACCTCAGATCTCATGATTGCAATGAGCAGAGGGTCAGTCAACACCTACGCTATCTATGCAGAGTAAATGGAAGGATTCCCCACCTTACTGCTCTACGCCTCACATTTCAGTGCAGCGAACAAGTCTTAATGAAGGTACTGAAGTATTTGGTCCCTCTACAAGAGCTGGCCTTATCCATTACCCATCCGTCACCGTCGTTCCAAAGCTTTCTTGAGTCACTGGCTGCGAAACCATCTACAAATGAATGGCCTGGATGGCACTCATTGACAAACTATCATGGAGGGTGGGAGAAATGGTGCTCCTCTCAAACCTGGCATACCAATGTCCTCCCGCACCTGAAATACCTGGAAATACAATGCCCCAAAGGCTTTTCTCAGTCCGAATGCCTTGACAATTTCCCATTATTTAGAGCTATTGGATGGACTAGGGTATATCTGACTCCCCCTTTGGAGCATTTGAAAGTATGGGAGGGGAGAGGGAGCATGGATGACATTGCGGTTGACTACACTTCCACCGGCTATCTGGATAAGCGCCTTGGGGTATCAAGTAGGGAAATTGACGCAACGATTGTCAGAGCAATAATCACACAACGTCTGGCCATCTTGTGTCCTGATACTCCATTACTCACACTTTATTCCACTGCCCTCTTTAGGCAGCTTCGGCATCTCGAAATCACCTGCATATCTGATCATGAAATCCTTATTCTGCCATACCTGGAACAAATCGAGAGGCTGCAAATTTGGAGTGGATTCATTTCTGAATATTCCTTGAATGTTGACTTGCCATTGACTCATACTCTCCAGTGGCTCGAACTGGAGCTTGTAACATTTTCCTGGATGCTTGGGAGGACCTTCAAGGCCCTGAGAGAGTTCAGGTTTTTTCGACCACGAGACGAACCCGAGAACCATTCTAGGAATGAGGGGCTGCAGGTGGACATGCCTGCCTGCACAACATTGGAGTTGACGGACTGTCCAATGAGCTATCTCCGCTGCTTCTCCTGTTCAAATGTCCAAATCCTTCGCTGGTGCCCAGGCTCATTGCAGACCTTTGATTTGGCAGCATTCAATTCATTCCATAATTTCTTATTCAACCTTTCCTGTTTGAAAATGTTTTATATCAGCGTTCCCCAGGGTTTGGGGATATTTTCCTTGATTGACTTTGTCTTTTATGGGGCACTGGAGCACGGAGTATGGCGAGATATCAGGAGTGCAGAAGTGTGGATCGTTTGTGATAGCATATTAGAAGCATCTCACCTCTTCGATCAGACAGTTGGACGCAAGCCGCGTTATGAGAAATGGTGGAAATCGTTCACAGTCACCAGGAGATTCGCCACAAAAGCCATAATCACTGCATCCATGTGAGTAGTCTTGTACAAATGGTAGATCAGGAGCAGTCTTTGCCGTTGAGCTATGATACTACATTTGCTTTCAATCGGATTGTTCGGTACTTCTAAGAGGGTTTTCATAATAAGTAATAAGCTTCCAACTATTTGCAGCCAATTCATAGACAGATCGACCGTTCAAATCATCTACTTCAAGCATGACTCAGCCATGCGACGTAGCACAACTTGCAGCGTTATATCTATCAAGGATAACAAAAGGAAAGCCAACTAGACGACATAGAAAATCAAGGTGAACGCCGGACGGGTGGCGTATTACAGCACTCAGGACTGATCATCAAGGGGGAAAGGGGGTCCGTGAGCGATAAGAAGGGGAGCCAAGACATGCACATGCAACGAGTATAGGACGAGCCCAGCCGCATAGTCACAGGTGAGTGTTCCAAGAGCATATGCTGAGCGTCCGTCAACGATGAGCGAAGCTAGGAAATACGAGAGGATGTATAGCTCGTTCGTACGCAATAAAGTGTATATGCAGGCGGACAGGTGGACGAGGGTCGGTAGGAAGGACGCGAATCGGGTCGGGAATGGATTCGCGGTTGGTGGTACGGCATCCCCCGCATTTATATCGTATGCCATAGTGTCCACCTTCACTTCGTCCCCGTACTTCTGCCAACTGACAAACATCGAGCTAGCGTAGAGTGTCTATTCGAGGTGACTGTAGAGTTGTAGTGGCTCACGATGACGTACGCGAACAAGGCTACGACAACGGCCGAGCGACATCTGACGGGGCCATCGTCATAGCGGCGTTCGAAGTGTGACTTGGGTTGGGGTTGCTGCTGCGTTGCGAGTAGCTGGCGGTGTGCACGCGCTCAACTTGCTCGGCGACTAGCTTGATCCTGTCGTCCGCCGTGGACAAATAATAGTGGACAGCAGGTGGTGTTTGGAGAGAAGGAAATGATGGCTGGAGGTTGACACAGCAGTACTGGCAACGAATGCGGTCAACGCAGGTGCAGCGAAGGCGAGGGTCATCAAAAGCAATGAGAAAGCGCGATGTCAAGTGGACAAATGGGAAACGAAAGAAGGTGATACGCACATGTTAGTGCACGATCAGCTTCACCATAGGTGGCGTGGGTGCTGCCGATGGGGCTTGTGTGGGTGATGGACTTGTAGGCGGGCTATGAGGTCGAGTATCAGCGAGATGGACAGTCGAGGAGCACATAGATACGTTGAGGAAAAGGGGGCTAGAGCAATCGATACGCACCAAATAACCTTTTGGAGGCACCTGAGCTGCTGGTGGCTTGATGTGGGTAGTAACGGTGACCGAAGCTGGGGAACGAACCCACAACGTTCGTTGGGACGGGAGAATACACATGGTAGCTCGAGTGCGAACGCATGGACGATTCGCGCTCCAACTCACTTGCCGCCGTTGGTGGCTGGCGAACTGCGAATGCTGTTCACCAAGCGCCTTACTGTCGCTTGAATCATCTTCAGTGGGTAGGACGAGGAGCGAAGTGAAGATGAGGGCGTAGCCGCTGGCGTAGAGGAAGGGTACGAGGACACCGAGAATGTCGGGCGGGAACAGGCTCGACCTAATTGTCATGGGCGAGAGTGAGGATGAGTAAGTAGGGTCGTTGTCGAGGGGATTACTGCCGGGTGATGAGTGGGACGAGAGACGAGTGCGTCGGCGGTGGGTCACCCTGCACGATCGGCCCGACGGCCATCCCCGAGGCGAGACGTGAGTAGATGAATGTGTAGATATATCTTCCTCCTACATATTAGAATATTTTTTTTCAGGTGTGCACGACCACGGGAAGACATATCCCGACACTCCGACTTGTGAGGTCGATTTTGTGGCCAATAGTAATCCATGAGCTGTCGCACTGCACTGCCCTGTCGTGCCGCCAAAGATGGCTTCTTGCCGAGCGGGGTGGTTAAAGTTTTACAACGATCGACTAAAATAACCTTTACGATGTCTTCGGTATTCGGGAGACGATACAAAGCAAGAGGTCGGTTTACTCGGCCTCGCGCTTAAGCGCCTGCTATGGTGCGGACTTCGGTCCATTGGAACGATGGCTTAACCCCCCAACTCAAACAACTCAAACAACTGGACAGGCTTCTGTGAATGGTCACCCTAGCTGAGCGATGCAGATTCAAACTGAGGATGTGTTGTTGAGAATGTGAACGAAGCAGCGGAAGAGCGGATGCCAGACGGGACAGCGATGAGAGAAATTAAAGGTTAAGAGAGCGGGAGATTGTCCGAACTGCTAATTGCCGGAAGCAAGTAAACGAAATGGATTCCGTGTTGACTCAAACATCCCAGTTGTTCCCGGAAAGTTCTTAGGGGAGGTCAATCTAGGAGGAGCAAAGACCAAACAAACAAAAATGCAAGCCTTACCGGGACTAGGAACAGGAGTCATCATGATTATTATGATTCAATCAATACGTCGGCGTTCCGTTGTATCGGGCCATGGCTGAGTGAGCACAGGGACAGCTCTTTCGCCGATCAAGCGTTTCATTTCCGAGTGCCTCGCGGCCAATTCATGTGTGCCCATCAATCACCGACCGATATAAGGTTCATAATGTTGAGTGCAGGGATGATGGGCCGTGCAGGGAAGGCGTTATTTAGACGTTGGCACAGTCGAAACATCCTTTTTCGTACAAAATATAGTAACGTCCTCTGCACAGGCAAATACTGGGGTCAAACGCATTGTCATAATGGGAGGTTGGCACGATTGGGAGTCTCAGCAAGGAGCACGGCAAGCGCTGAGGTCGAATTGGAAGGCAGCCATCACGGAACCGACGAAGATAATGTGCTGATGCCCTTGACACTGGATGCTCGGCCATGGTACTGTTCCATGATGCACCGGCACTGTTGGGCCGGTCGGGAGGCAGTGAGTTCGGAGCAACCAAGGTCCCCATCGCGGCGCGGCGGGAATTCATTTAACAGCCACCACCTTAAATTAAATAGAATTAGACCAGGAATCGTCAGGGGCCCCATTACTGCCCTGAGTACCAGGATTGAAGGTGCGGTGCTAAACGGGTGGTATGATGTGATCGACCGCCCGACGGCGGTCAGGCAAGTGGATGCCCGTATATTTTATGCGCTTTGGAACTTAGGATTTGGTTGGAGAGTGCGCTGCGCCCGTCAACACGGCCCATAGCCTGGTAATTATAATTTTCACACCCCATCCGCCGCTGTATGTGTACCGCCACTGCCACTGTCGTCATCAGGTATACTTGTATGCCAAAGAATCAAAGAACCAAAGTCAATCGCGGTGTGGGGGTGATGCCTTCCCCCGATGTGTCGCTTCCGAAACGATCCGTTTCATACGTCTTTGCGGTATTTAATCTCTCTCTTCGACACTCAGCATCCAGCATTCGCATTCGTCCCTTCCTCTCACCTGTTAGTCGACTTCCGCTCTGATTGTGTACCTCCTCTGACACACTCTTTTGCTGTAGGACCACTCGTCTCCAGCATCTTTGTGGAATTTACGAAATTCCCCAATAACTCTATTTCCTCTCTAGTACTCCGGACGACTCGCCAGACAACATAGAACATGGCCCCCTCCAAGCCATTCGGGCGCGGCTATCTCCTCGTCTTCTTCCTTACCTCTTGCTTCTTCTCGCTCCTTGTGCACGGCTTAGGCCCCTCCGGAGACCAAGGATTCGACCACTCACTGCGCAACAGGGCCCACCACGACGAAGCATATGATAACAAACCCCTCGCTGTATGTACACAATCAAATCAACTCTTGATATATCCAACCCTCCCTCTCTAGGCCGTGGTAGTCCTCAAGGGTCCATCAACTGTAAGCGGGACGCTCAAGTTTTGGCAAAACCGTCCCGATAACGCAACACATATTACTGGGACCATCGAGGGCTTGGCTAAGAAAGCTCAGCGGGGGATGCACATCCAGTTAGTTTTCCTCTCTCGCTCTCTCATACTCCCCACCACTATCAACACTATGCGCACTAACTCTGGCTAACCCACCGCACAGCGTATTCGGCGACCTGACCAATGGATGCGCCTCCTCAGGCCTCCACTGGAACCCCAAGAACGTCAATCACGGCGGAGGAGGGGATAATGAGGGACATGACACATTGGCGACTTGGGAAATATCCAATCGGATGATCAAGGCGTCGCACACATTAATATTTGGTCCAAGAAGATTACGCTGTACGGTGATCTTGGTGTGATTGGGTACGTCCCATGCTTTCCTTATGGGTTCAGGGAATGCGGTCTCTAACAGTTCACTCTGGAATGGAACAGGCGCACGCTTGTAGTTCATGATGTATGTCATATCCAGCGTACACTGAGAGGCACCAATAGCTGACGATGGGGCACGGAACACAGGGAACCGACGATCTTGGTAAGAAAGGCGACCCTGGCTCGCTCTCAGTTGGCAACTCTGGTAACCGGTCGGCGTGTGGAATTATTGGTGCGCATTAGTTTCTGCAGGGAGTCGAGGGCATAATTTGACATCTCTTCGTTTGCCACCTAGGATTTGCTAATGCCACAGTGCCTACGTGAACACACGAAGTAGGCGATATGATGGGACTCTAATGAACGAACAGTACTCTTTCTCTATTATCAATGGACGATAGTCTTCACCCTATTTGCTTGTATGAAGTCCTTGATTGATAAAAACAAGGATGGGATTTTTGTGTATCCCTCCATATTCGCGCTCCGGTGTGCACGAACCTTGGCGGCCTGTCTTGAATTACTTCACGGAATGATACGCCAGGGTGCCTTCGATCTTGGGAAGAATCCTCAGATACGCTGTGCCCTTAGCATCGGTCTCGTCTTCCGTTGCAGTCCGTCGTCTTCCATTGCATTCCGTCGTCTTCCATTGCATTTTGTTGTCTTCCATTCCACTTGTCTTCCATTGCATTCTTGTGGCTTGGGACGTCGTCGCTTCCATTTCTTGTGGCTCGGCTCGTAATTATTGGTTATTCTTTCCGGGTACATAACTCGGCGCTTAATAGAGATTAGGTATTCACAAAACGACTAGTCCGCATTTTGTGTATCGTTCTATGACGTTGGAATCAATGAACAAGTGAGCTAAGCTACTTGAATTTTGCTGATTGGGTAAAATGAAGGTGAGCACTGGGGATATCGTAAGGGATGGAGACATTCTGTGTTGATAATATATGCATGGAAGACGATTTCAAGATTTTCCTTTATACTTTTTTGTTCATATTGGAGAGGCAGCTAGGTGGTACGTGTGTTTAGCCGTTCTCGTCTTTCACTCCCGACCACAAAAGCTCGACCCACGTGATCGATAGGTTGTGACTATCATATTGTCTGTTTGTCAGAAAAGTCTGCAAGTATTCTACAGGAATCGTGTCAGTCGTTGAAACCTCGAATGCTTTGTCTCCACCACATCGGGTGCCTCAAAATTGAAGTGAAGCTGGAATGTGTTTGCAGAAGTGAAGGTAAATACAGACAACAACCTATATGACAATATATCGTGGGACAACGCCCTCCGGCGCATTGGATCAAACCATCCCGCCGTCGCTATTCCCAGCCCTTGTTCGAGATGACAAATATGGAGATCTAGCCACATGTTATTGCTTCGATCCTTTTCTCTGAATGTTCTAGGCATAGCAAGCTAAGTGTGTCACCTTCTGTTATCGATGATCGATGACCACCCTCAAGAAGAATGAGGCTGGGGTAAAACGTGATTGACCTCCACGCACCTCATCGATGGTGTCAGCTGTACACACTTCATTTGTACAATATACACATAGAACACTATCGCGTATTCCCGTACTCGTACTCAGACTGACCTGAATAGGCTGCCAAGACGTCCATCAAGCCGAAGACACGCGCGACGCACTCATTTGACCTTGTAGCGCTCGTTCGTGTTGATTCTGGATTCATCGGGGCAGTCAGCTGGCCAGACTCTGAACCGTCTGCAAAACCCTAAGGCAATTGTTAGAATTTCCGCGAGGTCGTGAACTCGGACACAAATAATCGTGTTTGTTGGGGCCCGCTACAAACACGTAAGGATACAAGTCTCTCTTATATAACCGTCCATCTGGTAACCAGGCACCAGAGCGCGTAACCTGAAACATTTGGAATTACCAATTCCCGACAGCAATTAACCGCGTGAAATTAGCACCACGAGGGAGATCCCCACTTGTCAATTACACCTGCGCTGCTTGTCTCACCACCACGCTGGTCAGTCCTTAAGCCATTGACTACTTCGCTCTTGAGACATTGCACGCCGCACTCGAGTCATCACTCTAGTCCCAATTGCCCCGCCCAACGTCAGCGCCTCAGCTCACCATCAATTTCTCCTCTTCAAACCGTGTCCTCGCCACCATCTCACTCGAAATATAACCCATCTACGCTCAGGATATGTCCGCCATTAACTGGGGCACCGCTCCAATTTGGTGGGACATCGCTCCACACTTGTGGGACATTCCGGTCCCATCTCCTGACAAAACTATTAATACCTACCTTCCCATGGAACTTATGCGAGAGATCTTCCTATATTGCATAGAATCAAATCAAATCAAATCTGATCAATTGGCTTCTGTGTGTCGCTACTGGAGATCAGTTATCACCACATTGCCCCGTTTATGGTCTACCCTGAGGGTTGGAACCTGGACCGAGAGGGAACGGGTTGCTATTTGGCTGCAGAGAGCATATCCGAAGAAGATTGTCATTGACACCCAGCAAGATCGTCAGCTGTCATCCAATGCTTTGCCATTTGCTGCACTCCAGGATGCTCTTGCACACACTCGCCATTGGCGCGAGCTTACTATTTCCTCTTTTCCTCCTGAGAATGCGGCTAGTCCGCTTGGCTTTCAAGTCGCAAGCCCACTGAATGTGTTGAAAGTGCTACATGTAGAAGCTGGATGTATGAATTCTCCGTCATTTGCTCATTTGCTCAACCTTGTTCCAACCGAAGCTCCTCTCTGTGAGATGAGACTCCATTCCTCATTCGTCAGCACCCACTTTCTCCAACCCCATTGGTTTCCTGTTTTGCAGAATCTCACAGTACTTATTGTCAATGGCAGAGATATGAATGAGCCATTTGAGCTTCTTCCTACTTTTACCCAGCTTCAGATATTTGAGGCTGATCGTCTTCTTCTCCCATTTTATGAGCCCAATACCAATCTGCCTCTTCTCGATACTCTTCGGAAGCTGCAACTTAGAGCTTGTTCAGTCCAATGGATCGCTGGAAGACAACTCCCATACCTTGAGGAGTGTTCAATCCTCCTTCCTCGTCATTGGGAGGTAGTTCAGCAGCATGAGGTGCAATTGCCATCCTGCAAGAAATTGGCCTATCACGGTCATCCAATGACCATAGCTCAATGTCTCGATATTCCCGAAATAAGAGAAATGGATCTCAGATCTCATGATTACAATGAGCAAAGGGTCTACCAACACCTACGCCATCTCTTCAGAGTACATGGAAGGATTTCCAACCTTACTACTCTACACCTCACATTTCAGTGCGGTGAACAAGTGTTAATGAAGGTACTGAAGTATTTGATCCCTCTACAAGAGTTGGCCTTATCCACTACTCATCCCTCACCGTCTTTCCAAACCTTTCTTGAGGCACTGGCCGCGAAACCATCTACAAATGAATGGCCTGGGTGGGGCTCGTGGGCGGATTATCATGAAGGGTGGGAGCAATGGTGCTCCTCTCAAACCTGGCATGCCAATGTCCTCCCTCACTTGAAATTCCTGGAAGTACAGTGCCCCAAAGGCTTTTCTCTGTCTGAGCGCCTTGAGAATTTCCCATTACTTAGAGCTATTGGATGGACTAGGGCATATATGACTCCCCCTTTGGAGCATTTGAAAGTGTGGGAGGGGAGAGGGAGCATGGAGGACATTGCGGTTGATTACACTTCCACCGGCTATCTAAATAAGCATCTTGGAATATCAAGTACAAAACATGACGCAACGATTGTCAAGGCAATAGTCACACGACGTCTGGCCATTGCGTTTCCTGATCCTCCATTCCTCGCACTTTATTCTACTGCCTTCTTTAGGCAGCTCCGGCATCTTGAGCTCCACTGCGAATTTTTTCATGGAATCCTTATTTTGCCATACCTGGAACAAATCGAGAGGCTGGGAATTTTGCGTGGATCCATTTCTGAACAACCCTTGAACCTTGACTTGCCATTGACACATACCCTCCAGTGGCTTGAACTGACTTATTCAACACCACCTTGGATGCTTGGGAGGACCTTCAAGGCCCTGAGAGAGTTCAGGTTTATTAATCCACCAAACGAACCCAAGAACCATTCTAGGCATGAGGAGCTGCAGGTGGACCTGCCCGCCTGCACAACATTGTATTTTTTTCGCTGTCCAATCGACTATCTCCGCTTCCTCTCCTGTTCAAATGTCCAAATCCTTCACTGGCGGCAAGACTCATTTCCTGCCTTTGATTTGGCAGCGTACATTTCATTACATGGTTTCCTATTCCATCTTTCCTGTTTGCAAAACCTTGAAATTTCTGTTCGCCAGGGTTTGGGGATAGATCCCTTGATTGATTTTGTCTTTTGTGGGGCATCGGAGCATGGGGTATGGCGAGATATCAGGAGTGTGAAAGTGAACATCTTGATTAATTCTTCCTCAGGAGCATCTCACCGCTTCGACCAGACAGTCGGACACCAGCAGCGTTATGAGAAATGGTGGAAATCGTTCACAGTCACCAAGGGACACGCCCCAAATGTCAAAATTATTGCATCCATGTGAATGGTTTTGTACAAATGGTAGATTATATTAGGAGCACTCTTTGCCGTTCAGCTGTAATACTACATTTTGCTTTCATTTGGATCGCCCGGTACTTTCATTTGACTTCTAAGAGGGCTTTCAGCGCACCCTATGATAAGTGATAAGCTTCCAACTATTGTAGCCAATTCATGAACAGATCGACCCTTACTTCATGCATGACCTCATATATCAGCCACGGGACATAGCACAACTTGGAGCGTTATATCTATCAATGATAACAAAAGGGAGGCCAACTAGACGACATAGAAAATCAAGGTGAATGCTGGGTGGGTGGCGTAGTACAGCACTCAGGACTGATCATCAAGGGGGGAAGGTGTCCGTGAGCGACAAGAAGAGGAGCAAAAAATGACACATTGACGTTACGTTAGGACGTGCAACGAGTATAAGACGAGGCCAGCCGCATAGTCACTAGTAAGCAGACTGAGTGTCCCAAGAGGACATTCTGAGCGTCCATCAACGATAAGCAAAACTAGGAAACAGAGAGAATGAATAGCTCGTTCGTACGCAATAAAGTATATATACAAGCGGACGCGTGGACGAGGGACCGTCGGTAGGAAGGACGTGAATTGGGTCGGTACTGGACTCGCGGTCGGTGGTACGAACATCCCCCGTATTTACGCCGTGTAGCATGGTGTCTGCCTTCACTTCACCCCCATACTTCTGGAAACCGATAAATATGCCGCGAGCGGAGTGTGTAAATTCCGAGGTGACTGTAGAGCCGTCGTGGCTCATGACGGTGTACGCAAACAAGGTTATGACAACGGTCGAGCGACACCTGATGGGTCTTGGTCGTAGTAGCGTTCACAAGCACCTTGTGAGTGTGACTTGGGTTGGGGTTGCTGTTTCACTGCGGGTTGTTGGCGTTGTGCACGTGCTTGACGTGCTCGGCAAGTAGCTTGTTCTCGTCGTCCGCCATGGACAAATAGATGGTGCTTGGAGAGAGGGAAAATGATAGCCAGGGGTTGAGACAGCGATACCGGCAACGAATGCGTGTCGACGCGGCAGAGGCGACGATGCGATGCGAGGTAGGTTCAGAGCGTCATCGTGAAATAGCAATGAGAAAGCGGGATGCCATGTGAGTCAAGCAGACAAATAGGAAACGAAAGAAGGCAAGACGCACATGTTAATGACCAGCGTCGCCATAGATAGCATGGGTGTGGTCGACGAAGCTTGTGTGGGTGATGGACTCGTAGGCGAGGGTGGTAGGGCTATGGGGTCGAGTATCAGCGAGATGTACGGGCGAGGAGCACATAGATAAGATGAGGAATAGGGACCAAGCGTGATAGATGCGCACCAAATAACCATTTTGGAAACACTGTGCACAGTAACGGTGACCGAAGCTGGGGAACCCTCTGGACGGGTGAATGGCCATAGTAGCTCGATTGCGAACGCATGGACCATTCGCGCTCCTTCACACTCAGGCCGACAAACCGCCGTTGATAGCTGGTGAGCTGCGATTCCTGCTCGCCTTGCTATCGTTCGATTCGTCTTCGACGAGTAGGGCGAGCGCAGTGAAGAGGAGGGCGAGATCTCCGGCGCAGAAGAAGGGTACGAGGTCCCAAAGAGTCGCCGGGTACGTCGGGGTTCGACCTGATCATCGTGGGCGAGAGTATGAGTAAGTAGAGTCGTTAATCGAGTAGGTTGCTGTCGACCAGGTGAGTGAGTATGTGGTTCAGAGGTGACACGCGAAAGAGACGAGTGCATGGAACAAAAGAGCGAACTGCGAATACTCGTTATTCAGCAGAAGAGGAAAATAATAACACACACCCGACCTAGATAATTGATCTGCTCACAGCACATAGGCGAGAGAGCACCGCTTGTTCGAGTAATTGGTATGTCGATATCTTCTCCCAAGCTGGAAATGATGACAGAGAAAAGGGAAACTTCGCCGGTGTGCAACGCGCCATGTAATTGAGTGGCGAGATTCCTAGAAATCCAACCTGATTAGCACATAGTTCCACCGGTAAGCGAAAAGAGAATCGTACTATGTGCATCATAGAGGACAACACCTCCAGCTCATTCGACCAACGCGCAACTATAAGCGCCACTGGATATTGAAAGATTGCGGCGCTTGCGTGTTGAGTTGAACACGGGCCGGCTGCCTTCCCCACTTCCGATTGCACTTGCGTTAAGCGCCATTCGAATCGCAAGCGGACATGTGTAGTCCCGACTGCATATCTATCGAATCCATTCTGATTCGCATCCGTGCCCCCCCGCCAACGAAGCGGCAAATACGGTGAGTATCATAGCCGTGACGACGGTGTATAACTTAAATTTCGAGAATTATTAAGACTCCGATGGTCGCCAGCGGGGAATCTAGGGGATCTTGAACCAGCATATGACCAATCACCTCTCCACGGTAGGTACCAGGAAAGGGAGGGAGAAGAAGCACCTTGTTCAAATAGTCAATTGTACATTTTCCGGTTTGTGCGAGCAACGTACCGGGCAACCGTGCGACGGAAGCGATGAGGTGAAAGAGAGATCACATGTCGTACATGATGAGAACCACCGTACCTAACACATCTTACCAACCTCCAAAGAACTACTGAAGGAATAAGCCACTCAAGATGCCCGTTTCATCGATTTCCCATTCAAGTTCTAGTTTCGAATCCGTTCTACACTGAATAGATCAGTGAGGGTGGGACTAGTGGAGGAATGACACAATCTCCACTTCCGAGCCAGTTTGTGTCATCGAAAGAATGAATGGATATCCGTTGAGTGGTCACCGGCTTGCGCCGAAAGCGGAACGCATGAACTCATACGTGAAAAAATGGAGCACAGAAAGGTTGCGTGATATAATGCATGGGGTGTATCGAGTTGGTGTATCGAGTGCAGAGAATGATCAACAGCCGTACGTGTTTATGGGTCCTTAAAGTGTTGGGTCTGGCACGTGTTGGGGAAAAGGGTTTAAGCCGATAGGAAAAATAGTTGGCTGCCCAGGCTATCGCGAAGTGTGGCGATGTACGATGAGGGTTGTACATATTGTCAGAAACGCGGCTGCAATTGGCGAGGAACGGCAGATTAAACAGTATCTACTGTCTAAATAGAATGTCAGCTCAGAGTGGAGGCCAATGGGAAGCAACCTTGTGATCAATGGAGACGACAGAGGCCTACTTACGGCGTTCAGGAATGGCGAGAACCTGCGACTCAGCACCACTAGTCTCTCACGGCAGGATGCTTGTTCGGGTGCGTCATGATATAAGACTCGAGAATACCATCGCGAGTGAACTGCCGTGGTCTCGTACAAGGCAGCCCAGCAGGTTGGTGAGGCAACGATTGCAAAGGCCAGAAATGAGACGGGTACAGAGGATATCAGTGGGTGTTGTAAAGGCGGAGATGGTGGACGGAGATCTCGGTTTCACGGGTTGTCTGTGAGTCGTTGCCTTCAAGTGCGAGGGAACGGGTCTTGCAAGTAGCATCGAAGAACCGCGTGTAGAAGTAGCAAGGGTCGAGAAGTATGTGGAAGGCAGGTCGGTCTGGACTCTAGTCCGAGCTGTTGGAGGTGCTTTCGATGCTGTTGGAGACTTGATTGCTTGTGTAGATTTCCGATAAGACACGATGGACTAGAGATGAGGAGGGAGTATTTTAGCACGAGTGCTGTAATTGCTGTAATTGTTCAGAACGAGCGACCCACAGCGCAATCCTATCTCTCCAAGTCGCAAGGGTGGGCATGCCATTGGGCAGCGGAAAGGGTAGCGTCTTAGTCGAACCAGCACTGCTTACAGAGTATATCACGTCGATTTATATCCCAAGGAGATGAAGTCCTTCGGCGAATGACTGCAAACATAATCTTGTCGTTGTCACTGCCAGCGTGGATGTGGTGGGACCCTTGCTGACTGAGTGGCAGCTACGAAGTGCGGTTCAGGTGGTCATAGTAGGTGATCAAGGCGCCATCGGCAGGTAAGAAATAATTTTGCTTGAGGTCAAACCCTGAGTGCTTTGTCTCCACCTGCGCGTGTCCACCCACTCGTCCCAAAGTGTGATGCTCCGAGCGGGAGGCCCTCGGTGTTATTATGTGCACTTCATCTGATCTCCAGATGGAGATTATACCGCGACACCGGAAGTCTGGTAACCCGGTCTATGCCCTGTGGACAAACTGTGGACAAAGCACCGCTTACGCAAGTCCTCCTATGCGCATAGAATAGGGTTACGCCAAGATCGGACGTGTCATCCCGAACGGCCAAACCTGGGCAGCGCCTCTTCACTCTTCTCTCTGCCTACCTTTCAACAACCAGATTCGTCAGGCCCTCACCACCCAGTCCGACCTTACACCTGCGAAGGCTACTGAGGCCTGTGTTCGGTTCGACACGCGTCAGAAGATTCACTTGGCAGAAACCGATCCCGCTAATGTAGCAAGGGCCCTCTTCTGCTCGAAATGCGACTCCCCCGAGCACCTCTCTCATGACTGCCCCCATGCTGGGACGTCAAGGGTCTTATTGCCAGGCGTAACACCTCTTCCCACTCAGGAGGAGGTCGTCATAAATACAAGCAGCACCCTTCTACCTCGTCTTCCAACTCCAACGCTGCGTCCACCCATTTCTGCCGCCTCTCATGCCTCGGAGGAGTCAGCTGGGGCAGTCGCAGCCTCTCTCACTGGTACATCGCCCGTCACTGACTTGTGGATTTGCGACTTAGACGCCTCCATTTCGATGACTGGCTGCCGGTCGAGGCGACATTCATTTCGCTTTCATTTGGATTATTCGGTATTTGAATTTGACCTTTAGGAGGACTTTTGGCACACCCTATGATCAGCAATAAGCCTCCCACTATCCACGGCTAATTCTTGAATAGATCAACCCTTCAAAACCTCTACTCCAAAAAAAGAAAGACACGCATGACGTCAGACATGGAACATAACATAACTTGGAGCATTATATCTCTTAATATTAAAAACGGGAAGCCAACTAGATCACATGGCGAGTGAACGTGAGCGCTGGGCAAACAGTCGGGACTATCATCAAGGGGGCCAAGGGTTCCATGAGCGACAAGAAGAGGAGCTATAAAATGACACAATAGCATTATGACATGAAATGAATATAAGTCGAGCTACCCAGATATCAGGTTCCAAGAGGACAGTCTGAACGTCCGTCAACGACGAGTACAGCTAGGAAGCACGAGAGGATGTATAGCTTGTTCGGAGGTAATAGAGTATATATACAAGCGAACGGGCGGACGAGGGGTTGTCGGTAAGGACGTGAATCGGGCCGGTAGTGATTCGCGGTGGGCGGTACGGACATCCCCGCATTACACCGTGGAGCATAGTGTCGTTTTTCATACTTCTGGAGACCAACGAACATCGAGTGAGCGTAACGTGTCTATTCGAGGTGATTGTAGAGTTGCCGTGGAAGCGACCCCTGACAGAGCCATAGTTGTCGCGCGTATGCTTGACGTGCTCGGCAATTTGCTTGGTCCTGTCATCCGTCGTGGACAATTACGAGTGAACAGTGGGCGGTGTTTGGAGAGAGAGGAAAAATGATGGTAGGAGGTTGACAGTGCGACACCAGTGACGAATGCGTGTCGACGCGAGCGGGTAGCGGAGGTGATAATGCAAGGTGGATTCAGAGCGTGGAACAAGCCGAAAAGCAATGAGAAAGCGCGATGTGATGTGAGTCAAGTGGACAAATGGGAAGCGAAAGAATCCGCTACGTACATGTCGGTGCATGATCACTTGAAGCTAATGACCCACCAGTTCTGGTCGGGCAAATGACAGCTTGACAGCTTTGACACATCCTCCCTTGCTCTCCCCCAAGATCCGGGGTTTGTTTGGCAAACTAAACACACCTTTTCGCGTCTCGTACGTTGACATTGGTCTGCTTCACAAATGTATATTAGATGCCAACTGCTAATACATGTAATCTACTATGATTTTTTTAGCTCCATTTGTTGTAAGCGGTGCACGGGACTGGGTCAGTTTTGGTGTTGGCGCGACTCAGCACCAAAATATCTCTGTAGTAAGTTGGAGTCTGATCACGAAAGGTTAGCTTCTCCTCTGTCCATTACAACCTCTCTTTTGACTCACGAGATGCTGTCGCCGTTGTTGTTTTTTCTCCGGCCTGTCGACAGCAGTGTTCGCTCCCTCTCGAGGGCGAACACGCCTGGTTATCATTTGAGCTGATCCGTTGGGAGTAGGTGGACTTAGAGGTGGTTCTACTTCGGATGTAA
>Ga0307515_10004380_pt1 | contig 29269 bp, 35 predicted proteins | sample 17_EM_MG_FD_194513 | JGI IMG/M metagenome (GOLD analysis project Ga0307515, IMG submission 194513) | Populus trichocarpa ectomycorrhiza microbial communities from riparian zone in the Pacific Northwest, United States - 17_EM | ecosystem: Host-associated > Plants > Roots > Unclassified | place... | reverse complement strand
CACCCTATTCACTACCTGTATGCTATACTCGCAGAAGCGCATCTAGGAAAGTATTAGTATGCTACGGGAGCTGTAGTCATACGTGGGAATAAGTGAAACAATAAGACTCACCCAGTCCACTATTGCTATAACTTGCTTGCGTAGTATTCCATGTAAGCTTTTGCAGAGATAATTCTTATAGTGCGGTCTCCACGAATTGGATTTCGGCGAGTTATAGCAGCGCGTTTATCGCTATAGATCCTTGAGATAATATATCCTCTGGTAGGCCACATTATGAGAAGTTTTATCACCCAAGCAACGGCAAAGGCCTTCATTCGCGTGCCAAGCCTCCAAAAATGCTGGCTCATAACTAGTATAGGACTTGGGAAGATAGTCGAGGTCTATATAGCTAATTATAGAGGAGTCCACATATTGGATAAGTTGTTAAACGGACGATTAGGAATAAGAACTCTGTCTATTAATAAGGGCCCTAGAAGCTCTTTATATACATTAGGTAGGTCTAGACAACTGAGTTAAAATAGGTAATAGAAAATAGGTAATAAGACTTGAAGAACTCCGCGCGGAAGTCTGCCCTAGAAACCCCGATTTTCATCCGATTTAGTCAGCAGTTGGTTACTCTAATGGCAGAAAATGTACGTGCGTGAAATTCACGGCGAAACTCTGCCGCTGGCTGCATGGAATTCCGGTTTTAAGGACTTTGAGGGTTCTTTTAAGGTTCTTGTGCGGTCTTTGTTTTACTACGGGGTTGTCATTGGCTGACACAATGACGACAGCAACTCGGACTTCAGAAATGATGCACAGACTTGAAGCCCGTCATACGGACCTTCGCCCGTCCATCGGGATTAATGTTACCCGCCTTTCCATTGTTTTAATTTTCTCTCCCAGAAATCTTGTGTTTCTTCGGGGCCTTATTCTGTTAATAATTTCATACTTTCAACTCAAGTCTTGTATTAATAGGGAGGCTTCTATCGCACCAGCTTCCGCATCAGTCCCCGCGTCAGTCTGCGCATCAATATTTGAAGCATTTGAGCTCCTCTATACCCTCCGCTATACTAGGGTCGGTACACGATTATATCCTTGGACCCGAAGGGTCCTTCCCGCTAGCCTTCTGGAAAGCTTCTCGTGGAGTACTCGAACTCGAGTTGTCCGTTACTCCAGGCCTAAATAACGTTAAAATCCCTTTGCCACTACTAAGCTTCACGGTTCTCGTAAAGCTTCCCCGCCGCTATCATTCCTAAAGATATGGCCTCCCTCATCATTACTAGCGTTACTATTGCCAGCAAAAAACTCCACGAAAAGCACAAAGAGAAGAAAGAAGCAAGAGAGCTCGCCCAGCGCCAAGCGGACTTGCGATGGGAGAACGACGTGCGACGCTCCATGCGAGAAGCCGAGAGGCAGACCTTGAGAAGGCTGAACGATGCATATGCCGGCGGCTCCCCGGCATATGACGCAGATGCACCACCAAGCTATCACCCTCCAGCATACGAGGACGTTGTGGCGAAGAAAGAGCCCATAACTCAGCGATTCACGCCGGTAGTCCGAAGGAGGGTGGAGGAAAGACCAGAGCGGAGGGATTGCTGCGGGAGTTGTGGCGCGCAAAAGAGGAGGAGCTGTGGGTGTTGTGGAGGGAAGCGCAGTTATGCAAGTTGTCACAATCACGGGAGTGGTTGCTGAACGAGTAGGTGGATGGCTGATGGGCGATACCCGAATTTGATATTGGTAACCATAGACCTCGGAGACTTGTGTTTATATGGCGAGCGTTTTCTTGTTTTATTTTATTTTATTTTTTTTACGGTTTCCTTGCGTCGGAGTCCCTATCCACAGCCAGATTTGGAAGTGTTGTTTCTATCTGGACACCTTTCCGTCTCATAATTACCTCATTACTTCCCTATGTATAACGCAGCCTGTCGCTTGCCTTGCTCTTGGATTTGGGTTCTCTCTCGGTTCTCCATCCTGTATTTCCATCTCATTGAGCTTCTGTCAAATAAGACTTTCGCTTTGAGCACCTACAATCCGTTGCATCACTCTATTTGCATTCATTCGAGTTTGATCAGCTTTTCTGTGTACAACTCTTGTGGCTTATTGACCCAAAGGCCTGCTCTTGGGCAGATTAGAATCCTGTTCGTCTTCTCAGTTGGCTCGTCTCGTCCAACTGTCTCGTTCCTCAGCCAACAGTGTCCGATCCTGCTGTTTACACCAGCCTCAACGGCTCTTTGCTCTTTTGATTACCATAGCCATAGCTGTGACCTAAGGAAATACCGTTGTCTTATCAACACCAACCTCGCAGCCCATCTCACACAATCCCCAAATAGGGCACACAATCATTGAGCAGTCGAAGGTCCGCTCTCTACACCAACCGTTCAAAATCACCGAACTCTTCCAAGTCAACACTAGCGAGCGTTCTCGAGGATCTTCGAGCGAATCTCCCCAATCCCGCGGTAGAAGAACCTGAACTCAATCTCGCTGTCTCCCCCCTCACCCACTGAAGTTATAGGCTCCTTCGTATCCGGCATTCTAGCCGCAGCATTCACCTACATACTCCCAGGTAGCAGCCTAAGCTATTACCATACTAGCCCCAGCTACCCCCCGCGCCCCAGGAGCTCTTACTCTGGTCAATCATCCCATAGCCACTCACCTAGTCACCTCCACTCCCGCCATACCAGGAGTCGTTCGAGCAGCGTCCACTCTACCCACGATCGTCCGAATAGCCTCAATTCTTCTCACAGTCGTCCGAATAGCGTCCGCTCTACCCACAGCCGTTCTGGCGTCCACTCCGGGCACTCGTCCCATCACCACCCACCCCACCACCACCGCCACTCTACCCAGCACGGGCATCAAGCTTACGCTTCGGCCCATAAACACAACAGACGCGACTGCCCGCACCGTCCGCGGCAACCTGCACCGCAGCAACCCGTACCACAGCAACCCGCGCCACAGCAACCCGCGTCAGAGCAACCCCAACCGCAGCTACCCCAACCGCAGCAACCTTCGCCGCAGCAGGTCCGATTCGAGACCACTCCAGCTAACCCCCCAGACCCCTCGCCTCAGCCCGAGATGAAGAGGAAAGGGGGCGCAGGCTTCGGCGCCCGAGCCCGCCAACATATCGCGGCGACCAAGCTGAGCTACTGGGAGAAGCTGCTCCAGCAGCACGTGGAAGACGTGGAGCGGTACAACAGGAAGCTAGCGAAGGAGTATAAGGCGCAGGCGAGGGCCGTGAAGGCCGAGAGAGAGGTGAAGGGGGTGCGGGAGCGCTGGGTTGTGGTGATGTGATTGCGGGTGCTAGTTGCTGACTTGGAAGTTTTAACAGGTGGCGAGGAGGGAGTGGCATGCGAGGAGGCATGAGCGGAAAGCCGCGCCCATCAAGCGGGGGATTGCGAAGTTGCAGGCTGCGTTGGAGAAGGAGAGGGGGATGGTGAGGAAGGAAGCGACACAGGCTATGGTTAGTTGAGTCTGGGTTGGCATGCTTTTCATGTGTGCTGCTGTCGAGGATGGCGGTTGGTTAAGAGATGTTTGCTAACGGTGCTTAGAGCGGAGAGGAGTCGGCGATGAGGGAGCGTGTCAAGGCTCTCAGGGAACGCAAAATGGATACTGGGCTTCTTTCATTACGGTATACGACTTTGGAGTCTACCCTTCAATGGGAAAAGAATAATAGATGCAGAATGAGGCCGGAGACGCTCAAAGGATCTTCGCTAATATTCGGCCTGCAGTCAGTACCAACCCAAACCTAGACTGCCAAATTCCAATCCTTTGCCATGCGAGAGAGGCCGTTCATTTTCGTATTGATATAGGGGCTCGCTGCTGTGGTGTCGCGACAAGAGAGCGACGAGAAAACCGCGGAGGTACTGAGGTCGGGGGACGGAACGGATGAAATGCACCTTCGGGCAATGAGGACTGAAGACATACAAGACCCCTAGAAATTCGTATCTCTATTCTTAACCAATTCCCAAGGGTATTCAACAGTGACCGTACGAGCTTCACTTTGTCGTTCGTACTGCTCCGATATTATGGTGACTGTGATAGAGGCTGTCCACTTTGAGGCTTCGTGTCCTGCATACCTTCTCTGGAGCCTCCTAGACTTCCGGGCTATCCACAGCCAGAAATACCACCTCAAACCGCCCTGACTTCCCCACAACTCCTCTTGCCTATCCTCGAATCCAAAAGCCCATCCACTTCTCCCACCTCACCGCATAGCCGGCGGCCTGGACTCCTTATTCCACTTGACCCTCGAGCACAACCACTCGACCGCCTCCTGGACCCCCGTCCCCGTCAGCGCACTGCAGGGCAAGACCCTACTGTCCCTCACACTCCCCCCTTTCTCGCCCTCAAACACCTTCCGCACCAACCCCTCCTTAATCCGCACCACCTCGACGCAATCCTCCCGATCCTGCTTATTCGCTAGCACGAGCAACGGCACCCCCTCCGCATCCTCATTCTGCAGCACATCCTCCAGCACCATCCTGCACTCCTCCAACCGCCCCTGCGCCCCTCCCCCCGCACCACCACCACCACCGCTCCCGCTCAGCGCCCCGCTCGCCAGCGCCGCGATGTCCGCGTCCCCGACATCCGAGCTGTCGATCACGAACACGATGGCGTGGCAGCTGGAGTAGTAGCTCTGCCACAGGCCGCGCAGCGCGTGCTGGCCGCCGACGTCCCAGATCTTGAGGTACAGGTCTGGCAGCGATACCGTGGCGACGTTCTGGCCGACTGTGGGGACGGTTTTCAAGTTGGGGTGGTGCGTGCTGCTGTGGATGGCGCGGATCTGCTCGAGGAGGGTGGTTTTGCCGGCGTTGTCGAGGCCGAGGAGGAGGATGGAGTATTCTGCGATTGGCGGGGGTGGGCGGACCTTCTTTGCTGGTGGCGTAGAGGTAGAGGCCTTTGAGGAGGTGATACATGGATGCGGTTGGATGGGGCCTTTATTGGGGCAGGCAACAAAGGTACCAGCCCTACGATGCACACGGTGGTGTTGAAAGCGCCGCGCCGAGGTGGTCCGAGCGCCGGGGCGCGAGCGGGCGGCCCTGGGAGAGCTTGTGGCAGGCAGGGATTTGGTGACGCGGGGTGGAGTGACGCTGGCCGGTGGTCGTGTCATACCAAGGATTGGAATCAAAACATTGGGGTGCGCCAGCGCCTCTTTCCTCGTCCGCCTCACTGCTGCTGGAGCATATATGCGTTTTGCGCCCTCCTCTCCCTAGGGTCTGTTGTCACGATTATTGTTATAGCTTCGTGTGTGCAACTACGACTGCATACCCGCGACTTCGAACATTCTAACTATTGACTACGGACGCAGACAACGTCATAGGCGCGTAGTAAACACATCACCCCACTATGGCGCCCGTTGAGCCCGAACTCACCAACTCGAATACCGTCCCGATTGCACTCTTCTCGTCGCAAGTCCTCGTAGTAGCAGGACTTACAACAACCGCTCTCTACACTATCCGGCGTGCCTGGCGCACTCTGCCGCCCTCGCACAACACGCGCCTGCAGCAGGTCTGGCGCCGCCGAGCCGTGTTCGTCTTCAGCTTCCTTGCCGTCGCCAGCCTCGCCGTCCAGACTGCCTTCAGCGTCGCGTGGCGCGTGCTGAGCTACCAGGAATGGGCGCGCCAGGGCGACTATGAAACCTCGAACGGCATCTGGACCGGTTGGTACGGCACAGGCGAGGAAGGGGTGGGAGTGCAGCTGGGGAACTGGATGAAAGATGTAGATTTGGTGCGAGAGGCGGATAGATACGCGGTTCAGAGTCCTAGGGCGTTCGTTTGGACGCATCAGCTATTTACGGGCCTGATTATTGCGAGCATTTTTATGGGAATCGAAGGTAAGTAGCGAAGCCCCATAAGGTTGGAGAACTTGCTGACGAGAGTAGGCCAGAGACGTAATTTGCCGGCCACGACAATTGCCTCTTTTGTGTTGCTGAGCCAGATCTGTGGACTGAGCTTTGCGCAAAACCTCTTTTTCGTTTTGATGCTGTTCACGCCGATTCCACTGTATAGCGTTTTGCCTCCTAGGAGAGGCCATCTTTGGACACCAAAACCTGTGGTATATTTGGTCCCGGCATCGTTGTCGCTCGTTTGCCTTCATCTGATGCCGGGTGTTGAGAACGGACTTGTGATTATGTTTTTCAGAGCTGGGTACTTCATTGTCCCGCTTTACTTAGCACTAGCTATACAGGTGAGTGACTCCGGTAAACTTAGCCTTTCTAGAATCTATACCATAAGGTGTGCCTAGAGGGTGTAGAACCATTTCGAGAACGATAGGTGAAAGCGAAATTCTAACCACCTACAGGTTGTTCCCTCAAGCTGGGGAATGGTCCACAAGGACAGTCACTCAGCACATCGATCTCTGGTCAACGTCTTCTACTTCCTCGGTGTCTTCTCATTGCTCCTACAGTTTAAACAGGTAGTGGTTGCTCTTGTGGACAGCACGCCTAGCGCCCATTACAGCGGCCTCGACTACGTCAAGAACCTGCATCGCGGCGGCACTCGCTCAGCAAGCGAAAGAGTTTGGACTGCCCTCACTAGACTCGTAGCAGCTGTCAGCAACCACCCAGCTGTAAGTATGGCCAGCATGGACGTCATGCTGAGCGGAGTCGGCTTGTGTCTTTGGGCGTTTGTGCGAGGGCTTAACGTGGATGCAATGCTCGACTGTAGCGGTTTATCCTTCTTCTCCGAGACCAAAGAGGCAGAGGAAGAAGCGAAGGAGAGGCATGTTGCATTCAAGGATCAACTAAAGCCTACCGTGAATTCCCTGACGCCTCCGACGTCACCGGCGAAGAGAATGCGTGGGAGGCCGAAGAAGAACGGAAACTTATCCCATTCTACAGCAACACCGTCGTCAACTCCATTGAGAAGGAGCACGCGCCGACGTGCCGCTGAGCATGAATCCGACTCCGAGGATTCCTTCAAGCCGTCTCAGCATGTGAGCACTGAGATTGCAAAGACAGAGCATGATAATGGCCAGGGTGAGGACATGGTAGCAGACGGAGAAGCCGCAGCGCTGGCGCTGGGCCTGTCTTTCATTGGAGGACTGGGTACTGCGAGTGCATCCGTTTTGGGAGCAGAGATAGCGGGAAGATAATAAAGTTGACGATGATCGGTCAAGAGTGCGTTGTCAGCAGCCGACACATGTCACTTGCGAGGGGTAATTTGAAGGATTGGCAAACGGTGAGCATGCGAGGTTTCCAGCCAGGGCACAAAGTGGTTGGATGATGGCAATAGCCAAGCCAACGCCTTCTGTAACATGGAGTTTTCCTGGGAACAGTTACGATTTCCTGCATCGATCGCCTGTCTGCTTCGCTGAAGTGTGAGTTGTGGAACAGTTTAGCGCTAGCGTCGAGCGAGGCGTCCCCAGACTGCCCCGAAGTGCCCGTGTGGCTGTCAGGCGCGGGGTAGGGTAGGATTGGCGCACGGGAGCGGCCGTTGAAGAGAATTTTCCTGCTTTTTTTCTTTAAATTTTCTATGGCACTGACGTCGGGGAAGCAAGACGGGCTAGATGGTTCCTTTTCGTGAGTCTTTTCGTCCACCACACATGTACACAGCCTTACATGCCCCGGTCCGTGCGCCCGACCCTTCATGATAAGAAGCGAGTGCAAGCGAGGGGCGGTAACGGCGTGGACGGTTGTAATGCCGGGGTACTTGATAGTAGCCTCGATCCGGGATTCTGCTTTGGATGCCTCGTTGTCATATGCGCGATGAGCTAGGACTGCAGGCATATGTGTCCGTGTCTGGTGTGGCACCGGCCATTCTGGCCATTGCGGCCACTTCCTGGGTCAGCCCGCCGTGGTAATCATGATGGATGGGTACTTGATAATGACTTGGACGCCCGCTTCGACCCTGACCTCGCCTCGCAGGGCTGCAGCGCTTTGCATGCGGTCAGATTGGTGCTACGTTGAGCCTTGGATATGCGCGGGTACTTTTATGATGAATTTAATTATCCCTGCACGCTACTCCTACACTCCGACACGCAGACACATAGACAGGGCTGCATATTTAACATGCGGCTTGGCCCTAGAAATTACCGTGCCACTGGAACATAAGGACAGCGGAGGTCGATCCGGATCGTCTACATGCCGTTATATTTCATAGGTGCTACACGGTTCCTGGCAGACGGCAATGCTACCGCGGTGCATGTCGAGTCATTAAGCCCCTCCGCGAACTAGCTTACTCGCGGCCGTCGTGTGAAAATTCTAAAATTTTCAAATTCTAGCCACAGATAACAGGGAGAGTGCAGCGAATGAATGGAGCAGCACAGCGAATTTGAGAAGTGTTACATGTCTGTCATGCCTGTCATGCCTGACATGCCTGACATATCTGACATGCCTGGCTCTGGGTTTTTTGGAGCCGCCGTGGTCGCGGCTATCTATTCGTGATCCGCCTAAGCGACTTTAGACAACCGGCTGACAGCAAATGCCAGCACAAACTCTCTAGATGCATCGCCGACAGCGCCAACCCTGTCAATATCTCCGTCGCTCTCCCTCTTTCCCTGATTGCCTACGACTAGCTGTGACTCGCGCCTCCCTAAAGGCATCTTCCCCCGTCCAGCCGGCCGCCGCTAGAGCCGCCTGCTTTGAGCGCTAGTATTCATCCCAACATCCCTGCCCAGACCGCAACGGCCCTCTCTGCGGCCTGTCCCCAAAGTTCCTCCTGTGCGCTTTCTGTGTATCGCCCTCCCGTCCAGCTGGCCGAGACCACCCGAGGTCAAGGCCCCGTAAGCTGTCTGTGAGAGAGAGAGAGAGCGAAATCAAAACAGTCCACGCTCGCGACCGCAAAGCCTGCGAGGCCTTGGAAAGCCTCCTGCAAGGGGTAAAGCCCCCGTCTTGGGCACCCATCCACGCAGCATCCAGCCATATCTATAAAAGATGGAGGTGAGACTCGAGAATTTCTTTTCCTACCACAACACCATCCCTCAGCCCTACTCTGTTGGGATCTCGCCCCAAGGCCGTGCCCTGACGATCTCGAGCCAACTTTTGGGACGCCAGCCTGCACGCCAGACGCCCGGGATTGACGTTGCGCCGCCGCTGCTGCTGGTTCTGCTACCGCTGGTTCTGCTACCACCGTTTCTTTGCTGCTGGCGCTGCTGGCTGGCCGGCCGGCTGTAACGCCTCACTCCCATTCGGCCCTTGGACAAAGCACGCTGCTGTGTCCGTAATCCAGGAGGCTCTGCCCAGGATTATTTTGTTTGTTACGCCTCGCGCAGCCCTTCGTCGTGTTTCCATCCAGCCAAAGACATGACACCCAATCACTTCCCCCGCGACGCAAAACGAAGCTCGGCCTGACGGACCCTGTCACTCCTGTAAAACCTCACGTCTTAGAAATCCTCCTTGTTTTTGCCTCTCTTATCAATTGCACCCTTCGACTTATCTTTCTCCCTCCACTCGTCCTTCATTCATCCCCTCATTCATGTATCCGTTGGCGCTGCGGAACCTCTACCGATTCTGCGAGCTGCCTGTTTGGTAAAGCCAGCCATAATCGACGGTTCGAGTGTGGGTGCCTGTTGCGAGCGTTTGCCGGCGAGATCTCAGAGGTTTCTACTTTACACCTTCATCATGAAACCTGAGTGAATCACCCTTCACTTCGTGCGTTCGTCATCGCAATTCTGTCGCGTCATACCGTCCAGCGTTCTCACCCGTTCTCGCTCTCTCACCCTCTCACCCTCTCACCCTCGTACCCTCGTTTGCGCGTTTGCTCTTTGTATCACCTCACATCGTCATGGACTCGCCTTACGTGCATTCCTCGGCGCACTCTGAGGTCTCCTCTCACCATTCTTATTCACGTCATGATTCTGAGCCCGGGGAGGATTCCCAGCCGGACTCTTCGCGTTTGAAACCAGCAGCGAAGTTGACTCTGATGCGATATCTCCAGGACCTCCCAGGCGCTGATATCCCTCCGAGTCCTGTACCACGCTTCCACACCGGCCGACTGCCGAACAGCAAGGCCGGCGATGGAAAGCCAAGATTACTGTTGATGGGGCAGAGAAGGTGAGATGAGGACGTCTTTCCCTGGTTACTATCAAAAACGAGTGATGATTCATTCTCAGTGCATGCCGCTGACGGCGCAACGTTGCTAGGAGCGGGAAATCATCCATTTCGAGCGTGGTCTTTCACAAGCTACCGCCTAGCGAAACGCTCTATCTTGAGACGACAACTCGGATCAAAAAGGAGTCGATGCAGTAAGCGCAGCCTCCCTCACCGCCTCTATGGCTCGTCCACCCCTTCACCGCTTTGTGCCGTGGCTGACTCGTCTTACAGCTCCTTCATGGACTTTCAAGTGTGGGATTTCCCCGGCCATCTTGATTACTTCGACCCAGCCTTTGACGTCGACAACATCTTTGACGAAATCGGCGCGCTGATTTGGGTCATTGACGCGCAGGATGAATATCTCGACGCCATCATGCGTCTTAACACGACGATATTGAATTTGCAGCACTCATACCCGAACATTAACGTTGAAGTGTTTGTACACAAGGTTGACGGCCTGTCGGAGGATTACAAAAGCGATACATTCCGTGACATCATTCAGCGGGTGCAGGACGAGCTCTCCGACGCTGGTTACGAGAATGCACCTGTTTCCTTCTACCAAACGAGTATCTACGACCATTCCATCTTTGAGGCCTTCTCCAAAGTTATCCAAAAACTCATCCCGCAGCTTCCCACCCTCGAGTCGTTACTCAACAGCCTCTGCGTTAACTGCCGTATAGAAAAGGCGTATCTCTTCGACGTGCTCAGCAAAATCTACATCGCTACAGATACTACTCCGACGGATATCGGGAGCTACGAAATATGTTCCGATTACATCGATGTGGTTGTTGATGTGAGTGAGATTTACGGATGGGACAGGCCGGTCAAGAATGGACATCAAGAAGATGCCGGGATTGACGAGACGGGGAATAACGACGCTGAAAGTTTGATCACCATGGAAAGGAAAGGGAATAACTATCTTTATCTGAGAGAGATCAACAAGTAAGCAGCACACTTGTTTTGTGCTTCGCCAGGCTTCACTCAATAGCTGCGATAGAATGTCAGATTGAGCTAATAATGATCCAGATATCTCGCGCTCATATGCCTTATGGGCGACGATAGCCCGGCAGAAAAGAAAGCGCTGATAGATTACAACGTCGGTGTGTTTCAGGACGCTCTAGCACAGGTTTTCCCGAGAGGTGAGAAGTGAGGGTCCCCCCTGCTCGATAAATAACACAAAAGTTGAATGGCGAAGAATTTTCTTTCCATTTAGTGGAGTATCATTTAGCGAACGGCAAACCGGGACTTAAAAGCATGGAAGGTTTCTGGCAAAGGTATAGATTACGCCTTATCACGATTATCTGTATATGAGAGTGAGTGAGTAAGTTAGAGAAAGAGAAAGAAGCAGGAATCTCTTCGAGAGTAAGTAAAGTACTTAGCGGACGGTTTGAAAATTTTCCATTCTCTACGTAGAATAGTCTTCTGTATTTTAGTAAAACAGAACCCTAGAGGTTTCTCAAAGGACCCTGTCCTACCACTCAGCATCCCCACTCAGCATTATCGACGGTTCCAGAACCCCATCAATTCCACCAGCCCTGTGACAATGAAGTGACGTTTCTACCTAACCATCTTCCATCCCACGCCCATCCCACTCCCATCTTCCATTATAAACCCCATGCTCGCAACCCCCACGCTTGCCCAACGAGCGGGCAAGGTCTTCACTGCTATCCACTCACAGAAGACGTTCGCCACCCCTGCTGCTTTTTCCTCAGGGTCTGGCGAGCCGCAGCGCGATCGCCACCAGGCGAACTCAACCTTAATGCGAACAAGCTCACGCCCTGAGCCGAGTGGCTAAAACGTTAGTAGCAACACCGGCAGCGGCGGCAGCAGCAGCCCAGCTTTCCCACGCCCCCCTCCCGCTAGCACTTCAGCACCCGCAGTTATATTTCTTTCCAAGTCAAAAGTCTCAAACGAGTTCCCCCCGCGAGCACATCCCCCTGCAAAGCCCTACCCCAGATCAAATCAAATCAAAGCAAAGTAAAGCACCAGCACCAGCATCAGCACCGCCCGTCTGAGCCCTCCTCGGACCTCCGGCGGTGAGACGTCATGCAATCTATTCCACGCTCCTTCGACCCCCTCCTTGCCCTTCTCTAAAGCTGCAGCGTTCCACCGCGGTTGCCGCGAAACAGGAACTGCGGGAGTTGTGGGTTATTAGGAGGGCTGCTGTGCTATACTGCTTTCTTTGCTTTGCTTGCTCTTGCTTGCTTTCCTGCGCATCTGCCTTGATTCCTGATTCCCCAACTCCCGACTCCTCTCGCACCGCATTCTGCCGAGAAAGGAACCGATCACGCGGTTGACGAAAAAAGTGAGACTGCAAATAAGTAGCGGTGTTCTAGGCATGCAGCACCACGACCTCAAGCCGTAGAAAATTCTAAAATTTGAAGGATAATATTTTATAATATTTTAGCGTCTTTATTTTTTTTAATAGGGGGCCTTAGTTCTGTATATTACTCTAGATTTGGTGGGATTTTATAATTGCTCGCTTACCGAGTGTCAGCAGTCCCACCCTTTTGTTACCCGCGTGCCGACCAGCGCCAGCCCCGTCTCCTCGGTCCTTAGAGCCGCGCGTCTAGCCAGAGCCGCGCGAGGGCGGCGGGCGACGGAACTTTATGCCGGGCCGAGCCAGCGCTACGCCCGCGCTATCGATTGAGGCTTTGCTGCGTTTGCTTGCTTTGCTTTGCTTGCCTTGCTCGCCTTACTTTGCTTGCCTGCTTACTCGGTCGTACAGACTGCACACCACGTACGAATCCCAAACATGGCAGTTCAGCGCCGCCCCGTTCGCGCCTCCGCGGAGCAGGATCTACACCCATCGTCTCCGCCTACTGAGTCCACTGCCTCTTCCGCCGCCGCCGCGCCCGTTCGCTCGAAGAAATCGATTGCTGGGGGTAGTAGCAGTGGAGAAGATGAGGCGGCGGCGGGGGGGGTAGGCGTGCTGGATGTACTGCGGATAATCGGCGGGGTGGTTCTGCTGAGCTGTGGGTTGAGCTGGCTGGTCATGCCTGAGAAGAGCTTGACGTGGGGGTGGAATCCGTGGTTTTTGAGGGCTGGGGAGTGGAAGGCGATAATGGTGAGTTTTAAGGTTTCTTCTAGTTGGGAGGGATGGGTGGGGCTGGTGGTTGAGGTGGAGAGATGAGGAATGGGGTGGATCAGAGTGGAAGGTTGGGGCTGTTGGTTCGCTCTTGGTTTTCTGGCATTGGGTGAGGTGGGATGGAAGATGCCTAGATTGGAGCTTCAAGAGGTGTACTGGTGTCTTGTGCGAGGGAAATAAAAGAATCGGCTGCAAACAGAAGATCAATTGCTAACTCATCTTGTGGTTGAATAGAAAGGACCAGTCCGCCTCACCGACGCCCAATTACTTGAATACGATGGTACAGATCCTAATAAACCCATCTACCTCGCGCTGAACGGAACCATCTATGATGTTAGCGCTAGCCGGCATACGTACGTTCCCTTTTCCAACCCGTTTCGTTGGAATTCTTGGTCTCTTCGCTTGAAATGAATCCTCAACTCGACCCGCATGATATTTATCTCTTTCCTCCACACATTCAGCAATGTCAGCCATGCTCACGCATTCCCTCTCCAGAAAATGCTTCTCACTTCCAGCTCACGCCCATTCTCATCCCAAACAACCCCACCCAAAACTAACAGATATCCCACAGCTACGGCCCCGGCGGCTCCTACCACTTCTTCGCCGGCCACGACGCCGCGCGCGCCTTCATAACCGGCTGCTTCGTCGAAGACCAAACCCCGGACCTCCGCGGCGTCGAAGAAATGTACATCCCCATCGACCCGCCCACCGACAGCCTCTCCTCCTCCTCCGCCGGTGAAGCCCCAGAAAACCCCCACCCGACCTACGACCCCCTCGCGCCAGCAGGCCGGCACACGCCCGACCCGGCGCCGAAGCCTGCAGGCCAGGATAACGGCCAGGGTAAGGGGGAGAAGAAGCCGCTGACGAAGGCGCAGCTGAAAATTCGGCGCGAGCAGGAGCATCGGCAGGCGCGGAAGAAGGTGCGGGAGACGCTGGAAGGCTGGCATGTGCTGTTCAGGGGCGACAAGGGGAAGCCATATTTCAGGGTCGGGGAGGTCGTGCGGGAGGAGGGGTGGTTGGAGAAGCTGGAACCGAGGCAGTTGTGCGAGACCGCGAGGAAGGGGAGACCGGTTAGGAAGGACTGAGTGGGTGAGTGTGGTGAAGTTTCTGGGGTGGAAGGGGTGTAAGTTTGAGGGTTAAAACCTTGTTGAGGAGAAAGGGGGATGCACTTCTCGGCGTTTTTAATATCACCGGTTAAATTTATTAAAAAGTGGTTGGGGTGTTCAAGGCTCGCATCCAAATCATAGCATCTGGGTAGACAGGGTAAAACTATAGCCTTAACTCATTGTTCGTACCATATCATCGTTGTTCGCTCTCATTCACGGATGGAGCCCCGAAAGGAAAATTGGCGAGATGCTAGTCCGTTGCCATTGCTAATGCAGTACATACCGAGCCAGAGCCAAACCCAAAGACTCAGCCTCACAAGCACGCATGCATGCACCTATCAGGTGTCATGTCCATGCTGAAAATAAAGTGTATTCATCATTTACGCCCAATAGGAGGAAGGAAATCCGACCCATGCACCCACCCCGCAACAAGACCCTACTTCACCCGCCGTTTTCATTTTGACATTTTCGTTTAGTCCGAGGCACCGACCGCTCGTGCTGGGGGGAGCATATATGTTAGCCATGCTCTTTGTTATGTAATACCCGCGTCATTTTTTCAACCGAGGTGCTCTCCCACCTCCGCAACACATTCCTGCTCACATCCTGCAAAAGCATCTAAGAGGTGGGGACGTTGACTCACTGTAAATGCTCAACTTGCTGTGACCGACGACCTTCTTGATAAGGCCCTTCTCCTCAAGATCGGCGAGCGCTCTGCGGGCGAGCGAGCCGTTGATCTTCAGTCTGTCGACGAGGGTGGCGACGGTGATGAGGCGGTAGGACTGCACATCCTTCTGTAGCTTGTCGGAGGTGCTCTTGTCGAGGACGACGGCATGGTTGGCCTTGTCCTTAACTGTGAAGTGTAACAATTGTCAGTGTCGTAGCATTTTGAAGAACATTGATGTGGTGCGGCGTTTTTGGGAGAACAGTGAGTTCAGATGGTCCAGATAGTTATGCAATTGGTGATATGAGGCATCAGAAGGCTGTGTCTTCCCATATCGATGGCTGCTGAGATTGCTAGAAAGAAATCCCACATACCCTTTCCCTTTGACCACTTCTTCTTTTGCTTCTTGCCGCCGGTTGCTGCGGGTGCCTTTTCGTCACTAAGTCAGTCCTCTTCTCCCGCCTCAATCATGCAGAGGTCTCTAAACGTACCATTTTGATAGATGTGGTGGTGTTGAAGATGGCGATACGTCGTCGGCGGCAATGTCAGGTGGTTGAAATTGTGTGGTGCGGAGGAATGCCTGACTAAGCACCCAAGCGAGCCCCGGAGGTTTTGGCGGCTTGGCATTATATTGAATGATTAAAGGGTCTGAGGGTCGGCGGGGCAGGGAAGACATGGTCTCTCGCAAGGAGTCATCACTCGCTCTCACCGCTCCTGGTGCTCGTAATCTTTGGCTTGCAATATCACCTCCGTTATTCGGATCAACTCGGATCAGCTCGGATCAGCATCATAGTGAACGCATTACTACATTTGTATAGGGAGTTGCTCGCTTCTAGAAACCCCCTTCAAGGATCTTGCAAATCGTTCGTGCGATGATCACAGGTCCCTTCTTTAAAAACAGATGCTGGCTCAAGGCTTTTATTGAGCGACATTCTTGGACTATCACATGAAGTCATCCGGGGTCTTTCAATCCAGGAGGCAATGCACTTCGAATTGATTGTGCTGCCATGGCGTGCGTCATTCCATATCTTTTCAAGGGGTCTTCTAACGGAGTGACTCCCGAGGGGATGCGCAGATAACCGCTAGGGCACCAGATATATGCAGTGACACTTGATTCTCAACAGTAAAGTATCAGGCAGGAGCGGAATCCTTCACCTGGGGAGGAGAATGGAAAAGCCTGCCGTATACCCTTGACACTAAACCGCCTATGCTACTAGGAACTAGGATGTAATGTCTCCCCTCCATCACCGCATCAAGACAAAAATTTCAGCAATCATTACAGCAGCTGTCTCAAACAAGCCTTGTTTCCAAGATTAGCTTAATTAGAGCGGGGTATTGCATATAGCAAAAACCCCAAGGACATTGAAACCAGCCCTGCCCTTACATTTTTCTCTAATCGCTGCAAAAGAGCAAAATAGAAAGGGAGAGCCGGCGGCAGAAAAAAAATGAACTCCCTCTTGACAAAAAGTGTTCAAACGAATACACTAACAAACGAACCGACAACGAATGAGATGCAAACCACCCATTCAATATATCGATCTCTTCCCCCTCCCGCTACCATTCGCTTGAGATGCAAACATGTCCGTGCCTGACTGTTACGCTCGCTATGGAAAATAAGAGAAAGCGCCCACTTTGCAGTTGCAGCTCCTTAAAAGAGAAACCTGTCATAACCAGAAATGGAAGACGGAGGTAGGGGTCAACTCGTAAATGCTGCTTGCTTCAAGCCCAAGCTGAAGAATAAAAGTTGTTTCGCCAAGACGCCAGGATGTCCAGGTGGAATGCGTAATCATTAAAAGAAATGCGTGTGCGGTTTTGACAGCTCGTGAACTTCCATTTCCTGGAATTTGATTAGCATGAAATTTCGACTGCGTGAGTTGAGAAGAATATTACCATTTTGAAGGAATTGAGCTCCTCCTTTATTTGCTGCGCAAGCATGGGTGTAAGCCTGTTACAGGTGGCGATATCTCCTCGTCGATCATATTCTGAACTCGACCAAGCATCGTGAAACTGTATGCGAGGGCTAAAGGAGATATTACGGCTGGTGCTATGGGGTGTACTCGGTAAACTCCTGCTACTCGAATTAGAGAGATCAGGTCCGCCTTCAAAATAATCCTCTCCGTTGATGTGAACATGCACAGGGCGGGGGCTGTCATCATTTGGAGTGCTAGGTGCGCTTGATTTTGGGGTGTCAGTTTGATGAGAAGCATCAGCGGGCCTGACAACAGGAGAAGAAGTATCCGAGCCAGTTCCGTTTCCTAAGGTAGGGTTAGACAGAAACGCTGTTTATTTTCAAACTTCAAACATACTCTTAAGAATTCCCCTCTTCATAGATGAAAGCACTTCGGCGCGTTCTCTCTCACCGCCAACTATGCTCTTTCTAGACCATGACTCCGTAGTTGGCTTATTGCTATGTGAAGAATCTGGTACCTCTGGCGTTGCCACTCGAGCAGCATCCAATGAATTTCGTTCAAGCTTAGGATAGCCGGTTCCACCACCAACTTGGTCATGGGGATTGGCATTGACGTTAACCTTTTCTCTTTCGGCCTCCACCGTGACCATTGACACTTGAGTCATGCTTGGTTGGGTTACAGCAGTGTCTGCTGCGGGAACCCCACTTACGGATTTTGGGCGAAACAAACCCTTAATCGACCGAGTACCTCTTTTCATGCCATTACCCATCTTCCGGAGCATAACCGAGGCGGACGACGCGGTCGAGGATATTGATAAATTATCAGTGGAACCAGAAAACCCACCCTGACCAGAGTAGATCCCTGCTCCAATACCGGCTGCCTCCTGCTTGGCTGCGATAGCCTCATGTTCAGCTTCTCTTTCATCCTGATATCTCTCTTTTCGAAGCCTCGCGCGTTCCGCAGATAAATTATTCTCGGCAGACGCTTTGCGAAGCTCAGCTGCACTCCCAAATGAAAACGCACGTCGAAGCCGAGACTTCATGCCCTTATTAGATTCCTTATCGTTCAAGGCAGTAAGGTGTTGCACAGCTGGGCTTGGAGAAGAGGGCGCCTGTTCACCAGTCGCAGTTGCTTTTTTTCCAGGGCTGAGAGAGCCGGACTCAAGGTCGGGGATTGGCTTTGATAGAGGAGACGGAGTGCCTAATCGCTTGCTAGGTTCGGAGGAGCTTCGTGGCGGCACATTCACAGAGTTGGACTGGTGTCGGGCAGCGGGCGGAGGTGAGGGATTGTTAGGGCTAGCTCGGTGTAAAGCAGACTCCTGCCTGGACTATTTTCGGATTAGCAATTCACTAATAAAATACGCAGCTTGACACGTATTTTCAAGCAAAGGACTTACCGAAGACGGCTTTGTGGCAGTGCTATTGGAAGATGCACTTCCTCCACTGCCGTGGCGCTCGTGGTTTGATACTGGCCGATTGGAGAGTATTTGCGGTTTTGTTTCTTGGACAGCTGGTCGCTTGGGAGGGGCAGAACCGATGGGGGCACTTGGCGTAGACGCCATGGTCGCTGCGTGATACGCCAGAGCATTCGCTTCGAAGCTACCAAGACTGCGTCTTCGATATCTTTTCGCTTGGTCGGATGCTACTTGTCGAGGTAGTTGCATATCATCTGCACTATTGGCCCGGTAGTGGGAGGGTCGATTTTTGGCGTCTGAAATAGCATTATTGAAGGGAGGCACATTCGCTAGCCTAGAGCCCGGAAGGGGAACCAGGGTATTAGCTAATTGAAGTCCTTGAGTGTTAGTCGGCGTTTGAGCCGCTGGTGACCCATTATTGCTCGAGTCTATTCTACGAGGGCCTCGTCGATAGCGATCTGGGGATGGCTTCACTGGGCTGTCGAATGATGGGAGCGCAAAATCGGGTACAGAAGTAGATATGCTGACTGCCGACACTGATTGAGTATCCATTGTAGACCTTCTGGTCGTGTCTTCATTGAGCCTGATGGGAAGCGACCTCTGGTTAGAGAGGATTGCAGTGTCATCTTTCGACACAAACGGCTGACCAGCTGAAGAACGATTGGACGACGAAGATGTAGATACTGTCGAGTCAGACGAGGACGAAGGGTGTGACGGATGGCCATGCTTAGCCGCATTGTTTGGCTGGAAGTTTTGTTGAGCATAAGGGTTGCCCGGAGCCGATGACGACCTGTTTTCCTGACGCAGTTGTGGAGTGCTTGAAAAGGCGTAAGGTGCTATCGGAGCAGATGATGTGCCACGGTACCCAATACCTCCACTCTGAGTATTGTAGACGTGGTTCCGCGGCATCTGGGAGGATCGTGAAGGCTGGTGGTGGGATTGTGATGGAGAGTTCTGGAAAGCTTCGGCAGATGTATGCAACATCGTGATGGAGCCGGATGTCTGAACGATAGGCGCGAGTACCTGAGCCATCGGACCCTCCACGAGTTTGTCCTAAGGCTGGAGGCCTCTAATGCTCTCGGCTGATTGTGGTGTTGACAGCAGTGGGAAGCGAAAAGCGAAAGGCTATGTCACGAGAGGGGCCGTCAGTAACATTGTCAGGTCATGAAGAGAAATAATTCGCGGTATCTCTCATGCGCTGCATAGGTGATGGGTTGGAGACGGATTATGAGGATAGGGTCAGGGATTTGAGGATAAAGCAGGGCTGTCTCAATCAAGTCTGGCAAAGTTTACGTACCCCTTTCGCTAGACACAACTCACCGTGGGATGGAGTATTAAAGAGAGTGATTAGAATAAGAACAAATCGAGCGTCTATTAAAACAGTTGTAGAAAGCAATAAGGCCGATCGTGGAACTGGGGGAGGCAGTCGAGTCGATCGACGGTAGAGCTGGCAGCGCGTACCAAGCAGGCCTCCCGTGAGGCAAAGCAGGCTGTCAAGTCTGCATTGGGCGAGAGGATAGGATCAATGTCGACAGGCGAGCACTGCAGACAGGCGGGGAAGTCAAGAACAGCAAGCAAAAAGAAAAAGACGGCAAAGAATAGTAGGGTGAGGGCGAAGTTTGGTGGTCGACTTGGAGAAGGGAGCGTCTGCAAAACGGGGGACTTTGAAGTTCGTCTAGTGCCAAAGGCGCTCGCCGCGCACGGACGGCTAGCTGCTTTGGACCGCAGGACACCATCAAAGCCGCCAGGCGCCCCAAAAGAGAGCAAAACGCACGAGAACGAGGGTCTGGACGCAACAGCAGGAGCAGCAGCAGCCGCCGCAACGTCCGTTACATACATTTTAACAGACACAGTCGCTTGTATCCATTCCCCATTATACAATTAGGAACTGGAGCCAGGCCGAGAAGACGCCTCGCCCAGTGTAAGACGCCTCGCCTGACGCTTTTCCCGCTGGCGATAATACAATGTGTGGACTTCGGCCCAGGAGTGCCCCCCCATGGCCTTTTCGATATCTACCTAGCCATTAAGGGTTGCTAACCCCCATCATCATCATCGCTGTCATCGTCGTCCTCCCGTAACCCTCACTAGTAGCCATTCTGCCATTTTGCCATGCTCCCATGCTGCCATGCGCCGGAAACGATGATGCACAGCAACGGCACACGGCAGGACGCTTCGCTCGCCCTCGACTGCCATTAACTGCTCTTTACTGCCCGTGACTAACTGTTCGCGATGAATGTCCTGTTGCGCTTGTCGCTCGTCGTTCGTTCCATGCCAACGCTGCATCCGAGCAACGAGAAGATTCCGAGGACATCGCACATTCCGCGCCCTACAAAAACAAAATGCCACGCCCCCAGAGACGAAGCATGTGCTAGAACGCTAATAACTAATGCTGTCCTAGCCACAGCGACGCGTCTGCGCCGGAGAATACGAGCCAACTGCAGCAGCGAAAGAGAGCTGCTCCCGCTCCTCCAAGATTCGTCGTCAGCCCAGAGCAGCCGGCAAGTACGGCCGAAGGCGTGCACGCAGGACTCACAGCGAGCTGGAAGGCGTGACTTTTCGCAACAAGGCTGTAGATAAGAACCCGTCCCAGATGCAAAGTGCTCAGCTTTCCTGGCTGTGTACCCCGCTTCCCTCTGTAGGCGAGGGGCTGGAGAAAGAGCGCTGAGGCTTTAGACATCGGGGGTATATTTAGGAACCAACCAGGCTCCGTACGATCGAGACTCTCAAGGGGACTGCTTCTTATTCGTGATGCTACTGCTCCGAGATGCGGAGGGGCAGAGCCGCAACTCCGCCGGGCAATTTTAACCATGATTAAAAAAGCTAGCTTGACCGTTTTCTGAAACGCAATCCTTGGCGAACTCCATCATTTGCCAAGTTCTGGGGACTCGTCTGGTTTGGATAAGGCATTGGCCTCGTTTCGCTCCCTGATTTTTTGGTCAGCGGTGAGGAATAGGAGGACACTCCTGGGCACCTTCAGATGCAAACAATAGCCGTCGATCTTGTGATTTCCAGGACATTACATTCCAAGACCTATAATAAACCGAACCGTTGCAGGATTGTCTGTTTTCTTTGGTCCGCTCGACATCCTCTTTTCCCTGCCGCAGCTTTGAAGAATTCGCGAACGAAACCGCTGGTGAATAGATCCCGTGCGGCGCATCCACGCAAGAGACTCTTAACCTCATCCGTCCATCAGACGGATGATCCTTGCAGATCTAAACCGGGGGACGCAAATCGTGGAAACCTCAAACATCAAACCGAATAGTCTTTCAGCAGGCTCACCGCCACCGTCCCGCATTGGTGGATAGAGCTGGGGAGCCGAAGTTCAACACCGTACATATGAGGCCACCTCTCAAACTCGTCGAACCTGCATCTCTGCTTCAAAGGGGACCTCGCCAGGGAAGAATTAGAGACGGGGTTCCCGCTGCTCTCCCCCGTTCCACGAAGCACACCGTCTGTGATCGGGTTCTGCACCGCTGTTATGGAACAAATCGCAGGGTAACTACGTCTCCGAGTGACTGGGGAGCGGGTCGTCGAAGTCCCTTCTATTTCCCTTCGCCTTTCGCTAGCTAAAATAGCTTCCCGTTTATCACCAGCCGCGATCCCTTTGGTCATCTCACCAAGTCCGACCCGTTTTAGTCAGACGTTTAACAGGTGGAGATCTTTGGGTGATGACACGACCCAGCCAACACAGCATTTTATAGCCAGCTAGAGAATACATGAAAATACTAACCACATCGCGGAAGCATCCCTTCCGAGTGCAGCACCCAGCCCTCGTCCACGTAATTTTAAAGAGGTAATTTCACCCGCGCTCGAAAAAGGACCGGCGACAGCAATCGGTCTGATCGCCGAAGGACATTTAGTCGACATGCATGGCTGGCAGAGGGCCACAAAAGACGAATTTCTATGGGTGGGTAATGCTCGATGCGGCATTAGTCTCGCAAGCACTTTTTAGCCACTTCACTGGAGGAGCAGGCGACTGCCTATCCTTTGAGTGCCACCACCGAAAACGCAGGCGATCTTGTGAAGCGTCTTAGCGTGTTCAGACGCAGGGATAACTCTCCGATGTTCTGCAGTGGCTGCGCGCCATCAGATTTGCGAATCGAACCGTCACCGCTCCCGTTAGCTCGTTTGAAGTCTGACACGCTTGTAGCACCACAGGTCCCTGTACGCCGAGCACCGCATCCAGAATTGTTGTTACCCTTCCTCTCAAGAGCACTATCTTAAAGGATCACTAGAGCATGATCTCCAGGAACGGGATCATGCTGGAGAGGAATCACATCTTCGGGTAACTTGGCAAAGCCCAGAACCATTGCAGCTGTATTTGCAACCCGTCAAGGTTCCTCAGTGAGGTTTGACAGTAACTTCAATATCAAACTGGGTTTCAGGAATGATTCTCTTCATTAAATTTAAATCGCCCCAAATCGCCATTATTATGGGAGTATTTGTGTTTAAGAACGTGCTAAGTCATGCAGTATAGTCATAACACCTGGTGAGTTAGTTCGGTCTCGCCACACCCATTAAATCTGAATTGCCATCCATATATCCACAATAACGGCCTTTTTTACCGTTATCTATATTATCAGAGGGCCAAAGTAAGGTCTCTGCTATTATATTCACGACTTTTCTTAATTTTGGTTCTACTTTAATAATACAGGCCTGATTGGCAATTTCTGCCTTGCTGCCTTGACCGCCCTCACAAATCTCACCCTGGTGATATCCAAATATCCGTCGTGTTAGCGGCGCCCAAAGCGAACCAGCGTTTCAGATGCCCGTAAAAACGGCACGCAAATCTAGCGTTTAGTGCTTTCCATTAGTCCGTAAGCCTTGTCTCTAGGCCAATTTCAATCCAGTGGACCAGAACATTCTTCCATCCCGGTGCCTCTCAAGTCCAGAGCGTGTCTACATTGTACGGATCAGTATTGTCTACTTCTTTTCTGTATATTTCTCATGCCCATATCCGTCATTTACTCTACCATCTCGTCTTGGGATGCAGAGATGAGAGTCACCATGTGTAAAAGCATATTCCGCTAGTTTTCACAAGCAGGGTCACACCGAGACAATGCCATCATCTCAACAATTCGCAAGCAGATCCACCCAAGGATTCATCCAATGGCTGCTTTTATTCAAGCTTGGCAGCCGTGCAGATGTTAACGTTCCGCGGCCAGATAATCTCTCATCTCTCAGGGCCTTCTTCACAACGACATGTCGTGTTTCCTTATCTCGTGATCACGATGCTCCCCGCGACAACTCAAACTTACACCACGTCTTCTCCATCCATAACCTTACCTATTACCTCACCGCTTTCTAGAATAGCTCTCATTGCACGCAGAGTCGGGTTCACTAGTAATACAGCTTTATCAGCCACTCCGAAAAAGGCAATGTCTAAGTTTGGCAATATTTGACTACCTAACTCTATTCCACCTTAATAAGATATCCATTCTCGTTACATCGCAACCCAGCTAGAGCCATGCCCCTTAGTTGGGCCCTATTTTCTAGTGTTTAATTTGAGTTCCTATGTCGTAAGGCTGACCACATGGCAGCACCACGTGTCCCTCCGCCTGTGAAACCAACCTACATCTGCCGATATCGTCGGTTTCGGAACCCCACAGTCCCTTATCGGCTTCTTGCTAAGCCTAATACAGAGGCGCAACGTAATCTCTTTCGCTTGAATTTCCTCATCGATTCCTGACCACAATCGGCCCGCTTCCGCAGCCTTCCGGCGCACCACGTATTACCCTCTAGCTCGGAACGCAAGTCAAGACGGCTACAAATGAAATTCCGAACTGTGGTATCTCTTCCTAAAGCTGCCTTCAGCAAGACTTATACTATAAATTAATCCGCATTCTTTCACATACAATCATAGGTACCGGGATCCAAGACGTCCATGCTGTTTGTTAAAAAATCGCCGTCTGTTTCTATTATTTACTATCCTTTTTTAAAAATAAAAATAAAAAGTTCTTCTTAAAAAAGGTATAAATTTTAAATTTGTAACATTGATGGGAAATCCGCCTTTGGTTTAATTAGTGGAGTTGAAAAGTCTATCCGGTTTCTTAACCGGCTTTTCAACAGCACCAATAGGACGCGCTCGAAGCCGGGCTGCGGAAGGTGGTCAGTGCACTTGCTCATCACATGTTCTTTTCTGCTTAGCAAACGCCTTTTCATCCTCAGCAAATACATCGTGAACGAGCGCTACCCAAGCGGTGGGCTGTGAAATGGTGCAGCAGCGCACAAAACCACCCTGCCTCACCATTTCAGCTCTTACACTGCAAAGGCTAAAATATGGCCTGAGGTGAACAATATTAGATATGCAGCCACAGCCACCACCCGGAGTCGGGTCCGTGCTCAACACCTAATAATACACTTGCCGCCTCTACTAGTTTATCGATACGCCAGGGAAGTTCTAATAGGTCGTGTTTATGTCTCTTTCCAGAAGTGACTATGTGACAACCAAAAGCCTTCGGCGCTTTCCTACGGGCTGTGAAATGGAGCTGTAAACGGCATGAAAAGAACTTCAGTTTATTATTACGACCAAAGCGCGCTTGATTGCATATATCTATGACATTTTTCCTATAATCTTTCTCGCAATTATTCATTCATAGCTCGAATTTCCCATACGTTACTTCGCACATTACAAGCTTCTATCACGCTCTTCGAAGTTACTTTTGGGTCATGGGTCAACAACCATCAACAACCGAAGGTCCAAAACCAAAAGTCAGCGTGTCAGGACAGATTCCATGGGATCGTACCTCAACAATCATAGGTGATGGATACGACAGCAAGAAATACTGAACACACCAAACAGCTTTTGTCGATCCCCCTGAGATCGAGAGCCTAAGTTTGAGATCAGGGGCGGTTATGAAATTTAATTCCTACGTCATGCGCACCGAAGGTGAATTGGAGGAGGGAATCAAATTTTCTTGCAACATTTCCGCGCCCGTCTGTCCGGGAGCATCCGCAGAAGCCTCTCTCGACTACTTCCGTGACATAACATGCAATGCGACCAGTATGACGGCAATAATTTCCTGTAATATGGGGCTGCCCTCTCAAAAAGGCGTATCGGCCCCAAGACTCACCTCAGAAGCCGATGCTTTACTATCCAATAACCCGAGGATGTTTACGGAGCGATATGGCCAGTATTTCGTATCTGGGCAACACAGTCGGCCGACGCTGATTGCCGTATGCAGTCACAGTGCTAGCAGCAAGGAGCAGCTTGACAGCTTCAAGGCCAAACTTGGCGTCAACTTCGAAGTCAGCAACCTTGAAGTGGCAGCCGAATACATGAAGAAGGTGAAATCCTCGAATCTCTCTATCAAGATCGATATTCTTATCCATGGATATAATCCAAAGAGTGGTCTCCGGCATTTCACCACACCGGAGACGAATTTCATGCCAACTTTGAGAGAATTCCAAAAAGGTTACACACCGGTCCCGTATCTGGCTCTTTTGACAGATTACTCGTATGTTGATTCTAGGGCGCCAGTACAGAATGAGAGGTTCGCCTTGACGAAACCTTTCAAAAGGTCTGACTGTTAGAGTCCCGGGCTCAGTCTTGCACAATGCAGAGGTCTCAATAATCATTAAGTTAGTTATCTAAATTACGATTATTTAGATTATCTGATAATCGAAATCGAAATTGAAGGCCTTGATTAGTTATATAGATTATATAGATTATGTAAATATATATAAGGGAGTGGGCGGAGGAGGAAGTTGTGATATAGCCTTGGTGACGATTAATAGTCATCGGCAGCTGTATCCGTGCAAGCGCTAAGAGGCCAAAATTTTGCTATAGCCCCTAATAAAATCTGCCTGACACGTGATACTCGGTTACGGCGCGCGATGCTTCTGTCGCGACGTCTGGTTGTATTACTTCCTTTTAGTCAACACTAAGCTTCTATTATTAACATTAACACTAGCCATAACTCCCCCACTGTCCCCCTGTACCCGTAGCCAAAAGAGACAGTAAGAAGAAGAAGAAGTAGATAAAGTTTCCGCCCTTAGCAAGCACGATTTACGCAAGTTTAACGACATAACGGCTGCCTGCGAGGACCCTTATTACTAAATTGGAATTCCTTAACTAAAATGGAAGAGAGAACGCAAGGACAAAGTTCTCTGGTTATACGCCCTTAATAAACCTCCAAAAGGCTAACTAGAACGTGGCAATTTAAACTAGGAGCTTTTCTACTATAAGCGCTGCCAAAAACAGTGTTTAAGCCTTATATTTGCTCGTGCCTACCTAAAGAATAAACACGGTATAAAAATCCCCCTTAAGACGTCTAAAGTTAATAAAGCAATAAAGTCTACTATTGGCGCCTTATTTAATAAATAGAAGGAGATAACTGCTAGTAAAACAAACTCTAAAGTTAATAAGATCCTACGAGATTTGGTAAATAAGGCCGACTTTATAAACGCCCTTTATTACCTTAAGTTACGCGCAATCTTCCTTATACAATTATTAAGTGGCCAGAGTTTAGAGCCTTCCTTTATATTTATAATTATACAGTTAACAACCTCCTCTACAGATCTGCTAACTTGGTGCCATTACTTATTAGTAAGACGTTTGTAATTTATAAGGATTTGGTTAAGAAAAGACTTAAGAAGGTAATATTAAAAGTCTATTTTATAACTAACTGTTAGACGGCTCTAAATAAGTTAGCTTTTTAGGCAATAACTACTCACTTTATTAACGAAGCTGGCCACCTTTTAAAGGCGACGCTTACTCTACAAGAGCATAAGGAGTCTTATAGTGGTAAGGAGTAGGTAAAGGTACTAATTAAGGTATTAAACAAATTTGATATTAAGGAAAGCTAGATTGGCTATATAATAGGTACGTTTTATTAGTTGGCCTAGATCTCCATCTAACTCTATTAAATGCTTACCTATTTAGCGGCAAATAGGTAATAATTACGGCAGTAATAATAAGCTCTGCCGTTTAATCTAAAAGCACTTTCCCTCCTAGTTGGCTACTTAATACCGAATTTAATGCATAGGCCATATAATTAACCTCGCTATTTAAGCCTTCCTTTTCTATAAAGATAAAGAAGCCGTTAAGATTATAGTTTAGGCAGCTAAATAACTTTAACGCGAAGAGTAACTGGTAAATATCCGGTTGGAAAATAAGTACGATTAAGATAAAGCTACGTAAGCCAAATGGCGAGAAATGGGAGCCCTTAATAAAATTTATAATATTGCTGTGTAGCTAAGGCGTTTAATAAAGCGATATTAAGCCTTCCTGGCGCTTACTAAGAAGATGCTTTCTCGCGATAATAATATAAGGTGGAACTTATAGCTTACTATGCTTAAGTTGGCTATTAAGCTTAAAAACGGTATTTGCGTCTTTATTAATAAAAACTAGGACTCTATATAGAAGAATAACCTTAGTTGTGATAAATGGGACACCGTCCGCGAGACTATTACTATTTTAGGGCCTTTTAAGGATATAATGAAGTCCTTAGAAGGCGACTTAATGACTTTAAATAAGGTTCTGCGGAGTATGGATTTCCTTATTAAACACGTTAAAAGTAAGTAGGAGGAACACGCTGCTGACACAAACCTCTTAGCGTCGCTTTTAACTATATAGTTTGCTTTTAATAAGTATTATAAGCTAACTAATAAGACTCCTGCCTACGCCTCTACGCTTCTTCTTAATTTAACGCTTTAAAAGAGATATCTAGATAATTACTGGTAGGCGTTGGAGGAGCGAGATCTAGGTATAATTAAGCGAGTAATTAAGGTAGTACGGAGCCTTTAGAAGAAAGAGTATAAATATAAGCCAGTTAATAGTAAGTAAGTTTAGTAAACTGATTTAGATCTTATTAAGAATATATATAAGAGATAGAAGTATAAAAAGCAGCTAGAGTAAGCCTTTACTAATAATGAATTTAAGTGCTTTATTACAGTAAGTTAGATTTCCCTTTTATAACACCTTCCTGCTATTCGCGATAGCTAACGTTACTAGCTTTTAGCAGGCAACTCCTTTAGCTTTAATTGCCAACTCCTCCCTTAGCTAGTGGCTCGAGCCTTTATAACAAAAACTCTGGCTAAGGCTCTTACGTATAGCTATTAATATCCTCTCTATACCTACTATATCGGCCAAATCTAAGTAGGTTTTTTCTGGTGCACGTTAAATAATATTATGGCAACGCTTAAGGCTTAGAGTGGGGGTAGTGGAATAAACGGAGTACTTAAAGAGCTGAATCCATTAAGTCGTAAAGGTAGGTGGCTTTATAACAACTAACGTGGTCGCTAAGGTATTAGGTATTAAAGGACTGGATAAGGTAGAAGGTAATACGGCTAAAAACCCAATTAAGTTGCTAGAGGATAAATGGGAGTATAACTAACACCAGAAGTCTATTACCGACTTCCTCTTTTAGAAGTCTGGTAGGCGCGGTGGCAATTAGTAGTAAGTAGAGACTTCCGTAGGCTTTTATCCTATACTTAAGCGCTCCTACTAACCCCCCCTAGTGTATTAGGTAATATTTATATAATAGTTATAATCTATATAATATAATCGAAATCGAAGGCCTTAATTATCAGATAATTGAAATCTAGGTATCAATTATAATTATATCGATTATTAAGACCCCTGGCACAATGGAAGGTGCACGGAAAATGCTGCTAGAGATTTCCAAACTTCGTAGGGAGATTATGAGCATTTATATCTCTAGTTTAGACTGGCAAGATCGCTTGATTAAATGGAAAAGGGATTTTGAAACGAGTCAGGAGCAGGTTAACGAATGGTTTAGACGGCAAGCGCTTCTAATTCAAGCTACAGAACTCTTTTCGAAGCGATGGTCAGGGTTAGTTATTCTCTTCAGTTATCATTCACAGCACGTAGGTTTTAATGAACTGGAAATGAATATTACTAACTTTTCTTAAACAGTAATAAGTGGTTTAAGGCACAAGACACAACGGAGTGGGAAACTGGCCTATCTCATATTGTCGGACGAACAAGTCACTTATAAGAACTCTGTCGATTGAAGCTGGCTCTAGAAGCTCTCTATATACATAAGGAAGGGGTAGTAGACTAAGTCGGTGACCGATTCGGTGACCGTGTCGATGACCGTGTCGATGACCGAGTCGATGAC
>Ga0307515_10004379_pt1 | contig 29278 bp, 18 predicted proteins | sample 17_EM_MG_FD_194513 | JGI IMG/M metagenome (GOLD analysis project Ga0307515, IMG submission 194513) | Populus trichocarpa ectomycorrhiza microbial communities from riparian zone in the Pacific Northwest, United States - 17_EM | ecosystem: Host-associated > Plants > Roots > Unclassified | place... | reverse complement strand
ACTTCCATGCTTAATCTTCTTTCTAGCTCTACCATTCATATAGTTTTTCTACTTCTCTCTGTCACTGCCCTTGCAGCTTTCCTTTCTCTCTACTACTCATCTTGTCAAATTGCTTGAACTGGATCGTGGGTATTTTCATCGGCTAGTTTGGGTAATCCCACCTTTTTTTTGTCACTTACACACATTACATGGCGTTCTATTTTTCATTTTTGTAGCAAATTCTCCTATTAGTTATCTTTAATTTGACTCTATGCTTGACTTGTTTGGAGTAGAATTGGTGGACTTAATTGGCCATGAAAAAATGGCTTCCTGAGCGAGCAGGATCGCGGGCGAACAACGGTGTGGTCGGTATTGATCACGTGTCCGAATACTTGTTGAACCGACGAGTAGTATTAAGAAATTGAATTGGATTAAAAATCTTAGATGCGTTGTGTAATGTGGTGTAATTGTAAACTTTCATCTTAATTCAGAGCTTGCCAATGTGAGTTGTATAAATCCTATACCAGATGTATGCTAAACAAGTTATTGTAATTCACCCTGGAAGCATAGTTAGACATTAAAGTAACTCAAGTTTCGATCAAAAAATCTTCGTATCCAAACCATTTTTATCTGGAATACTTCCCCTGGAAGGTTTCAAATCGGTCAACCTGTATGTTGTGGAAGACGGTGTTGTAGAATGGATCTAAACGATGGTGTCATAGAATGCACTTTGTCAGAATCAAAGCTTCAACCTGAAACAATTCGTCCATTGGAGAGCACAAGCAATGTAGATGCAAGGATATAGTGTTACCATATAATACGTTGAGTGCAGTCGAGTAATGAAACACGATAACTCCATTTATCCCGTCAGCTGAAGTAGGTAGAATGTTGAAACTTGGATGCTCACCCTCGAAGCGTCAGCCGTCGAATTGACCGAATCATTGATCCTGCCGTTATTGCCTGTAAACTGGCTGTGAGGTACGCTAAATTTCCCACATTCATGCAAGGGGAAACTTTGTCTGCCAGGGAATAAGTAGTGACCTATTTGACTGCTGGAAACACTGAATCTAATTAGCTATTCATCCAGCAGAGCCCAATCTTTGGTACTATCCACATATTATTGATTTCATTCAAACCCTCGCCGGCAGTTGTTTTCATTTCTTAAAATCCTGTTAAAGTATCCGTCCAATATAGCATCTGTCAATGTTAGTTCCTGAAGTGTAATTTTACACATTTGAGCGACTCTTCTGAAGTGGGACTGCCGATAGACTGGTACCATTATCGAAGTTCTACAACTGCAAAACCACAATCATATCAGTAATTCCACCAGCCTGCACTATACGAAGTAAAGAAGCAGTGTTACGTACCATATGAAGCCTTGCATCGCCTTTACCAAGCCAAACAACACAACACCACCTCCCAACAATCCGTCGGTCCCGAAGGAAAGCAATAATCCCCCCACTTTAACGTAGGAGGTATTCGTTTCACGAAGTCAAGACCTATCAGCCCGGCGTGTAGTCCGATTGAAGTTCAACGTGTAAATCCTCCAGCTCACGAACAACCGACCCATCTATCCAACCGTATGAATCCCTGAATCCAATTAGCCATCCCAAATACCAAGAAGCCCTCATCTCACCGTCGAGAGCAATTTGGACTGACTCAAACACTCTTCCTCGACTGCGGCCATTCAAGCCTAACCGCGACGTAGCAAACACCACCTGGCAGTGTCAGTGTCGACTCAAACGTAAAAGGATGTAGCATGAACGATAGTCCAACCGGTGGAAGAGCCAAGGATTCATCGTTTCTCTCCCTCTTGGTGCACGGGTACCACTGTTGAAATCGTTCGCAGGAGTCTCAACTGTCCGAGGCGACTATAGTCTTTCGGGGTCCGACATCACCGTCCTGTCGGTCCTGATTTTGGTGGACTGGTCCGTCCGGGGCAGGTGTCGGTTGCCCTGGGGCCCCATATAGGTACCTATCGGGGTCTGGCGGCTACTGGGAGTAGGCATCTGGTGGTGGTGCTAGTATTTATGCCAAATATGGGACTTAGATTTAGCCATGGAGGTGCCGTGATGCTGTGGAACTCATGGCAGTGGGCCTTAAAGTGAGCGGTTTGGGCGCTGCAATGCCGGTGGAGGGCCAGAGTATGAATAATAGTATAAAACAAAATGGTTTGAACCGCTTTCCATGGTTGATTTTTGTATGTCATGACATCGCGGAGACTACAAGGCCTTGTAGGTATTTAGTCCAAGAATCATTTCGGAACTAGACGGCAAACTTGCTACTCGCACTAGTCCTCTACCGAACCGTTGACTTCACTGCGTAACCTTCGAAACACCGATCCATTTGCTGAAACTAAAACGTTGACATGCTTTACTTCTACAAAGACCAGAGAAAAAATGAAAATACCCTTAGTCTACAACAACGCCAAAGAAAACGAAAGTAAATCACCTTGTCTCCATTTGGCCACTGGTTGTGGGACAAAGAAACCTGTAATCGGACAGCGAAGAAACACAAATGATTCTCTTCCTCTAAGTCATGCTGGTTTGTTACAAAAGTCCAGGGCTACCCGCTTGGGAGTCTGCCGATCTTCATCTTCATCCCGGCCCTGCTTTTTCCCAATCGCAGCAAGCTGCCGTTTCACCATGGCGAGCTCCTTTTCGGCACCCATTCTCTGGGCCCGCTCGTGCTCCCTCTCAGCTTTCTCATGCTCCCTCTGCCCGTTTGCGAGTGTCAATGCACAGTGTGTTCTTCGATGGGCAGCATTGCATCATCCTGTGTCCTCCACGGCTGCCAATTCCTGCCTGAGGGCGGTCGGCTTTATTATCCGCGGTTGCAGTAACAGTCACGGCGTGTTCGTTCATTGGCAGAATCAATGCGCCCTCGGCGCGGCTCTCAAGCTTGTATGCTGCCGACTCATGGAATTGTTCATGCATCCGCTTTAGGTTCTCTGCCTGGCGGAAGCCCTTCCCTCTTGCTGGATCACATTAACGTTGTCCACAAATGACTTCTGCACCCGTAGACCGGCTAGGCATCTCAACGGCACCGGGGCGACTAGTCTTTCGCGGTCCCGCCCAGGGTATCATTTCTGCGACCTAGTCCGTCTGGTGCTGAATCCTTAGCCCTAGGGCCCTGTATGTGTACCTATAGGGTGCGAGCGGCTACCGGAGGCCTGCTTCCGGTGGTGATGGCAGCGGTGGGCATTAAAATTGGCAGCAGCAGATATCGTGATGCCAGTGGTGAGCCTTAAATTTCCCATATCAAGCCTCGAAACTAGCGGTAGTAGGCCTCCAAACAAGCGGCTGTGGATGCTGTAATCCTGGGATAAACCTGAATGTGAAAACTAGTAGTAGTATAAATTAGCATGATTTTGATCCTTCTCACAGTGTAACATGTATGTCACGGGGACTTCGAGCCCTGTAGGGGTCTAGTCCAAGGAAGTTCCGCCCTGGTTGTTGAAACTATGAAGGGGAGAACCGTGTGCACTGTCTAAGTACAGATATAAAGGGCCAAGATGCTTAGGGAAGGGAAGAGTAAAGTGTGAAGTCTCAAAGAGCTGTTACTAACCTTAGGGCTCTATCAACGTCGCTGCATGGTAGCAACTCGATGTGGGACAGCGTTACGCTTGTTCGCAATTGAGGTTGTCGAACGGAGAATCGTAGTTGGCAGGTATTTACTAGCAAGTAAGGATGCCCTGCCAAAGATATGGATTGGGGCAGAATAGCGAGTGACGTTGTATCTGGCTACGACGGCCACCTTTTGTACGAAATGTGCAACTCGTTGACTGCACATAGTTGCTTGTGACAAGTTTTGATCGCAATGTCAGGGCATGGAGTAGCCAAACTAGTCACATCACGACTGAAGACTGTTTGCGCATGGTGTCTTCCGTAGTCTTCCGTAGTATTCTCTTCGCATGCAGCTGTTTTTCATTATACCACCTCTCCGTCAGATCAGTCCCAAAGTTTAAGGCCAAGGCCATCACTTGAAGAATCACGTTATGAAGTTCCCGTGTATTCCAGCAAAATAACCATTCAATCCAGCCCATAATACAACTCCCCTCTACCTAAGAACAATGCCATCGATATGTGACTGAACTCCTCACCCCCAAAATAACTACGAAAACCAATACAGTAACCATAATACCGCCGAACCCACTCTTATCCAAATGTTCTAAGTCTCTTGCTTGCCATTAAAACCCAACACGGTACAACAATATCTCCCGTGGGGGAAAGGTACAAGCTCAACTTTTCACAAAAGAAAAACCCCACCCAAACAAAACCCACCCAAAACATGTACGGCTTTCCACCAACCGTAAGAAACAAAAACCGAAATATCAAAAATCAAGCACCCAATACAGGTACGGTTAAGCCGTATAGAAAACAAAACTAACAAACAAAACTAACAAAAAAACCATAAAAAACCAAAAAACCCCACTCCCAACTCACGAACGATCAAGCCTCAATAAAAACACAACCAGAAACGCACAATACAGGTACGGTCAAGCCGTAAAACAATGAAAAAACTACTTCCTGATACAAGAACGGCCAAGCCGTAAAGTAAACAAAACTGAAAATAAGAATACAGGTACGGCTACGCCGTAAAAGATAACGAAAACACCAGTACATGTACGGTCGAGCCGTAAAAGAAAACAAACCCAACAATCAAAAAACTCAAATACATGTACAGTCAGACCAGCAAAAAAAACCAGGATTAAAAACACGCTACAGGTACGGCTAAGCCGTAAAAAAATAACTCAAAAACCACCCAAAAAACTCCATACAGGTACGGTCAAGCCGTATAAAACCCGAACAAGAAAGCAAAACAAAACCCACTCCCAATACATGAACGGCCTACCACTTGCCGTAAGAAAAACCTCCAGAAAACAACAACTCCAAAAATAAATGAAACAAAGAAACTTACCAGTACTTACCCAATCCAGTCCAGGAATGGTGCCGTGACCTAGAAGTGGTCAGCATAGCAGTCGTCCCACCACTTCTCGGTTTCCTTCAGCTCGTCCAGCGTGTCACGCCAGCTGCTGAGTTCCGTCGCCAGATCCATCGGGATCTTCGCCAAGTTGTCGTACCAGGTAAGGTCCCCGGTATACTTCAACACCGTCTCGACGTATCCACGGTGATGTTCGACCAATTGACGAGCCTCCTCCCGAACCTCTGGAGACTTGTTCAAGTCCCAGGAAATTTGCTTCTGGGTGATGAGGTCGTTCTCGGCGATGATGGCGTTGAGAAGGTGGAGCTTTCCTGCCATCGCCAGCTCCGTGGGATCAAACGGCTCCCATGCCTCCTCCTGCGAATCATCAGTGGAGGTGGCAGTGGCCGCCACCTCATCAAGAGCATCGGGGATACTCACCATACCAGGTTCAACACTGGTTTCCTTTCCGGCCTCGCCGGTTACCCCAGTGGAACCAGCAAGACCGGCGGCATAAGCCAGGAACCAAGATAAACTGCACCTGGTAGTCCGAGCTGCCCCGTTGCATCTTTCATTGCCCTGTGATTCATCAGTGAGGGCAGGCACTTCCTCGGTGTCTTTAGGGGTACTTCCCAACCCCATATCCACCTTCACTTCGTTGCTGACCTCGGAAGCGGCCAGACCAGCAACGTACGCAAGGAACCATGCGGAACTCTTCCTCGCGGACTGGATATTTCCAGCCTCCTCGTCCCTCTCCAGGGCACCCACAAGGCTGGCTTCGGCCTCCGATTCCTCGTGCAAATCGATGGCCGGGAAGAGTGGCACATTGCTGAGCCACATCTCGACGGACTCGTCCAGGTCGTCCCAGTCCTCCAGGTCGAACTGGGCCTCCAGCTGGGCCAATCCCGCCGCGAAGAGGACGTTGCGCTCCTCTTGGTTGGACGTTTGGGCGTCCAAATCCCCTTCGGCCTTGGGCACCGAAAAGCCGTAGCAACCCGAGAAGAGTCGCGACCAAGTCACCGAGGGTTCCCGATCCTGGGTCGGGGCTCCACCAGATGAGGACTCCTCATCAGCAGGAAGCGTTCCGGACACGCTACCACTGGAAGAGGCAGTACTCATTGGCGGCACTTCCTCGATGGCCGGCAACTCCTCCGGCAAGATGGCCCTGATATTAAAGACGTTAGCATGAACTATAAAAACAAAAATTATTCAAAGATGGGAACTCACGCCAAGGACCGAATGTGCCCACTGCAATCGGGCATAGGAAGCCCAAAGGCCTCCGGGTAGATCGGCACCTGCGCCTTCAGAGGAGCACGCAGGGCCGATTCTTCATCCCATCGATCCTCATCCCAAGGAAGATCGTGGGAGGTGGAAGGCTCGGCAGCCCAGTCCACCGGGACATCACACCCTCCAACTGGACCATCCCAGCGAAGAGCGCACACGACATCCCGGAAGACCTCAGGGCCACTCCGAGCCTTCTTGTTGGCAACCTGTGCACAGGAATTACCAACTTTTCCCCTGGGAACAACAGGGGCTTGACGGGGGCGGGGGGTCTTGACACTCACACGGCCATGTGTCATTGGCTGCAAGGTAGAGTCCTTGGCGCCTGGGACTCTCCACGCAGGGCGAGGCTGGACAGCACGAGTGTCCCTTGCCTGCCTCTTGACGATCACCGAAGGCAATCTCCTCTCAGGCTGGTTGCGCTAGAAACCCAAGTTAGCACGACATGAATTAAAAAAGTAAATTGCTAGGAATGTGAAACATGTGAAGCATACCTTCGGTGCAACAACAGCCGGCAAAGGAGATTTGGCCACCGGTGGCCGTGTGGTGGGTTTGAACCCAGGCCGTGAACGGGAGCACTGGGTCTTCGGCTGCAACAGAAAAAACATATTAGTATATCATAAAACACTACTTCAAAGAATTAAATCGTGGATGGAAAAGGCTCAAAAACATACCTGTGTGACCACAGCAGCCGACTTGGCGAGCAAAGGCCGATTCTTTGGCTATGAGTGAAGAAAACCAGCAGTCAGCACACTGTAAATGCAGGTATTACTGTACAAAGAGGGAAGAAGGTCATGAAAAGAAGACAGTACACAAAACAAAGAGGGTATCGCGATCCAAAGAAGGAGCAAAGCCATGAAGAAGAGAACAAAGAGAGAGCAAAACAAGAAACGTACCTGCTTCGAAGCAGCAGCCTTTGTCCCAGAGTGAGAGGTAGCGGGACTCTGGGTTGTCGGTGAGGATTGTAAGACCGACGATTCTCCACGGGACCCAGGAAACCGGCCTGCCGCGGAGGAGGAACTCGAGGATGACATCAGGGATCTAACCCGTGGGATGCATCCAGGTCTCTCGTATAGTTGACGAGGAGAAACTGATCGAGAAGAGCACGAAAACTGAATCTGAGAAGGCATGATGAGAGAAATCGCGGGATCAAAAGTCACAGAACAGTGGTGTGTAGAGGAAAGGAAGGAAAGGAAGGAAAGAATGTGGGAGACAGCGGATTTATACTGCAACTTGGGTGAGCTGGCACTGGGGTCTAGTGTGTTCGCATTTGGCAGAAGACTATTTATACGATGTGTTCGCGCTCTCCCCTAGTGCATTCATGGTTTCTGTTGTGGGAGTCGGAGACTAAACTCGTCCTCAGGTTGTGTATGTACATACCTAGCGACTCCGATCCTTCTCACAACCAATCCGTCAAACATGTAAGAAACAAGATAGAGCTACAGAGTAAGACAGCACGCAGGTGTATGCCGGGATTGGTGGTATTCTCGACTTCTCGACTCCGCAACTGCGCCATACGATAGACAATGACTGCGTGGTCGAACCGGCCGCTCTTCAACTTGATACCTACAAACCCTCTACAGCTACCTACACAGTAAATTGCCCACGTACTAGTAGTCTTGTAAGGCAGTCACAATCTATTTCTGTTCGCAGCGATCGGCGTCCTAACCATTTGGGGCACCATAGCATACGTGGAGCATGTTTCCATTGCCTTCTGTCGGCGGGACGGGCCATGGATCTCTGCGTATTGGCAGCATGGCAAAGCAGACACTCTATTTCGGGGAGACATGTTCGCAATGATCGGCGCCCTCCCACACTCTTGACCGATTGCGGCCTCACACCACTCGTTGAACGGGTGTCATGACTTCTGGCTACGGGGCAGGGTTAACTTTAGAAACAGCTTGTTCTCGACAAAGCGTGCTCCTGCCTCTGCTTTCTATGAATAGTACATGTAGCTACCTGTTTCTCCCATCCTCTTGCGTGTTCCTTCAGCCTAACTTTGTGTCGATACAGCAAACACGTAAAGACTTCTACGAGACACTTTGCCATTAAAGCCTACCTGAAGTATATCCAAAATACTTGCGAAGACTTTGCGAAGCCAGAAAGCCGATAAAGTCTCGTAGAAAATGTTTACGTTTACCGTGTTAGCACTAAGGTACTCATCCGCCCTCTTGCTCGCCCCACCCTGTCTCCCCGATGTTTTAGTGTCCCCTGTTCTCTAGCTCCGAACTGCCTATGCTCACCAACTGCCGAGTTACGTACATACTCTACACCGACTCATGAGCCCACTTTGCATGTTCCAACTTATGGTTGTTTCCATATAGAGCTAGTGTTCTTAGAGATATTGCTAATGAACAATATCCGTCCTGCCACCCCACCCGGTGCGAAGGAAGACATATCACGTTTTACGAGAGGGTTTATCTTCCCTGAACGTGCTTTGTGATGTATTTCCTACGTTCAACTATTTCAATGGCATTTCTTCTTGGAGATCGTTATTCGCACGTAGTTCATTTAAAGTGATCTCATAACTATAAGAAGTTGATTATATTATACATGAAACGACAAAACGCCCGAGGAGTTCATAGTTGGAAACCGATAGAGCAACGCGATTACACAGGGTTTATCTGCACGATTATTTATCCCGCGAACCAGATATCGCACTCGGCTGGCAGCACAATATTTACATTTATCAGTTGTCAAGTTGACTGATGCAAAGGACATTGCTTCTCGCGGTGTAACCCCAACCGATTATATCACTGAAGAATATTGGGAATACTTGTAGCTTTCATGCTCGTCAATTTGCCTCGATAATGGTCAAACACGTAGACAGCGAAATTACATCTGCTAATATCGACCAAACTAACTCCAGTGATCAATTAAACGCTGATAAGATGTTTGAATAACTCTTTGTTGTCGACAAAAAATGACACTGGAGAAACTAATATTGCTCCGCTGGCTTTCCAGAGTGTAAATAAACCCATCGATATAATCCCTATAAACAGTCTAAACAACGGATAAATGATTGTCTAAAATCGAGAAGCGTTCTATACTTGTCAGTATAGTGATGATGGAGGCTCATCTAGTAGTTTGAGATTGCTCGAAACGGCCTGGATATTCGTCCCAACAGACGGTAGAACCACTGAGCCGATACTATGGATTTGGGTGCCTGAAGCTGTGCAAATTACTTTCGTAAGCAGATATAATGTCGCGTGTGAGATATATTTCGAATCCTGACGTGTAGTTAGCCAAGTCAGCGTATTCAGATGAGAGTAATCGATGCAACAAGCTGGAGCGAACGTTAGTTATTGTCCAAGTAGCTCTATGTCTTCGGACCTGAATATAGACAGTGGAGATAAGTAGCACAAACACAATAGTCTCATCGAGGAGTTTCCTGTTGACTGAAAAGGGATTATGTATCGTTATTCTGTAGGACGTGCTTGCATAGTTTCGATCATCAATCCTAAACATATTAGTTAGCATTAGAATCGAAGATTTGTAAAAATGCCAAAGGAAATAGTAAATGGATGACTCCTGGACAATACGGTTGCCTTAAGAACGAGTTCTGAAACGTATACTGAAGGATCCTGGAGATGTGTCACGGATCATTTTGGTTTCGCAATTCGAAGTGTTTTCATTGGAGGCTGTGTCTAAACGTCTTGCTGTTAAAGTTAAGCCCTAAGGTAAATGGATGATTTGGTTGATCGTTCTGAGCTTGGGATGGGGGACTGACTGATGGCTGTGTTGGCAATAGTTCATAGATCCAGCGTGAGGTATGCAAGTGTATTGTGGTGGCCCAGCAACCACTATTGGACAGAAGCTGTTCCGGTGTCCAGCACAGAGCCGCAAATTCATTTTCTGTACCGATATGTCTCAATCAACTACACACTATTACCGTCTTCTCGACCACCTCTCAACTGATTCGTTTTGACCTACCTTGCGGCTCAAGCATATACTGCAGTATGGAACCATACGTGCGGTTGCACTGTCATTGTCAAGTTCCATGATGCGTATACAACTTACGCTTGAAACAATCTCCAGGCATTTAAACCCCAGCTCTAACTTTCATGCTAAATGATGTTACATAGACTAACCTTACCTTCTTACACGACAGTCTTCGCCCAAAGTTACTCGTACGCTCCGTATAAACCGTTGTCCACTTAATATGCTTCACAGACAGCATAAGCCCCAGCAGGAATATGAATACTAACATCCCTATGAGCAGACAGCTTCATATACCACAAATGGTATAGGTGTTGCGTCCTTCTTTGTTTGTTTTGGTTTAATCTTTCTGCATTCACTCTAACTTGAGAATGGCAGTAACTAATTCCCCTCCCCCTCCCTCTACTCTTCTTTCCTTCTCTTCTCTTATTCCCCACTTCCCCTTAGACAATGAAACAAAGGCAAACGAATAATCGCACCTGAAACAGAAGGAAACGAAACGAAACGAAAGATTGCTACATACACTACTCTGCTCAGCGGCGTGAGAACTTCCCGACCTCTGTCGCTGTTAGGAAGTCCACCACCACTTAATTACACATTTCTAGAGAAAACAGCTCCGATTATTTGCACGTGCCTGTACCTTCCCGCTTTACAGTCGGTTTCTCGCCCGACTGTTTTTCCACAGGTCCCGCTGTTTGTGAAGTTGCGTCCTTCTTGGATTGAATGACGGCTGATTTGGGTTTGTGACGAGTCATTTCGCAACGCACCATTGAGTTGTGTTAAGTCACGCTGACGAAGAAGTAGGTTCAGGATGTCAAATTGTGAACTCGAAAAACAAGCACCTAGATACACTGTTCCATATGTTCCGAGTCATCAACCCACCGTTTCGGCAATCATACCGCAAATCAAACTCGGAGTACCTTTGTCGAGGATATGCGAGCAACTGAACGAAGTTAATTCAAATCTAGACTAATTGTGTTCAACGATAAAATGCAGTTACATTTGGGGTTCGCTCAGATTAAAGAGTCAACATGATCTGCTGCATGTATACTTAGAACATCAGCCTCAGCCTCCGTGAGACTGATACGAGTTTATTAGAGAATACGGCTGATGGTAGAATACGGGCTGATGGAAGAATACGGGCTGATGGAACTCGGCCGAAGCCTCGGTGGTACAGATTCGGGATCGGAGGCTGAGTAGGACAAAGGTAGAAGAAGTGCTGGTACTCGGAACCACTATATATATGGGCCAGCAGACTCTGTACAGATACAATCAATCATCATACAAAGTAACATGATCTGTTAACATCTGTTAACTCAGGATTTAGCCCGAAAGACCTACAAGCTGCTGGAATGGCCTACAAGTTACTGAAAGGCCTGGAAAGGACTGCAGAGTGGTTGTTAATATTGTCGAAGATAAAGGAGAGTGATTTCTGATGCTGAGTCATCCTTCACGAATTCTCACTCTCCAGCAGATCCGCCACTGTCCACATCGTATATATAAAGGCATAATTTTTCCCTTAGATAGCTTTTGCTCTTTGAGGGTAATCACTTCTGTACGGTAGACAATTCAACCTCTTATACAAAGTTATTGTTCTCATTAACATCTAACAAATTTTAGTTTCAAACGGGGTAGATTAGGCCGCGGCTTTCCACCTGGCAATGCTACCAGACGCTGCAATTTGTACTTTGTATTTATATCAAATTTTGCAAATTATGATACAGAAGGTATTTGCTACACATCATTGGCCTCTTGATTGTGATTACGATGAATTCTTATTTTGTTGAGATCAATCCGGCACAAAGAAACAGGCTGAACTGTCTACCAATACAAAAAGAGAAAACGGCAGGCTTATACGGAAAGAAAACACCATACTCGGCTTCGCCGAGTATCACAACCGGAGCCCGATGCCGAATATCACTCCCGAGGCTAGGCCCCCTCCTCGGCATGGGGGCTGGTGGCGGCAAATGGGGCTGGCTGTAAGCCACCGGCTTCATGAGCGCAAGACTTCGGCTGATGGGGGCCGTAAACCTCCGGCCTCATGGCCGAGAGCTGTCGGCTCCAGCCTACCAGCTTCGGCAGCCAAGGAAGCCACCGGGCCAAACACCTAGCAAACATATTTCACCTGACTGGCACTGACGAGTACTCATATTTCGTGCTGAACTTACGAATCGGAAAGTATACTACGGCGTATTCCACATATATCAGGTACGATAATAAAATAGCAAACGCAACTTACATGCACGGCACACGAACTTCAGTCGTGGAAGGCGGGGTTAGTAACATAGACCTGACACGAGGTGACAGCAAGCCGGCCTGACGGTAGGGCACAAGGCACACAACTCTCTTTCATATATTTCGAGTCTTTGTCGTTCTCTACTCTCTGTACTATAGTTTATACACGCGCTTCTCCTTATATCGTAATAGTAAATCTCACTCACTCCAATCCTGGTCAAATTGGACACGGATAAAACTTGATTATTGGTAGTTTTATAATTTGCAGTTAGAATATTATCATAAGATGCCAGCGTTGAACGTTGAAATACCACTATCTAGCAGTAGAGGTTACGACGGACTTCATCAAGACTAGCCCATATCGTCTAGGTCTAGAAATTTCTAACTATGTTGCTAGAAGAGGGATATTTCAGCCGATGAGCAAATGAAGAGAAACGAATATTTCACAGAAAATATTGACTTGAACTTGACCGGACGGTTTATATCCTTATGCAATCGTACTGTAGTTCAAGGAGTACTTTATAACACAGATGACAATAAACAATGCATATTACTGCGATGGACTAAACAGCATCTCATACACGGCATACTCTAGATAGAGTGAACACAATAGATTAAAACAAACATAAAAAACATCTCGTACACTGTTTTCCCTTTCATACTGTCACGGGCTGTTCTATCGTCCGTAAAATGCCCACAATAACGCTTTCAACCAGTGCTTCCTCCAACCAACCCAAATGTCTTTAAGTTGGTTGGACAGTATGGTGTAGGTACATACTTGCGTATGGCAACTCTTTTGTAGCATATCGTGTATAAAAAGATCGTGAGAGAAATGGAGAAACTATTGACTCCAGCCAAATCTGGAGTCAAATACATAATGCCCGTCGACGATCGTGGGCAAAAGCCCTACTTCGTCAACACCCCCTTAGAATATAAACGTCACATAATTGGTTGCCGAGGCCGATGTGGAAACTAGGTTCGCCGTGTCCTTCTTGGACTTCTTCTCCGCTTACGAGGCCCATTTATCCTTGTTTGGGCATTTCACTTTCTTATGGCCCTTCTCTCCACAGCCGAAGCAGGTGTGCTCGACCTGCTGACCAGACGAGTTCGTGTATGTCGATACCGAGGATCTTTTCGAATTGTTCTTTCCCCGGGCTCTCTTTGAACCGAATAAGGGCGCGTCGGAAGCGATGCCTTTATCTCGGCGGAGGGAGACTTCGAATGATTGCAAATGCATGGTGATGTTTGCAGCAGTATCGGTTTTGTCGTTGAGCTCCAAGGCGGTCGTGAAGGTCCTCCATTCGTTCGATTTCGGGAGGTTCGATAAGATATAGAATTTCCGCAGATGTTCATTGACCTTGACATCACAGATGGCCAGGTTTCGAATGATCGCATCTTGCGCCAAGATCCATTCTGTGACCGACGGGTAAGACTCAAGCTTGCACAATGTAAACTTCTCCATTTCGTTGTACGTATTGAGTTTGATCGTTTTCTCGAAGTCGGCCTTGATCGATTCCCACAGCTTCTTAGGATTGGCATGCGTACCCTCCCTGTATCGGGACTGAATCGATGGCTCCAGAGTCGAGTAAATCCATCCCCAGGCAACGTCGAGTTTGACCTGGTATTTCCCCCATTCGGTAAGGAAGCAGCTGAACTGGTATAAATATGCCTCATCTGTCGAAGATTGTGGCTTAAAGTCGTAATTGGGGTCTAAAAGATCCGGTGCGGTAGAGGCTCCTGGTGCAGCTGGAGGCCGAGGGACGCAAAATATGCCTGTGATATATTGCCAGAGACCAAGCTGCCGCAGTAAGGTTTCGGCTTCGGGGGCCCATGTGGTGTAGTTTTGCCCGTTGTACTTCGTTTTCGTCTTCAAGCTTGGGATTTCCGAATAATCCAAGTCCTCCATTACAGTTTCGCTTGCTGCAAAACCGAGACAATTCCAATAACGCTATTGCAACTCAGGTTGCTGCAGACGAGAGATAAAACGGGGTAGCTGATATGGGACAAGAAGGCGACGATAAAACGAGCAATCGACAGTCGATGCGAGGATGTTGTCCCGAACCTGTTGTACTGAACCTCTCTCTTGACCGAACTGAACTATCGAAGTCTAAGTCTAAAGAGACACATAGTCAGTAACGAATCTACACGCTAACGGCTCAGCGCTCAACCCTAACCCAAGGCTACATGATAACATACTGTACGCTCCGTTTCAATAGAGGAAACGAATAATCGACACAAAGTTGACACAGAATCAATACGAAGGAGATAGTCGACACAATCGTCTACACGGTGCTCGAGTTCGGTACTCGAGGCGGTTCTGTCGATCGGTTCACTGTCTATCCTGTAGGCGGTATATGTCGAATATTAGATGGAGACCGATATGTTAAGAGCAATTATGTACAAAAAGAGATGAATTGTCTATCGTACAAAAACTATCTAAGGGAAAATCTACGCCTTTATATACACGATATTCCGCGGAGATACTGAAAGTGGAGAGTGCCGGTGCCGATGGCGAGCGAAAATTCTTGAATGAGTCTACGCAAATGACTTAGTACATGAGCAATGGCTTTCAGGCAGTTAACAATCACTCTTTAGTCTATTCTAGCAGCTTCGATGGCCTTCAAGCAACTTTCCAGCAACTAGTAGGCCTTTTAGGCTAAATCTGAGTCACCAATAGATATCGATTCCACTAGAACTCAAAGCGCCAGACTCATAGCCTGTTGAGAACAATCAACTAAGATGTTGAATTGTCTATCGTATAAAGAGAGAATGAGGTAGACATACGTATATAAGAAAGATACTATACCTAAAGCTAAGTACTACCCAGGCCCAAAGTTACCGGGGCCGAGGTTATCGGGGAGCCGAGTATATATCCCAGGGCCCGAGGTTATTTGAGAGCCGAGTACCGCACCCGAGGATAACGAGCCTGAAGCCTATGAACCTTTAGTCTAATTATCGACTGCCTTGGGGCTAAATCCCGCTTCAACAGCATTTACAGTTGCACTCAGCTGGATATTTCCTATTGGACCGATGTAATATAGAGGTCTGGGTGGATCTTTTTATCTGTCTACCGCCGACGGGATATATTGTTGACTAGGGGATTCAGCCCGAAGGTCATCAGAACTAAGGCAGGCACTAGCCATAGCCCGTAAGCTATCGGAACTAAGGCGGGCATTAGCTCTAGCCCGCAGGCAAGCGAGACTAAGGCGGGCACTAATTTTAGCCTCGGGGTTGGTACGGCACTTGGCTCCCCGACTACCGCAGGCTTGGTACGGTACCTATTTCCTCGTGAGCCTGGGGCTTGATACGGTGGTTATTTCTCTGTGAGCCTCGGGCTTGAGTGGTGCTTCGCTGTATGGTTTCGTTTGCCATTTATGTCTATCTTATTCTCTCTTTGTACGATAGACAGTTCAATCATCTTTATCTTTCTTCTCTCCTCGCCTTTGATTGGTCTCAACGTATATTGTAGCTGTTATTCGTGACGAAAGAAAATATATACTAGAAGGACTAGATAACCCGGATATTGCTGAAAAAGACACCTGAAGCATGGAACCCTCTGCAAGTTTCAAAAGAGGAGAATTACTGGAGACTTCGGCGGCGGTCCGGACAATGGCTAGAGTTAGTTTCACAACTCTGAACCGCTTAAGTGTTCCGCTGAGATAAGTAACTGCGTCTTATGGTGAAGCCCATCCTGTTCGTCAGATTGTTGTACACGAAATCATTCGCTTCGATTAAAATTAATACTTAAATGTTCCATCTTCAGTAATTTGGGGCTGCGCAGTGTTCCTAAGCGGTGGGCCCGGCCAGCCTGCATGAAGCTGGGCCCGATCTTCGCTAGTGCAGGGCGCCAGATAGCCTGCAGGGCGCCAAGTCATATGCAGGCCTCGAAGGTATATGCAGGCTTCCGCAGGCCTCAAAGATATATGCAGGCTGGCCTAGGCTTATGCCAGGCTTATGCAAGCCGGCCTAGGCTTCTGTTGGCTTCGAAGAGATATGCAGGCTTTAAATATAAGCAGGCCGGCCATCAAATATCTGCAGGCCGGTGCGGCTTTTAGATTACAGGCCTGGCAGGCCTACACTACCGGCGTCCTCTAAAATACAGGCCGGGCCTGGACGACCTGCAGATATCTAAAAAGCCTAGCGGCCGGCCAGGCCACTTAGGAACACTGGGTAATGAGTTTGGACATTGGCTATCTTTCTGCACGCCCGCCATTAGTATCCACATAAATTACCATTTTAGGAAGACATACGCGACAGCTCTTAGCATCCCCTTTGGCATGCTGTGTTCATCTCTTGTCGGGTGAAACGTTGTTCGCTCAAAGTGGAATCCATTCGCAAGCCATGCCTGGACCAACGCATAGTGAATCTTCAAGTGATACAGGGCTGGAATACTAGCAGCTGCGAACGCTGAGCAGATATTTAGCTTCAGAGGCATTGCTGTAGAGGAAGTTGTGTGTGAGCAAAAGGGATATAGAAAGAGAATCGTGATTTGAATAAGGTATCACCAAACAACTCATTAAGCACTTATTTCAGGATCCGACAAAGTGGAAAGTATTGGGCGTAATCTCACGTGTGCAGATACGCGCAGCGAAGAGTAAATGAAAATTGTGTGAATTGTAAAGGTACAGGTTGAACCCCGCCAGAAAGTGCTGAAAGACACTCCTGCTAGCCCTAACAACCTGCCCTAAGATAACCGCCATACGTACCGTTCAACAGAAAGAAAGAAGAGAGGATGCGTTGTTTCGCACCCAGATGTTAACTACCCGGCTAACGGAACCCCTAGCCCTAATTTGCTCCGCTATGCTGAAGATTGCGACTGAAGCGTAAGTTATTTTTAACTCCGAGGTTGTTGAAATATGTAAGAGGAGAACCGTGTGAATAGACTTAAGATACAGAGACTGGAGAGCAGGAGAAAGACTCGAGATATATACAAGATAGTTGGGTGCCTTATGCCCTACCGGCTGTGTGCCTTGACATCAGCTCAGCTGAAGCTCAGCTCGGTCAGGTTTATGCAACAGAGGTACGAGGCTCAAAACCGCGTGATAGAAGGAGATCTGGGTGAGAGACAAGAGGATGCGGCAATTTGTTGCAAGTTATATGGTTTTTGATTGGGGGTACGCACTCTTTCAATCTTTGGATGCCTGAGAACCCTATTGCTTTATATGGACGCTGCGTACAAAGATGGAAAAGGGTCATTTTAACCAGCGAAAGAATACCTTCTATACAGTATGGATGGGGGCTACCCAGGCTTCTCAACAGTTCGCCGTCTACATATTGTCGCGCAGGTAATTCACAAACATTTCATGTTCCAATAAATTCAACTGTTGGACTAATTGGAAGTACGGGTGTCACGATATGGTATTCCAAGCATCTACGATGTAGATTATTACTGGTTGTTAGTGTTTTTAGTCATCGTATCGACCATAAGTCAATCGTTTCTTACTTAGATAGTTTATATACTCTTCACCGATTTGGCAGCTGCACCTATAAGTCCACGTACAGTTCCAGCTTGCCTTGATTTAGTCCAAAATCAACGTACATCACGTCCAGTAGTGCTGCTCAGCAATACCTTTTCCACCCCCTCATTGAGTATACCTTCTACCCTATCCTTTCTATCCGCGTCTCCATTCTAATTACCGCATCCCAGTTTTTACTTTCTTCCAGCAGATATCCTTCGGGATAATGTTGTGCCTCTCCTTACTTCCAACGAGTTCAATCAACTCACATGCAATCGCCACTCACTTCACAGCCCAGATACAGCAGCAGATCTTGACCGGTGGGCACTGGAACAATTTATGGCTGTGGGAATACCAGGAGATCTGGGTAGGACGTAGTAGTTCTGCGTTTTCCAGAAACAGGATTGGGTCGGAGATGGTGGTTACGAAGAGGGATATATCCATAGGAACACTGGGGTTGCGGATGTTGTCATGTTGATGCAGTATCTGCAGACCGCTATGGTGAATTATTGCACTCTTAGATCACTAAACAGGCTCGTTAGCGCGGTCAGAGTGCAGCACAGCATGAGTAGTGTTCTGAAACGGAGCCGCAGAACTTGCCAACGGTTAAGGGTGTGCAATAATTCGACTGGCTATATTTATTGCCCAAATAGGGCGTTTATCTCTCTTGGTGGCATTTCTTGTGAATCTGGATCTATGCTGTGTTGATCGCGAGTAGTTAGCAAATTTAGGCTTTGAACCATCTGCCAGTCGTGTCCAAATACTTAGTTTTTCTTGCAGTATAACATAGTTCACGCGATCCATACAGTAGTATTGCAGTAGAACGCACAACTACCGTACCCATTTGTTTTGTTATCACCGATGAGCCTTGCTTGCTTATATCTGTGCTGAATTTGCGCATCGCTCCGTAACGTCATTGGAATGTTGTTTAAAGGCCTTGTGAACCTCTAGCAGAGATTCTACTTCGTCCCTACATCTTGACCAACAAAACAGATGCACCAATGACCACTAGCCAACAGAAGAAGCTACTAGGCTCAGGTAAATCAGCTTCCAATTCTAACGTAGACACAAACCAGTACAACACACCGTGTCAAGGTATGACTACAAGCAAGTTATGTTAATGTTTCGGACTGGGAGGTGCAAGGTTATCCGCAATGTTACCATATTCGAAGGTAGAGGAGCAACGGTGTGTGAACTGCTGTTGCTACTCACTGTTGTGAAACTCGACGTAGCGACGATGAGAAGCGGTAGTGTCGAAAGGTCCTGCCGGGCTCAAACATTGAAGGGAATGGGAAGCTAGTTATGATCATGGTTGTAGACGTAACGCGAGTGAATACACAGACAATGGTGAGTGCCACCGAAGGTATGGTAGCGACTGTGAATTCTCATACGGAGGGAGTGGTTGTTGGAGGTGTGTGGGAGACTGAGAGAGGTAGGGGAAAGAGGAGGATGTCGGGACGGCGATAGTAGGTATTTGAGATACTGTGTGAGGGATGGAAATATAGAACTTCAGACGAAACGAGGACGGCCTATGAGGATGATTGGAGGCTGAGAATATCTGTCTTAGTCCGGTGGGTGTAGCGCTGCCGTGATTCCGAATACCTCTGCCACACCAATTATTCCGTTAACCTGCTCTCTCTGCAAAAACTGCTATTAATAATTGTTAATTCTAGCCACCAGTATGTGGTGCCCTAATTAACTCCCCCATTTGCAAATTAACAGCCATTCCCCAGCGTTGAGGGTTTACCACGACCCTCTGCTGCAATTCCACCAGGCCATGCTAGCTCAACGGTTTGGGACTTGTTTCTAGACGGAATGTCAGATGCTATAAGCGGAACCACACTTGCTGCCGAGTGTGGGTTCGACTCCGAGACCGATGCATGACCCCAGGTGGACCTTTTTTTTAAGAGTTATATTCTTTTCTACAGGATTAGGTGGGTTTGGAAAATCTATTGGGAGTATTTTAGTGCTGTGGGGATGGGGAGAGACGGGATGGAAATGAGGGGTGTGGGGGGAGTGAGATATTACGTTTTCGTTTACTTAGGATATCAGGCATTCGAATGCAGATATGCAACCACAACAATACCACACATGATGAGCAACAACTATCTACTACAACGGCTATCGAGGCTAGTATGTCAGTTTTCTGGAGCAGTTTACGTACTTACAGGATTCTCAATAGTCAGTGCTATGCTGGCAAAGTCATGCCCCAAACCAGTCTGCAATTTTTGGGTTTGAGAAATATCGCCCTGGACGACGATACTGGACCCAAAATGATACCAGGGCCAATAGGAACTCTATACTTGAATGGATATATCCAGTGTCAGAAGTATTTCATGTTCTAGTCAGTTCACGGAGAATGTCAGACCGCGGAGTAACTAGTCAATTTCGCGGAGTAACTGGGCTCCACAAACTGACTAGTCAGCTCACGGAGTCTACACACTCCGTGGGCTGACCTGTTACTTTGCGGAGCATTGTCTCGCATATCCACTCCATGAGCTGACTAGTCAGTTCGTTGAGTATACACGAGTGCCTTGCGCACACCTGCCCATTCATGCATGCGCATATATGCCTGCATGAATGGGCGTGTAAGCGCACTCAGCTAGCCATAATTATTGTGCTGAATCTCTCTATTTACTGCAATCTCACTCACGATCTCCCAGTCTAATTGACAAGTACAAAGCCCCGCATGTCCGATCTTGATTCGGAGAAGCCCTTCTTATGCGGCGGCCGATTTTGTCGATTTGACACGAAATACCGACCAATACCACCCAGAATTTTGTATTTTTGGCATACCAAAACCCCGTTCACGGATGGGAAGTTGGACCATCATTCCTGTCCCGTTACTGTCCCGTGGTTCTCACTACACACTTTTTTAGGGAGGTATCACGGCCGTAAGGACTAAACCATGAAGAAAACAAACATAGAACCTTGCCGGAAGCTCCTCCTAAACAATCATCTTCCTAAACAATCAACCGTGCGTAGAGCTCCTCCGAAACAACCATTCTCTAGAATGCCGGCCACCATAACCGGATCCCTTTTGTGAAACCTTCACATCCAGTCAGAATTACCCTCCAACCTAGGGAGCCACGCCCACAAGACTTCCTCGACTTCGACTTCGACCTCGACCACTGTCCTATGCCGGCGCTTTGTGGTATATCTTGATTCCTAGCCGTTGACTGGAACAATCCGCAATCCCCGATGAATCAGTCGTGATTGTGATAGGAAATTGTGCGCTCTTTCCACATGCAAAACATTCCTCACAACTACTTCATTCCTACGGCCTCTAGGAAACCGAAGCCTCCACTGTACATCTCCATGCCCCATAGCGTTACCAACTACTCTTCCAGCCAAGTCGTGAATCTTCTGCTCTTCTCGCTTGGCGCACTCCGTGTACTGTACGAACTTTCGCCGATCTCCGCAAATGTGAGAGGTTGAGCATAGTCCAAGTACTAACTCTCCTTCAATGAGGTATTTCCGTCGGTAACTGTAATCCAATAGCTCTCAATTGATGTCGTTGTCGCCACCGCTGCTGCTGTCTCTGCCAGCGCTGCGCTCGGACAACAACGACGACGCCGAGGGATACAAGCATTCGAAGGGATAACGATAATGATGTACAGAGTAATGATAATTTTTAGTTAGGTTTAATTGGCACATATATGCACCAGTCAGTTCGCGGAACCGTGATCTGACTGGTTCATTCACGAAAGGTGGGACTCCGTGAACTGACTAGTCACTCCGCGGAATGACATTCTCCGTGAACTGACTAGAACATTTCATAACTTCTCCTCGTCTCCAGCACCTATGTTGGGCAGCTTTCGAGTGCGGTCATCACGTGGTTTTTGTTTTGTTTTAATCATACTGTATTCACTTTATTTAGAGTATGACAGACCCCTAATCGCCTCCGCCTCGGGGCTGGCCGGCTAGATGGCGGAGCTCCACTCCTGCTACCCGTCGTCCCCTTTGACAAAAGAAAGCAGGTAAGACGTCATCACGTGGTGTTAGGTTAGGGTTGAGCGGCGGAGCCGCATTTACTCTACTTGTGTACGTGTCAAATAGATGAATAGATAAATCAATATACGCATCACCAATTTGGCAGCTGCACCATAAGTCGACGTACGCTTCTCTCTGCGTCAGGATTGGTCCAACAACCTAAGCATTGTTTCTAGACTGCTTCCATTTGAATCTAGAGCACTGCCTCTAGCTATCTGCTAGGCTGTAGAGCATCGCCGTCAATATATTGATAGTTAAGTGTTGCGATACTTATAGAACTGTAGAAGATCTCATGATATATAAACTTCACTTAGAACTTGGTTAGGAACGATGCCACCGAAAACCATCGGACAGTTGTCTTATTCTCAATCAAAAAAAAAAAAACATTAATCTCCACACAAGTAAAAAAAATACATTCACTCCCCAACGTAAACAAAAATGGAAAAAACAGACCAATGCCCATCAATCACACAACCGAACTGTCAATGCTTATCCAACCGGAACTCCCAACCCAGTTGGCTACCTCACACTCCGCTGAGCCTGTTGTACTACCTGTCCACTAGCAACAGCCTTCATATAACGACCCTCAGCCGGGATTCACTGCCAAACAAGTCAACAATCGAAATCCATGACTGTTAATCTGGAAATCCCCTATCTACGCGGCATGGCGCAATGATGAATTGGTACAATTGTTCGCAGTTCGCCCTTTGCCACTAATTATTTCGAGCCACCGCATCGTTAGGATTGTTACAGCGCGAATTACTGTCCAGCGTGGGTCTTTATACCTTTCTAGCCCGTGATCATGGATGTTGCTGATTCGTCGTACAGATCTAAGATTCGGTATTTAGCCAAAAACGAATTGAAGCTGCTGCAATTGAAAAAGTCTATGGGCGCCTTTAGGCTTCGGCAGCGGTGGTTTGCCAGATGTTGTACTTAGAGAGGTAAATAGGTGATTTGACATCATGCTGCCGTATCCCCACCTTACTCACTCTTTGAGAAGCAACATCGCATTCTTCTCCGTTGTTATCTCCTTGCTGTATGTTCCTTGCGGAAGTGACTGCAGGTCACTCTCAGAAAATCCTAATGCTATATACATGGCAACGGTGTTGGTGGTGTAATAGTACTGTCAGCACTTTCACGAGAGTCCCGCCTTTGCTCTTGCTCTGCCTCTGCTGTCTAGTGCAGCCCTCAACGCTTGCCAGATATCTATCCGGGAACGTTCCTCGCCAAGCATGGCTAAACCGACGGATCGTAGGAAGTCACCCAAAGACGAGTTCCTACATTGAATGGCAATGGCCTGAGAGTGACAATGTTCCTAAGCGGCCTGGTCGCAAAATCTGAGGCTTATCTTGATGCAAGCCAGACCTGGGCTCTATTTGAAAAGCCTGCGCCGCAAAAAGCCTGGCGGCCGGCCAGCCGCTTGGGAACACTGCAGAGCGTGGTGGTGTATCATTCTCAATAGGAGATAGAAATCCGAAGTTCCGTTCAATATCAATATCAGTACCATCATCCCAGATAGGATCCTCGTTGAATGTATTCAGCTATTCCATTTCGACATCATACTCTTCATCCCGAAGGGGGGCGGGCATGTCATCATCGCTGTGATTATCGTTTGCGGTAGCCTGATCATCAATACCGCATACTCCTAGCAATGAATGTTCGGTTGACTTACATTCTCATTGCTATCATATTATCTTTACCGATAAACTTCTCCGGCAGCAACCACAACCAAGCCACTTTACCGATGTCGTCTCCATTGGCGATATTCGCTAACTTAATTACGCTCTGGCGCTCAAATTAACTATATCGATATCTTTTGGCGGTGTCATTCGAGTCATCCGAACCTTCCACTTTACACATGGAAGGTCGTCGTTGTCGACATCTTCATCATGTTGTCATCCTCGTGTGTTTTGAACCACTCCTGTAAGGACGCTGTAGATGGATCGTCCGTGCCCTTGCACCCTGTAAACGCCGGCATGTGCTCTGGGTGGTCAAGGATTCTAGAATAAACTTGGTACGTAGGGCTTGCGTACTGCGTGCTCTAGAATCTATAGGAATCAGAAACTAACTTCGGGAGACTCGAGGACGGTTTTCCACCTGTTGACTAAGGGATTTAGCCCGAAGGCTACCGGAACTAAGGCGGGCACTAACTTTAGTCCGCAGGCCATTGGTACTAAGGCATACACTAGACTTAGCGGACTTGGTGCGGTGCCTATCTCCCCACGAGCCTCGGGCTTGGTGTGGTACCTATCTCCCCGCGAGCCTCGAGCCTGATTAGTGCTTTTCTCTTAGTGATTCGCTCTTAGTGCTTGAGATGATTTCTTTCTTTATATATGTCTATCTTCTTCTCTGTACGATAGATAGTTCAATCATCATCTTTCTCTCCCTCCTCTGATTGTCTCATCACTTCGTTCTTTCTCTTTTGCTCTCATCACCACCACTGCCAATCACAGAAAAATTTCGACTTCGAGTCGGACAGGTTCTTGGAAATCGTGCTTTGCACATGCTGGGTGATATTTCTCTTATAAATATCGCTAGGTAACAATGCTTTCTGCTTTTCGATTGTTGTGCGCGTGGTTGTGAATTTAGCTATGTTGTCGGATATGTTCGTAGTGTGGAGATTTTGGTAGTTAGAAGAAAGAAAGGAAGAAGAGAACACAAGGTAGGTAGATAGGTATTCCAGAAGCGTGTCTGTAATACAGTAAGATAACGAGTCGCTGTAATTGCAAGGACCCAGCTTGAACACTGGCCGGAGTGATATCTGCCCTGGTCTTGTTGGCTTGATATAGTCTAAAGGTGTATGCCGGTGCTTTCGGGCTTATGATGTAGGACGCAATGGTACACATTGCCAATTGGTAGCTTGCATTTTATCTGCATCGTATAGCGTTAGTTGCTTATATTGCTGTCGGCTACTCTTGGGGAATAATTGCTCCCGAAGAACATACCTTGAAAATTGTTGCGATTACGAAGGGGAGAACCGCCTGTGTTGTCTATGGTACGTTGACTGTCTAGGTACAAGTCTAAAGTCGAAGATACGTGTAGAAGGGAAGAGTAAAGTTTGAAGTCTAAAAAGCAGTCACGACACGCTGAACCTTAGGGCTTCTAGCAATAAAGAGGTGTTAGGGATGACAGAAGAACAGATAACAGGTGCCAAGATGGGAGGTAGAGGAGAATATCCTTTGCTGAGGAATGCCTTCGACAGTAGCTTATCACATTCAACAGCTGGTCTGTTGGCGAGTGACCCCTCAAAGAACGAGTCAGGAATGCAGTACATATTTTGTCGCCAGCTCTCAATTTCTCCTTTTTACATTTTCCCCCAACATCCACACTGTAACCTCTCACAAACCGGGCCCAAAAAAAAACACTTCATTCGGGGTGGTAAAAACCTATTGGCGTGCGAACAGCGTAGGAGAAACCCGAATCGAACGCTAGGCGTTGCGGGGTTGAACCGCATACGGCGCTAGATGCTGTCCGACCAATACCACTAGGATATCTTGGATTTATTATGCTCTACGCTAGTCAATGCTCCTCTTGAGGTGATCTCTATTTGATATCGAGTGATGGCTATGATCGTTGCGTTTTCTACTTACGATAGCACCGCTGCACCAGTAGCAATCAACAATTGTACTTACAGCCCAACCTCGATGACGGCAATGCTGATCTATTAGCATATATTCAGGTCCTGCACGTATTCTGCTACTGTTGAGAATTATGTGTAATATTAAACAATGAAGTAGCTCAACAACCCACTGCTGATGTATCGAGACCCTGTCATTGCTACAATAATTACTTGCCATATTAACAAGTATAGTAATAGCTAGGAGAGTTCATGCTGATTGTTAGCTAGGAAAATAGGCGGTAAGACCTTGCAAAGGTCGTTGGACTGTGGACCTTAAGCTGCAGGTTTCGAAGGGCTACAAACCGTCTTGTTCCGCAACATGTACAATGAGTAGCCAGAATACCAACCAGGTATCAGTGGCCAGGAGCAGAGAGTGCAATCATTGAAGCTGCAATATTCGGAATTCCTTGGCTGACCCAAAACCGTGAACATCGACTGGGTCAGTTGAAGTCATACTGAAAACGACCTACTGCTTGGAAATATCATTGCATAGCGGCTTAGCAATGGGTTTTCTTTACTCTATCATCTGTGCAGATTCCCAGGTGGCTATACAGTTTTGTGGAGGGTTCAGAACCGCATGTAGTGTTCATGTAATGTTTCAACTAATCAAATGGAATCCCGACATCCCAGGGTAGATCTGTCATACCGATGATATTCCTCTTAATGTCGGACAGTGTAGTTGCAAAGCAAGGCATATACTGGAACCAGTCAGAGACTATTAGTTATCATTCCTGGAATGCTTTTGTCGAGCGAATTGCATCATAAGGACATTAGTATGGCTCTAATAACAGTTTGAAGAGTGGTTTTTACTGTGTACGTTTTCGAAGGAATATTCGTCTGTATGAAGGTACTTCTACGTCCGGAATCCGACGATTTGTATTTACTTGCAGCATATTATGAATTTCGGAAATGAATAAATTTCGCCACTGTACTTTGGGATGGGTGCTTGCCGCCTTTAGATACGACCGTGGCCGTAGGGACGGATTTTAATGACCGTCGACCCTACTACTTGATTGCAGCAGTACATTTACCTCTATGCCCGAGTTCAAACTCTACAATTGTTCACTACACAAAATAATCATGTGGAATATGATGGCTTGTAAGTTATTGTGCGGTATTCTAACCTGCAGAGATAGAGATCCAAGCAAGCTTATGTGCATTGTAGTTTTTGCGTCTATTAATGTAGCAAAGAGATGAGGAGGACAAGTGGAATGAATACACATTCGTAATGAGGTGTCAGATGTTGTCATTTGTGGAGAGCTGGCGAGAGCGGGTAGGCGAGATGAAGTTTGCGAGAAAGTTCTAAGATGGTGAAGAGGAACTACTAATTTGAGTTATACTGAAGAAATCTAACGTATATGTTCCGACCCATACGCCAAAGTTTCCCATTAGCTAACAGGTCGACCGATATGCCAAATTATCAGCTTGGTGAATAGGTCGACCTATACACCAACTGAGGGTACTGACCGATGTGCCAAGTAGGAGGTTGGGAGGAGTTTAAGGAGGCGCAATAAAGCACCATATTTTTTCAACTGTTGAACTCCTACATCACCCTACTTCATTATTGTGTCTATTCTACTTCTCTATCACTGTGTCTATCCTATCCTCTTCTTCCAACTCCACCAAAAATTTTCTTGCCTACAACAATGACTTCCTTGACTTCCGCTTCTATGTTTACAAGAAGAATCAAGTTCAGTGTTCAGTGCACAGTCACGCTGAAGAGGATGACTGGAAATCTATAACCACTTACCACCTGGACTAAAATTGCCGTGGTAAATCGAACCCTGGGCCAAGAGCAAGCTGGGGTAGCCTGCGGACTGAGTGCAAGCAAGAGAACCAATACAACAGCTGGAGAACAAAGTACAGCAAGAGTGACAAAGGGATGACATGCGCAGGGGGAGGAGCAAGAACAGATTGGGCGGTTGGCTGGGAGTGTGTACTGGTAATTTGGTGGAAGGAATTAGTATGGTGAACTTGGTACACCGGTTGACCCATACACCAAATTTCCCAGTTGGCCACTGGGTTGATCCATATGCCAAATCTTCCCATTAGCCAATAGGTTATTCTGTACACCAAAAGGTTGACCGCTTTGCCAATCGGTCGACCTGTTGGCCAACGAGAAATTTGGCGTATGGGTCGGAACATATATGTGCAAAACTAACCGTGGGTTAATCTGCATACAAGTTCAACAAAATCAACATCTTGATGCATCTACGGGCATTTATTATTATCCAGCTATGAGTATTTTGTGACATTTTGGTACTGTTGACTCTTTTATCTGGTATGGAAATATTGACTCGTGTGACGTACCTCGTGTACGGAACGACTTCCCACCTTCATTGAATTCCCTCACCAGTTGCCAAGTTACAACTACAAAGCTGCCACTGACTCTCAACTCTCGTTCTTGCTCTCGTCTGACACCCACAGTTCTTGAACGATGGTACGCGACTACACTGTCCTAATTCTAAACGCTTACCGATAATTTTCCAACTCAAGATGTCTCAACCGGCTCAGTCTTCTTATACAAACTACACCGCTAACTCTTCACCTAATTTAAACAAATATTCCACCTCCAACGATGCATCATCTCCTGTCTCTACGACGTACTCGACGATGTCGTCACCTCGTCCTTCGTCGGCATCCCCGTCTCTCACCAAATCCATAATCGTATGCAGTGAAGTTGAAGTAAAGCGGGAGCTGGAACGCTACAACGAGCGCGTTCAGAAGAGGCTGCGGGAATATCATGATGACCTTGGTCAGTTGATCCGATTCCCACTAACCATTGACACTTCATTGACTATTTGTACAGCCAACAGAGATATGCGCCTGGTCAAGATCGATGCCGTTACCAAAGCAATCAAGAATTCAAAGGCCATTCACAAGTTGAAGATAGAGCAGCTACGAAAAGTGCAACGAGCTAAGACCGAGAAGAAGAAGGACGTAAAGGAGCCGAGACCGCAGAAGCTGCCAAAAATAGTGAAGGCAAATACGACTACGCAAGAAGAGAGGGATGAATTGGTCTGGGCTCGCTACCGTGCGGCAGGTTTTGAGGGCTACTGATTCACAATAAGACAAATTCTGTCATGGGGAGAGTTTCTACATATTGTCACATTCTCCCCTTCTGAACCATAACATTTCCATATGTAAATGGGCGTGTAAAAGAGTGAAGAATCCTAGGTTTTAGCTCATTTTTGCGGCTTGATTTTGCTAATGTAGTTCTTTTCAGACGGAAATGTGAGAAATCGAGCTTTTTCGACTTCTAATCTGTTTGAATTACACATCCCTACTCTATGTTCTATCTCACTGCAATAGATGATCTTCACCCGCCGTTCGCCTACCCAAATTGTTAAAACAGTTGAAATTTGTCTCTTGTTTCAGTCCCTTGAGTAATCCAAAAGCTGATTGTCTTGTTTTGATCATGCTGTATTGACTCTATCGAGAGTATGACAGAGCCCGATTCCCTTCATAATCGAAATAAGGACAATGCTTTCACCAGTCTGGACGGACCCGGTCTTAGGTAGGGAGCAGTACAGAGCAGTCCAACAGCGAGGACAGACTGAACTGGATCACAAAATGGCAGTCTTGCACTGGACCGTACCGGTCGAGACCAGTCCATTTCTGCTAATGTTACCTATTCAGAGTCGGTATGGCTCCTAGCAGGTGGCCTACACAATCATAATTCACCCACTGTTAAACAGTGAATACGCACAAATAGACGACGATGTCCAGTATCCCTTGGATCGTAACCGGTTCCCGGTCCGTACGGTCCGCCCGCGCAACCACCACGACCACACCCCAAAAAAGATCGCCAGAGGCTCTGCTTTTAATAAAGTCTTCTCTAGTAGCAAATAAA
>Ga0307515_10004378_pt1 | contig 29279 bp, 4 predicted proteins | sample 17_EM_MG_FD_194513 | JGI IMG/M metagenome (GOLD analysis project Ga0307515, IMG submission 194513) | Populus trichocarpa ectomycorrhiza microbial communities from riparian zone in the Pacific Northwest, United States - 17_EM | ecosystem: Host-associated > Plants > Roots > Unclassified | place... | reverse complement strand
ATCTATAAGGTATTCTTATCTTTATACTTAATAGGCAGCTTATTATCTTTGCTATTTTAGCACTCTATTTACTTATTAAGGTACTTTAAGGGTCTAGGTTTATTGGGGTAACGGCTATAAAACTTTTAAAGCTTATAGGGACTATTTATAAAGTTTTATATAGGGTACTAAGTGGGGTCTAGGTTGTATCCTTTCTAACTAATATAATATTTTAACGTTCCCCTTATAAGCTTATAGACCAGTATTTCTTTGATTTCCTATTTATTATCGCTATTAACTTAAATCGGTAGGGGAGGTTTATTCTTTTATCTAGGTAATAGGTTGTTTACGGCTTTCTATAGCTTATTTAAAGAGAAAATAGGGTAAACCTTAATTAAATTTAGGAGCTTTACTTTATATAAGTTACCTATCTTCTTAAGGACCTTATACGGTCCTGCTATCTAACAGTCTAGCTTATAGCTAGGTCGTTCCGTTTATTAGTTCTTTATTATAACCTAGACTATATCTCCTACGGTAAAGTTAGGCTCTTGCCTATACTTATTCGCTTACTATTATATTAATTTTAGGCCCTTTCTAGATTTATACGGGCTATTGTTTAGACTTCTTCTAAGCGCTTAGCGTACTACTAGGCTTCTTTATAAGATGGTTTTTTGTATATAGTTTAGGGTTCTTTTAGTTTTTTCTAGTTAAAGCTTATGTGGGGTAAGTAACCTATTTTTAGTTAAATAGGGGTAAATCTTATAGAGTTATGGAGTAGGGTTGCTTAGGCGTAGTTTATTAGGAGTAGTAGTTTAGCCTAGTTATCTTAGAAGTAGTTAATAAAGGGCCGGGGTCTCTAGTTTAAGTATTAATTTATAATCTCCGTCCAACCATTTATTTAGAGGTAGTATACTATAAAAAGCTTTAGCTTAATGCTTAAGATTTGGGTAAACTTATTCTAGAAAGCTAATATAAATTACGGCCTATAATTAGATATAATAGTATCTAGTAGTCCGTACATTTAGTAGATATAGTAAATATACAGTTAAGCTACTTCTTTAGCATCAATATTCTTATAATAGGGAATTAAGAATAGGCGCTTACTAAAGCGGTTAACTAGAATTATAACCATATTGTATCTATTATGGTTTATAGGTAACTTATAAAAGTCTATAAAGATATATTACTAGAGGCGTTTTAGTATTAAGAGTGGTTTTAATAGTCCTAGGGTTTTATCTTATAGGATTATAGATCTATAGTAGCTGTTGCAGTTCTGTAAGTAATGGTTAATATTTATAACTATTCTAGGCTAGTAGTAGCGGTCGCTAATAATTCTACAGGTTTTATTTTTTTAGGGTAGGCCGTAGAGACCTAAGGATGTGCTTTAGTAATAAGCCAAGTCTATAAGTTCTATTTCTTTACTACTATTAGCCGTTCCTAATACTTAAGTAATTTATTTTTAAGGGACCATAGGCTAGTAATATCCTTTATCTTTTTTATGGTACTTTTATAGAGAAGGGGCTATACGGTTTATTTATAGTAGTTTATTAATAAAGTTAAGTCCTAAGGGGTTAATAGGACATATCTCGGCGCCTAAAAAGTCTATACTTAGTTCTGCCTATATTTAGGGGTTAAAATACTTTAGTTATAGTAGTATCTAGGTCTGTAATAAGATCTTTATAGCTATCTAGTTATCTAGGTCCTATTTACACCTTATAAGAGTATTTGTATAGTTTATAGTACCTAGTCTATACGTAATTAGGAAGTTAAACTAAGATAAAATATCTGCCTAGCGTGCCTACCAGGCTATAAGGGCTTTTGTTATTATAAAATATTCTAGGGCCTTATAATCTAATACTACCTAGATAGGTTTAGGGGTCCCCTTTAGCTATATACGCCAGTACTAAAAGCTAGAGATAATAGCTAGCATTTCTTTATTATAAATATAGTAGTTTAGCTTAACGTCTACTATAGTCTTTAAATAGTATATAATAGGGTACTATTCTCTATTAGGTTGCTTCTGGGAATAAACGCTAGCTATTATACTGTCTAAGGCATTAGTTTCTAGTATAGAGGGCCGTTTTAGGTTAAAGTAGGTAAGTAGAGGAGCTAATACTAGCCGTTCTTTAAGCTTATTAAAGGCCTGCCTATATATAGCGTTAAAGTAGAAGGGCTAGTCTTTTCTAATAAGACGGTTAAGAGGCTAGGTAATCCTACTATAGTTCTTAATAAAGCGTTAGTAGAAGTTATAAAAACCTAGAAATAACTATACCCCCTTTACGGTCTATAGGGTATCTACTAGTTAATTACGGCCGTTTTCTTTGGGTTGGTCTTAATTTTATCCATACTAATAATAAACCTTAGGTACTTAGTACGCTTAATACTAAATTCTAACTTCTTAATATTAGCCTAAAGGCTAGCCTTATAGAGCCGCTATAGGACCTTATAGACATACTCCTTATATTCTAGCTTGTTCTTAAAGTAGATTATAATATTATTTAGATAGGCCGTATAGAAGTTGTTAAGGTAGTTAAAGAGTATATAAAAATGTCTATTTAAAGCGAAGTTACGCCTTCCCTCTAAACAGCAACATTAATATCTATTACAATTAGCCTTTTAGCTTTTCGCTTTAAAATAAGGCTTATTTAATAGAGATTTTGTTATTTATTCGTCTTATAGCCTTAATAATGCTATACTATACGGCGTTATATTATTGTTGCAATAAAACGTCTTATCCCTAGAGGATCGCGAAGTTTCACGTCGCGTCTTTCCACAGCAGCTGTTAATAAGTAGTCTTTCCTAATAATTTTTCCTATAGGGTTTTTTAACAGGTTTTAAATTGACGCTTTCTAGCTTTCTTCTTCTATCATCGTCGTCGTTAATAGCCTTTAATATTACCTACCCGAACGGTTATTAATAATACTTTATAGGCGTAAAGAGACGACATATATTCCTACTCCTATATTAGTTATTAGGCGCAGGCCTTATACCGCTAGGTTTATTATTAACAGCCTTTAATATTACCTAGGTTCTAGGTTACCTAAATAGTCTTTTAACAATACCCTACGGGCGTAAAAAAAGATAAGATATATTCCTACTTCTATATTAGTTATAGGGCAGGCCTCGTACCGCTAGCTTCTAACGGTATACGTTGTTTAGGGCAATAAGTATATAATTATCTACCACTACTTAAGATAGTAGGGAACCTACTATGCAATACAGTAGGCTAAGATAATTACCCTCTCCTTAGGCCTACACCCCCTAATATAATACACTATTTAGAATATATCTCTATCTCTACAAGCAAGTAAATAAATAAAAATGTCTATTTAAAGCGAAGTCATGCCTTCCCTCTAAACAGCAACATCAATATCTATTATAATTAGCCTTTCGGCTTTTCGCTTTCCTACCCTCCACCCTATAGATAGATTTTGCAGCCTCTTAGGCTTGCGGTAGGCCCGAGGGGGGCAATAAGTGCGTAATTATCTACCACTGCTTGAGATAGTAGGGAACCTACTACGCAATACAGCAGGCTGAGATGATTACCCTCTCCTCGGGCCTACACCCCCCAATATAATACACTATTTAGAATATATCTCTATCTCTGCGAGCAAGTAAATAGATTGTTTATATACCGCTAATATATAGTAAGTCCGTTAGTTGGTTTAAAAGGAAGTACTTTATATTTATACGTTCCATAATAGGTTTAGGATATAGTAAGATCCTTAGACCTAAGGTCTACCCTAATTTAGTAAAAGGCCTAGCGGATATTAAGCTTAGTAAAGATTTTAGCTCTACTTATTTAGGCTAAAGTCTTATTAAATAGGGGCAGCGGATAGCGGTCCTTACGGGTTATATTATTTAGCTTATAGTAGTTAATATAGAAGCAAAGTCCTCCGTTTAGCTTTTTAATAAAGAAAATAGGTAAGGCGAAAGGGGCTTAGCTAGGTTTAATAAAGCCCTTATTTAGGTTATTAATAAAGGACTACTTTATAGCCTATAAGTCGGCAATAAACTACTAATAGAGGGGGCTAAAGCTAAGGGTGTCTTTCTTGCCCTACTTAATCTCGATCTTATAGTTATATAGTTAGTAAGGCCGAAGTATATTAGATGCTACCTTAGAGAATATATCCTTAAATTTCTAGTGTTAGTGTGGTGGTGTACGCGGTCCCTCTCAGATAGGAAGTCACAATGCTGTCTGTCTGTCGGTCGGTCGGTCGTCGGTTGTCATCAATTAGTAGGAAAGCAGTCAGTAAGAAGAAAGGAAAGAATGTATTCCGGTAGGTCGTGCTAGAGAGAAGGAGAGAAGCCGAAGGCTCGATATATACAGGAAAATGCCAAATCACTAAGTAGTGGCCCATTTTACCCCACCACATTAGTAGGGTAGTTTTTATTCTACTAGTTCCTTATTTATAAGCTCGCTTTTCTACCTACTAAGCTCGCTTTTCTTTTCCTTAATTATTTAAATAATTTTATATAAGCTAGTTATAAAGGTAACGGTATTAGGCTGAACTAAGTTCTAGTAGAATCCTACGGTACTAGTATAGCAGATATTAACTAGGGGAAGGTTTATAGGTTTCTTTACAGATATCTGTAAGGCTGTATTTTACGGTATATAGTTTATAGTCTTTTTTAGCTTACGTTCCATTTTCTATAAGTTATCCTTCCTATCTATTAGTTTAGTATAGCGCCTAATATTCCTAGCTTTCCTTTATAGCTGTATGGATTCTAAGTCCTTTATAGGGAGCTTAGTTTAGTTACTACTAACTTCTTAGGTCTTTAGTGCGGGTGGCGTAGTATATATAGTTTAGGGGCGGCGTAGTATACAGATCCGTTATAGGTTAAGCTATATATTCTTTTTAAGGGCTTAGTCCCTACGTATAACATTAGCCTAGTAAATAGTATTAATTTAGGGTTGTATAAGATTTTCTATTATAATGCTGATTTCTTTTATAAAGAAAAGGGTTAAGGGTAGGGTTTTAGGCTAGATAAGCCGTCTACTCTATATATTAAGCTATAAGCCTAAATTGGCTAGCTATTTTCTCCTTAAGATTATATTATAGCTTTCTAGGTCTATAATAAGAAAGGGGATATTATACTGCCTTTGTTTATTAATATAGAGGTAAATCCGCAAGATAGTTATAATAGGTAGCCCTATCTATCTATTATACCTATAAATGGAAATTAGTTTAGGCAGTTCTTTAATAGGTATGTTTAAAAAGTTAGCCAGCTTTATAGTATACTAGGTGTCTATTAAGGTAAAGGTATTTACTCTAGAGTTAGCTAAAGCAGAGGTTAAAACTTAATATCTATTACGGAATAAAGTATAAGGGATAGTGTAGCTTTTTTTACTAACTAGCTGACCTAGATTAATATATAATATATTAATCCCTTTTAACCCTAAAGAGAAGTCTTCCTTTAGGGTTCCTCTTTTTCCAATTCTACGCTATTTTCCTAGATTAATAGAACCTTGTCTTTCTTAGTATTAATTAGGTAGTCTCTTATAATATAACCCTTCTAGCTATAAGAGAAGTAAGCGCCTTAATTGCTAAGAGCCTATTTTTAGGGGTCGCTATATATAGGCCGAGTATACACTAGACCTGTAGTAGGACTGGCTATATAGCTAGCTGCTAAATTAACGGTAGGCTATATAGTGGGTGCTATAGGAGTTATTAATCGTGCTAGGGTACTATAGGCCGTTTTTATATTACTTATAGTCTGACTTAAAGGGTTTCTGGCTTTATACTATTTAGTATATACTTTAATTTAATAGAGGCCTTAGTTAATAGCTAAGCACTAGTTTATAAGTTCCTTTAGCGTCTATATAATAGTAAAAACTAGTAGTATAGCTTGCTATAGGTCTAGGGTAAGCTTATTAAATAGGTTTAGCATTAGATCTTTCTAGGAAATTTAGGCCTAGCTAGCTAGGTATAAAAAGCGGGTCTAAAAGGCTAAGAAGGTCTCTATTATTTTTATATTTAGGCTTTTATAATTAAGCTAGGTGTTTTATACTTTAAAGGGGTCCTTATAAATAAAAGATAGGTAAATAATTATCCCCCTTTTAGAGAAGAAGGAATCTATTAAGTCTTATATATATTACAGACGTAAGTGCGTCTATATATCCCCACTAGTACGGCTAAAGACATAGGCCATTCTAGCTTAAGTAGTAGGGAAATAGTCCGCATTAACTTTAAGCTTATTCTATAATTATAGCTTCTAATTATTAAATATAGGGTTAGTTCTGTCTATAAGTAATAGGGGGTCCGCGACCTTCGCGGACTATAATAATATTAATACTATACGTTAAGCTAGGGCCTTAAAGACTATAGTAAGTCTTTAGGTATCTAATAACTCCTTACTAGGTATAAGGGGTTCTCTAGCTTTAAGCAGCTCTTAAAGTTATTTAATTTTAGTATTAGCTGCTATAAGCTCTACCTAAGAGTTTAAGTTAGTTACTATTTTACTATTAGAGGTATTTAAGGGTCCTATAGCTGCTTTACTGGCTGCTATATTTTTTAGCATAATGGTATAGTTATTAGAGTAACTTCTAGTAGGATTCTATAGGGGTTTTGGTCTATACATGTTCTATAAATCTTTTTTTTTCTATTCTTTAAGTTCTAATAATAGTCTTTAGGTTTACTTCTATGTTTTATTCTTATTTATAGCCCTATAGATATATTTAAGTTCCTTCTTAGGAAAAAGAGTAGATAAGCTTTAGATAATATTAGTAACTTAGTTAATTAAGGTATAAGTACGGCAAGAGGGACGCGTAAGCCTATACGAATAGTAGTCTATAAATAAGGATTTAAAGCTAAAAAAAGGAAAGGAGATAGAGGGTGGCGCCGCTTAACGTTATATATAATCCTTTAGTTACATAATAGCAATTATTTAAAACTATCTACAATTGTTTACCGATATCTACTAATATCTACTAGCTATAATCTACTAGTTTCTACTAGCGCCGTAATATAGCTAGTCTGCTAAAACGATACTAAATATAATAAACTCTATAATGAATTACTTTACCTTACTATAATCTATCTCTAATTCCTTATCGCTACTAGATTCTATAGTAGATTCTTTATTATTTTAATACGTTTAAGCATTATGCCTAATCTCGCTACAATTGCCACAGTGCCTTTAAGTTAGTTTAACCCTGTCTGCCTTAGCTTTACCCTAACTCTTCTTACTACTAGAAGTTGTAGTAGTAAAGCCCTTAGCAACTAACTACGAGCCAGCCTTAAAGGTAAGGACTCCTCCTTACTAGATACGCTTTCTTTTATACTACCTCCATTAGATTATAGCCTTATTAACTATTTTAAGCTTAGTAATTTAATTATGCTATAATACTATCTAATAAGCTATTATAAGGGTGCCTTTAACAAGCTAATTAAACCCTTTCTTTAAAGAAGATAGTAAGCTACCTAAATTATCGCTAATTAGCTTCGTTTACAATCCAAATTTAAGGTGATTACTAGGGTTTTTAACTACCATATAGTATCTTAAGTGGTAAATAGTATAGGCGTGCGTAATCGAATGTTAAGCTTTAATATTACCTTATCTAGGTTAAATGGAACTAGGCTAGCGCCTTAAAAGCCTCCTTAGATATTACTCTTAGTAATAGACACGTTAAGCGCATCCTAAAAGGCTAGTAAGAACTCTATTTTAGTAATATAGTTAAATTAGTTATATATTAGCTTCTTAACTTAGCGCCTATATGCCTACTTTAAAGGCGAAAAACAACCTATATCTAGTGGCTATAAGATATATAATATATATAGCGGTATATATAAAGTAATTATCTTATTCTCCTTGTAGTATTTAGTAAATTATAGCGAGTTATAGCTCTTGTAGCCGTCTATAATTAATAAACGGTACGCGCCTATAGTATGCTTCTTTATATACGCGTTAAAATGCTTTAACTACTGGAAACTAAGCTTATTTATTATCTAGCCGTTATTAAAAACCGCGAATGCCTGTTAGGCTAGTATATTAATTTCCTAGTACTAGGCAGAGAGGTGGTTTTTATCTTTATAGATAATAAAGGGTAGAAGCGCGTATCCTAACGCGCTAATAGCCTGGATTACTATAACCTACTTACAGTTACCTAGCTAAACAGCCTTTAGTTAATACTGTCTCTTAGAGCCTATAACAACTTTTTGCTAGGTTATTATACCTACCTAGAAGCTAGATTTGTTAAAGTTATATATTTTTTTATTCTATATACTTATTACAGAACCCCACCGCAGGGGCCTTTATAGGAGAGCCCTATGCTCTCGCGTACACCTTGCGTATAGCTTATGTCAGCTACGCGTAGGTATATCACCTCCTTACGCTCTCGACCCTTATAATTAATCGCGTAACGTCTTATAGACTCCTTAAATACATACGCTCTATAGCCACTGCCCTCGTTCTATAACATTACGTTGTGCCTTTTTACTACTAACGCTTAGCCTATAACCAATTCTATATTTTTATAATACTACAGTCGCTGCCAGAAGTAGCGTATCTATAAATTACCTTACTTTATACTTCTAAGGAACCCATAATAGTAAGATAATATTCCTTACTAGCTACTATGTTAAACCTAAAGAACAATCTAATACCTATACTTAACCTACGACGCTAATTAATCCCAGGAGAATTTAATTTATTAGCCCTAACCCCTAAGGAGACGGACACTAATAATGTTTTATTTTTTATTAACTATATAACTATAGACAAGCAAATAAAAGAGCTACTGCCTATTAAAATTAAAATACGAGATGCCGAGACGTTTATAAAAATGGTAGCATAAGACCCTAATAAATACTACCGCCTTCTATAGAACTACTACCTAAAGCTTATATAAGCTGAGATGCGTACTGCCTAAGACTGCAATATTATTTAAGACCTATAAGCTTGTAAGGCGCTCGCCAATAACACACGTTAAGAAACTAAAGACAACCTCTGCGTGTCTAAACGCGACGTCTAATAGTTAAAGAAGAATGAGATTGCACTAATTGCTATAGTCACCAAAAAAGAAGGCATAATTAAATACCTATAATCTTAGCTTAATAAGCACATTTATAACAACGCTAGATACCTCTCTACTATATATAACGCCACCCAAGTCTCTACGCCCCCGGCAACTTTACTTACTTAACACTTAATAGAGGGTTAGCGCTAAGCAGCTTTACCTAATAGGAACCCCTACTAAAGTAATAACAATAAAAGCTATAATGATTAAATCTAAACTGCTACCGTAGGATCTAATATACGCTACCCTAATCCCTTAGTCTTTTAAGGAGACTGTAAGGAATATAGCTACTAGAAGATGCAAATCCGCAAGAAACTAACTTAAAGCGCCTGCCTTTTTCCTATAGAAGATACTAAGATTGGCTATATTATTGGGCGAACGAAGAGTATACTATTTAATAGACTCTTCGCCTAATGGGAGACTAGTAGCCCCTAGAAGTGGCAGTTTTACTAAGAAGTCCTTAATGATCTTAACCTAATACACCGCGACTATAACCTACTGGCCACTAACTAAGCTAAACTATATACCCTAAAGATAAGCCCTACTAAATTATTTAATAAGTTTTATGTTAAATTCTAGGAATATACTAGAGCCCTCGCCTAAGATGATACTAAAGACTAAGAGGATCTTATTAAAAAAGTTACTTATTACCTTAGTTACGCAGCCGCCAGCTATAACTATAACGATATTTATAAAATAGTAGCAGCCCTATAGAAGATTAAACGATAACTAAATTAGATTGCTACTACTAACCCTTACTTAAAGACTTCTTTATAGAAGCCCTCCGGGCCTACTAAACCTATATATACTAAGCCACTAACGCCTACTACCTTAAGTACTACTAGAGCTAATATTAACCTCTCTATACTAACCTTTCCGCAAAAACTCCTAGACGGAGAGCGCGAGCTACTTTAAAAATTAGGACGCTGCTATAGATGCCGTTAAGAAGGCTGTTATTACGATAACCTAAACTGCCTAATAGCTAGGTTTAGTACCCGCCGCCTAATACTTAACCTAATGCCCTAAACACTAAATACGTCGCTATATGCCACTACTATATAAGATAAAGACGTAGTAATAGCAGTAGAATTGGATACGGAAGTGGAAAACGCCAAGTCTTAGCCCTAAGTCGCAGGTTAGGACGCCCTAATAATAAAGGGATCTATATATTGGCCTACTTAATAGATAACTTAGTAAAAATAAACGGACGGAAATAGATAGTTTTACCTATAATAGGAACTACTACTATAAAACAATATAAAAGCCATTCTATAATTAACTGCGAAGCTACTAACTAATTTATAGATACCTAATATGTATATACTTATAATCTACCTACCTTACCCCTTACTAAAGCCCACACCCTATAACTTGCTAATAGTAGTTATATCGCATAGAAGATTACCTATATAGTATAACTCTACTTAGATATAAACGGGCACTAGAAAAAGCTCTAGGCCTATATTATACTACTTACTAACTACCCTATTATCCTTAGAATAAGCTAGCTTAAATAATATAACCCTACTATTAACTAGGAAAAAAAAGAAGTAACCTTTAACTCTAAATACTATAGAGAGACTTGCCTAGGACATAGCCTAGCCACCTTTATTTACTTACTAGGATATTAACCTAAGAAACCTCTTATTACCCTACCTATAACTAACTACTACTACGTAAGTGCCGTGGCCTTCTACTATATAGCACGTAGGAAAGGCTGGACCGTTACTATAGCTTCCTAATTACAACTATATAAGCTTAATAAAGAATAGGACTACGTCCTCTATAGTAATAGGATAGATATAGTTAACCTTCTAGAAGATAACACCCCTATAAAACTCTATAGACTTTTACCTTTAGACTTTAAAAAGTTTATAAAACTAAAAAAAGGACTTACCAGCGAAGAACTCCACAAGCTCCTCCCTAAAAGGTACTATAACTTTATTAACATATGCTTATAAAAGGGCGCAGATATACTCCCCCTATATTAACCTAATAACTATGCTATTAATATTAAATAAGGAAAAACGCTACCTTATAAGAGACCCTACCTAATATTAAAAGATGAACTTCTAGTTATAAGAAAGTATATTAACGAGCACCTTAATAAAGGGTTTATTTATCCTAGCATATTACTAATAGCCGCCCCTATCCTTCTTACTAAAAAGCTAAAAGGAGGTATTTAATTCTACGTTAACTATAAAGGACTTAACGCTATTATAATTAAAAACTAATACCTAGTACCGCTTATACGGGAGACCCTTAAGCGGCTTATCTAAGCCAAAATCTATACTAAGCTTAATATTATCGCCGCCTTTAACTATCTTTAAATACGGGAAGGTAATAAATAGAAAACCGCATTTATATTGCGCTTTAGCTAATTTAAATATACCGTTATGCCCTTTAGCATATATAACGGCCTAAGCACCTTTTAAAGCTATATTAATAACGCCTTATGGGACTACCTTAATAACTTCTGCTCCGCGTACCTAGACAATATACTTATTTATAATAATAACCCTTTTAAGTATACCAAATACGTTTAAAAGGTCCTATAGCGCCCTAAGGACGTAGGACTTTATATTAATTTAAAGAAATGCGAATTTTTAGTTATAGAAGTAAAATACCTTAAACTAATTATTACTACTAAGGGTGTCTATATAGACCCTAAGAAGGTATATATAATTACTAAATAGCAAGCCCCTAACTGTATTAAGGACGTATAAGCCTTTCTTAGTTTCGCTAACTTCTATTAGAAATTCATATACAACTTCTTAAGCGTAGTAGTACCACTTATAGTAATAATGCAAATAAAGGGCCTTTCTATAAAAGGAAGAAAAACGTACTTATACTTTACCTAAATGCTTAAATGCGAGAAGGCGTTCTAAGACCTTAAAAATGCCTTTACTAAAGCATTTATCCTAGCCCACTTTATACCAGGACGACAACTCTATCTTAAAACCAACTTCTTAGACTACGTTAACGTAGGCGTCCTCTCCTAAATAGGTAATAACGGTTTTCTTTACCTAGTCGCATTCTACTCGTCTAAGCTTATACTATAAGAGTATAACTATAAGATCTATAATAAAGAACTCCTTACAATTATATAAGCGTTTAAAAAAATCTAACTAGAACTTTTCTTAGTAGAGCCTAACTAGCTAACTAAAGTCCTTATAGACTATCGCAACCTTAAGTACTTTATAACCATAAAGCAACTAAACTAACGCTAAGTACGTTAGAACGAGTTCCTCTCTAATTTTAACTTTAAAATTATATATAGACTAGGAGTATAAGGTACTAAACCTAATAGCCTAATATGCCGCTTATAAGACCTTCCTTAGTCTAAAGATAACCCCTATAATTAGTTCCAATAATAGATAATCCTAAAAGTATAAAATTTGGCCCTAGGCATACTACCTATAATAGAGCCAACTATACCTTAGCTTTATACTATAGAACTAAAATTACCTCCTAAAATTAATAAGCTTATTACTACGGCATATAACACCTCTATTAACCTATTACTATATTAACTTATTGCTATAAAGACCGCTAGCGCCTATACGCTACTAACTAACCTCTAAAGCTTAGGCCAGATTAATATAGCAGCCTTAAAAGTAAAAGAGAACAGGCTCTATTACAGAGGTCGCCTATTTATCCCTAACTTAGAAAATCTATAATAGCAACTAATCTAAATAGCCTACGACCTTTAATTAAGCGGCTACCTAGGTAAAGAAGGAACCTATAAGCTTTTTAGCCAATACTACTTCTAGCTAAAAATAATAGACTTAGTTAAACGCTTTATAGGCGCCTACTATAGTTATAAGCGCGCTAAGGCCTTTAATATAAAGTACTAAGGACTACTATACCCTCTATTAGTACCTATATAACGATAGGCAGATATCGCTATAGATTTCGTTATTAACCTACTACCCTATAAATAACACGGCCGTACCTATAAGAATATCCTTATAATAATATGCCGACTTATAAAAGAGCGCTACTACGTCCTAACTAAAGGTGTAGCTATTAGCGACGTTACTAACGCCTTCCTTCGCAAAGTTTACCGACTATATAGGTTACCTAACTCGATTATATCCAACTAAGGTATATAATTTAACTTTAATATATAGAGACAAATCTACTAATACCTTGGTATCTCTGTTAAAATATCTATATCCTTTTATTATAAAACTACTAGGTAACCGGAAAACGCTAATACTAGTATAAAAGCGTACCTACGACAGGTAGTCGCCTATAGTTAAAATAACTAGGTAGATTACCTCCTACTAGGTAAATTTGCAGCGAATAACTACGTCTTAACCACTATAGAACTTACCCCGTTCTTCGCAAACAAGGGTTATCACCCCTAATCTAGTATAGAGCTACTAGAACCTATTAATAAGAAACTACTATATAGAAAACGCCTTAAGATATTACTTACTAACTAGTATATAGACTGTATAAAAAATCTACTTAACTACTATAAGGGAGAAATGGCCTAGGCTTAAGCAAAGTAGGCCTACTTCGCTAACCGCTATAGAACGCCACCACCGGAGATGCGTGTTGGTGACTAGGTATAGCTAAATATACGCAATATCTTTACACAAAGGCCTATAAAGTCACTTAATTATAAGAACCTTGGCCCCTATCTAATTAAACGAGTTATTAATAGGGGAGCCGTATATAAGCTAGAACTCCTACCTACCCTAGCCACTCGTAGGATATAGCCTATATTTTACCTATAGCTATTATACCTTTATTAGCCTAACCCCTTACCGGGGTAGATATAGCCTAAACCCCTACTAGTACTAATCCGAGATAAGAATTAAGATAAGAACCATAAGGAGTAGACCGTTAAACAAATTATTAACTCTAAATACTTTAGTAAAGGTAGAGGACGACGGCTCTACTATAGAGCTATATATATAGGATTTGATATAAATTAGCTAGAATAGTAACTATAGAAAGACTTTAAAAATATAAAGGATTTAATTAGCGACTTTTACTATATAAACCTATAGAAACTAGGCCTAAGCAGAGATTTTATACCTAATCCTCTATAGGAGCCCTTATAGAGTTAAACCGTTATACATTACCATATAAGGGCAAATTGCCGTTAGATTGCGGTAAAGTACGATTACGTGACCGGAATATCGTTAAGATGTCTAGGAACTTTAACTAGCGGTTAAAGTTATCTAATTAGTCGGATTCTTAGATATCAAGCCTTATTATATAACGTTGTTTTAAACCTTTAGTAATACCCCCCTTTTCTTCTTTTCTATACCTTAAGTGTCCCTTCTATATATATATAGCAACCACAGCGTCGCCGGAGCTCCGCCTTTATAGGAGGGGGGGTAGTATTATAGAACCCTACCATAGGGGCCTCTATAGGAGAGCCCCGTGCTCTTATATACACCTCGCGTACAGCTTATATTAGCTACGCGTAGGTATATTACCTCCTTACGCTCTCGACCCTTACGATTAATTACGTAACGTCTTATAGACTCCTTAAATACATACGCTCTGTAACCACTGCCCTCGTTCCATAACAATACTATATTTAGTCTTTACGTTTTATATAAGGTTAAACTAACCTTATATAATTACTGGTTCTTCCTATTTATAACGCTAGTAGTCTAGCTTCCGATTATACTTTGTTTTAATTTCTAGGGTGCGCTTTACAAAGCTATATGGCTAGTTTATACCTACTAGGTCCCTTTACTACTTAACTAATAGTTTATTAGCCATTTCTTAAATGGCATTAAGTAAAGGGGCGAATCCTTTTAAATCTAGCTTAAGAATATACTGCTTTATTGCCTCTTCCTCAGTTACTATAAGCTTTATTAATTTCGGCTTAGTATCGCGTCGTAAGGTAGTTCTGGCGCGTTGCGTCTATAGGCTTAAGAGGGGCACGTTAAAGTTGCGTGCAGTGTGTTAAACGCTATAAATCTGGCCAGTATTAAGAGCCTGGATAGTAAGCTAGATTTGAGCTTTTTTAAAGACTGGTAGTATATTGGTGGGTAGAGATATAGTCGTGTTAAAGATATTGACGTGTGGTCTTGGCAAACTGACTAGCTTATCTGTTTAACTAGCTTACCCGTAAAATACGTTAGCTAAATAGCTTATACACGTATTTCCTTTTTTTTTAAATGGCGCTATTGTAACGGAGTTATATTAGTAAGGTTGCGGCTATTTACTAAAAGGGTATTAGACGGTGAAGTATAAAGATACTTTGCTTATTAGGCTTAATCCTTTTCCTTAATACCTGCTTCTATACGAACCTCGCTAAAGTTCCTTAGACCAAGAAATCGATCAAATATTCAAAGGAGATTAGCGCGCCAGCGAAGCACAATCGATTTCTTGGTCTAAGTGCGCTAAGGTAACTATTATCCCTATATTATCACTCCGGAGCCAAGCTTACCCCAGTGAAATGGTCCAGATCTCTCTAGATATTGGCAAATACTGCCATATCTGCCAACCGAATATTGCAATTTCAATAGCAAAGATAGCTATTCGCCAGAATCCTTTAAGACTTCTAAGATTTTTTCATATATACAATAGAATATTGACCGATATTAGAAAATTAAAATGATCAGATAGTGGCATATTAAAGAAACTCTGATCACAGGACACCGCAGCGCAGCGGTATTTTCCACAGATAAAGAGAGTAGAATCACCGACTGTGTTTAAGCAATAGGAGCCGGATTTTCGCTGTGGATTCGCACGAGTGGCTCATCATGCGTCCTGTTCAGTTAATGAGCAGTGTCGTAGCTCTCGCCAGCCATGGTGAGCAACCCCCTTTTCCATGATGATGTGTGATTGCAAAGGCACGCAGTACGTGCACAAGTAGCTTCAAAAACAGGGTTGTCCATGATATTTTTATTCATTGCTTCATAACGATTTATTCATTCGTAAGGAGCGAAAATATTCTGACAGCCCTTACGAATGAATATTCATAAAATTATAAATATACATAGAGACTTAAAGCCCTTGCGGTGTAGTAAGAAGCTTTTGTAGTATAGTAGAAGTGGTTCTCTCTCGCGATTTCCAATCCTAGCATAATAAGCGCAGATCCATCACAGATACGCAGAGCGAAACCTGAGATTGTCAGCAGGGAAATGATATTTTAGTAGACCGAGCACTTGATTTAGACGACTCAATACCAGGCGTATGGATGCAAAAGACGTTGTAGGATTATTATGATTATCAGTGTTTGTTTACGAATTCTCATCCGTCCCTGAACCCCTCGTGGTTAGTCTAGGGAACTTGTTACAGGATGCTAGACTAATACATCCTTCTGCTTTGAAACATGTGTTGGGCTGGGGATGGTTGGGTGCTCTTCTTTCTTTAGCCTGGCATGTGCGACACTGGCTAAGACCGGCGGAAGTCCCTTTCTTCCCCGCGCTTCGCTTGAGCCATAGCTGTCTGGCATGCTCGACTCCATCTCGCTCCTCACGTCCTCGTACATGCGTTCAATGATATCAATTTCCTCATCAACTTCCAATGCACATCTCTCCAAACAAAAATCTCGCTCCCGTTGCTCAATATACTCTCTCACTTTACCCCACTGGTTCTGTTGGTGCTTGTATCGGTTCGGGAGGCCGGAGCCTTTGAGGTAGGTCAAGAAACCAGCGATGATTGTATTGATGGCGCCGAACCCGGTGACGACTCTGTGTGGTCCATTACCAGCACCCAGGGCAGTTAGGGAGGCTGCGACGATGATCTGGATGCCCAGGCAAGCGTTGATGAGGAAGCTGAATATCCTATATTGCAGCGTAGCTCGGTCTTCGGCACGCACAGTACGAGCATATATGCCTAGGTTTGAGGCCGGTCGGCCAAGAATCTCGGTCAGTTTCAGTGCCGGGACACTGTTGATTCCAGTAAGCTGGCGGAATACTGCGAGCTTGTCATTGGCAGGAACGAGTTTGTGTGGGTCAGGATGGTGGTGTGGAGTTGGTGTCGGTGCTATCGGCGGTGCTGTTATGCCAAAGTTACCATGACCGTCGTCAGTGCTAGCCGTGGCTGTAATGTTGTCCATAGTTTCTTTCGAGGGCAGATTGGCCACGATCGTTTGGCGACCGCGTTCCGCACGATCAAGTGCGGCCAGAAATCGTCTCATGGAGCCTTCGTTGACCTCCAAATGGAGTCGGGATTTTGGGCTCCAGGACGTCGACTTGCGGACGTCTTCATAGTATTTATCACTTTTCTTTTTAACACGCCCAGCTAGCCCAAAGGTCGCGATGCACTTCCCCTCCCGGGTGGCTGGCTGTGGGGACCGCCAGCAATGGGTCGAATAATGAAGATCAACACGACTCAGCTCTTTTGCTAAACGCCAGATATCCCAAAGGGTCCCGCTATGTCGTATAAGGTAAAAGCGATTTGCGGATTGCCGTAGCTTAAGCGAAGCTGCTAGCTGATTTGGCTCATCGATTTAAGGGATCTCCCCCATGCAAGATGTACACCTAGTTCTCCGGTCTGTTCCACCCTTCATCTCGACCAATTGGCTCCAATTAATACCGCTGCTAGTCGCATCAACATCTGTATCGCGTGATTTGGAGCAACTAAGTGTGGTCACGGAGGTTTTTTTGACCAAGTTTTCCGCGACCGGTTAGAACCATGCAAATATACCGCACAGCCTCCCGTCGCCCCTATTCTCTACCTGTACTATTAGTGAGATCTATCGGTTACACTACTGGACATGGCGCATCTCGCTGTAAGTGCCTTACTATTAGCGCTGCTGATCGTTCGGAGAACGCCGTTTGTTTTACTAGGTAGAATAAGGTTAATCTCCGACGGGTCAGCATGCTTAGAAAAACGCACATATCAAAATCAAATGAAGCTTTTCAAATCAAACGATTGTGAGGGATTTTGCTTATATACTAATTTCCACGGAGCAATCAAGCAATCGTCAATTACCAAACAAGTGTCCAATTCCTTCCTTCAAGCTCTCGCCTAAATCTTCAAGCTCTCATCTAAACCCACCCTTGGTTACTCTGCCTCTAACTTCAATTACGCCACATACGTGCTACCTTATAGATACAATAAGGGATCGTTCGGTTGCAAATGAGCTCCAGGTCATAATCTGTTTGATTTGTGCGCCTAATTTGTAATTGAGTCCATTGTTTGATAAACCTCTATATGAGGCTCCATATTTCGCTTCGCACAATGCGTCATTGATATTAGTAGGGGATTTGAGTGACCCCCTCTGCCACCAGGCCTCCATCGCGACTTCCTACTTTGGTGTAGTAATAGAGCCTCCCCCTCGGCCAATGCCCTCCCCTTGGTCGATATTGTCTCCATCTTTATCGCGATTACGAAGGCTAAGATAATATTATATAAGGCTTGCAAATGCGACAGCAATATCGCGATCGGTGTGTATAGGGATCTTTTATCCCTTACTCGGGTGCACGCCCGGGAGCAGGGGCTGCCCAGATTAGCCTTCGGCTAGCCCTTGGCATCCCCATCGGTTCGTCTCCGTACGAGGCTATTGCCGTCCTCTCTTCCATCGACTCCCCTGTGACTCATGCTCGGCTTGCCTGCTCCCTACCGTACACCTGGGCAATGTGCCTTACAAGTCGTCACTTTAGCGTGTATACAAGAGCTCTAGAATCAATAGCGAGCATCAAAGAATACTTAGTCAACATATATTATAAGCATAATACTTAAAAACAGGAATAAATATAGAACAGGAACTCGAGGCTCCAACGGTACCGAGAGACCCATTTCAACTATTATATACGGTATCCCTGCGCACGCTAGCGTCTAACCTTTGGCGCCAAGCATATAAACACCGGTATCGCGTTGCGATATCCAGCTCAAGCGAGAGTGTCTAATTGGCTAGATCCTTATCGATACGGTTGGACGCAAACCAGCAGTTACCGATACGGAGGAGCCCAATGTTCAAAAGTCGTCAGATCCACCGAACAACAGCCTCATATTCAGATTTAATCTCCAGATCGGTTATATTAAGCATCTTGACCAGCTTATGCACAGACCCACCTCGTGCACGGTTTTCCTAACCAAAATCTACCAAAATCTGCCTAAATATACCTTTTTATACTACCTATAACTTAATAACATTCTAATAAAAGTCTATAAAAATTTTTATATGGCTTATCAAATACTAAAACCGTAATTTTATATAATAAAAATATATAATATTATAAAATATTTATATTCAAAAGAAAGTTAATAATAACAATAATAATAATAAAGTTACTATATAGCTATAGCATATAAATAAGCCTTTTTAATATTTATTAAGTTTATTAATTATATTTTTAAATAACTTATATTGTTCGTACTAATTTAATAGCATAAGTGAGTCGTATCCACGGGCACGAAATACATGTAGTATCGTATGCTTGTTTGGATGGTGACTGTCGATTCTATTGAGGTAGACTACGTGGTCTATATACTGACGTGCCTCCCCCCTGATTAGTCAGTACGTAGGTGGTTGGTGCACCGAACGCGTAAATACGCGTTCGTACATTAGGTGCTGTAATCATACACTGGCGGTACTTGGAAAATGAAACCACTTGTGTATAGCCTCCGTAATTGCCTTAATAGAACCATAAAACACGTAAGGAAATATATAGGAAAATCCCTCCCGAGGTGCCTTCTGGACTGCCTTCTAAACGGTGCTCTAAGCTGGTCGTAAGTCCTACTTACGACCCGTAAAATAAACCGTACGGCCTTCTAACGGGCCGTAGATGGACCGTACGGCCTTCTGACGGCCGTGAATGAACCGTAAGTGCTCCGTTAGTCTCGTTCCACCCATTCTATAACCTTTAGGTTGAGCTTATTTGTGTTAATTAGGGTTTTAAGAGCTTGGCACGGCTTTGCCTTAGTTATAGCGTCCGCTGGGTTGTCTCCGCTGCTGATCCATTTGACCTCTGTGATCTCACGTCGTTTATAGGCCTGATATAAGCACATTAGGTCGACCATGAGCCTCTTCTCTTGTGTCGTACCTAGTTTAACTATGCAGTCGTAAAGGGACTTTAAATCGGTGTATAGAACTAGGGGTAATTGCTCTAGTTGTAGGATCTTCTAGATTGTTAACTTAATTGCGGCTCCTATGTTAAAGCTATGGGCTAGTGCGTATAGTTTAGAAGCTAGTATGCTGTGGGTTACTTGCTTGCACTTAATTGAGGACTAGTGTAGTATATTTGCGTTTTAATTATAGTCTGTAAGTATAATCACAAAGCCGATTTATAATAATAGGTCCCTATTATTGGCAAAGGAGGCGTCTATAAATACTATTACGCTAAGGGAATTTAGGTCCAGTGGTATAAAAGTAAGTCCTCTTATTACGTTGTCGATTTGCTATTAAATACGCTTATTAAGCTACTTAATATTTTCTTCTTATAGATCTACTGCCTAGGCCATAAAGGACAAGTTGTAGGCAGATTTGGGTTGGCAGACTATGGCTATATAGGCGCCTCTTGCACGCTGTGCAGCGTATTAGTCCTTTGTATTTATGGTTTTACGGGTTTCTCTATAGGAACTGGTGAGGTCCGTAAGCTTTACTATAATAGGCTTTAGGTTTTAAGCTTAGCGTTCCTAAGTTAGCTAGATTAAATTACCCTTTTATGTAATTAAGCCTCCGTTAAACTTAATTAGAGTCTACTTAGTTAACTGCTCTTACGGCTTTGCTAGGAACTTAGCTTCTTAGAGTTTAGTTTCTTCGGCGTCCGTAAAAGTCTTATCCGCTAAAAAGAGAGTATTATCTGTTTAGAGTCTAATAATACTAAGGCCGTTTAATAGGGTGTATAGGAGGCAGGGGTTATAGGTTAACTACTCTATTCTAAGTTTACGGATGTGGTGCTCCTAGTATATTTTAAACTAATAGTTTTTAGCTTCTAGTACTCCGTAAAGTGGTTTTATGACCTATAAAATTGTTCCTAGTTATAAATTAAGCTTAAGCGGTGGTTATATAAAGATATCCCTATTTAGGTAGGTATTAGACTGTATATAGGCTTATAATATATTCTGTAAGTAAAGGGCTACGGGTCTAGTTTACTATAGTCTAGGCGTAAGTGCAAGTATAATCCGTTGGCTGACCCATTAAATTATAGGTAATTATATAAGAACTAAGCCCTTTCCCTAGTCGTTATAAGCTTATATAACGAGCCTTAATTTCTTAAAGGCTTTGTTAGTACTAGGGTGCTTAATTTTGTTAATAAAGCGCGAGTTAAAAATACAGACGCCTTACGGAATGTCTTTCTCCGTTATAATTGTAAAGACGCCCTTTTTAAGTAGTCCGTTAATCTCTTTACGTTGTAAGTCCGTAAAAGGGGTTTCCTATACTAGAACTAATATATCTATAGGCGGAGATTGCCTTACGGATGTGCCTGTAGAGGTTAGGTGGTTCTCTGTTATAGGGTGCTTTTAGGGGCGTCCTTGGCTACGCTTTATAGTAGGTTTAGTAGGTTCGGTAAGTTTACGGGGGACTTTTAGGGTAGGTAAGGGTGCTTCTAGTTTGTCTAGTTCGGCAGATGCTTCTAGTTTGTTTAGTTTAACGTTATAGGTATATTTAGACCGAAAATAGGGTTTTACGGACGTGCTTTTAAAGCTAGTTAGTCCGCTAGGAAGTTATATATAGTATATTTTATCTTCTATAGCTAGTAAATAATAAGGTCTAGTCTAGTTGCCGCTCTTACGCTATATAAGGACTTTAGAATTAAGCGGGAGGTTATGGACTAAGGTTGTATTGGGTCCGTTGCGGTAATATAGGGCGCTATTGACAGCTTATTTGGCCCGTAATTTGACTATTTCGGCTATTGCCTTCCGTATTACCGCTGCTTGTTCTGTAATAGATAGGGTAAAAGGGCCTAGATTGCTTATCCTTAGATAGGCTCTATAAACTAAGAGGGTAGGTACTAGTCCGTTAGGGCTAGCGGTGTTATTAACGGCTTTTACGGCCATCTATAAAGCCAGTTTCTTTTAAATATCCTTATACTTATCCGTAATAATCTAGTAGGCTCTCTATAAAGCTGGGTAAGCTTATTTAATAAGCCTAATGGACTAGTACACCTTAACTGGAACGGCTTTTATTAAAATAGCTATGGCCGTAGCATACTATTGGAATTCCTTACTAATAAAGTTCTTACTAGCGTCGTAGGTAATATACTTAGGAGGTCTAAGGTATATATTAATCTAGTAGGTCTGTAAAATATCCTAAGTATATTTTGTGGATATATTTTGCAACTAATAGGCGGCTTAATAGTGGGTTACCTTATTAATTATATGTAATACTGGACTGCCGTTAATGTATATAATGTCCACGTATACTAAGTGGTTAAAGTTAAGGTCCTTATAAAGGGTAAACTTAAATTAGCCTAGGGAACGTCCGTATTTCTGGCAAAAAGAGTAGTATTTAGTTAGGTAGTTAATTGCCTTCCTATTAACGTTGTTATATCTAAAGCGTTTAAGGACTCTATATAGCTTTTCGGCTGACGGGTGGCTAAAGTGGTGATGTAGGCAGTAGATCTTAGTACTGGTAAGGTAGCACGGGTTATAGTTAAAAGATTCTTAAATATAGGTCCGTAAAGTCTCTCCCTATATAAGGAACGGGTGTCTAAATTGTTGTATAATTAGTAGGGTAGTATGCTTGCTTCCTAGGGTAGTTATAGGGCTAATTAAGGTGTCCGTAACGTTGTTGTAGTAAACCTATAACCTGTCCATATCTGTAAGGTAGAGTAGGAAAGGGGTATCTGCTTTTACTATATAGAAGTTAACTAGGCTAATTAGAGTCTTGACTTTAACTAATCTAATTAATGCGGTTGAGCTAATGCTGAATTAGACGTTTACGGCCCCAGTTTGCATAGTATTAATATCCGTATTGTTATTTATAGTGGTCTTATATATAAGGTATTATCCGTAACCTATAGTAGACTTCTTAGAGGTACCTATATTAATTATAACGCTATAGAATTCTTTGGGGGTATAGCGTTCTGTAGTGATATATACAAATAGGTCCTATTCGCGGTCCGTAATATCTATAACGGGTCTAATAGGTGTGCTTATGGGCTGGTTTTTGGGTGTAATTAAGTGTATAAAGGAGTGGTCGGCTAATATAGTTGTAATATTAAAGGCTTAGTTGTCCGTAAAAGGTCTAAAAGTGGTTAGGAATGTTTCTAAAGTCTTTTATTCCTAAGTGTTTAAGTTAAAGTTAATTATAAGGGCTTCTATTAACTTGTTAAGAGACTCCTTTACTTTCTTTCCTTTGTAGTTTAAGATAAACTGGTTAATCCGATTGTTAAATCTCTTCTTAGACTTATTACGTTCTTCTTGGGTATGCCTTATAGACTAATATCCTTCCTTATTATATATAAAGCACTTCTGGCTAGTTTATTTATGGGGGTATACTTTTATACGGGAGTTGCTGTGGGGGTTATAGGTGGGACTTAGTTGGTATAGGTACTGCTGGCGGTAGCGGCGGTCCGTAAAGTAGGCGTCTAAGTTAGTTTATGGGTTTTGTAGGTCTGTAATAAAGGCTTGGGTACTATCTAGCGGGTTTAAGACTTTGTACGTTATAATGGAGGACCGTAAGTTGTTAATAAGGCTAGTTAAGGTATCTGTAGGCTTATAACAGGTGTACTTATAGGGCTTTATTTCCTAGTAAGCTGTAATAAGTTTGTTATATAGGAAGTCGTCTGTTTAAAGCTTAACATTAAGGCCGTGCTGTAGGTGTTAAAGGTCTTTAATAAGAATTTGCAGGTACTCTGTGGTTAACTTTTTGGTATTCTTGTTAATTACGGTCCGTAACTTAATCGCATTCCATTAGGTAAGGATATTATGCTTATATTCTGGCCCTTTAAAGTAGTTACGTATAGCTTTATATAGCTTATTAAAGGGAACACCAAGGGGGTTGCTCTTAAGGTTAGTGTAGTAGTAGTTAAGGGCTAGGCCGCGCAGTATAGTAGAATAGGCTTGGCTAAATTCCTATTTAGGAATATCAGCCTTCCGACAGAGGTCTGTAAAGATAGTAAGTTTAAAGTTAAAGTTATCGTTTTTACCACTATACTTAGATTTGTTGGTATAGAGCTTAGCTAAGTTAGCTAGCTCCTTACCGTAGGTCTTTACTTAAGTAGGTTGCGGATCTGTGACTTAGGTAGGTTATAGATCTATAGCTTAGGTAACGGGAGGGTTTTAGTCCATATTTTAGTTTACGGGGGTATTATAGTCCGTAACTTAAGTACTAGGTATACTTTAGCCCGTAAGATTAATTCCGAAATCGCTTAGGTTTATAAAATAAATTTAGTTAAGTAGGTTAGGTATAAGGCTAGTGATGCTATTAAGTTTGGGAGAAGTAAAGAGTTTATTAGTGGCTTTAACCTAGTTTAGGATTTCCTCTTTAGTCTATTCTATTTGGTCCTCCTCCTGTATTATATTGTATAAGGACCATATAATAGTGACTTATTTATCCTTTTTAACCTATATACCTTAGTAATATAAAAGGGTTTATAGGTTACGGATGGTAGTAGGGTTATAGGCCTTAAGAATAGCTTCCGTAAAGTCCGTAAAGTCTTCCTTATATTACTCCCATAGGTCGTTATTTAGAAGCTTATAGTGTCCGTATTTAAGGATTTTAAAATTAATATAGTCGTTAACGCTGTCTATAGACGTAAGGTTGACTCCCTAACTCTATTTCTTTTAACCTTTACTAATTTGCTTAGTTATATCTACTATATTGTGTAGCGTAGTATATCTATATAAGCTGTAGTAGGTAGTAGTAGCTTATAGCGGGTGGAGGAGGTCTTGTAACGGTCCGTAAAATCGATTAGCGGGTCCGTAACAGTTCGAGAGGTCTTATAGTGGTCCGTAAAGGCGATTAACGGGTCCGTAACGGTTCGTAGAAGGGTAAGGGGTCTTTGTAAGGGGTCTAAAAAGAGGTCGGGGGTATTAAGGGAGGGTGTAGTAGGAATAGGGGTTTGAGGTTCAAAGAGGTTAAGGGTAAGGAGTTCTATATAGGTCTGTATTCGCGTCTATAAACTTCTAGTAAACCGTACTAAGACTTAAATAAGTATACAGAGTTAGTGATAAGTCCGTAATCCCCGACTTCTAACCTTCTAGTAGGTTGTACTAGGAGTCTAAACGGGTGGTTGCTGTCGTATATATCGCTCGGGGGGAGGTGTTAAGTGATTGCTAATCTGTGCGCGCTCACTGATCAGTGTTCGTACTAATTTAATAGCATAAGTGAGTTGTATCCACGGGCACGAAATACATGTAGTATCGTATGCTTATTTAGATGGTGACTGTCGATTCTATTGAGGTAGACTACGTGGTCTATATACTAACGTGCCTCCCCCCTAATTAGTTAGTACGTAGGTGGTTAGTGCACCGAACGCGTAAATACGCGTTTGTATACTAGGTGCTGTAATCATACATATATTAATACTTAATATTTTTAAATTTTTAAAATTATATATTTATATTATAAATAAGTTTATAATATTGTAGTCTAAACTTATAATATATTTTACTATAACTAAGATTAGTAATTAAAAATATAATATAGCCTATTATTATATTCAATGCAATATTTTTAAATTTTTACTATAGATAAAAATAGGGCTTTCTAGGTTATACAATAATATTCTATATTTTTATATTATAAAAAACTTAAATTGCTATATAATAAACTGTATTTTAATTTTTATATTAATAGCTCTTACAGTTATTTAGTTATAAGTATTTTAAAAATACTATATTTTAGTATATTTTAGTACTATAAATACACCAGTTATATATATAAGCTAATTAAGTTTTTTATTATATTTTTATTGTGAAACCATAGTTTTAGTATTTAATAAGCTATAATTAAATTTTTATAGAATTCTATTGGAAGGTTATTAAGTTATAAGTGGTATAAAAAGGTGTATTTGGGTAGATTTTGGTGAGGAAAACCGTGCACGAGCTGGTCGCGTGCATGAGCCGGCCGAGCCTTCTATAGAGCTTCCATATTCAATAGAAGTTGCAACTAAACAATTCCTAAGGTAGTATAGATCTTCTTATATAACCTTATTCTACTCTTCTTAAATTACTTATTTATAAGAGTATATATATTAAATCCCGTAAGAGTCGCGTAAGTTTATAAGTACTCTTTGTCTTTTTAGCTATATAGGGATATAGAGCGGGACACTACCTATTCCGGACCAAAAATAAAAGGATATCTTAATTAACTTTATTATTGGCCTCTCTATAAGTAAAAGCTGTATAAATATTATAGTAGTTATAGACCAACTATCTAAGATAAGGTACTTAATCGCTGCCCTAATATATTAAAGCCTACTATCGCCTAACTATTCCTAGATTATGTATAAAAACTCTATAGACTCCCTAAAACGATTATCTCTAATAGAGGTAGCTAGTTTGTCTCTATATTTTAAAAGGAACTAACTACCTAACTCCGCATTAAAGTACTACTATATATTATATATTACCTAAAAACAGACGGTTAAATAGAATATATAAACGCTATAATAAAATAGTATATCTAGATATATACGTTATGTCTATAGGATAACTAAATAGACTAGCTTATATTTACTAGGTTTACTATAAATAATTCTATTTTAAAAACTATAAAGGTTTTCCTATTTTTAGCTAACTATAGCTAGTATTTATAAATAGGTATAAGGCACATTACTAGGGTATATAGTAGGGAGTAGGTAAGCCGAGTATAAGTTATAAGGAGAGTCGATAAAAGAGGACGATATAGTAATGAGGGTAGGTAATAGCCTAGGTATAGAGACGAACCAATAAGGAGGGAAGGGCTATAAGCCTGAGGTGCTTATAAGGAGGTGCTAAGGGCTAGCCGAAGGCTAGCCTTGGCGACCCCTAAGAGCCCCTAGGCGATATAGCCAAGTAAGGGCTAAAATAACCCTTATAATAGGTTTTAAACCCTTTAATAATATTCCTCGCCCTATATATTACGCCTTATAAGTTATAGAAGTAAATTAATTTATAAAGAAGATGGAGGAATTATAATAGTTCCTTACTAACGAAATAATATAGGCCTAATCCGTTTATAAAGCCGTAGTAAATAAGAAACGAACCCTAATACTATTATAGACCTTATATTAGCAGTAATAGAACTATTAAGAAGAGATATAAACAGATTAGTAGTAGAAGCAAGGGAGGTACTAGAACTAGTTAAACTATAGGATAAGGGGTAACTAAGTTACGTGGTAAGTTATATTATAAGTTTAAAATATAGGAACGTAGGAATATAAGAACGTGACGTACTGACGTACTAACGTACCAATGTACTTAGTACATTTCTTAGGCGCAGTATTATATATTTAAAGGACCACAGTCCCTACCTAGATAGTTCTTTTCTTTATAATAAATCTTAGAATATAATTAGAGTTAATCTATTAGGCAACTACTCCACTAGTTATATTATTATTGTTAACTTTTTGTTTACCTATATACTTAGCCTATTAATAAGTTTACCATAGTTCCTGCTATAAGGCTTTATTATATATTTACTACTAAGGTTACAGTATTAATAAAGTTAAATAATATGCTACTAAAAGCAATAGCCACGACGCCGTTAACGGCAGCAACTACTTTAGGATTAGGTAATAATACTAGTATAATAAACACTAACTTATAACTAGTTACCGTTAAATAATTATAAGAAATAGTTAATTAATTAATAGTATTGGAGTAATAAAGGTTAAGCTACTATTAATTAAGCGATTTTTAGGGGAGAAGTTAAAACTTAAAGGATTTCTTATATAAATATACTTTAAGGTTATGTAGGAGGGAATAAGGTTAGCAATATCTGTGGACTAAATAGCCTATATAGAATTGTTTCTAACAGAAAGGGCACTTAAGTAGTTTAAACCCTATCTTACGGAAATATAAGAATATAGCATAATAACTACTAATTAAGAAGTATAATATATGTTTGCTAATTAGAACGGGTTTATAGAATAGTTAACGCAGATATTTAGAGACCTAAAGGCGACTACTATAGTAGAACGGAAGCTTTAAAACCTAGTATAACGAACCTTAGCAATTAAGTATACGACGTAGTTTTAGACGTTAGCTATATAGGTTAAATGGAATAATAAAGCGCTTATAGCATAGTACAAATAGGGACTTAAAGTAAAAAGTTTAGAATATAATTATCCTAATAGAAGATGCAGATACCCTAAGGGAACTAATAAATTAAGCGATTAAGATTAATAATAGGATTTACCAAAGGGAATAGACTAAGAAGGGTTAGGATAAAGTTCTATAGTTATATAAGGCGTAAAGTACGTAATAATAAAGTTAAGAAACTATTGTGACGGCGCTGGAGCGCGTCACCTAGTTAGGGGTTCGCTTAAGACTTGGCATGTGTATATAGACGTGGCCTTACCACCTTCTCTTACTCCTTAGCTTAATATCTTTATAATACAGCATTCGTTCGCTTCATCTTGTAAGCATTTATTTAAGTCTCTGTTAAGACATTTGTTTAATAGTTCGAGCCGTTACAACTATAGTATGGCGTAGAGCTAATAAACCTAAGTAGTACTAAAGAACGTAAGAATAGATAACTATAGAAACCTAGAAAATAAGGATTAAGTAATTAAAGGTCTAAAGAGCAGAGGCCAAACTAGGGATCTTAGCGGTAGAAGATGTTCAGGCAGACTCTATAGCAAGAAAAATGGTTTAAAAAAGGAGCTTATATAAATTACGGAAAATAAGGTTATTTTGTTAAGGACTATAAAAGTAGTTAGAGTTACTATATAGTAAAAGGAATAAGATTAGTAGAAGATATATATATATAGAGTTATAATTATATTAGTTAGCTAGGTCGTCTAGGTTAATTAAAGTAGATTAAAGTTAGGTATTAAATTTTTATACTTCTTAAGAGCGTAGAGCGGTGCTAATAGAAGATCTTAATTAAGTATATACTCCTTTATAAGTATTTATAGGATTAAAGAGGGTAAGGTTATATTCTTTAACGCCTTAGTATATACTAATAACTTAATTATATAGGCTGAAATCCTCTTAATATAATTTGGATAAACTATACTAAATTATTTAAAGTTAATCGAAGAGCTTTTAAAGATAATTAAGCTAAGGGACACCTAGGTTTATAGCAATAATTCTTAAAAAGGTAGTCTCTCTCCATTCTAATATATACTGCTACTTATTCTCTTCTATTTTAAAGTAGTATCTTAACTTATATATTATGCGGTTAAAATTATATCCTTTTCCTACCAAATAATTATAATAGAAGGTACTAGCTTAGCCCTTAAGCATAACGGAATAG
>Ga0307515_10004377_pt1 | contig 29279 bp, 36 predicted proteins | sample 17_EM_MG_FD_194513 | JGI IMG/M metagenome (GOLD analysis project Ga0307515, IMG submission 194513) | Populus trichocarpa ectomycorrhiza microbial communities from riparian zone in the Pacific Northwest, United States - 17_EM | ecosystem: Host-associated > Plants > Roots > Unclassified | place... | reverse complement strand
CCCTGCGCCATAGGGGTCTATATGTACATGCAGGGCCGTACGGAAAATCGGAGACTCAACTGTGGGTGCACGCACTGCTCAACAGATGGCCAACAGCCAATCGCTAATAATCCAGAGGAAACGGGTTATCGAAGCCGACGAAGTCACGATCTCCCCTGTGATGATGAGATAGATATGAGGACCGTGTCGGCCACCGGTCGACAGGGAAAGATGAATCGCGGATCCTGGATGGATACAACAGCCCAGATATCGGGTGACTAAACCGTGACTTCGGCACGAGAAAAAAAAAAGGGGAGGAGGAAGTCGGCAGTGGAAACTTTTGCGATCTCCTGCGTTGCACGCCTGAGACCCTAGGCTCGACGGTCCGAGGCCTACTTCCAGGTCGCCAACGTCCACCCGATGTGCCACCCTCGAGGTGAGGACGACGGGACGAGGAACCTGGGGAAAACAGGCGGGGGGGGTGGCGGGAGTGAAAGGGCTTCGGACCGGGAAGCCCTACCTTTTCCCGCCCCAAATCCAAGCCGGGGGCGTTCGATGCGACCGACACCCCGGGAAGGGGAGATCCTATCTCCCCAAAGTGACAGGTTCTGCTTGTTGTTTTGGGGTCGAGCACTGTGCCACTCTGCGATGGGTTACCTGAGGTCATACATTTCTCCGCCCAACCCAGGGAGAGAACACACGAGTAAGAACACCAAGCGGGTACCAGATGCAGAGGCAGAGAAAGGGTTCACCAGCAGAGAGGGGGGCAACTCTGAAAAAAAAACCCCCGTGGTGACGGATATGATTGTCGGGGGTGTCTGGTGGGTTTCGATCGAGACAACTCAGGTCAAGAAAGTCCCAAGTCAAAAACCTCGGAGGACAGCCAATCGCAACTTGCCCACGCTTCACGCAATACGTGACATGTCTCTAGTTTCCATTTTCCATTTTCCCGCCATCCATTCTCCCATCACCCGTTGTGCTTACGGTATCGCATCAGGTATATACCCTTCTCGTGAGTGTAGTCAAGAACACTTTCACTCACGGAGTTCACTCGTGCCATAACGTCGAAGGCTGTGACCGCTGTCATCGTTAATTGTTCGATTGCTAATGGGGTAAGCAAAAAGATCACGATGAGATCCCTGTGAGATTCTTGAGATCCTTGAGGCCAACGGCATCAATCCCGCAGCACAACGAAACCTCAAAGAACTAAACAGAAAAACTTTTCGAAACACCCTCAAGTTTGTGGAGTTCTTCGCGACTGCGTTTCGTCCAACTCCGCAGCTCAGCAATGGAGAGGGGGAACTGAATAGAGATGAAATGCCAACGCGCTCACATAGATGATACAGTATAGCCAATACGGCATCGAACGACGCTCATCCTCCCCCGTGACCCGAACAATGAGCAATCAGGAGATCACGATTCGCGATCAGCCACTACGCCCCCTACGGAGCAATCAAACGCAAGAAACGAGAAAACAACACAGGACAGAGAAGTGTGGCCCGGAGAGAAGTGTATTGGATTGCAGCATCACGTATCGTAACATTCTCCAAAGGTTGGACAGGGAACGTCGGCGGATGTCAGATTTCAGAACTGGCGACAGCTTGTGATAAATGGAGATAGGAACAAAGTCCATTCGAGCGGTTGAGGACGACGAAGGACAAGTGGAGTGCGTTTTTGACAGAGTACCGGACGCGACGGATTGACGGATGGCGTGGGTGTAGGGGAACTTCTTTTCTCCAGGATGAAAGATTGAAGAAGGGCCTAGGCCGGGCGCAGTCTCTTTGGCCACCATGACACTGTCAACGACCAAACCGAACAAGTGTCTCATCCACTCTCTCTGATCACACGCAAAAAAACCCGACCAAGAACAAAGTAAATCCGAAAACGGATTTTCGACGGCGAGGGAAGTCACAGTCACTCGTTCTCGGACTCTAGATCTGCTGAGAACATCCGGAGCTCCAACGAGGGTGGGAGAGTGAAGGATGGGAGAGGCGGAGCGAGAGGTTCCAGGCCTTCGTCCTCGGACTTCACGATCGTACTTACCCACGCCCCATACAATCCCATTCGCTTCACACACACTCACAACCCTCCCCCGTGTCCTTTCTGATCTGGAATAAAATATCATTGGATGGTGAACCAGGAGCACATGTTTGTGCACGCACAAAAATAAAAGAATCCTGTGCGCCACACTGTATGGTGAATCGATGCGCCGCGCAGTCTGCAGGGACGGATGCTTCTTGATGTGATATTGAATCCTTGTGATATAAGCATAATTGAGAGATACCCAGCCGATACGCGGGATTGTTGTCTCAGTTTAACAAGGTACGTCAGGTACCGATATGCGGATACTATATGTTTTCATTCGCTTGAAGGCGGATGTCATCCGGAATCAGGCCCAAAAATATAGGCGAATCTAGGGTTCTGATTGGCTGCATCAGGTACAGGAAACCATGCGGGAAAAGATACGGTAAAGAGGTGGAAAAGTCTGCATTGGGAGCAAATGGATCACTGACGATGGTGGCCGGTGATGGGGCTTCAACGAACGCAAGCGAAGAGCACGCACATAACTACGTTTCCGTTCCTTTTCGACTTGATGGACATCATGACGAGATCCGGGAGCGGTTCCTCAAAGCTCATCTCCCTCGGTCAAACCGAAAAGTCATCCTCCGCAGCGCTCCTCGTTTCTACGTCCGTGGTCGGGACGTGATCGTCAAAGCGGAGCTCGAAAAAAAAAGGAATCATTAAAGTGACAAGAGGGTTCGAAAGGGAAAGCATGGAAAGCGTAGTAAACGAGGAGATAAAGTGGCAACGGAGACAGGTTGTACCCCTGGCAGAAGGGAGAAGAGGCCTCACAGGGAATTGGTTGATGGGTACCGCAAGGGGAAGAAGGAAGAGACAGATGAAGGGTGTGTGGATTTTCGTCGGGCCAGATTGGACTTCTCGGGGCGCGCCGCTTTGTACATGAGTGTACCTGATCGATTGATGATGAAGTGGGAAGGAAAGAGAAAAAAAGGAGGAGTGTCTGTTCGTCCCTATCATAGGAATGGGGGGTAAGGCACGAAAGATCCTGTGTGCGCACAACCACATTCAGTTCAGCAACGTCAGGGCGGTCAGGGCGAGGTACGCATCACAGTTCTTTGTTCCCGTAGTCTGCACACATGGAAACCCAAAGACCCGCCTTGGGTTTGAAGGTCTCAAGACCTCCACACACAATACGTTCGTCACCTCGCGCCCAGGTACTCCGAAGAAACCTGAATCAAAAACGCATTCATTCGTCAATTTGTCCTTGTTCCTGCTCTATTCTCTATCTTCTCCACCGGAACTCCATAACCAATCAGACTCAAGCCCGGGGCTTCTTCGTAGAGGGGTGGATCCGTGGCGAGATCGTCTTGAGGAGAGTGGATCGTGAATCTGTGGAAGAGGACGCGGGGGCTCGGAGCATGGGGGTCGTGATCGAGGTTCTGAGTTCCCCTTCGCTCCTCCAACTGTTAGTGTTACCATGACCAAAACACGACGTTCCATCGGATCCTTCGGGTGCACAACCCTGACTCTCGCAAGCAATCCCGCACAAAAACGCAAGCATTTCATAGTCGCACACTCCCCATTCAAACGTCCAACCCAGGTCACTCCCGGCCAATGCCGCCCAACCGCTTGACGACCCAACAAACAACCCATAGACTCGAGAAAAACTCAATAACTCGATGCTCCAACACCCCAATCCTTCAGCAATTCATCAGCTCAGGGACACGAAGGCATTCAAGCGTCGAGTATCACATCAAAATGTTGCCGGATTTCCAGCGGGCTTTCTCTCTCGTGCAGAACTCTAATAATACAGCGGCAAACCTGATCATCACCATATCGTATCGGTCTTTCTTTTACACCAAAGCCGGGCCCAAGCATCATGCGCGCGGCGAAGCCTAATCCACCCGGCCATATGCGTTCCTCATCCCGTGGCATGATTCGCTATGCCAGCCGATAAGCAATCAGATCACGCTCGTCTTTTGAAGTGCAGGACGGAACACCGAATCACACCAATTTATTTCTCTCTCTCTCTCTCTCTCTCTCTCTCTCCTACACGACGCGCGAGGGGTACGTGATTGGCAGCGTTCACGCACGCTGTTGTACTACATCACGATATCTAAGCGTTCATAGGTTCACGGGAAGAAGGTGGATACCTCCGACCAAATATATTTCACACACGTTCCACGCCGAAGCCCCAGGAAGCACCCGGAGAGAAGCCGAGTGTATGTTAAAACAGCCAGAGAAGAAGAGGCAGCGTGAATGAAGGACAGAAGAGGGAAGGCCGGGGTTGGCACGAAAACGCTAAAGAAATGAATCAATTTCGAAAAAAAAGAAAAAGAAAAGAAACCCCTTCCACGTGGCGTTGTCAATGTGAAGGGAAACCCTCTCCTTCTTCTTTAAGACACATTCGAATTCACGATGTTTCATGGATTTTTACTTTCTCTCTCATGCGGTCGGTCCTTCCTGAAGAAATCTGGGGTCAGGATTGTTGTGGCTACATATGGAAATTTCGGCGCGGGGGAGACAAGAGGAACCTCGGGATTGATCAAAAAAACCTTTCGGACGGAGCAGCCTCGGGGGTTCGGTCTGTTCTGCGCGCGTGATTTCCCACCGCCTCGTTCTGCGAGTTCCGATGTCTTACTGTGGGTTGAACCCCCCCCCCCTCTCTCTCTCTCTCTGGGTCTCTCCCGATCGCGGCTTCACTTCCCTAATCCAGAAAAAAAAACATTGGATCTTCCACGCTCAAAAAACAAAAAACACGAAACTCAATCAGGGGCCCGGAAAGAGGAAGAGGAGGATCGGGATTGAAAAACCGGTGCAAATGTTCGACCGCTCGAGACCCCCCCTCACAGAATAACAAACGTGAAAACCTTGGCCCCAAGCGACGTATTTCGCAGATATACAGATGATGATGCACATAAGAAAAAACACTTGGTCATGACTTGCACCGGTTCTGCACCGCACCGCGCGCGGGGGCGCGTTATCATCTCGTTCCTTCTTCCTAACTCGATTTGTAAAGTTCAGTATAAAACTCCCTGTCTCAGCCTGAGCGTCCTTTGATCAGTTTGACACACTTCTCACCACCGAAGATCAGTGAAAATCAGGGAGGCACGACACGCATAGCAATCGCAATCGAGTTTGTCCTACCCCAAGTTCCCCGTATCAGAAGTACAGAAAGATCTCTCGGAAGAGCGGAACGGAACCGAAAGGCCCCTACACGAACACACACTCCACATATATGGAGAAAGCTCGAACAAGTCCGTGTGCATGTATATTGAACGCAGAGATCTCTCTAAAGAAGGAAGCAGTGGCCGTGCACAGCTGTATCATAGTGGCTAATATGTATCGGTACGAGAGACGAAAAATGGCGAGACTCTTTAAAAAAGTGATACCCACTCCTCCTGGATGAGGAGGCCTGTATAAGAGAGGGAGACAAACATACAATATGTACAACAACTTGCGCGCTCCACCAAAAAACGAGAACGGAAGAGAATATAGACCCTAGTATACACCTTTGTTCGACTTGAATTTGTATCGAACCTATAGGGGAGAGAGAGGTAGAAACGCCGTCGAGGTGGTGTGTTTGTACAAGAGAGGACGACAACATGGGGGGAGGGGGAGGAGAAATATGCGAAGGAATAGAGTACGTAGGGGGGGTGGGAGGAAGGCGTAGAGATTTAAAGTACATTACGCACGACGGTGTGGAAATTTTAACCTCCAAAAGGAGGGAGGCAACAAGGTAGAAAGAAGGACTTTCATAACAGACGGCGACGATGGGGGCCAAGAAGTTACCGAGGGAAGGAACTGCCGAAGAGCGAACGAAGTGGGCAGACCAGGCATGCAAGTTATATGAAAGAATAGTGTAAAGCCAGAATAAAATAAGAGCAAAGCGAGATTGGGACGGAAAAAGGAACTTAGACGTCCTTTCCGTACCTCAAACTGTCGAGGTTGACCGGCGTCAACAAAGTCGAATCTCTCGGAAGTCTGTTCCGACCAAGCGAGTACTCAGAGTTCTGCCCACCGTGCGAGTGACCGTGGACGCTCTCTTCGTATGTCCCGTAACCACCAGAAGTCGACTGAAGCTGGTACGACGTTCTAGGCTCGTCGTACTCCGAACCCCCCGAGGGGCTGTCTCCAGTCGTGCCTCCGGGTGCACCGCCACTCGTTGAACGGTAGTCAAGGGGGTTCAAGATCATTCCGTTGTCCGATGGGAGGCGATTTATCGGAAGATTGTTGGCAGAGGGGAGAGGCGGAAGCGTTGTGGTTGAGGTTAATCGCTGGCCGTTTCGGTTCGGTGGCGAATGTGGGGAACCGGTAGGTTGGTCGCCAGGGGGAGACTGCAGCGGCGGGTAGGTGTACCCGTGAGTTGTGGTGGCGTACTGGTCTTGCGTCGTGTATTGCGTGTATCCCGCCATCTGCTCGTTTGTGGCGGAGAGCGAAGAGTTGTCGTATTGACTGTAGACGTCATCAACCACGGCGCTCTCGGAAGGATATGTCATCGAGAGGGAGTACCGCCTGTCTTGATTGTGTTCCATCCAAGGTTGTGAACCGACGCCGGATTGGAGGTACGGATTCGCAGTGCGATAAGACGCGATTCCAGGAAGACTAGAATCGGTCATCCTCCTCCTGCGATCGGACATGGGGTTTTGCATGGCGGCGGAGGGCTGATAATAGGGGTTCATCGACTGTGGTGGGTAGTTGCTCGCATTGGATGGGGATTGACCGGAGACAGCCATCTGGGGGGAAGTGAAACTTCCTTCCTTCTTGGCCTTGCGCCACTGTTTTCGCAACTCTTTGAACTCTGAACAGTGAACGCGGTGATCAGAATTCTCAGGGGTAAAGATAAGATCGAGAGAGAGAAACACTGCTCACCTGAAGGTAACCTCCTCGGACCGTGCTTTTGCATCACAACGTGGGCGTTGAGGTGGTTCAGGGTCCCGTAGGACTTTGTGCAATCGGGCCAAGAACAATGGTAGAGACGTTCGATCTCGTCGTACCTCCTCCTCGGCCTTTTCCTGATCGTCGTGCCTGGAAGAGAGACAAAGGCGTACGTCTTGTTTGGGTTTGAGGGGGAGGAAGGATTTTGATCCTTACTCAAAGCCTGAGTCGAGATGTCCGGAGACACCGACGAGTGAGGAGAGAGGGAATGAACCTGAACGGTGGAATCGGCGACTCCTGTAGATCCAGTGGACGGCCGAGGGCTGTGGTTTGAAGGATCGGAGAAGGCGTCGTCGTGGGTCTGCTGAGAACGGTAATCGGTAGAAGAGGCGTTGCTGTCGGTCCTGGAATGGACGGCATAGGCGGGCCGAGGGGGGCCTGAGTAGTGAAGGGATGGAGGAGAATAGGCAGAGGAGGAGGCGTAGTTGTAACGCGAGTCGACGGGGCGATAAGCGGATGGATGAGAACCGCTAAGGAGGGCAGGTTCAGACATCCTGCGATGGTCGATGGCGGAATCTGGGGTGGGGTAGAAGGAAGAGGAGGGGTTCCTCTGGTTTGAGGGGTACCTGAGCTGGTTGTGGGGTGCGCTCATGGGTTGAGAGAAGTTTATTGGGTTGGGGTCATCGGCAGACCGCGGGGAAGAGAGGGGGGAGTTGTCATTGTATAACATCTCATAACGTTTGGGGACGTCGATCAAGGCGGGAATGTCGAGGGCGAGTCTGGGGGCGGCAGACTGTGGCAAGAGACTGAGCATAGCAGACGAAGAGATTGTGCAGACAGCAAGACAGACCAGCGAGCGCGACAAGATCTGTCTTGAAAGGACGAGAGAAGGATGGATGCACAAAACAGACAGAGAGGTGTTATATCATATATTATTCGCGGTGGTTCTTCCCAAGAAATAATATTATAATTCAAATTATACCGAAAAATGCAAATCCCCCTTCGTCACGCAGTCACATATTATGTAACCCTTCGACCCAATCTGAAACAAATCTATGTCCCTCAAGGTCAGGAATTAATATTTCCTTTTTTGTATTATGTCACATCACGGTCACAACTGTCATTGAGCTTCCCTTCCGTAGCGGCAGAGAGCGTCAAGGGATGTTGGGTTGTCTCTCAGTTGAAGCCTGATGAGAGACAGAGTCGGGATGCGTATGGCGGCTTCCCACCGTGCGCGATAGTGTAGGAGGAATGAGTATGTGTATAAAAACGACTTTATTTCGCCATCGCGCGCGTCGTCCTCGGGGATAATGGGTAGGCCCAGGGATACAAGACGAAACAAGAAAGTCGAAAACAAACCTGAGGGGAGAGAGAGGGCGAATGACATGCACACACGGTCTATTCTTTCCCTCTCCCTCTTCTTGCCGCAGCCCATCAATTCTGCGGCAAGAGCGGAAGTATTCCGAAAGAGCCCACGTTCCTGGTAGTCGGGCCGCGGCCGCACCCACACGTCAATTTCGGACTTGATCATTCCTTCAAAACATTCCCCCTTTTTTTTCTCCCTCTCATTGCGACGAGGGACACGCAGGTGGTGTGCGCTCCGGCATATAAGGGTGGGGTGTGTACGTGAGAGGGAGAACGGGAGCAATGTGTACCGTATAGAAGGAACGTCGTCCCTCCCACTCAAGAGTCAACAGTATAAGCTTTCCACGAGAGAGAGATGAGCGAACGTTTGAACAACCGCACACGGAAGTATTGAGACGAGCCGAGGGGTGGGTACGTGCCTTTTCTGTCCAGACAGACAGCGGCAAGGAGGAGTAAGGGGCGCGCTCGAGGGACGGTCGAAAGGAGAGCGGGTTCTAGAATCGGCCCAACAGCGATCTGGCAGGTGAATGCACTTCCAATTTTGGGCATCAACCGGGTGCGGCAGCTTTGTTCCGCGACGCCAACGGGCGATCATCCTCCCTCACTCCTCCTCCTCTCGCCCCACCGTTACGGTACGGCATTAGACCGGCCATCTCGCGCAGGGGACACCCACAGTCGGTGCTTTGCGACTGCGACGCTGACGCTGCACATATACAACTGTTTGAGGTGGCGGTACCGCGCCGGCCGGCCGAAGTGAGAGGAGGAATCTGTTCTATGATTGGTCGGAAGCGGTGTTGAATAGCGTAGCCCCGTGGGGAAACGAGGAAGAGAGGTCGGATTGTATTTTCGCAACAGAGAGAAAAATGAGATTTAGACAACTGAAAATGAATGGGGACAACGCTGGATAAGGTTGGGGAGTGGAACGCGCATTCAGTTGGACATTTCCAGGGTTATCCGGGTACAATCGATTCCCCTCTCTCTCAGCCAAAGGTCACCTGCCCGTCTTTTTTTTGATGTCTCCGTCGCAAGCTCTCGCGTTCAAAGAACAAGGAAACGCCCTCTTCAAATCTTCCCAGTTTCAACAGTAAGTCCGTCTTGACGCACGCGCTGTTAATCTGACGAATTGAACCACCAAAGCGCCGCCGATTTCTATGAAAAGGCAGGTTTTCCAGGCTCATCACCGAGTTATAAAAGTTATCTCCATCATCCTGCCCATCATACTCATCACCCCATTCCCCGTCGCGTTCTCTCAACTCCATTTGCTTGTATTCCGGCTTTCGGTGAACCTTCGCCGCCGTTTCTGTATACTCATCCCAATCCGTTTCTCAGGCGTCTAACTGCGACCCGGATAACCCGACATATCCATCAAACCTGTCTGCTGCTCTCTATGAACTCGGAGATTACCCCGCTACCGTCCGTGCTATCCTCCGAGCCTATTATCTCCTTGCCCCAAATGGCCAAGTCGCGGATCCAAAAGTTCAGCTCGCCCGAAAATTATCTGTCCGGCTCGTCAAGGTCCTTCTTCATGGAAGCCGGAATAGAAAGATCCCTGACGATGTAATCGGGCGGCCAGAACACAAAAACGTTTTTAATGTCCTTGAACGCGTCGTCTCTGACGATATAAATGCGGTCAAGCTCTGGAATGCCTGGAGCTCCATCGCGAAAGAGAAGCCCCACGACGCCTTCGTGGCGAAACAGACACTGCTCGAGTTGCCGATATGGCGCAAGCCACCGTACGTCGTTCCGGCAAAATCCTCATGCATCGTGTCTCAGACCCTTTCGTCCTCATCTTTCTTCCGTCTGCCTTTTTTGTTTTTATTTTTTTTTCTTGGAGTGATTGACTGCACGACTGATGCGACGACTTTTCACCTGCCACTCACGTCATCTGCCTCGCCATACCGTGCCTTTTCGACCGGCCCCACCTTTTTGCAAATCGTAGCTTGCCGAGCATGAACTACTTTCACGTAAGTGTCTTTCATCCACTTCACCTCGCGACGGTGGTTATGTCATCAACGACGTTGCATGACGAGGGCAACTATCACTGCAGGTTTCTCAGTTGACCGTGTCCCCGTCAGCGGATCGTTGTAAGAGAAGCGCGTCTTGTACGTGTATGAGCCGTCGCTGTCGCACCCGCTGATTGTCGTTGTGGCGTTGCTCGATCGGACGTTTTCTTGCCACCCGTCAACTCGTCTGCCCGATGTTTTCTTTTTGCTCCTTCTCTCCCCAAAGCGTGCGAGGTCTAATCCACGTCTCGTGCGCTGATTCGCTCGTCGGTTCTGCACCGTTGTTTGTCCCTTGTCACCCCTAACCCGGGAGGACGACAATCAACCGCGATCCTTCCGCTCCATTTTTCTGTTCTTGGTCTCCAAGTCCTGCCACCGTAGTGCCACCGGGGTTCATTTGTCCCCTTGGCAGGCAGACTCTATTTTGATGCCGGCATTTCCTCTGCTCCCTTTCCCGCTTCTTTGCTTCTCCCGCCCCATGGTTTCCTCCCGTCCCAATCCACTCACGTTATTTTCAATTATTCAACATCCTCATTGACAATGATGAAATGACAGATCGGCACGGATGAGCTCATCTCCCTGGTCGACGGCTGGGGTCCAGATGACCCACACGTTCCCTTGCATCTCGACGAATGGAAACTCACCCAATTCGACCATCCCATTGGCTTACTCTTGGGCGGTGTCGGTGATGGTAAGAATTCTTCCTTCCTTCGAGTCTTCACCCGTGCATTTGTGGCGTTGCAATTATTTGCCACCCCATCACCTGTTTTCGCTTGCTCGAGGACTTGTTGATGGTCGTGTGCATGTTCCATGCAGCAAACCCATGATCGGGCAGAATCACATTTGGCACGTCGAGATTGATGGTCGCCCCCCTGCCGCTCTATTTCCGCCCACCTCACGCACTCCAGCGGCGATGAATCGCGCCCGATGAATTGCGGGGTCTGGCGTCCCGCGTGGGTCTGCCGAGTTTCTGCATCAAAAAGGGGTACAATCACCGATTTATCCCATGCCGTCGCAGTCTCGGCTGGTGGGTGGGCATATGACACACATGTGCATATACAAAGGCGGCGATGCCCATGTTGAGTGTTTTGCCGTTTTTCTGATCACGTCCGGTGTTTGAACGTGATCAGCTTGGCTTCTTGACGCCCCCTCCATTCCTCATTCTCCTGATTGCATGCAGTCCCTCTTCGTTTTGATCCCTTTATCGTCCCTGGGGGTCAGGATTGACGGATGATTGGGTGACCCATGGGGCACCGTTCCGTCCCCGCTTGTTGCCACGTTTTGATCTTGATCGGCCCACCCAGAATCGTGGTCCGAGTTGACAAAACTTGCACTTGGACATGTTGACAAAACGTGCTTTCACGTTCGTTGAGGTGCGATTTCTGAGGATCAGGCTGCGTTTCTTCGGCACTTGGGTTTTCTTTACCCGCTTCATTGTTCCCCGTATCTGTGCCAGTGCCCAAGCCTCGGCGGTGATTTCGGTCATGGGGTTCTGATATGACTCGACGGATCTTTGCCCCTACTCGCTCTCTTCGGATACATCTTTGTGATGCATTGCCTCAATCTATAGATGGCACCTCGCGCTTCAGCTGACTTCGCCGCCCGTGTCACACGGTGAAGGTGGGCAAGTGTCACTGCGATCACCCTGCGTGTTCGGATTGTCGTTTTTTTGAAACGATTGGTCGTTTCCGAGGGGTCCATATGCTGATACATCATCTTCTGGCTGTGTGTAGGACGCCACATCCTTTCTACGCTTATCGGTGCGCACAGGGCGTACGAAAAGCTTTCCTCGTCCCCAGGGAAAAAAGATAGGGTCAGATTCCATCTCACCGCTCTGGATATCCACCCGACTGTTATCGCGAGGAACTTGGTGTTTCTGCTTTTGCTTGATGATCTCGCTCAAGGGTTGAAGAATGGTATGGGGGAGGAGGAAAAGGCTGAAATCAAGGCGACCTTTTTGTATACGTTCATTGGGGTGATCATGCCTCCGTATTGTCAGACTCGGTGCGTTCCCATCCGCTGGAACCTTGTACGCAGGATTCACGGGTATGGCACAGGTTATTGGAGAAAGTCAAGGACGTTCGTGAGCGGTTGCTCTCTAATCCCCCTACTATGCCGTCGTGGATCTACGTCGCCCCGGGTTCCGCACCGTCCGTTGTCTCTGCCTTAGATTACTGGCTGAAGACGTCCCCTAAGAAGACCTTGAAGGGTATTCTCGAGCACCACGAATGCAAGACCTCGCTCGATTTGCAAGATAGTGTCCTCGGCATGGCGGGCGTCAGCGCTGCTTTCAAGGAGAGAGTCCAGTCCTCTCGGAGCAGGACTGAACAGCAGGTCGCGACCGTCGTCGATGCTATGTCAGACGCCGATCTCCAAGCCTATGGTATCTGTCCGCCGGGTCTTTCGATGTCGGAAGCTCGAAAGTTCGTCAAGAAGTTCATGGTTGATGAGTTCTTGGAACAACAAGGTCTAGGCGGGAGCAGAGGGCCGCACATCTTTGAAAAAGAGATGGATTGGTATAAGGAGATGAATTGCTTCTACCCGCCCAGGGAACTGGAAAAGAGGCACCCGGGGTTGGTCGCTTTGAAGAAGCAGGTGATGGAACAAGAAGCCAAAGGGGAACATCCAAACCCTGATAAGCGGGTCGTGTATGTGGTGAGGATGTTTCTTCCCTTCCTTTCATCCTATGAGCCTGGGTCGTGCGACACTTGCTTACAAATGTTTTCCGGACATTATTAGGCCGATAAGGAATATTATGAGACTTGGAAGCCCAACATCACGCTCTTTGTGAGTCCGTCTCTTGGGTCAGACTCAGACCTCGGTCCCGAAAGAGGTCGACTCTGCGAAATGCGTCCTAACGTAACTCTCCCAACGGCTCCGCTCAGGACCCAACCGCGGATGAGTACGACTCGAGATACGTCAAGGGATATCCAAAGATGTCCATGGATTTCTTTTCGCCCATCAAAGCCTTCCGAACGTGCTACGACACGTTCGAGTTGGGGAAGGGCGGCCCGGAACTGGAACCACACAGGATATCGTACGGATACGTTTCGAGAGTATTCGAAGCTGCCGCGGAAGCCGTTCTGGCGTTATCTTCCAAGGCATTCAGTTCAGATACCGTGGGTTTTCATTCTCCTTGTATCCCTCTTTTTTTTGTTTTCAATTTCGTGTGGGAAAAAAACTGATCTCCCTTCTCCGTTCCTTTTCCCCACCCTGTTTCAAATTTCATTCAAAACGTCAAAACGCATCGCCCCGAGTAGGATCGAGAGGGCGACCGAGGGCGGGGACGGATTACCGTGGAGGTGATCTGCGGAGAGCTGATCGATGAATTGAGGAGGATGAAGCTCCATGATTCGATCCCACGGAGCGGAGACCTGGAACTTCATGGCTTATCCTCCCGACCGGATGGTTTCCCGAAATCGTTCGTGAGGATCTGGCTGAGTAATATTCCGTGAGTGTCCATGTGTTCCTTGTCTGTTTTGTTGCACTGTTTTCGCTTTCTTGGCTTCGATTCTGGCTTTGGCTCTTTTTTCTCTCTCTCCGGGGAGTCCTAGACTAGGTTTTTACCTTGTCGATTTCTTCTCCTTTCCCGATCGCGGAATTATTGGGTTTTCGGTTTCGTTTCGATTGGTCCGTGGCTTCTCCCCCGTTCTTGTCATCAGACTTTGCGGGGCCGCTCTTCTCCGGTTGGATGTTTTCCCGCGTGCATCGAGCCGGGCTCCCCGGTCAATTGGGAAGAATTGGGAAGAATGGGTTCGCAAAAAAGATAACTTTTTTTTTCTCACGTTGCTTAATTCATCAATCTCTCTCTCTCCTTCTATTCCATTTTGTATTGACGGCCTTTGTTCGGTACGGGACGCAGGGATTACACGCACGGGTTGATAACGACGGCCATCTATGTGCTTCCCGTGCTGCGCACCGATACTGGGGATGCGGCGATCGCGTCGAATTGTGTATTGAATACTGGAGCGTTTAGAGGTGATGACGAGTTCATTCATACGTGAGTCACTTTTTATTTATTTCCATACTGCGTTTCTCTTTCTCGTGTTTTTTTCTGTTCGGACGCGCAAGGATTGCTCCACTCGTCGTTCCTCGGTTTCTCCCGACATATGCATTGAGGTAGTCCGATTGAATGCTGATCGGTGCCCGCCACTTTGTTGGATGTGTTGCAGGTACACCCTCTTAACGCCCACCGATGTGCCAAGGTTCCTTGGGTGTCGGATCATCAATAGCCGTGCGTTGGCTGACGTTCTCTCGGTGGGACATCCCAGGCCTGGACCCCCGTTGTCAATCAAGGATTTGGCTACAAGGGAGGAATTGATTCGGTGGCTCAATAGGCAACTAGTGAACACCTTGAGTCCTGGGAAACCTCATCAAGGTATGGTCCGGGTGAGATCACCGAATAATTTGGTGGCGTTTGTCAACCTGCTCGTTCACCTTTGCGGTTTGGGATTCCCTACACACTGGATCTCGGATTACGTTCAGAACATGTTGGCGGACAAGGTTTTCATCCGGGTGATACCTGCGAAGGAGTTACCGATCCCGGTCAGTGACGTTCATTCGAGCCAGCAGGGGGCGGATCGGAAACTCGGGTTGGGGCCGTGGATGGCGGAGCTGGAAACCATTTTGGCGTCCGTTCGGAGAGGGCTACCGTTCTTTGTTTCCCTCCCTTCGGATGACGGGATCGTGGTCGCCTCGGAGTTGGAAGATATCGGAAAGTTTGAAGCTAAGGTCAGGTCCTTTGTGGAGCTCAGACTGATGCAGAATGTCTTCTCTCCGTTCGATCCGGTGACGAATTTACTGTTTTGGAAACCCACTTCATCGGGTCGGAACGAGCAGACGTTAAAGAAGGAAGGGGAAAAGATTATTGAGCAGGAGGTTGATGGGGTTTTGTTGAGCGGTGGGCAGCCGAGTTCGAAATGGAATGGCAAGTTTTTGGTTTTGACGGCTCAGGAGAGCGTGGATCAGGAGAAGACCGTGAGTTGGAGGATGGCGAAGAAGAGAGTTGAGATGATGAGGAAGGAGGGGTGGGTTATGATGATTGTTAGTTCTGACTTCAGAGTTGCCGGTACGTTCCTCCCCCTCCGCTTTCCTCCGTTCGATTTCCGCACCCTCTTCCGTCGCCTTCGATCTACTCCCGCCTCTTCTTGTTTAGTTCCCGCCTTTAGCCTTGCATTGTTTCCGCTTAGTTTGTTTCTTGTTTGACTGACGATTTTTTCTCGTTTGGGACTATGTTGCAGTGGCTAAACCCGTGCCCGCTTCGGAGTGGTGGGAGGTTCAGGATCTAGACTGATTTCCACAAAGGCGTTTATCTGCTTCATCTATTTTCTTTTCTTCTTGCAATTCTTGTCGTGTTTTGAGTCTTGGTTGTGTTTCTTGCCGCTCGATTTTTTGATCTGCGTTCTAGCTGGTTAGTCGGCAGTGATCGACCTTCTTCTGTGGGACGCTTAACTACGAATCCCGGAGTGTATTCGTTCTAGCGTTGTTAGCGTGTTTGAAACACTGTTTGTGGGTCTGTGTGCGCTTTCTGACATCATGATTCATGGTTCCATATCGAGGATTGAGATATCGGCGGTCGTCGAGATCAGGGAGAGTAACCAGGGATGGGATAGCTCAGAACTCTCTTTCTCTCTAGTCCCCTTTCTTTATTTTCTGTTCCCGCATTTGGGCTTATATTTTCGTAAGAAAAGCTTTGATTACGACTGTGTGCTGGCTGGGGGAACTTCCAAAGTGTGAAGTGGAGCTTTCAAGTGAGATGCAACGGTACCTTTTCTTCCTCCTTCGGCGCAATTCCCGCGTAGGCGTGCCTCGACCCTTGGTGTATTCGGAACAAGTTGGACGGTTTCAAGGGGTCAGGGCATTCGAGGAAGTCACCAGTCACACACACAGACACCTCGGTTCCATGCTAAGCCTCTTCCGGTACTCTCAATGGGAAGATGTATAGAATCTAGATATCACGCGGCATTGCCTTCCCGCCCTCAGTTGAAGGGGAGTCTTGACCAAAGATGAGTTGGTGGGGAGTCGAGACTGTTGAAATTTCCCCAAGTAGAGGGAGAGGGGGTGGAGAGAAGAAGTTCTGGACAGAAGTTCAGCTTTGGCCCTTTGGGATTTCTCCTTCTTCAGCCGTGTGTGTACCGCAGATTGCGATTCCTTTTGGGTGATCGAGATAAGAGATTTCGACGGTCCTCCACCCCACCCCCCTTGCGTGTTCTGGCTCCCCCCTGTCAGGCACGGGTGATGATGGTGGTCCCAGGGCCAGCTCCTCGTCATTGGGCGCTTAGAGCATTGTTGTTTTTGTCTCTGGTTTTTTTCGTCTAATTTTTTTTTTGGCACGGGCAGGCTCAAAGATGTGTACGTACGGAGTCCTCACCAGAATGGGGCGCCGAGGTGCCACTTTGGTCTGGGCGGACATTCGGCGGCGGGACGCGCGATCGTCGTGATCCATCCTCCTCTTACTCCCGTCTTTCGTTCTCTCTCTCTCTCTCTCTCTCTTGAAACGAACGCGCCTTTCGACATATTTCAACGCTTGTGACGTGGTTTCGATCGTATTCTTACGCGCGCATTCCTCGTGGGTTGGTTGCAGAGGTGAACGGACGGAGCCATAACACCGAGTGATCAAGAGTAAAATCGAAAGTATTCAAGGCTGGCGACCTCAGGAACGACGAAATCGAAAGCGGGTACGGGAAGGATGCCCCGAGGCATCCCCAACGCGAAGAAGGACGAGACCGGGCTTAGGTTCACCTCGTTCCATGTCCCGCTCGGGTGCGTCTTTCCTCCGTCTGATTGGGCTTTTGAACTGACCGTATCGTTTTGCATCTGATTTCCGGTACCTCGACGATTCGTGGTGCTCATGCGTTTGGCGTTATCCCTCTTTGGATGCGTTGGTGATTAGGTTGAACCCCAAGAACACCGGTTCGACGTATATCAAGTCAGACGCGAACACCCTTTGGTCGAGGAATGCGGCGCGTCGCGCCAAGGAACCTGCGTCGGTCACAGAGGTGTGGGCGAAACTCTACTCCCTCACGCGGAATCTGATGATATTCCTCCGCATCGATGGTATCAATGCGCATACGCCAGGGAAGACGAGGGTCGGACGTGATAGTCATCCATCCAGGATCTAGGTTCACCAGGATAGGCAGAGCGTGCGATGTCAACCCTGTAACCGTCCCAAGTGTTGTCGCTCGGAAGCTGAGAGGCGGTGGGACCGTTCCGAGACCCACGTACGTCAGGGGGATTGAGAGGCCTCAACCCGGGAAGGAAAGAACCAAACCGATCCAAGGTAACGGCGGTGGAGATGAGTATTCTGTCTCATCACAGTCCAATGATCCCGTGAGTAGTTGGTTTCCATGTTTCCTTCATTTCCCCCCACTCTCATTCGCTGGATGTGCATTCGTTTCATCAGGGGACTGCGACTGATCAACTCCATTGCTCCCTGCGTATGATAGTTTGAGGTCAAAATTGACTCGCTTGTCACGAGCTTCAGAGAGCGAATGAAATTCTACAAGCTGCGGGTTACTCAGAACGCGGCATCGGTCGCATCGGCTTTCAATGAATCCTTCAAGCCTGAGATACTCCCCGACTCGGCCGATCCGTACGAAATCGATTGGATCACAGAACCAAACGAAGATGTTCTTGTTGGAGAAAAGGTTTTGTAGCCGTTCCCACCCCTTCATTTCCTTCGGTCTGACGGGTCGTGATCGATTTGTTGTTGCTATTCACAGGCCCTGGGATTGGCCGATCCCCATGAAATGGGGTACGTTGTTCGGTGGCCCTTGTATGGTGGTCACTTCAATGCGCGCGACTACCCATCCCATCAGGTTGTCCTGAGCGACATTGAGGTCGTCCTGCGAGAGACCCTCAGTGAGAGCCTTTCGATTGATCCGAAATCATACAACGTGAGATTTCATCTATCGTTCACCCCTTGGGACAGAACATATTGCTGTGGGTTTTACTCATGGTCTTTGTTGTTTTGTATTCTCTCAAGGATTACTCCGCTGTCCTCGTTATACCCGACTTTTACGAAAGGACGTACGTGAAGGATCTGATTGATATCCTTTTGTTGAAGATGGGATTCAAACAAATATGTGTGCAGCAGGCAAGTCTGTCCTCCCCCCCTTTCATTTCCCGCACCTGAAACGTTTCATTTCTACGGGAGCAATTGAATTAATTCGCAAGCTTTCGGGCTCGTTGAATAGGAATCCTTGGCCACAACATATGGAGCCGGAATTTCAACCGCCTGTGTCGTGAACATCGGAGCCGCGGTGACAAATATTGCTTGCGTCGAAGACGGGTTAGTTGTACCGGACACTAGGTGAGGAAAATCCTTCTTTGGACCGAAATTATGCTGCCGTTGTGGTTTTCGAGTATCAAATGATTTATTTCTGACCCCTCCACTTTCTTGATATTCCGCCTTTTTCTAGGATCCTCCTGAATGTCGGGGGAAATGATATCACGGAATTGCTGTACATCTTGTTGGAAAGGATAAGTTTCCCATACCGAGATCTGGATCTGGCGCGATCTCATGATTGGGATGTCATGGAAGACTTGAAATCCAGGATAACGACTCTCCACGAGGTATGTTCCCGTCCGCTCTTTCTCCGCTTTGAGGATCCTCCCGAAAGTGGGAGGTTCCTTTCGATCGAAGAAAAAAAATAACCTTTTCTTCCATGGTCATGTGAAGAACGATGTGGCGTTGAATCTTTATGAGTTCGTCGTTCGACGGCCGGACGCTCCGACAAAAAAATACGGATTGCGAGCGTACGACGAAGTTATTTTGGCCCCTATGGTAAGCCCCCTTCCCTCTCTATTTCGGTAGCACGCCGCGCCGAAAAGCCACATCGGCTGATATCTATCCCCATTACGAATATTTGGCCGCTCTCTTTCCCCGTAGGTTATTTTCGAACCACGGATTGTCGACATCGATGGCAAGCTTTCAGGCGTGCATAGACAGAACTTGGACGTAACGGATGAGATCTCGGAAGTCATTCCTGCGGACAGATTCGTGAGTTCCTCCTCCCTCCCTCTTCCCCTCCGTGTTGGGAATCCGGTTGAGATCCGAGCTATGAATGGGGCTTTCTCTCCCCAAGACGCAGGCGATGGTGATCTCGACACAGCATCTCGTACCTCCGGAAAGCGCGAAATCCAAGGCTTCGACAGCAGCACCTGATCCGACCCCGCAACCAGGTAAGCAGAACTGTTTCGGACTCCCACTCCCTTATCCGCTCGATCTAGACGCGCGAGTGGGAAAAGAAAGAGGTTTGACTGAATTGTGTTACCTTTCTCTCCTCCCTCCCTGCTCCCTGCCATTCTTGTGCCCCATCAAGGATCTGTCACGAACCCTCCCTCGATCACAGATGGGGCTGAGCACGGGCCATCAACATCTGCCCCTTCACCCGTATCAGGTGACACGACAAAAGCTGACGAAGACGCTGAAGTCGGGACGGAGGAGGCGGCACCCACCCCAATAGAGGTCGATAAGGAAAAACCAGAGGATTCGAAAAACCAAACGCCCGTTCCGTCGAGTCAGCCGACGCCACAACAACCGACGCAGCAACAACAACAGCAGGGACAAGGACAAGGACCGTCACAACAACCCCAGAAAGATGCAGCGCCTCAGATCGACCTGCTTTTGGAAGCGAGCAAGCTCCCGTTGGACGTGGCGATATTCAACAGCACGCGCGCGGCTGGTGGCGACGATAAGATCCGAAAGTATTTGCAAGCAGTCCTCGTTGTCGGAGGAACGGCTTTGACACCGGGTATAGCGCACGCTCTGGAAAGCAGGTACGCCTCTTTTTTTTTGTCACGAGTTTTACGAGAGGGGGCACGGATGCAATATGATAAAGTTCCCTTGTGTTCTTCTCTTATTTTCCGGGGGTTCTGCCTTCGATTTCGATTGGATCTTTCTTGGAATGGTTCTGATGATCGAGGGGGGATGGGGGACGGTTTTTCTGACAGGTTGCAAGCGATCGCCACGCCCCTGGTGCAGAACATGGAAAAGGTTCAGATAATTCCGCCTCCGAAAGACGTTGATAAGCGGGTTCTTGCCTGGAAAGGCGCGTCCGTGTTGGGGCGCATGGAAGGCGTGACCGAAATGTGGGTGACCGGCGCTGACTGGGTAAGTAAGGAACGGCGGATCGTTTTTACTTTACCCCCTCACGCTCCTCTGCCTCATTTAGAACACATTCGGAATGCGGGCAGTAAAAGAACGATGCTTCTTATTGTGAGTGCCAAAAGTCGTGAAGAAACTGTCCCTTGCAACTATTATGCTGATACGATTTGTAAACGAAAACCACAGCGCATCTTACATCAGGAGTTCAGGAAACTGAAAGAGAAGAACCCTTTGGATTTCGGGTTCGAGTGTATGTGCCGTAATGTCAAACCGCCAACCTGTCCTTTATCTTGATGAACTCGTGAGAAGTGATCGTGGACCAGTTCCGACTGAGATAGTCCACTTCCTCTGTGAAAAGAGATCAGCACATATGAGTGAATGTAGTGTGGTACCTATACACATACGTCTGCCTTTTCTGGATGCGCCACGGTGTAAGCGGGGTTGTGTGAAACGGGGTGAGAAGGAAGATAATTGGAAAACGTACTCTCGTCGTTCGAGCCACTCGATGCGAGAACTTCCGCCCACTCGCCACACGGCCAGCGGACTTTCACAGTCTATTTTGATGCCTCCCTTGGTCTGCTCCATATCTTCACACGGGTTTAGGATACCAACGCTTTCTATTTGCGTGGTGAGCTGGTCTATCATTGCCGTCACAGCGGCGTCGACCATTCGATTCTTGGCGAAAGGAAAGGTCAAGAGACTACGAGGAACTTGATTGGGGGTGTATATGAGTATACTCCGGCACATTGGACATTCGACGTGTTCGTGCCACCCTCCACACGTCCGGTGAAATCGAGAGAAGAAGTGTTTGACCATACACAACGCACAGAAGGTGTGGCCGCAGTTCGGGTGGGGTACGGTCACGGGATGTGCGCTGGACGGGACAGATTGGCCAGTGAGACCGCGGATGTGGTTAGGTCACGACATGGGACTCACATTATCTCCAAGCATCTGGAAAGGTCAAGGAAGGGAGAGGGTGAGTAATCGCGGCTTCGGGAGTGTAGGAGAGGAGCTCACAAAACACACGTAAAGTGTTCCTCGAGAAAGCGGAGCGTATCGCGTGGCTGGGTCTCGTCCAGATCGTGTTGAATAGCTCGGGTGATGTCGTCCGGTTGTCGTTGGTCTTGCTGGAGAGCGGACAGGTCTTCTTGAACCTGTTGTAACGTCTGCCTCAGAGCCGTGAGTTCCGAACCATCATCGAAAGACGCCAGGGAACCGGATGACGATTGAGGTGCCTCCGTCACCGAGGTGGCAGGACGGGTCCTTTTGCGGGCGGTTCTGCGGCGTTTTGGCTCGGGGGAATCCTCTTGCGGATCTAGAGAACGTTTTGGACCTGTAGATACGGAGCAGGGCGCGGATGAGTTGGATAGTTGGGATCTCGGTTTGGCGAACCGTGGCGTGTGTAGGGTGGAACAGGATGGAGTGGAGTTCCGGAAGATGTGCGAGAGACGTACCGTGAGTCGCTCGAGTGGATTGTCGAGTGACCCTCTTTGCGGATGACCTTGTCTGCATCCTCGACGTTCTCGCGCAGGTGTCCGACGAAGGACGCGTGCGGTTGCGAGATGGAAGAGAAGAGGGGAAACAACAGGTTTTGTTGGAAGTTGGCTGAAGGGGTCCTCCCCGTTCACGGCTTCCTCGGCGTCACCCACTCAACCCCTCGTGACGCCTCGGTACTTGCCGAGTTCGGAAATGGACAAGATGGCGAGTTTCCGGGTTTCCTCTCTCTTCGTCTCAGTTTATCTTTCGGAGGAGTTGTTGGTTCAGCTTCCTGGATTTTCGTAGTCATGGCTCTCGGGTTTTTTCCAACGCAGGAACGTTGGGATATGTTATAAAGCCCAGCATTTTACTGGTTCTTGTGTGTTCAATCACCCGCATCGGACCACTATGGCTCTCTGGTCTGCTGGAGGTCGCATCCCCAATCTGTTCTCCGACGAAGATTCTGGGCCTCCGTGGGTGGAAACACCCCTCATACACTCTCGTCACATCTCTGACAGGCTCGGTCTCGATGTGTACCTCAAGATGGAGGTGAAACACCGGAATTCATCTCACCTTGAGAATTAACTAACGTAAAGCCCGCCCCATAGCATTTCCAACCCTCCCAGTCGTTCAAGTATCGTGGGGTATCCCTCTTCATCCAGAAAGCCAAACAGAAACACGGAAGAGATCTACACATTATTGCTGCCTCGAACGGTAACGCGGCACTCGCCGCAGCTTGTGCTTCCAAAGCTCTATCCCTCAAGTGCACTGTGTTCATTACTCGAGATATGAGTCAGGAGGTGATTAGGTTCCTAAAACAGGAGGAAGCCAAGGTTGTCGTCGAAGGTGACTTGTATTCTGAGGCACTGGAGAAGGCCAAAGCTGCCGTCGCGGCTAATCCGAATGCGTATGTATCGTGAATTTCCATACCGAGTGTCGACGAAATCTGATCCGCGCAAACCCACGCAGGATCCTCGTTCCCGCCTACGATGATCAAGTTCTTTGTAACGGCCACTCATCGATGATCGACGAGATAAGGAACAAGTTAGACTTCATACCGGATGTTATATTCTGTAGCGTCGGTGGAGGCGGTTTGCTTGGAGGGCTCATCCACGGATGTGCCGCAGGCTGGGATCACGGTGCGCAATCTTGCGGTTACGTATGTCACTGGGCCTTATCATGAACGCAGTTCCCATTGTCGCGATTGAGCCTCTCGGGTCCAATTGCTTCTATTCTTCCATGGCCCTCAATTCCGCGTGGAAGGAAATTTACGAGCTGGAAGATATACAGGGGGTGGCGACAGATATGGATGTTGTGAAGAAAGGGCGCGACTCGAGGATTGTGCATCTTCGGAAACTTGAAACCCGCGCGACGTCTCTCGGAGCAACTTCATCATCTCCAAAACTCATCCACGATGCCATCATGAGGATCGGCGAGGTGATATGCGTTTGTGTGCCGGATGAGATGATGATGAGCGCGGCCATTTCTTTCGCAGGTAAAGCAACATCACTTTCGCACCTCTGATGTGATTATTAACGGGATGTTGGCGGATCATCAGACGAACACAAGGTCCTCACGGAACTAGCGTGTGCAGCGGCGTTGACGCCTGCGTACGAACCCAAGTTGATGGACCACCTCCGGGAAGTGATACCAGCGGAGAACGGACTACACAATGCGGTCTTTATATTATCCGGAGGTTTCAAGGCCAGTCTAGCGGAGATGGGCGAGTTCAAGGAAATACTCCTTCGGGACCTCGAGGCGGGGGAGACGAGTTGGGAATGTTTTTGCAACGGCAGACTGGTGACCGTTGAGAAAAAGAAAGCGGACCAGGTTTGACAGATCCGCTGAGCGGCGGTAGCCGCAGAGTGCCAAGCTCGAATGGTTCCCGAGTGTAAATAACTCAAGGCAGAAACAATGATATCTTGTGCCATTTCAATCTTCCAGAGTACCTTGAACCGTTGAGGTCAGGGGTCCGGGGGAACCTTGAATCGGTATTGGCAGTCCTATGTAGGAGCATTCACTAGATTGGATACAAGCCAGCTGCCACGCAATCGGCGTTCAGAACAGCGATCTGGACGACGATTTGTTCGTCTGGGATATGACTATCGGCCAAAGTCTCATTTTCAGAGGCTGTCGTCGTTTTCAAAGTACGGTAAGCCCCCCCGCGAGGTGTTTTGGAACGAGACGAATATGATATAGGAAAAAAGATCTTTGGGACCATCCCATTCGCACCTTCTAGTTGCTTGAAGTCATTCTCCATCCCGGCGACAAGTTCTGGGTGGAGCTCGTCCCGCAAGTCCTAGAAACGCGGTGACACATTGGATTGCCCCACTGTATGAGTAGGGAAATCAAGGATTACATTTTAGGAGCTCGTCGCTCTGCTGCACCCTGCCAAGTGATCACGATCAGGGCTGACGTTTGGAGCGACTGCGGGGAATATTTGGTTCCGCAAGCTTTATGGGACCTAAACAAGTGTTGTGGGCAGGAGGACAAAATGTGAAAATGGTGGGCTCGGAGTTAATGAGCATGGAGAGCTTGAATCGTCCATTCAAGACAATGGTATGAACTTTCAATTTCGAGGGGTTCCGAATGTTGTGGAGCGGTGCACGATTTGCATTCGAGGAACATGCTCTGCCCGCCCGGCGAAGTCAGGGAACAGCTCAATAATTCCAGGGTGTTGAGAAGCTCAGTCAGCTAGTCAAGAAGACGGCTTTAGTGGAATTAAGTCAAGCGAGTCTGAGTGGGGCAGCATAGTGTTGGTATGCTCGCAGTGCAGCATCTGTGAATGTAAAATTTACTTTTTGAGTGGAAATAAGCGCAATAAGTGACAAAAAAGTAAATAAGTGACCACTTATTAAGCTATGGTACCCTCGCGACGAATAAGCGCCCCAAAAGCGAGTAAGTTACCACTGTAAAATCAGAAAAAGCGCGAGAAAAGCACCATAAGTAAAAAGTGATCGTGACTTTTCCTGATGAGCTGTCATTGACAGCCTGCCAAAAACTGTACTGCCACACTTGAGCACATCAGGGAAACAATGGAGAAGTTATTGGAGGGATTTGGGTGATTAGGGCCAAGTAGACAGTCAACTGTATTTATACCAAATATCCCTATATGCTTAACATCAGGAAGTGTCTGATCACTTGTAGGCACTGGGCTTTTTTTTTGGTGGTTTCCCTGCCAAATTTAGGTGGTTAGGGCTCCCACTTTTAAGAAGTAGGGCCTTGGCTTTCATAAGTGTACTTCTGTGTGCTTGCAGCCACTTTTAGCACTTTTGATCACTTTAAAAGTGATTGGACATTTCATTGATGGTAATTCACCTATGACTAGGACCCCCAACTTGTCAGGTCTGCTACTGAGCATCAGAAAACAAGAAAATCACTTCTTTATTGCTTATTTGATACTTATGACTACTTATTGACATTATATAATCTATGTCCAGATTTTGGTGTTTTGGAAGGATCAAAGTGGCAGGGATTTCATATAAAAAAAGATCAAATAAGCTGGATAAGTTAATCAGACATTACCCTGTTTTCTGATGGGGTATGGTCTGTGTTCTGTTGATTGGTTGGCATGTTTAAGAGGGCTTTGAACATTGAGACAATAGCCATTGTGTTGGAGGTGTTAGGAGAGGAAACTGGGAGACACAACTAACAGCTACTCAGTGATTATTTTGTTTATATGACAAGGGTTACTTCACAGTGATTTTTTATTGCTTGGACAGAATAATTGAAGTAACTCTCCATATACTGAAGAGCCTATTGGCAACAAGGCATGGCTGTTAGGTGTAATAAACAAATGAGTGAGTAAATGGATGTGAGTATGTACTGCTTGAGCATGAAATAATACAAGGTGGTAACATTCAGAATGTGTCATCTCCAAGATACACTGGTAGGATGGGTGGTTGTGAATGGGTGGATTGCATAATCTCTCTATTGATTAACCTAAAAATGAGCATGATTACTAGTGAGACTCGGAGCCTAATGGTAATGAGGAGAAACTTACGGTCTAACTTGCTGTGCTGAGCCATCATGTGCCTGTTTGCAGATCCGTTGAAAAGATTCAGGTATCTGCCCATAGCCGTAATTCCATTTTTCTATCCATCGCTCAAGTGTCTGAATGGTACCTGATAGTTGGTGGAACAGCAATAGTGTTATATGCCTAAGGTCCTCCTCTGTTGTTTCACCCTCCTCTGGTGGCCATGCCATCCAGACAATACCCATCCAGCACTCCAGCTTATTCCACTCCTCAGCTTCCTTCAGAGATGTCATGGTGTGTGGACTATAGGTACTATCTTCCAGGGTCCATGGTGAGGAGCTCACAAGCTCTACCAACAATTCCCGATATGGAAGGGATAAATACTGGATTCCCTCAGGAGATTGGACAGTATCTAGAAGGAGTCTTATCCATTTATCCCTATGGTATAAATCCTCAACACAGACCTGCAGATCATCCAACAATCCAACAAATCCCTTTACCCCTACTTGCTTGAACTCCTCAAAATCAATGAGGCAGATGGCATATATGATAAACTTGCGTAATCTTGAAGAGAAAGGGTACAGGTGATGAAGGCCAATGAGGTGTTTTGCACAGATGTTGAGTGATGTGTATGGTTGATGGGAGTCACTTTCTGAGGTCCAGGTACAGAGGAGATCTGCAATTGCCTCACCACTCTTGCTTTCAAAGACAATGTTAGCCAACTCTTGGTGGTGTTCTGTGGGAATAAGTTTGGCTTTTATGCATTCAGATTGGAGATTGAGGTGGTGGAAACCAACCCCCAGAGAGAGAAGGAGAAGATATTCTCCATCCCCAAGGCTGGAGTAATTTTCACACACCACAGAACACCATTGATATGCCAGCTCTGTCAAGTGTGTGGTTCAGGTTTCTGAGCTAGCTAAGTCAGATAGCAAGTCTTTGAGGAGTTTGCAGTGAGGGTGGGAAGTGTGGATGGCTGTGACCATTGCTTAGGAGAATTGAGATAGGATCTGATCAAAGTAGTCACTAATAAACAATTGTTTGAGCACCTTGGAGAACAGAGATAGACAAAAACATACAATTTGGCTTGGATTTTCAACACCTCTTCCTTAACTGGCTGGCCAAGGAAGATACAGGATGCCATGAGGCGGTTGAGCACTGCATTCAATGGGACAGTAGCCCAGTGTCTAGCCCAACCAAACTCAGAAAATATGTTAGATGTGTCAGATGCAGTCTGTTTAGCCCAGGACAGGTGTAGAAGTGCATTTGAAGTGCATTGAATGTGCCCAGGAGTAGCTTTGGAACCAAATAAAAACATTAAAGCAATCATGGGGACAGAGGTATCTGGGTGTCTGTAGATTCTAAGAAGATGTCTAAGGTCATGATCCAGGGATGTGGTATCATGAGAGATGGTTGGGAGAGGGAACCTGTTTGCAAAGTCCTCAGATACACAAATTGCACAAATGTGGATCCACAGGACAGCTTGTGCAAAGTGGTATACCCTGTCTCTTGATCCACGATAGATCTTCCCAGTCAAAACATCCCTTGAGGGTGGAGATGATTTAATCATAGGGAGGTTCTACATTGAGTCCACCTTTAAACCATTGGATTGTGCAAGCAAGCCGGACAGCAGCATCAAATGCCTCTGGATCAGTGATGTTCCAGAGAATCCATGAGCCACACCTGACATCATTGGCATTTGTGCTCTGAAGTGTGGCCAGGGCTGAGGGTGTCAACCATGGGGAATTGGCTGTGGCAATGGGTAAATCCTCCTGGATGGCTAATGGGGGTAGGGTCTGGGGTAGATGAAGTGCTGCATGGAGAATCTTGCATTGGATATTCTCCCACAGACTATGCAGGGAGGCCAACCATGGCATGGGTTGCTGATGAGTGGGCTGTGTGGTTGGTAGAGGTGGATTTTGAGAGTTGTACCATGTTGTAATTTGTGGAAACCAGAGCACCACATGGAGGACTTGACACTGAATGGCCTCCCAGAGATGGTGTAGTGTGATCAATACTTGTGGCCAGGGTAAACACTTGTACAAAGAGGTACCAGCAGCGACAACACAGCAGAAGGTAGCAGTGATGTGGGGTTCAACCTTCTTCCATGTGCTGGACAGGGCAATAGATACCGGTGTCTGGAATGGATACTCATATGAGGATGCACCAACAATGACAATCCCGAGGTAAAACAGAACCCTGAGTACAGTGAGGGTGATGAGAACACCTGCAATGGAGGTATTGATGGACCACATGTGCCGAGGCGAGGAGGAAGAGGGAAACCTGGAGCATGAGCAGAAGACCCTCAATGAAGAGATAGAAGGGCCACTTCTGGAGTCCATCGCACTTGCGTTGACGATCTCTGCAATGCTCAATCATCGACCCTCTTGTGTTCCGCAAGTACCGGTTGAGCCATTGCTTGCCCAACATTGCGGTGAATGCAGTGAGTAGGGAGATCAGGAGACTCACGTACATGAGTCCAGTGACGGTGATGATCTCGCTGGGAGTAATTTCCATGGGTGGAACGGTGGGGATTGTGTTTGGGATAGCAGACTGGTTGAGGGTGAGGAGGATCGCATGGAGAAGGGCAGCTGTTTGGTCGTTTGGGTCTGGTTGGAGCTTCGAGTGGACGTTGATGACAAAGGTGGAACTGATGGCAGAGAACAGACCCACCTACGAGAACAAGTTAGATAGCTCGCGGGGGCGGACGATACGCGATGTAAGAAAATCAAGGTGGTATTGAGGTCCTTGTCATACTTCTTGATGTAGTCAGTGTCGTACTCAATCGCCTCCTTCTTGTACATTGTGTAGAAATCAACATGGGCATTGTCGTTCTTGATTGGAGGTAGGAATGCGCGCAATGCGTCTTGAATACTAATACGCCAGCTGACACTGGGGACAAAGGGTGGTGTCCCAGGCTGGTACATTGCAAGTACATTGCAAGGAAATGGACAAATAACCCACCCCATACCCACCCAGTATATTGCCGGTACATTCAGAATTTTCCCAACCAATTTCATTGCAGTGTTCCCAGTGCAGGAAATGCCCAGTACATTCACAGTGTTCCAGGTTATGTGATTGCAATGTCCTGATTAGGTAATCCATGGGGAAACCTAAAAATTTCCCAAAGAAAGTACCCACAATGTTCCCGAGTGGCTCATTTTGAAAGAACCGCTCAGTGCACTCACAATTTCCCAGATCATGTGACCACAGTGTCCCAATTAGGTGATCTGTAGGTAAACCTAGGATTTTCCCAAAGAAAGTACCCATGATGTTCCCGAGTGGCTCATTCACAGTGTACTTTGCAGTGTTCCCAGTGGTGTGATTGTGATGTCCCCAGCCAGTAAAACTCAAAACAAACCAAAACGGTGTGCCAGAAATGTTCCCAAGTGGCACATTCAGAATGTCCTGACATTTTTGCCCATGATGTGCCACTTTTGGTAAATTTTCGGGAAACTTCTGGGACATCACAAGG
>Ga0307515_10004376_pt1 | contig 29282 bp, 26 predicted proteins | sample 17_EM_MG_FD_194513 | JGI IMG/M metagenome (GOLD analysis project Ga0307515, IMG submission 194513) | Populus trichocarpa ectomycorrhiza microbial communities from riparian zone in the Pacific Northwest, United States - 17_EM | ecosystem: Host-associated > Plants > Roots > Unclassified | place... | reverse complement strand
ACTCCCCACGGTGCTCCTGCACCATCCTCACCGCGCGCTCGCGCACTTCAGGTGAGAACTTCTTCGACTTGTTCATAGCTCCATCTTCTCAAGAGTTGGAGCCTCCACAGAAACCGGGGCGATTCACCGCAGACCCAAGCCGAAGGCGCGCCCGCAGGCAGCGCGACCGAGGACAGGCGGTCGTAGAAGAGGTGGCAAGTTCCCCGCAGGAAGACGAAGGGGCTCTCACGCATGTTGGCGTACTTCATCGCCAAGCGCTCGGGCTCGCGATCGGCATTGAAGCGGCGAATGGTCTCGACGACGTCCAGCATGCATCCCTCCCTTGGGATTGTTTGAGGGGCCAATTTTTTTGAGGTTGGAGGTTGGCCGAAGAGGTGATCGGACCCGCACAAGCAGAGGGTAGCGACTCACTCTGGCGGACGCAACGAACCGCGCCATCATCAATGCAGTGGATACGCTGCATTCGGGTGACGAACATATTTTGCCGGCTGCTCGTCAATGGGACGCTGCCACGTGCAATTGCACGTGCTACATCCTGGCCGATAGCCGGTAGCCAGAGCCTTGCGCTGCTCCCTGTGTAAACGTTTTGCCGTGTGAGAGCCGGTCAAGAACGTCTTGGGGAAGGCCCTGGGCGGGTTATCTCCAGCGCAATGCCCCGATCGGCACGTTCACATATGTGAACACAGCGCCCCCGGGCAGCAAGCGGTTCTAGCATTCGCTGCGAGAGAATCCCTGGGCGACGACGGCACTGATGGCAAGGAGAACCGCATGATCAAGGTCAACGTGATGTACCCGTACACCGAAGGCGCGCGCTTCGACCACGCCTACTACCGCGACCGGCACATGCCGATGGTGAAGTCGAGGCTGGGCAACGCTTGCGCCTACTACACCGTTGAAAAGGGCGTGACCGGCAGAGCGCCCGGTGCACCGCCCGCCTTCGTGGCGATGTGCGCGTTCATCTGTGATTCGGCCGAAGGCTACGAGGCCGCCATGCAGGAGCACGGCGCCGAGATCCGGGGCGACATCGCCAACTACACCGACATCGCGCCGGTGCTCCAGTTCAGCGAGGTCGTCGTCGAGCGGTCTGATCGTTGAACGCACCAGATCGAGTCTGAAGACACCCAGGCGCCTGGTATCGGCCATTATGAGAAGACCCCAGTTATGAGAAGTCCGAGGTTTGCGAGCGCGCAGATCAGCTCGACCACGAGGGCACACGAAGACAGGTGCTGACAGGCAAGGACAAAGGGAAACGAAGCGACTTCAAAGCGGCCAGTCATCGGCCACAGGCGCGGGGTGCAACTTCCTACATGCGCAGGCTCTGATATCAGAAGTCGTGGCAGTCGCTCATCCCGCTCGACGGATCGCTGTAGCAAGCCCGCGTGATTCCAATGCGACCGTCGGACTGACGCGTGACATTGGCGGTGTAGGTAAGTGCCAGTGGCTGATTCATGCGCTGAAAACGCAGGCTGCCCCCGACCTGACAGGCGGCACCACCGCACCGACGCTCCTTCAACACAGCGGAGTTGCCCAGGTAGTGGTCGTATTGCCATTCCCGCGACCACTGGACAAACCCAGCGTTGACTGCAGCCAGGATGGCGGAGTCGTCCTTGCCATTCGCGTCGATGGCCGCCATGGGCGCAGCGACTACGCGTGTCGACGAAGCAGCGCCGGCGGTGGACATGTCCGAGAGGATGCCCCGTGCCTGACCACCGTGAGGCCCGTTCGGAAACTCGGACAGGTAGGCCTGGCACATGGCGGGTCCGGTGGATGTCTGGCACAAGGACCAGACAGCGCGTTCGCGTTGGGGGTCGATGGCTGCGCTGCCAACGGCAGCCGTCTGGGCCTGCGGCGCGGCGCGGCCAGGTTCCGGCGCGGGGCTCGTCGGCAGTGGCGGTAAGGCGGAAGGCGGCATCACAGGGGTCGTCGCGGGCGCGGCCCCGGCAGCATTCGCGCTGACGAGGGTTGCGGGATCAATGATCACGTCGGTGGCATGCGTGTGGCCGGTCGAGATCAACTGCTGCACAAGGGTCACGTGGAAGCGGTTGTTGCCCATCTGAACGACCTGAAACCCTTGCGTCATCTGCGACTTGCTCATCAATTGTGTCGCGATCGACGCGAGCGCCTCGTTCGATGCGGCCTGCGCAGAGTTGTCGTAGTAGAGGTCATAGCCGGAATTGCTGACGCCCGCATAGGTGAAGCTCGGCGTGATGTTCCGGACCGAGGCGCCGACCCTTCGCGCCGCAATGCGGCAGAGAAAGGGGCCGTCGCGCAGCGTGACCTCTTCGATGCCGGCGCCTTCGATGCGCATGGTTCCTTCGTCGATTGCCACGCCCATCAGCATCGATGTCGCCGCCCCGACGAGCATGTTCGTCGAATCCTTCTTCAGTGAGTCGAAGAGCTCCATGTAGCCATCGAGCATGGCTGGCGCGACGCAATAGCGCCCGACCTCGGCAGCAGTCGCCTTGGCGGCTGTCGACCAGCGATCGCTTTCAGACGCATCCTTCGGAACCCCCTGGCCCTTTGCATAAAGATCTGCAAGCCTGCGCTGAGCGCGTGCCTCGCCGGCCTGGGCGGCCTTCGTGTACCAAGCCACGGCCTTGGTCAAGTCCGAACCGACCGCCGCGCTGCCGACCTCGTACTGGCGGCCAAGGTCGGCCATCGCGATCGGGTCTCCGCGCTTGCTGAGGGACTCCAGCCAAACGAGGCGCGCTCGAACATTCTCCAAGGCAGCGCCGCCGCCGGTGGCATCGATCCTCGCCATCGCTGCCCGATCCGATTCGGCTGTGTGGACTGGCAACGCATTGCCCACCGCGCGGTCGCTTTTCGACAACTTGAAGGTCGCGCACTCGAAAGCGGGCCCGCGAATCGTGCCGGAAAGCGCGGCTCCTTCCTCATCACGCGTCACATCGATCTCGAAGGTCGACGTCTTGGTCAATGCTGCACGCTGCTGCTGATGCTTCTCCTTCGTCTTCTGGGGGGTGATGACGGTTCCGACAGTCAGCTCCATGCACTTGCCGAGCACTCTGGTGCCGGCGCAGTAATTCGGGTCATCCGGAACAACCGTGCCGTCAATCGACAGGAGACCGCTTGCAAGGTCGTACCGACCCACGACATTGGCATCGATATCCGGCTCGCCTTTGGCGGTGCCCCGAAGCACGACGCCAGATCCCTGAACCTCTGCCTTGTCGAACTGGATGGCCATACTGCGAGGCGAACTGCAGGTGCTCGTGCCAGTCCAACGCCCCGACATGGTTGCCTGCAATGCCGCAGGAGATGGCGCTGCGGGCTGTGCCGCAGCAGTGAAAGCGAGGCTCCACACGAGGCCACCTGCACCGGCCCGAGCAGCCCACCACAGCATCCGACACCGTTTCGACATCGCCGCACCCTCCCACTCTCCGCCCGCACTGATGGTACAGACAGGCAATGGAGGTGTCGACAGATTGAGCGCAGCGTGCGAGTCGCAAGTCATGCTGCAGACAGCGGTGCCTGCTCACGATCAAATGAACGTCAGTCGCGAGGGTGCTGATGTGCAGAAGGAGCGCATCGGGATGTACCAGCGAGCATCGGCTACTGAGAGCGCTCGCCGAACTGAGGAAGGAACGCTCGGAAAAACAACTCCGGAGCGCTGCGCCCGGCGATTCTCAACCGATGGCCGAGATGCGCTGATCCCCGAGCATGGGCACCACGTGCTCGTGCAGCCGATCGGCCATCGCACGCACGCGCTGCGCATCGAGCGCCGAGCTGCGGTCGCTCACGCACACCGCGCTGCGAAAACCGGCGAAGTCGGGTGCCAGTTGCTGCAGCTCGGGCAGATGCGGTGTGCGCAATGCGCCGGCCAGGCCGACGAGCTTGCCGGCCTCGCGGACGCTGCGCGTGAAGCGCTGCAGATCGCCTGGCGCGACGCAATCGAACAGGCTGCCGCGCAGCTTGTCGGCGGTGTCGACCATCACCGCAGGGAAGCGCAGGCGGCAGGCGTGGGCAACGAGATCGAAGTCGATTCCCTGGTCGGCGATGAACACCGGCACGATGGCCAGGCCGGTGGCGTCGAGCATGTTCAACACCTCTGCGGCCTGGGGTGTGCGTTCGATGCCGACCTTCACGTAGTCGACGCCGCAGGCACCCACGGCTTTGGCTGCGGCCGCGATGCGATCGATATCGTGCATCGGCACGTCGCCGATGGTCGCGCTGAGCGGCACGTCGATGGCACGCGCGCGCAAGGCCGCCACGATCGACAGGATGGCCGCCACCGGCAGGCCGCCCAGTGCGCCGTCGCGCGGCTCCTTCAGGTCGATGAAATCGGCACCGCCTTCCGCGGCAAGCAAGGCCTCGGCCTCGTTGCGAACACTCACCAGCAAGCGCATCAAGATGACTCCGCCACCTTGGCGCGGTGCTTCGCGATCGCTTCGCGCAGCCAGCTCCAGGCTTCTCTCTCGGCCGTGCTGGCGGTCTTGTCGATGGCGATCTGCAGGTAGGCCATCTCGGTGTCGACCTTCTCGGGCGGCAGCATGTGCAGGCGGCTGATCAGCACCGCGCCTTCGATCACCGCGGCCTGCGCGCGGTTGAAGCCGAGGAAGTTCCCATGCGTCACCTCGTGCACACGTGCCATCAGCAGCACGGGGCGCTGCGCGTCGTCGCGCCGCTCGGCGAGCTTGAGTTCCACATGGCTGAGCGCGTTGGCCAGCCGCTGGCCGGGGATCTTCTCGGCGGCAACCAGCGGCCACTGCTTGCGCCCGGTAACGCAACCAGCGAACACGCGCGTGTCGGTCAGCAGGTTGAGCACGGCATGGCCGGTGGCGGCAATATTGTCGTGCGTGGCCGAAGGCTTGAAGGGCATCAGCACCACCTGCCCGCCTTGGTAGCGCACGCCCATCGGCGCCACGTGCGGCACGCCTTCGGGCGACACCGTGGTCACCACCGTCTCGTAGATCACGTCGTTCATGGGGCACTCTCTTGCGTGTTGTCTTGCGTGTTGTCTTTCGTGTTCTCGGCCTGTTTCTCGCCGGCCGCCTTCGGCGTGTTTCTCGCGTTGCCGGTGACCATCGTCGAGCCCGGTGCGCACCAGCTGTTCAGGTCTTGCGTGCGCGTCTCGACCGCCACGCCCCAATCGAGCGGCTGGTCTTGCACATAACGCTTGCCGAGCTTCCACGCGATCTCGGCATGCGCCAGCTCCACGCCCATGTAGAAGGCATGCGCGGCGTCGTTCTCCAGCTTGAGCTGCGGCCACAGCTCGAAGGCGCCCTGCCCCAGGCGCAGGCCGTCGCGGTTGTAGACGTGCAGGCCGAGCGGCGACACCTGCACGCGGAAGTTCGGGTCTCGCACCAGCGCCGCGGTGTCGGCGATCTCTTGCGGCGTGTCGGGGAACGGGTGCTTGGCGTGCACCGTCATCAGCTGGTCGCTGATGCCCTTGGGCAGGCTGCTGTGGCTGGCTGCGGCATGCATGATGCGGCGCGCCCAGTCGGCCTCGCGCACGGCGCGGCGCGCGTGGTTGCTGACCTGCGTGGTGAGCACCGCGGCCACGTTGAGCTCGGCCGCAATGCCGAACAGCACGGCGTTGATGCCGCTGGTGTCAGCCTCGGTCAACTCGGTCACGTTGCCGATGCCCATCATGATCGGCGCCTCGGGAAAGCGCTCGCGCAGCCGGTGGTAGCGCACGATGGAGCCCGTGAGCCCGAAGGGAATCGGGTCGAGGATGGAATCGGCGAAGAAAGGCTTGCCCATCGCCTGCATCTGCTCCACCGCTTCGAACAGCGAGGCCTCGTCGGCCGGCGTGCGCGGGATCAGCACCGGTACCGAGTCGACCTCACCCGCCACCCACAGCGTGTCGAGCGTGAGGCTCAGCAGGTAGTCGGCGCCGGCCTGGCCACCGCGCAGCAGCTCTTGCGCGTCATTCGAGTCGACGCTCACCGAGAAGCCTTCGGCCTTCAGCGCCTTCACGCTGTCGACCAGGTGGTCGAAGCGCGTGGCCGGCAGGCTGCCGAGGTCGATCACGTCGGCACCGTCGGCGCGCAGTTGCCGCGCACGTTCGAGGATGCCTTCGACCGACAAACGCGGCGCATCGACGATCTCGGCAAAGATCGCGACCTCGTACTCGCTCAGGTCCATCGGCTTGGCGGCGCGGTTGAAGAAACGTGGCAGGTCTTTCAGCTCCTCGGGGCCGCGCTGCACGGGGATGCCGTAGTGCTGCGTCAGCGCATCGAGGTCGCCGCGGCAGCGGCCCGGCACCAGGATGCGGTCGGCCTTGACCGGGCCGGGCACGCGGCGCGAGATCATCTCGGCCGTCATCAGCGCGGCCACCTGCAGCCCGAGGTCCCGCACCTCCCAGGTGAAGGGCGCTTGCTCGATGCCGTTCAGCACCCGCTCCAGGCTGGGCCGGGCCAGGTGGCCGGTCAGGAAGACGATGTGTTCCATGCCAGAGCAAGCTCTTTCAGGCGCGCGTCGAGCACAGCCTCCAGTTCAGCGGGGGAGCACACCACATGGCAGAAGTCGATGTTGCGAAGACGGTCCACATTGTCCAGTTCGATGCGCCGCGGGCGCAGCGTCACCCAGTCGTGCGGCGACTGCGTCACCACCACCGGTTCGGTGTCGCATGCAAACACGATGCCCGGGATGCCGAGCTTGCCGGCCTGCGCGAACATGTTGGTCGGCAGCGTGTCGCTGAAGCCGAAGGCGCACTTGGCCACCGTGTTGCTGGTGGCCGGTGCGATCACCACGGTGTGATAGACGTCGTCGTACAGCATGCCCACCGGCACGGCGCTCGCGGTCTTGTCGCGAAAGATGCGAAAGCGCTGCCTCAGTTCGTCGAGCGGCAGCTTGTAGATCGACAACACCTCTTCGGCCGCAGCCGAGAGAAACAGGTCGCACGAAGGCAGGCGCGCGGCCAGCGCGAGCGATTCGGTCAGGAAGTGGCCCGAGCCCGTGATGCACCAGGCAAAGCGGGACCGCGGCGGTGTGTCGACAGGCAGGGCATCGTCATCGCCCTGCAAGGAGAGCGCGTCACTCGGGATGCGAGATTTCGATGTGGAGCTTGTGGAGCTTGCGGTAGAGGGTGTTGCGGCTGACATCGAGCGCCTTGGCGACATTGCTCACGTTCCAGCGGTGCTGCTCCAGCATCTGCAGCAGCACCTGCCGTTCGTTGGCCTGGATCGGGTTCAGTTTGAGGGGGGCCGAGGCATTGTCGGCGCTCGCATGCGCCAGCGGCGCGTTCGAACCGGTCGGTGCCACCAGTGCCAACGGCACCGCAAGCACGGGCACGGGCGCCGCCGCGCTGTCTTGCAGGGCGGGCAGGTGCGCGCAATCGATGGTCTCGCCATCGGCGAGTGCGGCTGCCGTGCGCAGCACGTGGCGCAGCTGGCGGATGTTGCCCGGCCAGGCGTAGTCCATCAGCATGCGCTCGGCCTCGGCGCTGAGCGTGGTGCCGTGGCCGCCTTCGGCTTCGAGCACGCCGCGGATCAGCTCGCGCTTGTCGGTGCGCTCGCGCAGGGCCGGCAGCACCAGCTCGATGCCCGACAGGCGGTAGTACAGGTCTTCGCGGAAGCGCCCTTCGCGCACGAGCTCGGGCAGGCGCTGGTGGCTCGCGCTGATGAGCTGGAAGTCCACCGGGTGCGTGTCTTCGGTGCCGAGCGGCGTGACCTGGCGCTCGTCGAGCACGCGCAGCAGGCGGGCCTGCAGGTCGAGCGGCATGTCGGCAATTTCATCGAGGAACAGCGTGCCGCCATCGGCCTGCAGGATCTTGCCGCGCCGGCCGGTGCGCTGGGCGCCGGTGAAGGCGCCGGCGCGATAGCCGAAGAGCTCGGATTCGATCAGCGTCTCGGGCAGGCTCGCGCAGTTGATGGCGACGAAGGCGCCGCCGGCATGCGGGCTGGCCTCGTGCACGGCACGTGCGAAGACCTCTTTGCCCGAACCGGTTTCTCCACACAGCAGCACCGGCGTCTGGCGCGCGATGACGCGGCGCGCGGTTTCCAGGTGGGCCGACAGGCGCAAGTCTTTGAAGGTGGGCGACTGCGCTGCGGCGCGCGATGAGGCGAGGCGGGGCGCCGGGCGCGACACGGTGGTCGTGGAAATCGACGACGACGTACCTACGGACGACGCCAGCGTGCGCACCGGCGTGTCCGACTCGGTGGCCGGCCGGCGCGCGACGGCGAAGAAGCGCAGCGCAGCGTTCGCGCGGAAGGTCACGATCGGGTGGAACGACGACTGCGTGCTTCGCTGCAGCATGTCTTCGAGCGAAGTCTGGAACAGGTCTTCGATGTGGCGCGAGCGGATCTCGTCGACCGACTGCAGCCCGAGCTGGAACAGCGCGCTGCGGTTGGCCGCGAGGATGCGCCCGTCGTCACCCACGGCGAGCTTGCCTTCGTGCAGCGTGTAGACGAACTCGGGCCGGCTGTGGAAGTGCAGCGGGTGCGCATTGCGGAAGCGCCGGTCGATCAAGCGGTTCTCGATCATGCGGGCCGTCATGCCCAAGAGCACCAGCAGGTGCTGCTGCATCATGCTCGAGCGGCTGCTGACGTCGAGCACCGCGGCGATGTGGCCCGACGGGTCGTACACCGGCACGGCCGAGCAGGTGAGCTGCGTGAACTGGGTGAAGAAGTGGTCTTCGCGGCGAACGGAGATGGGCGCCGCGGCAGCGAGGCAGGTGCCCATGCCGTTGGTGCCGGCCTCGGTCTCGCTCCACATGCCACCGGGGCGCAGGCCCAGCGGGCCCATCTCGGCGGCGAACTCGGTGGAGGTGACCATGTGCACGATCACGCCATCGGTGTCGGTGAGCACCACCGCCGAGTCGGTGTCGGCGAGCTGCTGGTACAGCGTGGTCATCTCGTAGCGGGCGCAGTCGATCACGTCGGCCTGGCGGGCGCGCCGCTCTTCGAGCGCGGCACGGCTGATGACCGCAGGCTCGCGGGCTTTGTCTGGGTGCAGCCGGTATTCGTTGAGGCAGCGGCTCCAGGAGCGCGTCACCACATCGTTGGCCGACTCGTGGAGGCCGCTTCGCACCACGTCCAGCACATGCTCGGCATGTCGATCGTCACCTGTTCGCAACACCAGGGTCATGTGGTTCTCCAGAGTCCGGGGCCGGCAAAGTCTGCCCGGCAGAAGGCCGATTCTGGTGCGATATCGGCCTGTGCATACCCGGTGAAACGATGAGTCGATTGATTCGATTTCGTAGTTGCTTTTCTACAGCGTGCCTGATGGCCTGCTTTTTGCGACCGGCCCCTTGATTCTGAACAGACTGCGCGCACGTGCATCTGCAAAGCTTCCTTCCAAAAACAACCGGAGACTCGATTGAACAGCCACAGCCGCCCCCTGAGCGTCGCCCTGAACGGACCAGCCAGCTTGCCCGATTCGGCCACCAGCCTGGACATGATCTTCATCGAAGGCCTCACTGGCGAAACGGTCATCGGTATCCACGAGTCCGAACTCCACCGGCCGCAGCCGCTGGTGATCGACGTGCACGCCGGCTTGCCGCGAGCGCGTGCTTGCGACACCGACCGCATCAGCGACACCATCGACTACAGCGTTGTGCGCGAGCGCCTGTTGCGCCTGCTGGCCGAGCACCAGCTCAAGCTGCTGGAAGCGTTGGCCGAAACCGTGGCCGACATCCTGCTCGGCGAGTTCGGCGCGAGCTGGGTCCGCGTGAAGATCGTCAAGCCGCGCAAGTTCGACGACGTGGCCTCGGTCGGCGTGCAGATCGAACGCATGGCGAGCCCCGTGTCGGCAGCGGGCCGCTCGGCGACCGTGGTGCAGCTGCTCGGTTCGGGCCTGGTGCCGGGCGACAAGGGTTCGATGCGTTAAACAACAACGCAACAACGCGCGTGCCGTAAAAGCAGCAAAGCCGACCCGGTTGGGTCGGCTTGCGTTTGCGCTTGTTACTGAGATCGTCAGCTTCAGCCGGCAGCGAACGGGTGCGGGGTCGAACCCTTCTTGGCCACCACTTCAGCAGCAGTCGGCGAGCCGGTCACGGCACGCTTGATCGACTCCTTGACGGCCTGGTAGTTGTACTGCTGGATCTTCTTGTCGTCTTCGGCCAGCCAGTGGATGAAGACGCCGACGCAGATGAAGAGGTTGTCGGCTTCGGCTGCGGGAATGGTGCCGTCTTCGACACAGTCGGCCACGGCCATGGCGACGCCGCGCTGTGCAGGGCCGAACATCTGGACGGCCTGCTTGGCGCCCTTGATGGTGACCTTGTTGAACATCACGGTGGCGGGTTTGGTCAACAGGTTCGGGGCCACCACTGCGAGCAGCGAAGTGAAACCGTCCTTGTTGTTGGTCAACGCGTTGGCGAACGCGGCTTCGGCAGGGCTGCCACGCGGTCCGATGAGCAGGTCGATGTGAGCAACTTCGTTGCCGTCTCCGACGAGCGACTCACCGACCATCATGCGATCGATCTTGGCCATAGTTTTGTCATCTCCTGTTAGCGGTTCTAGGGACGTTCCCGACACTGGCGAGACGCCAATGCTTCACGGGTGTTATCACGTTCCGTGCCATCAAGAAGAGAGGCCGGCGATCATCAGCGTGGCCACCGTCAAATCGGCGCTGGTACCGGGGTTGATGCCCCGTGCCTTGAGCGATTCGTCCCAGGCGGCAAAGGCCGGCGAAACATCGGTGCCGGCCACGCCGCGCCAGGCTTGCGCCGAGGTCATGACAGTGTGTGCCACGGCCTCGCCGTGTTTCCGAACAATGTGTGAATCGGGAAAGGCCCCGACCAGCGCGATGTACAGCTGCTGCACCGACGCCGTGGTGGCCGCGTCGGGCGCCTCGCAGGCGGCACCTGTCGGACATGCAAAGCGCGGACCCAGGGCCGGCAGCGCCATGTTGAATAAATCGGCATAGCCATCCCGATACTGCCGCGCAATCAGGTCGCGCCCGGCCGACAAGGCCATGGCCGCGCGCAGGTCGACGCTCGGCGCGGCGCGCACGTCTTCGGCCGGCGCGTTGCCCAGGCCGCCCGGGTTGGCGCGGGCGATGGCGCGGTAGGCATGTTGGGCATCGGCCAGGCTCAGCCCGGCCAGCACCTCGCTGATGGCCTGGCGCAACGCAGCCACGCTCTTGGCCTTGGGCCGCCGCTCCACCGCCGCCGCCACCGGCGCGCACAACAGCAAGATGCCGAGGTTGGTGTTGCAGTGCGCAACGGCCCAGCTCGCCTCCACCGCCGCCTCGATGCGCTCGCCAACGCTTGTGCCCACCCTGAACAGCGGAATGGCCGCAGCGCGCGCGCTGTCGATGAACATCGAGGCCTCCATGCGGTGGCCGGCGGAATGCAGGCTCACGTTGCCCGGCTTGCGCACCGCCACGTCGAGTGTGCAGGCACAGAGAAAACTCGCCTTTGCGCGCTCTACTGCTGCCTGCGAGACGCTGCTCACGCGCCCCTCACGCGCGGCGCTCGGCCGCCTCATCGTCGAGCGCGCGGTGGGCAGCGCACTTGCGGTCCAGCAGGTCGTCGACGATCGCGCGCGCGATGTTGAAACCCGTCACGCGCTGCAGGCCGCGCCAGGCCGCCACGCCGTTGACCTCGATCACCTGCGTGCCCTGCGCGGAGGGGATCAGGTCGACACCGGCGTAGTCCATGTCCAGCGCGTGGGCGGCCTGCTCGGCCAGCTGCGCGAGTTCGGGCGTGAGCTCGGCCGGCTCGCAGCGCGCACCTTGCGCCACGTTGTGGATCCAGTTCTCGCTGACGCGGCGCATTGCGGTGACCGCGCGTCCGCCCACCACCAGCACGCGCCAGTCGAAACCCGGTGTGCTGACCGGCGGCACAAAGCGCTGCAGGTAGGCGAGCGAACCATGGCCCTGACTGAGCACGGGCAGCGTGTGGTGCACGCCGTTCACCTCGCCCACCAATTGCAGCCCTTTGCCCTGCGAGCCGAACAGCGGCTTGAGCACGAGCGCATGGCCGGCCGCGCCTTCGCGCACCGCGATGCGTTGCGCGTGCGCCTGCGATTCGGTGGCCCAGGTGGGCGGCGTGGCAACGCCAGCCGCATGCAGCAGCAGGCTGGTCATCGACTTGTCGACGCTGCGCTCGATGGCACGCGCATCGTTGTAGACCGGCACGCCGAGTTCGCGCAGCGCATGCAGCACACCCAGCCGCTTGGTGACCTGCTCGAAGCTGCCGCCGGCCACACCGCGCACCAGCACCGCGTCAGGCAGCTCGCGGCCGAAGCCGGGCAGCACGAGGCCGTGCCATGCGGCGGTGGTGTCGATGTGGCAGTCGGCCAGATCGATGCAGCGGCCTACGGCGCCCCGCGCGCGCAGAGCAGCTTGCAGTTGCCGCGTGTGCCACCCCGTCTCGTCCGCCATGATGGCCACTCGCAGGGTCATGTGAAGCTCCTCTTGCCCCGCCTCGTCATCCCGGCGGACGCCGGGATCCACTGCGGGCCAATCGACGATTGAGTCGAGCGCCGCGGCGATGCAAGCCATGGATCCCGACTTTCGTCGGGATGACAGTGCGTGGTTCTGCGTGTCGCCACTCTCAAGCCTCTTGCAGCCAGAGCTGCCGCAATAAAGCCATGTTCAGCGCACCGCCGTGCCAGGTGTTGCCACTGTCGATGTTGCTGACCCATACCTCGGCCGGGGCGAACAGGCCGGCGTCGATCTTGTAGAAGTCGTAACCGGCTTCCTTGAAGATGTCGCTGAACGAGCGGCCGTGGTCGCGTGAGTTGGTGGACGGCAGCTGCTTCGCCAGCGCGCGGGCTGCCGCATCGTCGCCGCGCACCGTGAGGTGCACCTTGCCGCCGTAGAGGATGGCGTCGTTGGTCCGGCCCATCGCCAGCCCGCCATCGGGCGTGGGCGAGGGCAGCGGCGCGGTGGCCGTGCCTTCGACGATGTGGCCCAGCGCAAAGCCCAGCGTGTGTGCCTTGTGCAGTGCCGTTTCCAGCACGCGCGCAACGATCTGCGTCGTGCCGGCCAGGCTCGTGGTGGGCGTGAGGATGATCGTCAGCGCTTCGGGCTTCAGCGCGCAGTCGTGCAGCAGCTTGTCGATGATCACCTTGGGCGGCGGGCGGTCGACCTCCATCACCAGCACGCCGCTGTCGCAGCGGTCGCGGTAGCCGAGTTCCTTGAACAGGTCTTCCTTGCCGGCCAGCGCACGCGCCGGGCCCGAGCCGAGCGAGAAGAACTTCTTGCCGCCGGTTTCTTCTTTCGTGGCCGCGAGGCTCCAGCCGGCGTACTGGCTGCCCAGGCAGGCCAGCACCGGCTTCGAGCTGCGCACCTCGACCCAGGTGGGCCAGCTCTCCAGCCCGCTGGCGTGCAAACCGACCTGGCCCAGCCCGCCCATGCAGATCTCGCCGATCAGCAGGCCGGCGGCCACGCTGCCGCGCACCTCGATGCCAGCGTCGACGATGCGCACGCCACTCTCGTCGCGGCGCACGGCCACTTGCAAGGCCTCGGCGTCTGCGAGCAGGCGTTCGACGAGCGGGAGCGCTCGCGTGTTGACGCTCAGCGTGGTATCGGCCAGCGGTGGGGTGGTGTCGGTCATGGGGGTGTCTCCAGTGTGTCCAGCAAGGCCTCGCGGGCCTGGTGCAAGGCCGCTCTCACTGCGTCGGCATCGGCCCCGCTCGCGCTCAGGCTGCACAGCGGGTCGCCGGCTTCGAGCCGAGTGCCGGAGCGCGGCAGATCATGGGCATGGGGCCAGGTGCTCAGGCGGCGCGCCGCCGCATCATCGATCAGCCCGTGATGCCGCGCAAACACGATCTCCGTGCCTTCGACATGATCCGGCAAAGCACGCGGCGGCGGCAGCGCGTCGTGCAGGCAGGCCTGCACATGCGCGGCCATCAGGCCGTCGCCGTACAGGGCCATGCTCGCGGGCGGACGGGGGTTGACTTCGAGCACGGCGATCTCGTCGGCGTCGAGCATGAAGTCGAGGCTGCACAGGCCTCGCAGTTCGAACTCGGCGGTCAGCGCACGCACGGCAGTCAGTGCGCGCGATGCTGCGCGTGCGGGCAACATCACCGGCCCCACGGCGCCGCAGAACACGAAGGGCCGTGTGCCGAAGTGACGCACCGTCAGTTCGTTGAAACCGAGGATCACCGCCTGGTGCCCGTTCGCCACGAAGGTGGCCGACATCGGCACGCCAGGCGCTTGCTGCTGCAAGTAGTGGTGCGCGGGCATCTCGGCCACACGGCGCGGCGTGGCGCGCCACACGTGCCAGCCGCCGCAGCCGAGCGCGTCTTTCACCAGCCACTGCGTGCCGTCGTCGGGCAGCGTGCGCGCGAGCGCGCCCAGCCGCACCGGCGGGTAGTGAATGCCTTGCGGCGCGAGAAAGCCGAAGAACTGGACCGGGTCGCGCACACGGCACACCGCCGCTGCCGAGGTGCCGACCAGTGGTAGCAGCGCCGCCGCTTCGGCCAGCAGGCCGGGCCGGCTCTCGAAGCCGCTGCCGGCGACCCAGCCGCTCACGTCGCCGCGCCGCGCCAGCACGCGCAGGGCCGCGAGCGTGCGTGCGTCGTCGATCACAAGCGACGCGGGTTCGCCCAGGCTCATCCATTGCGACGAGGCCTCGCGGGTGTCGGCATCACCGAACAGGTCGAGCGCCACCACGTCGAAACCATCGCGCGCCGAAGCCTCGGCCATCATGCGGGCGGACAGGGCCGCCACGGCGATCGTGCCGGCCGGGTGTTGACGACTCAATCCGCTCCGCCGGCCGCGCGCTCCGCGAGAAACGCCCGCGCCGTGGCGAACGCCTCCGTGAAGCCGAGCACCAGTGCCTTCTTGTTGGAGTCGCGCATCTGTACCAGCAGGCGGTGCTGCGTCTGGTACTTCACGTTGCCGATCGCGAGCGCGCCAATCCCTACCGCACTGCCAGCCACCGCGGCCGTGCCGGCCAGCGCCTTGCCCTCGTCCATCACACCCACGCCGGCAATGCCCTCGGGCGGCACGGCGTTCACGTCGGCAGCCACCTTCAAACGCTTGGCCTCTTTCAAATCGTCTGCCGAGACGACCTGCACGCCCGCAGCCGCGCAGGCCAGCACCACGTCTGCATCGGCCAGAGAGGCGCGCACCGCTACGTGGTCTGCACCCGAAACGCCATGCATCGTCACCTTGAAGCGCGTGGCCGTTTCATGCGCACCCTCTTCTGCCGCGGCCGCACCGCTGCGGCTCGACAGCGAGACGAGCGCGCCCGCTTGCGCAGCGATCACGCCGGCGATGCGGCCCACCGGCCCCAGCCCGCCGAGCACTACCACGCGCTGCCCGCTGAGGCCGTGCCCATGCTGCTTCTGCAGTGCCGCCTCGGTGCAGGCAACCATGGCCGCGGCCGTGGTGTAGGCGCCGCTCGGATCGGCCATCACCGACACGACGAAGGGCTTGACCATCGACGCCGTGGCGCGCTCCATCATGTCGGCCGCGAGCATCGCGTTGCGCCCGCCGATGAAGATGCCGGTGCGCGCCACGCCCTTGGGCCCACGCGAGAAGATCGCGTCTTGCGTGAGCGCGGTGACGCCGTCGAGCTCGACCTCGCAATACGGCGCGAGGACCTGGTAGCCGGCGTCGGCGGCCATGTTGACGTCGAAGGGGCTCATCTGCTTGCCCGGCGTGAACATGTGGAGGATGTAGGGGCGTTCCATGGCGTTTCTCTTTGGTGTTCTCTCTGGCGTTCTCTTGGGTGACTTCTGTGATCAATGGGGTTCGTGGGCGTGCTCGCTGAGCACCGCGCCGCGGTTGAGGCCAGCGACGATGCTCACCGTGAGGCCGGCTTCGAGCAGCCCGGCGGCGCGCAGCGAATGCACCGCCGCTTCGGCGCTCGCCTGTGACGGCAGAATCGCAAACCCCGTCGGACCCCACGAACTCTGGCCGATGGCCGCGCCGTGTTCGAGCGACTTGTCGGCACCGCGCAGCTCGCGGCCCGCGTCGGCGATGAACTGCACGATGCGCCCCACCGCCACACTCGTGTACGCGCCGCCCTGCGCCGGCGCGAAGTGGTCGCCGAGCAGCTGCTGCACACGGTTGATGCCGGCCGCAAACGGCGCGAACTCTCCACTCGCCGCGCCGGGCAGCACGCGCATCAGCACTTGGTGGCAGATGTCGGCCGACAAGCTTTGCGGCAAGGGCTCCAGCGTGGCGATGGCCTGCTTCTCTTGCGTGCCCGACAGGCCGCGGTGGCGGTCGTCCTGAACCACGACCACGCGCCATGCGGTGGGGAAGGCGATGCGCGACAACAGCGGTGCGGGCATGCCGTCGGCGCCCGGCCCGCCGTCGACCAGCAAGCCGCCCTGGTCGAAGCCGGCGATGCCGATGCCCGAGCGCAGCCCGCGCGCCAACCAGTGCGCGAGCGTCACGCTGCTCAGCTCCAGCCCATGCCAATGCGCGAACACCCGCCCGATGGCCAGCGCGAGCTGCGTGCCCGACCCGAAGCCTGCATGCGACGGCAGCACACGCGTGAGTTGCAAGCGCAGCGGTGTTTGCAGACCCGTGTGCTCGCGCAGCAATTTCAAGTAGCTGCCGGCGCGCTCGATCTCGACCTGCGCAGCTGCATCGCTGGCCACCACTTCGTCGGCGGAAGCCGCACTCAGCTCGACCTCGGTCGCGATGCCGTCGATCACCAGCCCGAGGCTGCCGAAACGGCGGCCCAGGGTGCCGGCCGGGTCCAGAAAACCCAGGTGCAAACGCCCGGGCGCACGCAGCTTCAGCACGCGGTGGCTGTCAGCGCGCATGGCAAATCTTCGTGGGGGCGGATCGGGCCGCGGCGGGGCGTGTTGCAGTAGGCATTCACGCTTCGTAAGCAAGCCTCGTTCCCCTGAGGTTTACCCGGGTAAAGCGGGGTGAAAGCGCAGCAGAAGGCGCCTGCGCGTGTCCCGGCAAGGTGACACAGTGTCATTCGCTTCGCCCGAAGCGCCCTGTGTGCCCTCAGTCGTACTTGATGTACTTGAAACGCGGATCGTCGGGCGTGCCTTCCAGTGCCGAGCCCTCCGCCACGCCGGGCTGCCACATCACCACCTCTTCGATCTTCGCGGCGAGCGCGAAGTCTTTTTCGGTGATGCCCTTGGCCGCGTGATTCATCAGCTTCACCGTGACGAAGGCGAACGAGACGTTGAGGTCCGGGTGGTGCCAGGCCGCTTCGGCCAGGTGGCCCACGGTGTTGACCACCATCAGCGTGCCCTTCCATCCGCCGGTCTTGTACTTGCGGCGGATCCAGCCGTCTTCGAAGGTCCACCGGGGCAGCTCGGCCTTCAGGCGAGCCTCAATCTCTTCAGCCGTGTACACCTCGTCGGGGGTTTTCTTGCGCCATTGCGTCATGTCAGTCTCCTCGGGTTGTCATGCGGGTTTGCATGCAAGGCTTGGCACAGGGTTCATGGCCTTGATCTTTTGCGCCGCACCGCACAGCATCATCACCCCACCGGAGCAAACACTGTGCGCAGAAGGGTCTGGAACGTCGCCATCGCCTCGGCCGTGCTCGGCTTGAGCAGCCGCCCCGCATGGGCCGCGCGGCTCACCGCCGAGCAGGTGCGCGAGCGGCTCGCCGCAGCCAGCGCCCAAAGCCCGGCCGACCTGTCGGACCACGATCTGTCCGACCTCGACCTGAGCCGCCTCGACTTCCGCCAGGCGCGCCTCGCAAACGCCAGCCTCTTTGCCTCCAAGCTCGTGATGAGCAAGTTCATCGGCACCGACCTCACGCGCGCCAACCTCAACGGCGCGTGGCTGATGGGCGCCGACTTCAGCAACGCCGCGCTGATGGGCTGCAGCATGTTGAGCGTGGTGGTGCTCGGCGGCGAGGTGAAGACGCCGCCCAACTTCGCCGGTGCCGACCTGAGCGGCGCGCGCATCATTGCCGACTTCCCCGGTGCGAACCTGCGCCGCGCCAAGCTCGTCAAGGCCAACCTCGGCGTCAACATCAAGAACCAGGGCATGGGGCAGATGCGCACCGACCTGTCGGGCGCCGACCTCACCGAGGCCAACCTCGAAGGCGCCGACCTCAACCGCTCGCTGATGGCCTTCGCCAAACTCAATGGCGCCAACCTGCGCGGCGTGAACTTCTTCAACGCCAAGATGGCCGGTGCCGACCTGCGCGGTGCCGACGTGACCGGCGCCGACTTCACCGACGCCGATCTCGACGGCACTGTGTTCGCCGATGCCAAGGGGCTCGACAGCGCGAAAGGCCTGCGTCGCTGAAAGAGCGGATGACCGGCGCCGCTCGGCAAGGCAAGATAGCGCGCCATGCCAACCGATTCTGCCCTGCACATCCGCGCCCTCACGCCCTCAGACGCCAGCGAGTACCGGGCCCTGATGCTCGAAGGCTACGAACTCGCGGCCGATGCTTTCACGTCCACGCCGGCCGAACGAGCGGCCGAGCCGCTGGCTTGGTGGCAACGCCGCATCCACGACCCGAACGGCCTGGGCCAGGCTTTCGGTGCGTTCCACGGCGGCACACTCGTCGGCACTGTGGCCATCGAGTATTCGGCCAAACCCAAGACCCGGCACAAGGCGCTCGTCATCGGCATGTACGTGTCGAGCGCGCAGCGCGGGCTCGGCGCCGGCAGGGCCTTGCTGCAAGCGGCCATCGACCACGCGAGCGACCGCCCTGAAGTGAAGGTGCTCACGCTGACGGTGACGCACGGCAACGCCAAGGCCACGCGCCTGTACGAATCGGCCGGGTTCACGCAGTTCGGGCTGGAGCCCATGGCCATCTTCACCGGCGCTGAATTCAAGGCCAAGCTGCACATGCAGCTGATGCTCAGCGCCACATGACACTCGCCGCCAAGCCCTACCTGCAGACCGTCTCCATTCGCCCGGATGCGGAGATCGACTTCGATGCCTACCCGTTCAACATCCCTGCGGTTCGGGAGCTTGGCCACCTGGAATTTCACCCCGACGTCACCTTCTTCGTCGGCGAAAACGGTGCCGGCAAGTCGACGGTGCTCGAAGGCATTGCGCTGGCGCTCGGCTACAGCCCCGAGGGCGGAACGAAGAACTTCCAGCTGCGCACTGCCGAGTCGGAGTCTTCACTGCACGACGTGCTGCGCCTGGCGCGCAGTTTCCGCAAACCCCGGGACGGGTATTTTCTGCGCGCGGAGAGCTTCTACAACGTGGCCACCTTCATGGACGAAGTGGGTTACCTCGACAGCTATGGCGGCAAGTCGCTGCACGCACGGTCGCACGGCGAAGCGTTCATGGCCCTGCTCACCCACAAGTTTCGCGGCCGCGGCCTGTACCTGCTGGACGAACCCGAGGCTGCGCTGTCGCCGAACCGGCAGCTGGCGGCACTCACCGCCATTCACCAGCTCGTGCAGGACGAATCGCAATTCATCATCGCGACACATTCACCGATTCTGCTGTCGTATCCGCACGCCAAGATCCTGCAGTTCGACAGCACGGGCATCACCGAGGTGGCGTTCGAAGACACCGAGCACTACGCCGTCACCCGGGACTTCTTGAACAACTATCCGAGACGGCTTGAACAGCTGCTGGCAGATGAGTGAAGAGCCAAGCTTCGTGTGCGGCAATCGCCCCGCCGCGCTCGCGCTGGCCCGGGGTGCCAAGAAGGGCACGGTTCGCAACAGAATGCAGCACCGCGGCAGGACACGGCGAGTGCCTTTGTTCACGGAGAATGTATAAATCGGCGACGGTGCAGCAATCTGTGCACGGCGCGTGCTTTCCCAGTCCCCATGAGCAACGACAGCCCCAACGACCCCCGCCCGATCACCGAAGCACGCCTGCTTTCCATGGTGAATGCGAGCGGCGACAGCTTCTGGGAGTCGGATGCCGAGCGCCGCTTCGTCCACATCAGCGACAACATGTGCCGCATGATGGGCTACGCGAGGGAAGAACTGCGCGGCCGCTCGGTCATGGAATTCATGACGCCGGAGTACCGCGCCGAGATCATCCGCCACGCCACGGAGCGCGGCATCGCGAACAACGCGCCGGTGAACGCCGGGCCGATCCGCCACGAAGGCGAGTTCTTTCGCAAAGACGGGTCGAGGCTGTGGATCGAGACCGTCTCGGTGCCCGTGTTCGATGACGGCGGCGTGCACATCGGTTACTTCGGCATCACCCGCGACATGACCGACCGCAAGCTCGCCGAGCACGCGTTGCGCGAGGCGAACCGCCAGCTCGAAGACCAGCTTCGCCACATCAACGAGCTGCATGCGCAGATGCGCGAGCAGGCCATCCGCGATGACCTGACCGGCGTGCACAACCGCCGGCACTTTGTCGAGGTGGCCGAGAACGAAATCGAACGCGCGCGCCACCAGGGCACCACGCTGTCGCTGGTGATGCTCGACATCGACCACTTCAAGAACGTCAACGACGCCTACGGTCATTCCACCGGCGACGCGGCGCTGCAGGCCGTCGGCTCGATGCTGAGCGCCACCATGCGCACCGGCGACCTGGCCAGCCGCCTGGGCGGCGAGGAGTTCGCGGTGCTGTTGATGGGCATGGACCACGAAGGCGCGATGGAACGCGCCGAGAGCTGGCGCTCCACACTGGCCGCGATGATCATCCTGGCAGACGGCGCCGCGCTCAGGCTCACTGCGTCATTCGGCGTGGCCACCTTCCCGCAGCAGGCGGGCACGCTGGTGGAGCTGATGAAGGTGGCCGATGCGCGCATGTACCGGGCGAAGTCGCTGGGGCGCGATCGGGTGAACGGCGAGAGCGTCGGGTAGGGGCGCAGCGCCAACACAGAGCGACACCGCCGCGACGTCAGCGCGGCTCCACCGACGCGAGCGCAGGCGCACCGTCGTACCGACGCCGGGCGCGCTGTCGACTTCGAGCGAACTGACGGAACGGCCCGCGGTGGCCCAGCATGCTCGGTGAGGTCTAAAGAGGCCCTGCGTAGAGGGCGTTGATCCGCCTGGCGTCCAGTCGCAACCGCACCCTCGTTCCCATGCCGGGCGCGCTCTGTATTTGCAGGTCGCTCCCCAACAACCGCGCGCGTTCTTCCATCGAGAGCAAGCCGTGTCCCGGGTGCTTGCACGAGGCGTCGAAGCCGATGCCGTCGTCTACGATCGTCAGCGCCCAGCCGTCAGCGTCTGGCTTCAAAATCACTGCGACGTGCGTGGGCAAGGCGTGCCGGCGCACGTTGGTGAGCGACTCCTGGACGATGCGGAACACCATCGTCGCGGCATCGGGTGGCAGGCCGTGGGCAGCCGCAGCAAGCTCCAGCCGGCATGCCACACCGGTGTCGCGGGTGAACTGGGCGGCCTGCCATTCGATGGCGGCGATCAGGCCACCGTCGAGTGCGGGCGGGCGCAGCTGCGAGACCAGTGCACGCACGCTGGCGACGAGGCGGTCCACGCGGTCGAGCAGCACGTCGTGCGGCCCGGCGTCAGCGGACTGCTCTGCACCTTCGCGCACCCGCAGCACCGAAACTTCCATGCGCAACGCGGCGAGCTGCTGGCCCATCTCATCGTGCAGTTCGCGCGAGATGCGCTTGCGTTCCTCCTCGAGTGCCTTTGCATTGTGCTCACCGAGTTTGCGCAGGGCCTGCTGCGAGGCCTCGAGCTCTGCTGTGCGTGCACGGACCTTGTCCTCCAGCTGCTCACAGGCGTCATGCACTCGAGCGGCCATGGCAGCGAACTCGCGTGCAACGTCGCCGATCTCGTCCTGGGCCTGCGTGGGCAGCATGCCGTCGTCCACAGGTTGCTGGGCCAGCCCAAGGCGTCGCATGGCACGGGTGAGCTTCAGCAGCGGCCGCGCTACCTGCTGCTGCAAGATTGAACGGATGATGAGGATCTCCACCACCAGCATCACCAGCCCCAAGCCAACGACGATGCCCAGGTTCAGCAAGGTGGCCGGCCGCATCAAGGCCTTGGGATAACGAACGGCCAGGGCCCATTGCGTGCCCGGGATCACGCCCAGCGCGACGATCTCGCCCGGCGTGTCAATCAGCTGCACCTCTCCGGGCCGCGCCGAATGGCTGGCCTTGAGCAACGGAAAGTCGTCTTTCAGTCCCAGTGATTCGATCGAGGCCTGGCCTTCACTGAGTTTGATTTCCTCGGCGTGGTCCGCATGAAAGATCAGCGTGCCCTTGTCGTCGACCTGAAAGATGGTGCTGTGCGACCCGGCGAGCAGCGGCGCGGCGGTGCGTTGCATCAACTGGTCCAGCAGAACGTCCACACAAGCGAGGACCTTGTGTCGACCCGATGCGTCGGCGGTGTCTGGCGTCGCGACGGTCGTCATCCATGCCTTGTTCGAGGCATCCCAGTACATGCGGGTGAAGATCGTGTCGCTCTTCGCCGACGCGAACCCGCGCTCGTAGAACTCATAGGTTTCGAGCTTCAGCGCATCGGGGCCTGAGTAGGTGAAGATCTTCGCGATGTCGCTCGCCTGGTAGATCGGAAACCCTTTCTCGGGCACGACGCCATAGAAGTTGAAGAGCCGACCCTTCGTGCTCGAACCGTACTTGTTCGACAGCAGGTACGACAGCATGAACCTGGCCTTGATGTCATCGTCGGGCGGGGTCTGCGGCGCATAGGTGGCCGACATCAGCGGAAAGCGCCGGCCGTCCGGCAGCGCCTGGCCCTCGAAAAGCCCTGGCCGTTGCGTGTACGAGCCGTCGTCATGGCGATAGAAGACGAGATCGAAGTCGTGCGCCAGCGCAGCACGTTCGCGCGGGTCGGCATAGGCCGATCTGAATTCGTCGAGGAAGTTGTTCTGCAGGGACTTGATCTCCCTGAACTCGAGCGATTCGCGCTGCAGTTTCTGCTCGGTCGACGTCACGAGCTGCCGCTGCACGGCCTGCTTGATCGATGCGTCGTTCACACAGTAGGAGACCAAGCCACCGAGCGCCGAGACCAGCGCGATGCGCAGCGCCGTACGGTGAAGGGCTCGCGCGACGATGGAGTGCTTCATTGAGGCGCGGAGTGCACAGCGGTCTAACAGACAGGGAGTCTAGGAAGAACTGAGGCGCTTGACATGACCGCCGGCTTATCAATACGTGACGGCGGGGCAAGCTCCGGATTCTCGGCACAACCCAGCATCTGCCAGTCAAGTGTCAGCAGGCCGGCCCGGGGGAGCTGAAGCGCCTTTGACCGAAAGTGGCCATGGCGACTTGATGTGAAGCCCACCAGGTTCGGAAGTCAGCGCCGTGCACTGACAGTTCACCCACCAACGCTGCATGAGCAAGATGGCCCCGCCGCAATACAACCTGTTGCACTCCGTGCATGCCGCTCGTCAGAATCTCGTCATGACTTCCATAGGATCTCCTCCTATGGTCAAACCCACGACTCAGCCCAGTCGCACAACAAACCCTTTGATCCACGGGAGGACACATCTTGTCGAACATTCAAACGTACTTCGCTCACGGCCGCAGCCAACCGGCACACCGCCGCGCCGCCGCGCAGGTGCTGCTCTTCGCCGCTGCTGCCATGATGGCCCTGACGGCTTGCGGCGGTAGTTCTGAGACCGATCAAGTCAACGCTGACGACGCTGGCCGCGAGCAGGCCCAAACCGTGCGCGCCGTCAGCAAATCGCCCATCGGCTTTGCCGCCGGAGTGACCGGCGGCGCCGGCGGTGCCACCGTGCGCGTGAGCACGGCCGCCGACCTGAAGCGGGAGCTTTGCCGCTCCAGCAACGGCAATGGTTGCACCGACAACGAACCACGCATCATCGAAGTCGCGTCGATCATCGACATGACCAACAGCGAGGGCAGCGCCACGGCACCGGGCTGCTTCGCGACCAGCGTGTGCACTGGCAGCACTTACAAGAGCGAGATCACACTGATGATCTCCGCCTCTGAGAGCTCCCGCTGCGCGGGCAAGCAGACCTCCAACTACACGTACAAGGTGGCAGGCGTCACCGCCATCCAGGTCGGCTCGAACAAGACCTTGATCGGCGTAGGTGCCAACGCGGGGCTCAAGGGCAAGGGTGTGATGCTGAAAGGCGGCGTCAGCAACATCATCATCCGCAACCTGTCGTTCACCGACATCAACGAGGGCATGATCTTTGTTGGCGACGGCCTGTACATTGCCAGCGCGACGAAGGTGTGGGTCGACCACAACCGATTCGCGCGCATCGGCCGCCAGTTCATCGTCCTCGGCAGCGGGGACGCCACGGCCACGACCGACAACATCACCATCTCCAACAACGAACTCGACGGCCAGTCTGCATGGTCAGCGAGTTGCACCGGCAACCACTACTGGAACATGCTGGTGTACGGCAACGGCAAGATCACCATTGCCGACAACTACCTGCATCACTTCGACGGCCGCGCGCCGCGCATCAATTCCGCCGGCAACGGCGCGCTGGTGCACATCGTCAACAACTACTTCGAGACCGGCGGCTGGCATGCACTCGACTACGAAGGCGCCAACACACGCGTGTTGATGGAGGGCAACTACTTCAAGAACGTCTCGGTACCGGTGGTCACCGATGCTTCGGGCAACGGCCAGCTGTTCGGTGTGTACGGGCAGACCTCGGCGACCAAAGCCACCTGTCAATCAGCGTTCGGGCGCCCCTGCAACCCGAACATCGCCAGCCCGGCGCCGAGCACCGACAAGCTCGTGCAGGACTCGGCGGTGGTGACCGCGTTCAAGCCCATCTCGAGCGGCTTGATCAAGCCGATCTCGGCCAACGACGTGCCCGACACGGTCAAGGCCAACGCGGGCGTCGGCAAGATCTGACCTTTCAGCGCGGCGGAGGTCACCCTCGCTGCCGCGCCGTCAGCGCGGCTCCGCCGCCGCGAAGCGCAGGTGCACCGTCGTACCGGCGCCAGGCGCGCTGTCGATTTCGAGCGAGCCGCCGAGCAGCCGGGCGCGCTCTTCCATGCCGAGCAGGCCATGCCCGCTGCGCTCGCCGCCGGGGTCGAAGCCGACGCCGTCGTCGGTGACCGTCAGCTCCCAACCCGCGCCGTTGCGCTGCAGCGCGATGTCCACCTGAGCGGCACGCGAATAACGGCGCACGTTGGTGAGCGACTCCTGAGCCACGCGGAAGACTTGCGTCGCGGTGTCCGGTGCCAAGCCGTCCGCGGCCGCATTGACCTGCACACGACACGGCGTGCGGGTGACCTGGGTGAATTCCGAAGCCAACCATTCCAACGCCGCTGCGAGGCCGCCGTCCAGCGCCGGCGGTCGCAACTGCTTCACAAGCGCGCGCACGCCACCGGCCAGCTGGTCGATGCGGTCGAGCAGCAGCTGGAAGTGCTCCTGCGCCGGCGGCCGCTCACCGCGCGCATGCGCCCGCAGCACCGAGGCCTCCATGCGCAGCGCTGCCAGCTGCTGGCCCATCTCGTCATGCAGCTCACGTGCGATGCGCTTGCGCTCGTCCTCCAGCGCATGCGTGTTGTGATCGCCGAGCCTGCGAAGCGCCTGGCGCGAGGCCTCGAGCTCCACGGTGCGCTCGGCCACCGCGTGCTCGAGCCGCACGCGGTCGGCACGCTGGCGCCGGTTCGCCACCAGGCTCGACAGCCACCACAGCAGCGCCAGTCCGGCCGCGCCGGCCAGCTTCGCTGGTGTCGACCGCCACCAGGGCGGCGCGATGCTGAAGGCAATGCGCAGTGGCGGGCCGGCCTCGATGATCGGCAACTGCGGTGCCGCGCGCACCTCGAGCTGATGCGACCCGGCATCGAGCGATTCGATCGTCACCACGTTGCCATCGATCGCCTGCCACGGCGCGTCGTCGTTCAACCGGTACTCGACGTGAAGCGTGCGGGCGCGGCCGATGTTCGGCGTGGCCAGCGTGAGCTGCAGTTGGCGATCGTCCCAGTCGACCTCCGTCTGTGCCGCAGGCGGTACCGTCTTGTCCCCGAACCGCATCGTCTCGATCCGCAACACCGGCGGCGCCGGTTTCGGCAGCCCCGGACGGACGCGCGTGACCCCGGCACTGGTGCCGATCCACGCGGTGCCGTCGGCTTCCAGCAGGAGCGCATCGGAATCGATGTCGTCCCACAGCAGCCCGTTCGTGCGATCCCTGAGCGACCACTGCTTGCCGTCGAAAACGAAGACACCCCGGTCGGTGCCGAACCAGATCCGGCCGTCGGGCCCGGTGCTGAGGAAGTACGCGGTCGGGTCGCCGAACGGCGTCAGGTCGAAGCGGCGCACCAGCCGGGCAACGCCGCTGCCGTTCAACGCGTAGACGGACAGATTGTGGGAGTCGAACGCCCAGAACTCCGACGGGCCAACGAAGGTCGCATACCCATAGACCTCGATCAGCTGTCCGAGCTCGTCTCGCATCGGCACCCACGCCCCATCGACGACTCGGGAGACACGGCGCTCGCTGATGAACCATTCGGTCGCCCCAGGTCCAGTGCCAGCGATGGCGATGCCGCCCACCCCTTCGCGGTCCGGCGATCCGGTGGCGAGCGGTTCGCGGCGCGGCCCCGAGGGCGAGGCGACGATTCGATCGACACCCTTGCGCCCTGAAAGATAGATGCCGCCATTCGCGCCCTGCATGACCAGGCTCAGCGACGGGTCGCTGAAGACCCTGTCGGCGCGGGCCGCGCCGGCCTTCAGCCGCATGACCTCGCCCGCCTGGGTCCACCACAAGTCGCCGCCCGCATCGACGGCAAGCGCGTTGACTGCGGCGTGCGGGCTCGGCGATGGCGTGGGCATCGGCCGGAAGCGTTGTGTCGCATCGTCCAGCCACGCAATGCCCCCCGGGGTGGCGACCCACAGGCGCCCGCTGCCGTCGCGCGCGAAGGAGAAGGCTGCGGGCGCCGGCAGCCCGAGCGCCGGGGTCCAGTGATCGACCTGCAGGTAGCCGATCCAGCTGTGCAGGCCGCGGCCATTGGTTCCGAGCCAGAGCGAGCCCTCGGCATCGAACAACAGCGCGCGGACGAGCGTCTCCGGCAGCCCCTGCTTCGGCGTCCACTCCCGCCACCGCTGGCCATCCCAGAGCGCGATGCCCGCATCGGTGGCGGCCATGATGTTGCCTGTCGGGTCCTCGGCCAGCGCCGCGCTGGCCGGCAGCCGGCGCGCCGGCGGCGCCTCGACGGCGCTGAAGCGGTGGTCTCCCGGCCGCAGGCGCGCGAGCCGGTCGCTGCTGCGCGCCCAGATGCTGCCATCGTGGCCAATCACCAGGTTGCCCCACATGCGGGCCGGCAGGCCCTCGGCCTCGCCCCAGGAGTGAAGCGCCCCGCCGCGCCATTCGCACAGCCCGTGGCCGCAACCGAACCAGAGCGCGCCGCGGCCGACGCGCAGCGGCCCGGAATCAGCATCCATCTCGCCCGGCGGCGCCGGGAACGCCGGCAACGGCACGCGCTGCACGACGAGCGCCGCATCTTCGGGCGCCGTGACCTCGATCGACCAGATCCGGCTCTGGCGATCGATGGCGTAGACGATGCCGCGTTCGTCGACATCGATGCGCTGCCCGATCTCGACGCCGATCAAGGCCCCGCTGGGCTGGGTGACCGGGGTCCAGCTCGGCACACCGTCCTTCTCGCGCCGCAGGAACAGGCCGGCATCCGTCGCCACCCAGAGCCGGCCCTGGGCATCGGCCTTCGCGGTCTGCAGCGCCGCCCTTTCCGCGCCCGGCGCCAGCGGCTCGCGCCGGATGCGGAAGCCGTCGAAGCGGAACAGCCCGTTCTCGGTGCAGAGCCACAGCGTGCCGTCGGGTGCCTGGGTCAGACACACGACGGCCATGTTGGTCAGCCCGGCAGTCTGCTGGTAGCTCTCGAAGACCGCATGCTGCGCGCGCGCAGCCGTGGCCAGCCCGCCGGCCAGCAGGAGCGCCGCGAGCGCCGCCTTGCCGCGCTCAATCCACCAGGCCATGCCTCAACGCGTAGCGCACGAGGTCGCTCAGTGACTCCTGCCCCAGCTTTTCCATCAGGCGCGCCTTGTAGGTGCTGACGGTGTTGGCCGCGAGGTGCAGCTCGGTGGCGATGTCGGTCGGCGCCCTGCCCTTCACCAGTGCGATCAGCACCTGGCGTTCGCGCGCCGACAGCAGCGCCATCGGCTCGGCCTGCGTCTGCTCGGCGCGGATCAGCTCGGCACTCAGCGACGGATCAACGTAGCCGCGCCCGGCGGCCACGCGGTGGATCGCGTCGAGCAGCTGCTCGGGCGAGACGTCTTTCGTCAGGTAGCCGAGGGCACCGGCCTTCAGCGCGCGGCGCGCGATGTGCGGGTCGGCATGCATCGTCAGCACCAGCACCGGCAGTTTCGGATGCGCAGCGACCACGCGCTCGATCAGGTCGACACCGTTGCAGCCGGGCATCAGCAGGTCCAGCAGCAGCAGGTCGACCCCGCCGGTTTGGAGCCCGGCCAGCACTTCAGCGGCCGACGCCGCTTGGCCGACGAGCACCAGCCCGTCGTCGAGCTCGAGCATCTTGCGCAAGCCTTCGCGCACGAGCGCGTGGTCGTCCGCAATGAAGACGCGGGTCTTGGGTGCAGCGGGTGAATAGGTGTTCATGGGCGCCCCCTGGCGCGGCAAATCGTGTAGTGATCAGTCTACAAGACATCGATCACCAAACTGACATGGGTCAAACGCGAAAAAACGATGCGATTCGCGAAAAAGTCACATCGACAATATTCTGTTACGTTGTAGATTATTACCTACACGATCTGCCACAACTCTACATCGCGAGGGTCCTCATGTTCAGCCTCCCGTCACCGCGTCATCTTTTCGAGAACGATCCCGTCACAGCGGCGTCACCCCTGGATGCACCGCCACTGGACACCACGCTGTTGGCGCTTGCAGGGGGCCGTCGCGTGCGGCCCCCGTTTCGCTTCGGACGCTGCGAAGTCCGCGTGGCCACGCGCGAGGTGCTGGTCGACGGGCAGCTGCGTGCGCTGCAGCCGCGGCCGTTCGATCTGCTGGTCTGCCTGATCGGAAGCCGCGACCGCGTGTGCACGACGGACGAGCTGCTCGACGAGATCTGGCGTCAAACGGCCGTGCAGCCCGGCTCGCTGGCCGCGGCGATCACACGCCTGCGCAAGGCGCTGTGCGAAGGCGAGCCGGGCATCGGCCAGGTCATCAGAACCTACCCGCGCGTCGGCTACCGCTTCGTCGCGAAGCTGGACGGCGACACGCGCTGAACGGCACGCCGGACGCGCCGATCCGAGCCGAATTTCAAACGGAAATGTCATGAAGAAACACGCCCTGTCTGCCGCGTTGGCGGCCACCTTCGCGCTGGGCAGCGCAGGCGCGTTCGCCCGCTCCGAAGTCTGCGTGGATGTGAGCGAAGCGCAGATCGCCGGCCTGTTCGACGGCTGGAATGCATCACTGCAAACCGGCGATCCGAAACTGGTGGTGGCCCGGTATGCACAGAAGTCGGTGCTGCTGCCGACCTTGTCCGACTCGCCACGGCTGACGCCTAAGACGAAGGAAGACTACTTCGTGCACTTCCTCGCGCGCAAGCCGGTCGGCCACATCGACAGCCGCAGCATCGAGATCGACTGCAACACCGCGATCGACACCGGCCTCTACACCTTCCG
>Ga0307515_10004375_pt1 | contig 29283 bp, 43 predicted proteins | sample 17_EM_MG_FD_194513 | JGI IMG/M metagenome (GOLD analysis project Ga0307515, IMG submission 194513) | Populus trichocarpa ectomycorrhiza microbial communities from riparian zone in the Pacific Northwest, United States - 17_EM | ecosystem: Host-associated > Plants > Roots > Unclassified | place... | reverse complement strand
GCGCGCGGACCACCCTAGATGGGTGGGAGAAAATGCACACGTAAGCTGAGGAACAGCCGTACTTAATTTGGTCGGGCCCTATCGCGCTACATTCGGAGTCGCCTTCGGGGATATCTGGCAATATTCCAGATCCCCTTGATTACTGTCGCGGTGCTGCTGTTATATGGGCACGGACGCCCGTATATGTATCGCCATTTCCGGGGTCGTGCGCTGGAGTGAGCCTCTGCAGTTCCGGCCCGTCGCGCTCGGTGTATCCGAGAGTTGACACTGATTATTTCAGGGTGCTGGGGGTGGAGGTTCACGCTCGTCGTTGAACTGCGCAGCGAGCGGTTTGGATTGTGACGGTGACAGATTTTGACAAGCAGATAGTCGCCCTCTGGTTGTACCGATCACGGTCTGGTGTGCCGTGATAAATGTGAGATGGTATGGGTGATATGGTTTTGCGGAATCCGCCGAATTCAAGTTTTTTCTTTCGGGTGCACAGGTGTTCTTTCTGTTCCGCGACCCCCCTGGTATCCCGAGACCGGCGTAAGCCGTGACGCGTGAACGCGTGAACTTTTGAACTTTTGAACTTTTGAACACATGGACCGACTGATCAAGCTCTCAAGGGAAGGGTGGACTTTCCAAGCACACATTTACAAGCGAATGCACGAAAATCCGATTGGCTGATCCGTCTCTTACTTCGGTCCACAAATGAATGTGAGCGGGCAATCTGAGACGAATAAAATCTGCGCAGTGGTAGGTATGTAAGACAGTGGAGGCGGTCTATAACTTAATTTCCTTCAGGCCATCTTTCCAGAACGTGAAGTAAGCTGTGATTGGACGTCAGTATCACATCAATCCAAGGTGGGTAAAGCGGTGCGTACGAGTGATGCCGTCCTCCTGGTCGGCGAGAAAAAAACAATACGGTTAGTCTCTCCTGTTATGGTGGAGCATAGTTCCGACCTACCCTGTAGTTGAGGAGGGCGACCATGCCATCAGGATTCATGGTTTCACCAGTGTAGAATTCGAAATCCTTGAAGTTGGCAACAATCTTTTTGGCGTAAGCCTGAGCCCCCTTTTCAAAGCTCTCGACCCTCTCAGGGTTCGTCTTCCCGAGTTCAACCTTGACGGCCTTCATGTAGCCCTTGAGGTGAGTCAGATAACTCTTCTTGTCGAATAGGGTGGACTGGAGTCGGAAGGAATGGGCGACGTTGTTAACTTGAGTGGCTCCCTCTTCGAGGGTCTCCTCTTGTTCCTCAGCAGAGGGGTTAGCACCTGTCCAGGATCAGTGGCAAATCCCGGTATATGGTTTGAAAATCTACGTTACCAATGTCGACATCAGCACCAGGCTTGACGGTAATCAGGGCGCAGTCAACCTCGTAGGCGATATCATCGACGAGTTTTCTAAATTCACGTTTATAAATTCGCATCAAGCACCTGGAGGAGATCGGATGTGGGAGATCGAAACGCACACCGGGAAAGCATCAGAGAACATCTCGTCCCCGGTAAGAATATCGGAGTACAACAACATGGTGGGAGAATTTACAAGGCAAAGTACAGTGGAGGGAGGTTTTAGCGGTGGTTGGAGTGAGGAGAAAAAAGTCCAGGATCGATGATCGCTTAGATTGCGGGATGTCACGTGCGTCAATTCCAGCCTCTACATAGGGTCCGAGTCGCGGGCGGCGTCCTGGCATTGCTTGAACGTGCATTCACTGCCCATTGAACCTTCGTTGCGGGAAGGAATGAACCTCTTTCGCAACTTTGCGCTCGGGGTGACGACGGCGACCCTAGCACGCTACACTTGGAGTTCTGTGTACGACGTTAGATATCCCTCGTCATACACCGTCTGCACCACTGGGAACGGAACCGTCTATACTGTCGATGAGGCCAACCCCACTGCGGAATGCATTTCAATCAAAGACGGTAGGCTGATTGCCATTGGCTCCAGAGGTGAGTCCCTGTCCAGTTGTGAGAGGTATGACCAGTGAAGATGTCCGTTCCGCAGACTCCATCAATATCACCTCCGGTACTGCACCCGTGTATGAGACGAAACCCGGATCAATCATTGTCCCAGGCTTGTCCGGTATGGTGGAGATTGTCCTAGTTTTTATTGGCTGACCCCTTGCCAGATGCGCATGCTCATATCCTCGAGTATGGTTGGAAGATGCAACTTGTGCTCGATGGTTCGAACTCTATAGAAGGTCTGCCCGTGCCCTTGCACGCTATAACACATGACCGACCGAATGATCAGAGATCACCTCAAGGATTAAGGCCTATCTCCGTCGTCATCCTGAGGTCACTAACGATCCAAAGACATACATCCAGGGTATGGGATGGGACCAGAACAGATGGGTGTCAAAACAATTCCCGACGGCTGTAGGTTTCCCGTTTACCAAACGGCAATCGCCACTCAAGTTCCTCCTAGGATGACCTCTCCAATGACCCCGAACTCGCTGGGAAGTACATCGTCCTCACCAGAGTGGACGGCCACGCAACTTGGGTCAGCAAACCTGTGCTAGAATTGATGGTCGCCGGTGGAAAGATACTGGAGGATGTGGTCGGAGGGGAAATTATCAGAGACAAGCATGGTGTCCCTACAGGTATAACGCTGGCATTCGGCCTCTTCTCGTTATCGCTAACGGATTGCTCAGGCATATTTGTGGATAATGCGATGAGTCTCGTGCCAATCCCAGACCAAACCCCAGCGCAGGTTGCGGACTACTTCAAAACCACGATGGACGACGCATTGGAAGTTGGCCTGACGAGCATTCACGACGCTGGAGGAGAGGATCGGTACATCGGGTTTTTTAAGGAGTAAGCCCCACTTAACCTGATATCCTCGGTTCCTATCCTCAATAATACAAAGGATGGCGGATACAGGAAAGTTACCTGTATGTGAACGTTGTTCGGGTCAAGGAATCCGGCTATAACTCAAACTCATAGCTCAGGATTTATTTGATGCGTGCTGGCCCGTCGCTCGATGACATCAACGGGTGGGACGAGATTAAACCGATGATTGACTACGGAAAAAATGGAAAACTTAACGTGCGAGGCGTCAAACTGTTTATGGACGGTAAGTTCTGAAGAATGTTACCAACTCGCTGATCCTCATGTTCCGTAGGTGCTTTGGGATCTTGGGGGGCCTCTTTGCTGGCGCCGTATTCAGATAACAACTCAACTTCAGGCTTGTTTACAACTGAACCCGGAGACATGCGTAAGAAAATTGAGCAGGCTTGGCGCCACGGTTGGCAAGTGGTACGCATACAAGTGGGAACACCATTCGTGGACTCATGCATCCCCTTTATCAGAACGTGCACGCGATCGGAGACAAGGCCAACCACATCGTGCTGGACTTTTTCGAGAACATGCAGTCAGAGGAACCCGGGTTTGTGACAGACAATAGACCCCGCATCGAGCATTCACAGATAATGACCCTCGGTGATTTGGAGCGGTCGGGCCGATTGGGAGGTAAGGATTATTGATCCCTTCCCGCTCTTCGCTTATGTCCTGCAGTCATCAACAGCGTCCAACCGACTCATGCGTAGGTTGACACAGGAACGGGTCGCATTAATTACTGATGTAACTCCTATCAGCACGAGCGATATGGGATACGCAGAGAGTAGACTGGTAGGCTCTCGGTCTCATTTCGGCCCATGTCCCTGACGATTCTGGTAGGGCCCTCAAAGAATCAAAGGCGCATACGCTTTCAAGTCGTTGCTTCGGTCAGTGCGGTTCTCATGTTTCGTGGTCAAGGCTCATTTCTGTAGGTTTTCCCGTGCCAACGTGTTACCTTTGGGGTCGGACTTCCCCATCGAGGGCATCAACCCATTGCTAGGGTTTTATGCGGCAGTGTCTCGCCTGTCCGTTGACGGGGACAGCCCACACGGGCCAGGAGGATGGTAATTCGGGGTTTCCCTTGCTTTTGTCAATAACTCACGTCATGTGTAGGTATCCCTCTGAGGCGCTAACCCGTGCAGAAGCCCTGAAGGGGATGACTTTTGATCCCGCGTACGCGTCCTTTTCCGAGCGTGAACTTGGGTCCCTTGAGCAAGGGAAGAAAGCGGACTTTGTCGTCCTGGATCAAGATATTATGCAAGTTGACATGAGCAAAGTGTTATCTACGAAGGTTGAGGCCACTGTTATTGACGGGGAGGTTCTTTATGGGGGTATTAGGCCTAGCGGTGCTAGTTCATTCGATATTTCGTTCCTCATTCAGGAGGCGGCGGGTCTTTGGGACCGCGCCCTCGGTTACTTTGTCACAAACTTTGTGGTGTGATCGGAGACGATCTTTGCGGGCACGTGCAATTCATTTTTCTTCCCTCTTTGGTCAACGAGTTGGGTTTCGTTCCTCAAGGAGTTGCGAACCAGATGGACTACCAACCGGTAGTGGTTAAGAAGTACCCTCACATCAGCTCGAAAAGGTCAAACCACGACTCGCGGTATTGGCGACAGTACAAACACCCAGTTTTCATCAAGGAATATGCGCCAGTGACTTCCATCCATTTCTCCCCTTCCAAACCTCATCGATACGCCGTCACTGCGGCCACGAGGGTTCAGATATACGCACCTCGCACCCAGAAGATCACCAAGACTATTTCGAGATTTAAGGATGTCGCACGGAGCGGAAACATTCGATCGGACGGAAAACTGGTGATCGCTGGGGATGACACGGGCCTAGTCCAGGTATTTTCGCATTCGTTGTACAGCGGCCCACGTCCTGACACTGGAATGACTGAAGTTCGGACTTGCGTAGATATTCGATATGAACTCTCGTGCCATTCTTCGAACATTGGATTCCCACAAACAACCAGTGCACGTTGCCAAATTCTCGACCCTGGACCACGCCCAGGTTCTCTCCTGTTCCGACGACAATACCGTCAAACTGTGGGATGTTCCCTCACAACGCGCAATCACGACCTTCACGTCGCATACCGACTATGTACGATCTGGCCAATTCTCAACATCTTCACCCCATCTGCTGCTAACCGGTTCGTACGATGGGACCGTCCGGTTATTTGATAGTCGGAGTGGTGAAGCTGAGATGGTCTTTGGACGCCAAAATGGTGCCTCTTCAAGCACTGCACCCGTCGAGCAGGTGCTCATGTTCCCTTCTGGCACTGTGATTCTGTCCTCGGCTGGGCCAATTCTTCGTGTATGGGATTTGGTAGCTGGTGGGAAGTGCATGCGTGCCATGTCGAACCACCAGAAAACTGTCACTTCCATTGCCTTCAATGCCAATGCTAGCCGTCTGTTGACCGGATCCCTTGACCACATGGTTAAGGTGTACGATGTTGGAACGTACAAAGTTGTACACACAATGCGATACCCCGCTCCTATATTGACCCTTGCCATTTCCGTAAGCCTCATCTCGTGCTCTACCCTTGACCCACTTTTGACTTCCCTTCCAGCCGGACGATTCACACATTGCTGCTGGAATGTCAGACGGAACGCTCTCCGTTCGGAGGAGACAGGCGAAACCATCCGAGGCGGCGGCCAGCGAGTTTGAGATACCTTTAGCAGCTTTGAAGGCTGGCACTTTTGATTCATTCCTGGGGATGCTTCCAAACATCGGCCAAGGTCACGTCAAGCAGAAGGGCAAATCGAAACCCATAGGCGATGTAGATGAGTTCCGCATCGAAGCCAGGCGGAAGAAAAAGTTGCGCGAGTATGACAAACTTCTCAAATCCTTCAAGTATTCGGCCGCCCTTGATTCCATCCTGAGAAAGGTAAAGACCATAGCACCGCTTTTTTACAGCCTCAGTTAATGTCTTGTCTTTTCCGCAGCAAGTCCCACCTACGACGAAGTTCGCGGTCATTCAAGAGCTAGTCCACCGGGACGGTCTGCGGTCTGCTCTGGCCGGTCGTGATGACGTCCTCCTCGAACCAGTGTTGGCTCTACTGGTGAAGTACGTCCACGATCCGCGGTTCGGAGAGTTGGTGTGCGACGTCGGATCTCTCGTAATTGGTACGTCCCATTCCCGTGCCTTGTTTGCACCGCTAAACCCCTGAATCTTCAACAGAGATGTATTCACCGGTGCTCGGACAGTCCCCGCTAATAGACTCCTGGTTCATTCGTCTACGCAAGAAGATCTCCCTCGAAATCAAGTTCCAACAGGAATTGATGAAGACAAAAGGCGCGCTTGACATGTTGTTCACCTCCGTCGCCTTGACGGGGTCGTAGGGCCATTTGGTTCGTGCGAAATTGAAATTGAAATACAAGTAGCGTGTAATCGTAATCAACCACACATCGTCCATCACGAACCGCTTAGGAAGGCCATGAGGTTCTGCAGGATATCCTTATGCGAGAGAGTTGATTCGTCAGTCGGCTCTGGTTCGTCCACGTTGTCGAAATGGGTTTGCAACGTCTTCACCAGATCTTGTAGCGACATGTTTTTGCGGCTGAGCATTTGCTTGACGTGTAATAGAACCTGAGGTTGGTTTGAGATTAGGCATGCAAAGGTTCGATTGTTGGTACGACATACGCCATCGTCCTCCATCGTCAACCACGCAAGAATGTAATCCACGGTCTGTAATGTGAAAAGACCACCATCCAGACGTCGGAGGTACCAGAGCGCTTGCTCATCTTCTCCAGGCTTATCGCCTTCCGCAATCATTTCCTAAGATGATAGTCAGTAAATAAGGGACAAAGTTCATGAGATGGATTTACCATCTTCTCCAGTTCGATATCAGCTTCAGTATCCGTCAACCTCCTCTGCGCGCTCTCCCGAATCTCAAGTAGTTTATCAACTTTTTCGTAGCTGTTCTCCACGAACTTGGCTAGAAGGCGGATTCGCGCTGGTGATTCTGAGGAGAGGTTTGTGAATAGCGACGAAACAATGCTGAGGGTGTGGGAGGTCTCCTCGGAGGCGGGCGCATCGGTCCCCTTATTCTTCTTGGAGGGTTTTCCCATGAAAGTCGTGAAAAGACTCTTGAGTCCAAGGGCGTCCACGAAGGTCTCGCAGGCTGTAGATCCAGAGGGACCGGACATAGCATAATCGAGAGCTTTAATCGCCCTCGACCGAGCAAGTTTCCTCTCCCTGCGATCCAAGTCAGGCGGAGTGACGGACAAAGTTTTAACCGGGGCGTACTTCATCATCAAGACCATCAGGTCTACACCTTCGCTGTCTAAGAATAGTTGCTTGTTCTCGGGCTCCGCAAGTGCAGAACATAGGGCATCAAAGACATTCTCCATAAATTCAGTCTCTTCTCCAGTAGCGGGATCTTTCAACCTGAATTGCTGAACCTTCGTTTAGATAGGTGAAACCAAACAAAGTACCTGAGATAGCTCACAGAAAGGACCTTCAATGAAGTCTCGACGCCGTCGTTCTTCCCATAGGCCACTCGGTTTTCCCGATCGTTTTGTAGAAGAATCGAGACCAATTCAGCGGCGTAACCTCGATTGTCGTCCTGCACCGGATTCTGGATTCGGGTCAGAGTCCAGGAAAGGGTCTTCGTTTTCTTGATCAACGTTTTAGATATGTCCGGGTTGAACGCAAGGACGTTTTCCAGGATCCCCAAAACGTGGAAAACTCCCAGACGGTCAGCCTCCTCTTCCTCGTTTAGCCTATCTAAGTTCTCGACCAAGAGTTCCAGGAACGAATTCTCTAGCTGTTAGACGTGAGCGTAAGTAGCAAGCGTGCGACTTGTCGGACGTATCTCACCAGAGCCTCGATTAAGGTTTTTACGGCGGCACTCCGTTGTTCCTCGTCGTCCTCCTCATCTGTTTCATTGTCCTCGTCCGTCAGCTCGTGCAAAAGGTCGATGACATCGATAGCAATATCAGCGTTCTCGTGACTGAGAAGTCCAACAAGGCGGGCAACGGAACCGGACCGCACGAGTTCCGGATAGGCGAGGATTGGCACTTGTGCAAGTGGCATGAGTTCGCGAAGGGCACTGTCCAAATCTGCCTCCGAGTCGATGAACCTACAAACGCTGTAAGAACGTAGACGCCAGAGGGATAAGAATGGGGATACATACTTTGTTGGGTCGTCGGGGTACTTTGACCTCTGGTCCTGGTTCTTGTTTACAGCCCGTTCCAGCCTCAAGAGTAGTTTACGGATTCCAGCGATATTCATCTCCTCCACCTAAGACACATAACTAGAAATGAGTTTTGAACATCAGAACGAGCAAACGACGAGGATCCGGACTCACATCACCCTGCACCCCTTCACCCCCAGCTTGGTCGAAGATATTCAAGATATCCTTCTGTTCGGACGTCAATCCACCACCGAAGAATCTACCCTCCTCGTCCTCCTCCGCGAAGTAATCTGCGTCATTTCCGGGTGCAAACTCTTCGTCCTCCATCCTCGTATCCCCGTCCTCATCTATGTCTTCCACAGTGGCTTTCCGCGATTTGGGAGGAGGACCGGATGGACGCGTCCCAGCGTCTTCCTCGTCCACTCTCATCCTTTTGATCATGTCTGGGGTGGGCGCATCAGGCATCCGACGTTTGTTGCCACCGGTCGGGGGTTTTGGAACCTATACATCCGGTTCAGTAGTTCCTCGGGGTATGCGGGCGTTAGGTGTACCTTGAACAGCTTGTCAATGTCCATGCTAGGCGGGGCCGGGAACTCGGTGAGGGTGGAGGATGTGGTGGATGCTGAGACTTGGTTTTACCACGCTTCCGTAAACCTCGATCATGGGTTTGGGGGTCAGCATGATGTGATGTATATTGCAAAGATTACAATATGAAATACAGGAGAGTAAAGAAGGCATGGAAATCTCCCATAATCGCGAAGACCCGGTGAAGTAGGAGGTCTAAGTTTGAAAAAGACGACATTGAATCCAGCTGGTGAGCGTGAACGTGGCCAACATTGGGACATGACACTCTCCTTGTGTACGAAGGAATCTGCCTTTAATATGGCTTCTTCCTGTTCTTCTTCAATTCCTTCTCCAGCTGACGTGCTTTCCGGTGACCAATTTCCACAGGATTTATAGCATTGTCAGCTTTCCTTAGCTTAACGGGGCGATTCCCAACGTACTTCCCTGTGAGGTGACAATAAGGACTAATACGTGCACGGCAATGACATGGGCTTACCGTCCATTTCCTTCCAGGCCTTCAAGAAATCCTCAGGATCCGAGAAAGCAACGAAGCCGTACTTTGCCTGTGAAATGGTTACTTGAGACCTTGAGCCCGAAAGTCTCCCTGAAGTTATCTCACCTTCCCGCTGAGCCGGTCACGGATCACACGAGCCTTGGTAAAGGAGGTGTACTTGTTGAATGCGTTCGCTAGCACGTCGTCAGAAACGTCGTTGCTCAAATCTCCAACAAACAGGCGGAACCAAGCTAGGTCCACGATTAGCGTAGTTTCAGTGCAATAACTTCGCGCGATTCTCACCTGGGTTCCACTCCAACAGCGTCTGGTCCTCATACACAGTCCCAGCGCCCTTCCTCAGAACCGTCGTGCGTTTGCCACCCTTGGCAAGCTTCCCACCAGCTCCGCCACGCTTATCAATCATGGCTCCTGGCACGTAAACACTTTGTTGGGCGAGGATTCCGACATCGTATTCGTACGCGTTGGCTGGGACTGGAGCGGTGTGGCTGGAAGAGGATCCGGCAATGGGGTATATCGGACCTTGATACGGTTGATGGTATGGGTTTACATCGTGAGATTGTTGCTGCTGTTGTTGCTGCTGTTGGTATTGCTGGTAGTAGGGGTTGCTCATCGTAAAGCGTGAAGCGGGTATGGCCGCTACAGAGGAGTGACTTGAGGTCGGGAGTCGGTGAGGCGGAGTGGCGCCGATGATCTACTTTCAGTAACCTTTTCTCACGGTTCCAAAATGTCAACTCAAGTTCTGTACAGTTTACATAAGCATTTCCCAGCCACCTCGACAAGATCGCTCTGTAGCAGGTCCGATCCTCACTTGTACACGGTAAGACAGTCAGGGTGGGCCAGCAATCTGCAGGTCGTTGGGCTTATTCTGATCATTCCACAGATGCCATTCGTTAAAAAGGTCAAGTCAGGTGCCTATTTCTCGCGGTTCCAGGTCAAGTACCGTCGGAGAAGGGAAGGAAAGACCGATTGTAAGTTGCATCCGAGTACCTTCACGGACTTTGGGATCTTACATCTTGGTTAGACTACGCTCGCAAACGCTTGATTACCCAGGCGAAGAACAAATAGTGGGTCGAATCTGTTCTTACGGAGCAATCGTTGACGAGAATTTCTAACAGCAACGCACCCAAATACCGCCTTGTTGTCCGATTCACAAATAGGGAGGTTATTGTCCAGATCATCTACGCCCGCATCTCCGGGGACTTCGTCCTCACTGCCGCCCGGTCAAAGGAGCTCCCACGGTATGGAATCAACCACGGTCTTACCAACTGGGCTGCCGGTGAGTGCGCAAGGCATCAGAACCTCAGGGCGTAATTCCAATTTCGGGTAGCCTATGCAACCGGTCTCCTTGCTGCCCGACGGGCTCTGACAAAACTCGGCCTCGCCAATAAATACGAGGGTGTGACGGAGCCCGACGGCACCATCTCAACTGTCGAGGCTCTCGATGACGAAGATGCTCCCCGACCATTCAAGGTCTACCTTGACGTCGGCCTCAAGCGAACCTCTACCGGTTCGCGTGTGTTTGGCGCTCTTAAGGGTGCTAGTGACGGTGGTCTCTACATTCCCCACAACGAGAAGCGCTTCCCAGGCTACGACCCAGAAAGCAAAGAGCTGGATGCTGAGGTGTTGAAGAAGTATATCTTCGGTGGTCACGTTGCTGAGTACATGGAGAGTTTGGAGGAGGAAGATGACGAGAGGTGAGAAATCCCGCCAACCATTTCCCTTCAACCTACAATGTGCGTGCAGGTTCAAGAAGCAGTTCTCGACCTACCTCGCCGATGACGTTGGATCTGCCGACATCGAGGAGATCTACACGAACGCCTACGCTGCCATTCGGGAAGATCCCACCTTCAAGCCGACAGAGAAGACAAAAGACTGGGCGGCCGAAACTAAGAAACACATGACCCCAAGGCTTACACGCGAACAGCGTCTGCAAAACATTGCCGCCAAGATCGAGGCGTTCAAAGCCGGCGGCGATGCTGCTGCTGATGACGACGAGTAGATATGTCACTTTACGTTTGACTGTTTTGCATGTCTATGAACTAGGCTTATTACATCCCTTGTGTGAGACAAACCTCATCCGTTGAGAACCAGGTTGATCGTTTTGTACACCCACGTAATGAGTGGCCCGTCATTTCTATTGTAGGCTGCGAAGATCGTTTCGAGTCTGTGAGCCCCTTCCAACTTATGAGCGGAACAATGTATTGTGACAGGCTCTCCTGTGAATGTTATCCGGAAGTCGCTGGACCGCAATTAGTAGCTTCATCCAGAAAGAAAAGAAAAACCGACATACAGGACATTGCCCTCCCATCGACCGACACTCCTGGATGTCAACTGGTCCAAAAACCAAGCCCCATTAACCGGTTCGCAGAGTTCCCGACCAACCTCGCATATTCTGCCAAGAAGGAATCGTTCCGTCTCGTCCAGTAGCAGCTGGCACAGCTGTGGAATAGATGATATCGAAAGTGTCGTGTTGGTCAGATGAGCAGCCAACGTTGAAGGTGACTCGAACGTGAAACGCAGCGAATATCTATATAGTACACTTAGCCCCAATGCCGCGTTTGGAGGTGAAGTTCGATCTACCTTTCGTCCATGTATAGGCTGGCATCGCCTCCCAGGCGCCGCTCGCTATTCTCTGTAAGTAGCTTAATGATCTGGTGACTCGATTCTCCTGCGGGGTTAAACCTTAGAAGGGTCTTGATCCCTACTTCGGACAGAGTTTCCACGGTCTTGTCCAGTTCCTCCTTCACGCGGCGGCAGAAGACGTGGTACTGAGTCAAATCCGTGATCTTTTGCAAGATGTGAGGTTGCTCTGCAGCAACTGGAGCCTTTGACGGGTTGGCTCGTGAGGTCTCAGAGCCACCAAGACGCCTTGACTTTTCGTATCCGTGGCCTCTAACCAACAAGACTCGGAGGACGGCGATGATAAGGTTACACAGCACTCCGTAAAATCCACTGTACTCTGGACCATCTTGCTCGTCTTCTGGAGGTAACAGGCTGTTGTCAACCTACGAAATTAGCACCGGCAACTCGTGAACGAAATGGATCGGCAAACCAGCTCGAAAGTCAACTCCGTCCCATGAGCTGCCTCGATCACAATCAGGCGCTCAGAGACCCGAGCCGAGGCAGTCGGGAGACTGCTCGCCTCACGGATGAGGACCGAAAATATTTCCTCTTCAACGACCTCTGTTTGAGCTGCCTTGAGTGAACCGTACAGCTGTGTCTCATCTTCCAGTGCGACGCGATTGCGGAAGGACTGTTTAACGCCATTGTTATCGGTCAGCCTCAACGTAACCCTTAGTCTTGTGTTCTGACGGTGTGGGTAAACCAGGGCACTTGAAGTGTTTTCACCATAGGTCGCCATATGACCGATCGCTTTACGTCTGAACGTCGCGGGTGCTGGGTGTCGATTCAATGAAGCATTCGGGGAACAAACGCACACGAAACTGACATTCTTCCATTCCGAAAGACACCAAGAAGTCGCTCGAAGTCTTATCCGCGCCCTTCCCCAGAAACGACCCAAACGGTAGCGGTGCGGGTAACAGCCCCCAGTTGTCTTTCCGAATTTTGAGGGCGTTCGCCCAATACTGCTCTCCATGCAGCCGGGATTCCTCCATGGTGGTGGCAGTGGTCTTGAACAGGTTGGCAGCCTTCCGCAGCGATTCATCCTTGCTCCCGATGACTAGCTGTGCATCAAAAGTCTGAACGGACTGTATGGGCGGCGGTTTCGTCACAGTGGTTGCCGTAAGTGCCTTAGGTGGAAGGTTGGGAACTGGCGAATTGTCGTTATCCGACTCCTTCACCGAAACAGATGACAGTAAAAGCAGCAGTAAGTTTCTGGCTTCGGTCATTTCTCCCAGAGCAATACTGGGAACGGAGAGTTCAGAATAAGCGTAGCACATGGAATTGACTGAAGACTTACTCGAGGCGCGGTATGATATCTGAACGCATTTTGAAAAGTTGGTCCGGAGTCATGGGCTGCGTAGACGAATTCGTGGTTTCAGCGCTGGTCCCTTCGTGCTCGTCATCGAGCCCATTAGAGCTCCCGATATCAATCCTCCCATTCGCAGCGTCCCGCTTCTCAAAAAAGTCGTGACCTCGTTCAGCAAACACTCGACGGACGTTCTCCGTAAGCTGCTTGTTGGGATCTGGAGCCCTGGGAGATGGTGTAAGCAAGCAGTCACCAAATGGAGGATGGAATGTGTGCGTACGGTTCGTAAATCTGTTGACCTTCGGGGGTAACGTCCAGCAACTGGCGGATGGGATTCCCCTGGTCGTCCGTGTGGGGGCGTTCGAGGGTGAGTTTGAGCTTTCGCCATGCGGGTTCGTCGTCTTCGACCGGCAGGCCGTTCATGATTGCCTTCGGATGGTCGGGCCAGGGGAGTCAGAGTCTGATGATCCCACGCTAGGGCGCTTTGATCGTAAGTAGTAAGCAGATTTGTTGAGGTCACTCCTCTTCATTTACCACGATCAAGACCCGCCTACTATGGACCACCCTTCCTCAGTGAAGAGGAAAAAGTCGCTTGACGACCTCTCGAGCGCAAACTCGTCCAAGAAAGCCAGGAAGAGAGTCAGGTACGGATTGTTCACCCAACAACCGTTCCTTCGTATGCAAAAATTGTTTCTCAATCAACCTCCAGCTACTCCTGTGGAGAGTGCCACCGTCGAAAGCAAAAGGTGAGCCTTGTCGCCACTCAGTCGCGCCGCAATACCAACTTATGTTCGAAGTGCGACAGACAAACTCCGTGCTCCCACTGCGTTTCCCGGAAAGTTCCCGAACTGTGTAGAGCTTATAACCCCGGCAAGCCGGATCAGGACGTTCATTCACGTCTCGCTCGCGTCGAGTCCGTCCTCGAAGCTGCACTACCTCAGTTCTGGTTGCAGTCGGACCACAATTCCGCCCGCCGGTCCATCTCTCCTGGGGTAGAGGATGACGCCGGAATCACGGAAGGGAACGACAACATGACTGGTGTATTTTACAGGGGGAGTTGGTTCGGAAGCAGCGCCGTCGGCTCGATTGCATCGCCGATAGTACTTGAACAGGTACGCTCAACGCCAGATGCCTCCTTCATTGTGTTAATCGGAATCAGATTAACCACATCGTTGACCATCGGGAGTCCGCCATCGATTCCAGCTTCTCGGCCAATGGCAGATCACTCTCCTTTGCTGGGGAACACTCTGCCGCGGATAAGCTCAACGCACTCATTCAGGATTGTGGTGTTTCGCCCCACAAAATTGCTGAGTTATTACAAGAACTACCCCCAAAGAACTTGATGAACGATCTCATTGACTACTACTTCACCAACATGTGAGCCCTTCTCTCCGGCCCCACCCCAAGCCACGCACTCAAACACCCTCAAGAAATTGGACACGCTATCCTCTCCCGGAAGATGATTTCCGTACCTCTGTAGCAACCATGTGCTCGTCTAGTGCAACTGTAGCAGCCGGAGATCTCCGTTTCCTACCTCTCCTATTCGTGGTGCTCGCGATAGCCGCTCGCCTCGCACCTGAACGATTGTGTGGGGATGCGAGAAATAGACGCCTGACGTCACAGAGGTATTATTGGTCTTGTAAGTGTTTATGCTTGTCGCTGCGATCCCCCCTGTTCACCAATAGTATTAGCACGTCGGTCACTTCTTGTGGCGGTCGCTGTCCAACCGAACTGTTTGGAGATGATTTGGACTCGGCTATTAGTAAGTCCGAAGAACTTCCAGGAAACCACATCCTCACCCTTCCGGTCACCATAGAGCGCTCGTTTTCTTACCTTTGACCGGCGCATAACGGAGTGCTGGAGCCAGTTGGGCGCTGCCGTTAGCACCGCACAGTCGCTGGGCCTCCATAGAGACGCGTCAGTTATGGTGGGCTGGTGTTTCGTTGATCTGTGAACACCTCTAACTGTCTGCAGCGTCTTGACCGTAAGCAAGCCGAATACAGGCGTCGAATATGGTCTTATCTGTACCATGCGGACCATTCGTACGCTCTGATTCTTGGCCGACCCATGTCCATTTTGGACGAATACTCGTCAACACATCCCCCCCTCAATCTGGACTATGACCTGACATTACCGATGGATCACCCCCTCCCCCTCTCCTCCCCCACCCCTATGACGTTTGTTCTACTCAGACATCACCTCGCCAAGATAATGGGTGGAATTGTGCATCACTTTCAGCAAGTGCAGAGACCGACACACTATTCCGAGGTTCTAAAACTCGACGACGAATTGACCGCATTTTGGGATAAGCTCCCCCCACACTTCAGTTACCAGCCAGACAAATCACTGGACGATGAACTGCAATTCCTCGTCACCCATCGTTTCCTCCTACTCACGGAGGTCATGTTCGTCAAGATCACACTACATCGTCCTTACCTGCTCCGTTCAGATCGTTACATCCAGTCGCGAAACGCTTGCTTCGACGCGACGTTGAAGTATTTCAATATCCGCCAGGATTTCCGGGCCTTTAACGACACCCAGAAGTCAAGTTTCATCACGACGCATTTCCGGGAGTTCCAGGCTGCAATGATCGCGGCCATCTATCTCATCCTCAACCCGAATGGGTCAGACGCCCCGACCATGAAGGCCATTGTCGACGTGTTCCTGCAGGATCACCAAGATACGCAGCAAATGGACGAAACGACTGCGAGGGAAGTGAAGACGATCGAGTTCCTCAAATCGAAGGCCGCTCAGAGAGCCGACCCGATGCCCAGCGACTCGAACCACTCGTCGGAAGAACCTCCAAACGACGCACACCTACTTCTTGGACTCCAGCGATCAAAACTCCCCGGTAGCAGCGCCATTCGGGGCATCACTCAACCGGACACTCCCACCTCCACACAAGTGACATCCTCCCCCCTTCTAGCGAATATGTTCGCTCTACAAGCTTCGCCTGCGAACGGCGGGGGTTCCCCAGATGAAGATCTCACGGCACAATCACTTCTCGATCATTGGTGCAACAGCATCAGCGCCAGTTCCCTCATGGATGAATCCGGCATTGCGACCGGGCTCCCGTGGAACATGACACTTGGTGCAGACGACCAGACCAGTTGGCTTGTTCCGGATTCACTATCGATGGTCTCCCCGCAGCCGTGGACCAGTGCTGGAGCTGGTTCGGACCTCAGTTATTGGCAGACACTTGTGGATCAGATCAGACCAGGGACGGGAATCTCGTGATCATCGCGTAGGACAGATGTAGGAACGGATGTTAATCACACTGGGTGACGGACGGTCCTACCCATCCATTGCACCCCCAGGTCTCGCCGTTTTGTATACAATAATATTGAAACCCCTACTCTAATTACAATAATCCATACAAACAGACTGAAACAACCACAAGAAACGATCTCAAGTCCAGCTTCGAGGCGTAGGTGGCATAGTTGGCGGTGCTCGACGGGGAGCAGTAGGAGGAGGTGGCGTTTATGCCGCCAGCGCAGCCGACGGGTTGGGCAGATGACGGGGGAGAAGGTAGAGGAAGTGTTGGGGTTACAGCGTTGATGTTACCAGTAGGAAGTGGCGTCGAAGTTGGCTTGGAATGAACGGTCTTCAGGCGCGAAGAGGTAGAAACAGGAACTTCAAGTTCAGATTCCTCAGCTTCAGCATCAGTCACAGATCCATTGCCTCCTTGAGTTCCACTATTCTTGGAGGTTGTGGTATCCGAGACTTTCGAGTCTTCCTCAGCGTCCTTCAAAGTAGATTTGGAGGATCCAGACTTTGTGCTAGAAGTTGTCTCGTCGTCCTCTGAGACTTCAGAATCCTCGGAGTCCTCGCTAGACTTGGCGCTGCCGCCTTTGCTAGAGCTCGTTCCCGTTGTGGGAGTCTCTTCGTCGTCATCCGATCCTCCCTTGGCTTTGCTGCTGCTAGACCGTTGACTTGTGTCTTCGCTATCGCCACTGCTAGAGCTCTCGTCTGAATCTTCCTCTTCGTCAGAACTGCTACTGTAGTGTTTCTCTCTTGAAGCTACTGATGATCCGGATCGCAGAGCTCCGACTCCCCAGGGAATGCTATCACCGTTGGGTTGCTTACTGTGCGGAGGGGCAGTGGTTTCTCCAGCAGAAGATGCGATCTGTACGACCAGTTTAGGGGTGAGTTCAGTCCCTTCGGCGGACGGACGGACGTACCGTAAAGCGAGTGGTCCATGTTGGATTTGACTTGTTATCCGCAGCGTTGAACTGGTAAAAGTAAACGGTCGAATAGGGGTCGACCTCCGGGCAAGTCCAGGTGTAGGGAGAAAGCGAAGGATCTGTCCCGTCGAGGTCCTTGGCCACGTTTGCAACGAGGGTCATGTTGGAGTTCGAACCGCTCATGAGATCTAGGGGGAGTAGTCGTTGTAGGTTGGAGTCAGCTCGAAGGCGAAGACAACAAGTTTTACAGACCGATTGAGAAGCTTTTCCATTCTCCAGATTCATCAGGCGTCCAAGAAACAGAACATTTCGAGCCAGCAGCAAAGACCTCGCCAGGACCAGGGGCGGTAGGGGCAACAGCACCAAAAGCGAACCGAGAAAGTAACAGAAGCGCAAGCGAGCGGGAGTTGATCATGTTGCCAGCCAGAGTGTTTCAAAAAAACGAATATAGGTTCCAGCCAGAAAGAAAGACAAGTTGAGCAACCAGTGCTGTGAGTGTGGTGGAAGAGAACAGGTGACGGAGGAGGTCGAAGGTTAAATCGGACTCTGTATCCCGCGGTGCTCGGCCCCTATGCATATGTCCGGTTCCAACCCTCAGATCGGCATGGACGAGTCAAAATGGTTCTAGGAACTACGTAAGCTGCAGAACCCTTCGCGATTACTCGCCCTCTACGATTGCAGGTAATGATATTACACCCCCACAAAGGACATCACGGACATAGGTAATCCTCCCCTCCGGCCACCGAGGAACCAGCCCCCAAGAGTCGGAGTCAATCCACGGCAAGATACCGTTCAATCAACCCGGCGGGTATAGTGTAGGGGGAGGGACACTCGGGGCTCAAGCTCGCCGAATCCACGATGAAATGCCCAACTTCCATCAGCGGCGTCTATTCGACACCTCCTGTTAATCGATCGGCTCCGTAAACGAGCGGGGGAGTTCCTTGACAAGCCAATACTGACCATCCCACCGAGGTACCCGTCTGCATGCCGGGTCGTGGGTGGCGCGTACGAAACCTGGGGACTTCCCATCGGACTCTCTGGTGTTTTCCAAACCACTTCGCGCGGGAACGCCACTGGGGGAGGGGGATACGAGATCCCATATCATACATTTGAGATTTATTCTTAGATCACCACTCAAAAACGCAAACAGAGCCGATCCAGCGGATCTGTGGCTTTGAGCGTTCATACACACCAGATAACAAGTTTAGTACTCCATCGACCTCTCAATGATCCTGGCCAAATACTCCCGCCCGTCTGCGCCGGCCACATCCCCGATACCAGGTGCCAGATCTAGGACCCTCCGTTGTGGTAAAGTACCGGCGACCAGAGCATCAATGTCACCACGGGTGTAGCCAACAGCTTTCAGGCCACGGGGTACGCCGAGACCATCAAGGAATCTCACAATAGCTTCGTAGAGGTGGGCGCCAATCTCGTGGTCTGGAATACGAGAAATGGAGGAGTCTGAAGGTATGGTATCGTGGAAGACTGCGAGTGCGTCGCGGTGGCGATCAGCTGACGATGGGGCGGTGAACTCGAAGACTGCAGGTGCCGTCAAGGCAACCCTGAACAGATGAAACGCTCAGTGGGTGACATTGTTCGGGTATTATGGTCGGAACTACTTACGAAATTCCATGCGGGATGATAGGCCCGTCAGCAACGTATCCTGGATGCTTGTATTTTGGACCCTTCTTGTTCAAGCCAGAGATCTAGAAGGCAAAAATTAGCGTTGGAGGTATGCTCAGGATGGCCGCAAGGCATTACCGGGTAACTTATGCCATGACACAAGTGAACGCCGGCATTTCCGAATCCAATGCCAGCGAACGAAGAAGCCAAACTACCCACAACTAAGTCAGGAGGTTAAGTATGTCATGAAAAAAATACCACTAACAGCATCTGCCTCTTGGCCTCGCGATCGTCTGGATTCTTGGCGACCCTAGGTAGATATTTCACACAGGTTTGCAAAGCCCACCTCGAGAACACATCAGCCATGGGGTTACTGCCTTGATAAGCGGGCCTCAAAATTGGGTTAGTCGGCCGAGGCATCCGTTCGTAATAGCTATGGCGGAGTTTGAGGTACGTGAATGGTTGTTCAATGTGCCTCTGGACCTACGGAATAGCAGTATAGCTTTCAAGGCTGTGGCCTAATACGTCGAGGCCAGCGCTGATGTGCACAGCGGTTGGGCATGTATCAGTGTTTAGTGTATCGACGATTCCAAGAATAGGTTTCATCGCGCGATTTGCAATACCAGTCTTGAAGTTCTTGGAAGTAATATCCAATATCGCGGTGCCCGTAGTTTCTGACCCAGTTCCAGCGGTTGTAGGGACTATCTACAAAGTCAGCCCAATATACGAACTGATTGGCAAGAGAGTCCTGACTCGCAATCAATGGCCGAAGTTTCTCAGTGATCGGTAAACCCTTGCCTGAGGTATTGTCAGTGTGGTGGCGGCGGCTACGAGTGGGGGAGCTGACAAACCAATCGGTGCATTGATAAAGTCCATAAGGTCAGCGTCCTTGTAGACAGTGAATCTGAAGCGGGCTGAGCCTTGTCAACATGTACAGCGGAGCCGTTGCGCACAGGTTTGCGGCCTTGGCCGTGTCAATTACGGAGCCTCCGCCGACGCTGTCTGGAGGTCAGCAAGTGATTTGAAAGCGCGGTGGGCAACCTGCGCACGCGAGGAAATGACTGATATCGCGGGACCGCGCCCAAGCGATGGCGTCCCGCCAGCTGGCTTCAGTCGGTTCCGAAACAACTGCAGCAATAACGCAACAAAGTGAGAAAGCCCGTTTTCCTGCCTTGGAACCGGACAAACCTTTGTCGTACACTTCGAATGGGAGGTCAGTTTGGGATTCCAAAGAGGCAAGCGTCTGAGGGTGGGGTTAAGCGTCTGCGGGGAAAGAGAGAGTCCGAGGCGTACGTTTTTCATTGCGGTCAACTTTGCCACATTGGGGTCGGTAAACACTCCGACCTTTGCGTCGAGCATGACCAATCGTCGAGGAAGATCCGGCCGGGGGACAGGGACGAACCTTGCGAGCTTTCATGTTCTTGAGGTCCATCCCGACCTCCGCCGTAACACCTTCGCCGAATCGCAAGTTGGAGGCAGCAACCTGGTGGCAATCAGAACAGATTGAATTATAGCGAATCGCTCCAAACGTACTTCAAAGGCGTACTCCTTGTCCCCCGGGAGTTGGACCGGGGTCGCGAACCTTCTCAACTGATTCAAGGCCGGTACCGGGTTGTGGTGGTGATTATGAGAGACTCCAGCCCCATGACAAGGGCATAATCCATGCTGAGACGCGTTGATGAGACGAAGGATGGAATTTCTGGATGCTGGAGGAGGCATTATCACGGGTGGTCAGTGTAGTGGGTTTGCACCAACGAGTCTCTGGCCGATCGAAGATCGGACCTCTGATCCGGGCTTGCGCCGACACTGAAACAGAACGCCAATCTTGATTTCCTACGGTAGCATCAAACTAATATCTATCATTCAATGTGCATACCTCACGTCCAGGATACCAAGCCCCTGGAACATCAACAGGGTGAACGGGACGATACTTTCCCCAAAGCAGACCGCGAAGATGGTTCTGGCGAGGGTAGAGTAGAAATGGCTTCTCATCTCAGGCCGGGGTTTAGTACTCGTAGTGGTAGGCTGAGGGATTCTTCACTCACATCCCCGATGTCAACGGCGTCGTTGTTTGTGACGCTCAACAGGTTGTGGTAGAGAGTCCGCAGAAGTATTTCCGACAGCCGAGGAAAAGAACAATTCTGGACGAAGGAGGTTCCACAATTCGTCAATGATTTTTACCTTAACAGACAACCGCCCAGCCATCAAGTGCAAGGACGGTGTTATGCAGTCGAAACACTTTGGCCCTCTTGATTACAACAACCATGGACGAAGAAATTCCTCAGCTCACCACTGGTGTCTGCGACGAAATCGTGTCCTCGACCGGCCCACAAGATTCCCTCTGGTCGACCACTCCCATCCTGCAAATCGTCCATACAAAATGCATCGAAACTAATGGTCAAATACGGTGGCGGGTCCTGATCTCTGACGGAGTACATTTCCTACAGTCAATCAGTTCAACTCTCTGTTGGAAAACGGGGAGGTGGGGAAGGGAGGCATCATTCGCGCTCAACGTTTTACGGTCAACAAGATTCAGACCCGATGGTAAATTGTCTTTCAACTGGACATCATGCGTGTTACAGGAATTCTGAACACAACCGTCTCGAACGACCAGCATTGTGGTCATCACCGATCTTGAAGTCCTAGTCAAAGATACGGAGAAGATCGGAAACCCTGTTCTGCAAACTTTTGATACGCCGGGAACGACCTCCGAACCACCCAGCGCAGCGGGATCCTCGGGACCCGTGGTAGCACCTCCTAAGCCGAGTCGACCAATCCTGTCAATCAAAGGCTTGAACCCATACTCGAATGATTGGACCATTAAGGCTCGTGTTACTCAAAAGTCGGACATCAGGAACTGGTAGAACCAGCGTGGCGAAGGGAAACTCTTCAGATGGATGAAACTGGGGAACCGGTTTCAACCTGGTCGTCGATCAACTTTACGACAAGTTACAAGAAGGGAAGGTTTACTACATCTCAAAAGCAAGGGTAAACCTTGCAAAGAAACAGTTCAACAATGCCGCAAACGATTACGAACTTGCTCTGGGGGAGTACACCGAAGTCAAAGAGGCAAGGACCCCACACCACAGTTTATCTGCAGAGAATTGACGACAACCACAGTACATAGATCAGATTGATGTGCCGTTGTAGTGGTGACTGTGAGAGAGTCCAGCCCCGTGACAGGGGCACAAGCCGTGCTGAGACGCGTTGACGAGACGAAGGATGGAAGTTCTGGATGCTGGAGGTGGAGTTATCACGGATGGTCGGCGGGGTTACCCCAGATCTCGATCGATGATCCGCCTCCCAAGGTTTGTAACCCCACAATCGCGGTTGTCCCGTCCGATGACCCGGGAAAACGAGTGCCAGCGAGTACCCCACACTCATAGGCGGTAATTTGAGATTGAGATCCACGATTACGTTGGGCGTACCTTTGCTGGACAAATGCGGCCACCTGGACACAACTATAAACGGTGCACGAGTGTTCTCTGCAACCTCTTCGCCATCCAGCCGCAAGGCTGATCTGGTCTCAATAAATTGGGGGTCGGTCAACGGCAAACGAGGATGTGAGAATAGCCGGAAGCTGAATACCCCGATGTATGACGGCGGATCCAGAGCGGGATTGGCTCAATTTCGACCTAGCGCCTCTTGAACGAAGCTTTCTTCCTTTCCCTCGTCGTCGTCTCAGACGGCATCTACCCCCCACATTCATTTTCGCCCCCACGCTCCTTTCTTGGTCGCTATGAATGTCTTTCTTTGGCCCCTCGCATTGCTCCTCGTCGCGTCAGTTTCACATGCCATTCACGTACCCGTCTCCCGCCACAAGCTCTCTGGCTTCTCACCCCTGGAAAAAAGGGCGCAAGGTCACGGTGGCATCTCCTACAATGTACTCGCCGCTGGAGACTCGACGAATCATCTCAAGTTAGTCGGTTATCCCTACCGTTCCGCCCGTATCCCGATTCTATTGTGAATTAGCAACGTCCGAGATTTAATTTACCTGGCCAATGTGAGTCACCCACCCCAGATGTGATTCATCACGATTTACCCCTCCCTAGGTTACCGTCGGTGGCACGGGTAACTCGCCTCCGTTACCTCCGTTTGCATTTCACCTCTAACGCTCAATGCCAGAGTACCCTGTGCAACTTGACACGGGTTCGTCCGACATCTGTACGTTGTCCCACCCGTTGATATCGCATTTGTTCTCATAAACGATTCCTTTAGGGATCAAGGGCGAGGTCTCTCCACTCCCAAACACCTTACATACTGTATGTTTTGTCACCCAAATCCCCGTCATCGCCCTCACCTTACCCGGCAGTCAATATCTTTTAACCTTTCCTATGGTTTGGGATGGGCTTATGGCAATATTGGCTTCGGCCCTGTCGAATTTTCCGGGTGAGTGGCACCTCAATATGTGACTACTATCGTTCACGGTTTTGTCAGAATCCAAGTCACAAACCAGTCGTTCCTGGATGTCTCCATCGCCGACAATCCCGCCCTCGGTTTTGGCGCTGAGGGACTCCTTGGCCTCGGTTTCACCTCCCTATCGAACATCGATAATCTCCTGAACCAGACTGGATCCCCCGCCGGCCGAAGTTTCTTGTTCAACGCCTTTTCCATCGATCCTCGGGAACCCAACTTCATCAGCTTTGCCCTCTCGCGGTCGAGCGACGACCAAGATGAAGTGACCGGTGCGATGACTATCGGCGAGTACGTCCAAGAGTACAAGCGGATTGAAGAAACGCCTCCCATTCCTACGTGGCCTGCCAAACTCCCCAGGCGCTGGAATGTGTTACTCGAAGCCATTCATGTTGGGGCGAAGCCCGTGACACTTACTTCGAAAATCCACAACGCTCCTGTGAACCGTGCTGTTGTCCTCCTTGACACTGGTACCACTTACACCTACGCTCCTCCAGAGGTGTGCCAGGCTATCTACAGTGGGGTCCCCGGAGCTAGATATGATTCAACTTCACATCTGTGGTTCATCCCTTGTGATCAAGAAGTCGATGTGGCGCTGCAAATCAAGTGAGGTTAAGACAACTACCATTTGAATTGCCCTAACGGTTTCGCAGTCAGCGTATTTTCCCGATGCATCCCCTAGACATGGTAATCCACACCAAAATCGACAACCAGACGTGCGCTGGTTCTTTCATTCCTCAGGAAGTTTCCGTCGGCGAAGGTCAATTGTGAGTTCCCCTGCCGCACGCTTCCTGCCCAAACATTCTGACTCCAAATTAGCGATTGGTTAGTAGGTGACAACGTCCTTCGTAACACGTACTCGGTCTACGATTTCGGAGACTTTGACAGCGAGGGCAAGATGGGCGACCCGTTCGTCAAACTCCTACCCTTAATCGATCCGAACGAGGCTTCGGAGGATTTCGCTAGGATACGAGGATCCCAACCTCGAACCAACATTACCTATCATGTCGCCCCGTTGGACGTTGTGGGTGCCGCATCGGATGGTGTTTCTGCTCCAGAGGGTACCCTGGACAAACTCAACACCCTCATCCCGGCTATGCTCGCTCTTATGGGGCTCAACGCACTCGTCCTCCTGTCGCTCATCATCTTCGCGATTGTTTATATCTGCCAAAAGAAGAAATCTCGTGCCGCGCGACGAGCCAGGAAGCCAAGCCCTCTCCCTATGCCTATGAGCTCCATGAACAATATTGGGCCGGCAGAACCTACTCACCAATACGAGCCCGTGGTGAATGACGAGCAACAGATCCCTCAATCTCCTTCAGTTCACTCCCTACACCCTACCAATACAACAGCCGGATTACGAGACCCACGTCCGGTATCGAGCGTTTACCCCCAAACGATCGGTGGCATTCCTGGGACCCCCAGATCCGATCCTTTCAGAACCCCACCACCGTCGCTCCAAAGGGACGGAGGCCTTGAGAGGGGAATGCGACCACATTCGTCATACCAACCCCTCAACACCCAGATCACGCAAATAAACGTTCACCCATCGGTGCCTCGTTCGGCCCCGGCTGACGATGAGTCGTTCGTTCCACCCTCACCAGGGTTCCTCCGACGCGATTTCCCGCCAGGTGTTGAGGATAACCTGGGATCGGAGAACGGTGAAGGGTTACGGCCGAATTCGATCGCTTAGGTTTTGTGCAATGTCAAGTCATGCTTTCATCTACGCTCCTCCTATATTATTTCTTCCCACTGGACTGACTACCCATCCTTCTGATCCAAACTGCACATTCCTATCACAGGTAATATTTTCGTTTGCTTGTAAATCGGACTCTTTATCTGTCGTTTAGTTCTCCGTTAACGTTATACCTCTCCCACAACTTCAATCATTACCCAACACCTCTCTGGCTCCCACTTGGGCTTTTTCGGACTTTTTTTTTTCCATTTGTGGTGTATGTGCGCTGTCTTCTCTCTATCAGTGTTTGTATATAGGGCGCGTGGAAATACAATTATTATGGGTGACTCGTGGAACTATGGGTGCGTGGGTGGGAAGGATGGGGATGATCGACAGTGTCCAACGGACCGCGAAGGGTTTTAGTGGCGTGACCTCGTTGCCAAGTCGTAGTTGACGGATCGTTCTGTGGCTTCGAGACTCCACGTGCTGTCAAAAAGTTCAAGTTCAGAGTCGGGGGTCATGAACCCGGGTTTTGTAGATTCCTGAACGGTCCTCCCCGCCCTCTCCTTGAGCCCTCTCCACCTCTTCATCTCCGGAGTATCCGCCGCCGGGTCCGTGCCTTCCAATACACGCGTCAGGACGTCGGCGAACGATGAAGTCACCTTCGTAGAGTAGAATAGTTCTTCTCGCTTGGAGATGGCAGATTTTGGAGTGTTCTCGGGGGGTTGGCCGTGGGCAATGTACGCGTCCATGTGCTTGGTGTCGCTCGAAGACTGCAGTCCACCAAAGAAGGTGGCCATCCTAAGACACTGCCTCATATTCGCCACATCACCCGACGCCAACGCGGCACGGAGCAAACACGACATGTCCCGGGCATCTGGCACGAGCCCCCGAGCCCGCGTCCGGTCCGACCGCTGCAAGGGAGGGGTTCTAGAACCGTCGACGAAGGCTTCGGCGTGGCATCCCGTCATAAGCTCCATGATTCGCGCAGCGTTCGCCCAATCCCCACCCCTCCAACACGACATCAACCCCCACCCGTACGCGTTCTTCCGTGGCTTAACGTCCCAGCCCAGAGCACGATACCGATGCATCCACTCTATCGTCTCCACCGCGCGGTCAGACTCTCCGATTGATCCAGCGACCGTCATCCCTGCATACGATCGAAGAACCTTCTCCATGTGTCTGTAATCGACGATGGCTTTTCGGTTGTTCGCGATGGCTTCGTCTATCATTTGCTGGACATAGTGTATGCAGAGACGGTACTTGTGCGTCGCGAGGCATAGCTGAAGCACGGTATCCAAGGTCATAGGAGTGACCTCAATCCGCCTCGGAGGTGCCTCCTCGCCAGGCTTTGACAGGCCGAGGTAGTCGCGGACGACATCGAATGCAAAGAGATGATCTGCCGGCCGTCCCTTCATCATAGCCCTTAAAAAGTACAAGATGACGTGGCTAGACACAAGGTCTGGGTTTTTGACCGCCCGTTTCGTGAGTTCCTTCCACACCAACTTTGCGTCGGATGCATTCCGATACGCTACACTCTCCTTGTCTCCCGGAGCGAGCTGCTCTCGGTAATGGATCCCCCGCATTATTTTGGTGTAGATGAACTCACTCGGGGCAAACGGCCCTTCTTCGTCGAGGTCGTTTAGTACGTCGAACATGGCATTATAATCTTTGTTGGAGGTAAGGATGGAGATGTAGAAAGCGGCGGGGTTTGATGTGATTTCATGGTGTTTGGGATCGAATTTCTTGAGACTCCCGACGCGTCGAAGGTAACTTTGCCACAGTGCTTGAGCGTTTTTGAACTGGACGCTGTGTTCCTCCCAATTTTTGATCCGAGATAAGCCGGAAAGAAGAACGTTGTACGTCCGAATGTTGGGCTTGAAACCGCGCCTCTTCATCTATAGGTTGCAAGTCAGATTCTCAGCCACCGGTTCCGAGCAGAAGGAGCACACACGTGAGTGAACAGCTTGTACCCGAGCTTGAAGCGTTTCTCTCTCATGCAATGCAACATCAAAGTGTTCCACGTCACCACGTTCGACGCATCGAGCGGTGAGGTCCGTAGCATGTCCACCGCTTCATCGAACCGACCCTGCGAGGTCAGGTTAGTGAGCCTTCGAGAGAGGACATAAGGCTCGAGGAGTCTCTTCGGTCTTTCTGAATCGTCACCGGAGAGGTTGGCGTTGACCTTGGAATTTGGTGGTTTCAATTGCGTCGTTGTTGGAATGGGTTGAGAAGATTGTCGACGCGGCTTGTCCGAAGCCGGTCCCTCGGTGTTATAGCCTCGTCGTTGTTGGTGACCAAGCGAAGTGACCCAAGTCCGGCGGGGTTCGAAACATATGAGGGGTTCAGTGATGAACTTTCGTGCGGCTCTGAGCGTCGAAGAGGATGAGGCGGAGATCATGAAACGGAACGGAAACGAGAACAGGCTCCAGCGGGAGGATGCACGTGATGATTTCTTGTCAATTTCCGAGATTCATAATTTCTTTCTGAAGCACTGTGACGTTTCTCATTCGTTCAGTGTATACTCTCATATTTGTTTCTATTTGGTTGTCGTAGTGTTTTCCTTATCAGCACGGACTCCCCGCGGCCGTTTCGTCTCCTCAGCATACCATTCAACACATTTCCTTCGACCTCCATGTCCCTTAAGTTGAACGTCGAAGTCTCCCGTGTGGCGGCCTCCTCTGCGTCTATCAACCGACACTACCATCGTTGCCATGTGTCTTCCTGCCTGCGCGACAACATGAGCAACGACCCCAGCATCAAAATTTTGTCCTGTCCTTGTGCCGAAGTATTCTACTGTGGGTACGTAGAAAGTTTATTCCGTTTCGTGATCCTCGCGGGTAACACGTTCGTAGCAAAGAATGTCAGACCAAAGACTGGAAATGGCATAAACAGGAATGCTATGACCGATTGCGCCGTAAAAGGGGGGAGCGGCCAATGGACGACGAAGTTATCTTCATGTTGAAGCATCTCGACTCAGCTCTCGTCGAGATGACTATCGCCGCAATGGGAACCGGTGTCGATTTAGCTGCGTGTGCAGATACACATGCTGCTGTGATTTTCCTCGCCCCGATGCCCACGGACGGAAACTTCCCCAGGCAGACATTTCGGTTACCAGAAGGGTTCGCTAAACCTGTCACGCCGCAGGGCGGATGGGGTGAGAGTTGTATTCAGCCATTCATAGTCGAGAAAGTGGCGCTGAGAACACAAAAAGAGGAAGCGGAGAGGCTTGGGATGGAGGGGAACTTCTTTGAGAGCCCCGCCAAACGACAGTGGCGCCTTGGCACCGCTGATGGCAATGGAGCTCGCCCAGCGCTGTTGAACATCGCCATGGTCTTCGAGCCAACGGGGAGGGCCGCATCCAAAGACGTACCCCGTATTCAGTTGGAAGTGTGGAAAATGGTTCAGAAGAACTGCAAGGCAGGGATGGGCCCCCCACGTCTCCCTTACCTTATATATACGACAAATGTGAGGATAAATACGACCCTGGCACATGAGCAGGAGAAGCGGGATGGCGGTATGTCTTGTATTTTCTCCCTACATCGTAACATCGCTGAAATAATGAACAGTGGAGAACAAGACACCATTACCGAGCGCTTTAGTCACATTCTCTCGCGCATAACTAATCAGAAGGGTGTTCAATTTCCTCGTAGGTACAAATAAGAGAGCAAGTAGCGACGAATATGAAAACGCTGTGATTCAACACTAAATCCCCCGTCCCAGTCACTCGGTTCCCGCTAAACCCATGACTTGTATCCAACCAACTTATACGCTCGTTGAGAACAACGAGGACTCCGAGTCCGAGACCGCGATGGAACAGTTCAACCCAAAGAACCCTGAACGAACCGTCCGCTTGGTTCATGGACCACGCGACGCGGCCTGACTTTCTGTTAGTGTCGATGAGGTGGCTGTCGTGGATGGATACGGAAGTGTGTGGATGCGAGATTCGAGGGAGGTGGATTGGATGAAGTAGGTGTCGGAGGGACTGGACCAGGTAACTCATCCATCGGTCTGATTTCCGATCAGATATTTCACCTGGTGTGGGAGGGTCACACGATAGGGACGCCTCAGGGGGAGGGCGTATGAGGTACACCAGTCTAGGCCCAGATCGCTGAACAGCGACCGGGTCGAGGCATGGAGTCCACTTCTCGTGCGCCCTACCGATGTGGGTACCCCATTCCATTCATCCTCTGAACAGGGTCGAAATCTTATTTCGGTGTGGTCTGTCCACATCATCTGGCGGAAAAGTGGTGGCGACAGAGATCACCTCCTTGAAGAACTCCTGAACGTGCCTCTTCTTCCGGCGTCGCAGGCTTTGATGTCTTCAGTTCCGCCGAATCGAAGGGCCTGGCCAGTTCTCTAGGTTGAAGAGTGATTGTGGAGAATAGAGCCGGGGGGGGGGGGGGGGAGGGGGTGAGTTGTT
>Ga0307515_10004374_pt1 | contig 29286 bp, 21 predicted proteins | sample 17_EM_MG_FD_194513 | JGI IMG/M metagenome (GOLD analysis project Ga0307515, IMG submission 194513) | Populus trichocarpa ectomycorrhiza microbial communities from riparian zone in the Pacific Northwest, United States - 17_EM | ecosystem: Host-associated > Plants > Roots > Unclassified | place... | reverse complement strand
TAAGCAGTCTGATTGTACTTTTTTAATTCGCTGCCCAACGAATAACTTTTTAACTGCTGCTGCAGGTACTCTTTCCGCTGTCGGATAAAATCTTTCACATCCGCCGCTTGTTTAAACTGGTTTTGCAGTTCTTTTACTTTGCTTAATGCTCCTTGTATCTTTGCAACGTTTCCGGCAGCATTGCTTATGAGAGGGTTTTTATTAGCAAGAAATTCCAATGAAGTACCAGCAGAATCTATCCAGGGAAAATACCGGCCTCCTCTGCCCACCAGTTGCGCCTGTCTTTCCTTTACTTTATTGCGAATGTTATGATATTGTTCTTTTGTATCTGCAAATACATTCAACGCAGCCAGTGAATCTATCCGGGAAAGTTTTTTCCGCAGCTTTGCTTCCTGCTTTTCTAATTGATTGAGGTATTTTTCCGTTTGTCTGTCAATATCAGCAGCAACCTTTGCAGCTTTGCCGTCTATTGCACGGATGTATTTTCCGGTAATTTTATCAGCCTGTTTAAAAGAGGAATCCACCAAACCCTGGCCAGCGAGCGTGCCTGTAGTGGCAATACATAACAATAAAATCACAACCCGTTTAGAGATGTTCATAGAAAGAGGTTCTTTTAACGAAAAGTCAAAGCCACAGCCCATGCATTTGAAAAAAAATTATTTCAAAGTCATTGACTGTTGATGATTATAAGAAATGTAAAAGGGATGGTAACCGTTAGTGAAATATTAAACGGATGCGAAAGTGAATTTTATTTTTAAATCATCCTGTAGAATTCCGACGATTTTAGCAGCAATAATAGATGAGTTGTATCAACTCAGGCGAAAAATGGATACAGTATACCATTTCGCAAACGCATAAGTTAAATTCAAAATATTAGGAGAATTTTTGATGGAATAAGTATTATTAAATCTACACGCTGACTTGTGCTTTATTTAAATGCATTTCGATCGATAGTTTAAACACGTTGCTGCTATCAGCCTTAATTTTTTAATAAAAGCTGTTACTACTACTTTCACAAGTTGAAAATAGTTAAACCATATACATTTCAATCCTGAATGAAATAAATTTGGCGTGTTCCATCCTTACCATTTCACTACTTCCCAAAATGCTTTTTTGGGTTGCAGGTCTTTATCAAATAATAAAGGATGATCTTTTCTGCCTGGCACAGGGAAGTTATCCAGCCAGCTATTCCTGTCAGAGAGATTCCAGAAGGTAATACCAGAGAGTACATTTTTATATTTTCGGAACAACTTAAAACACATCTTGTATACCTGCAGCTGCGCACGCTCCTTTTCTGCCGTAAATGCGGTATCACTATCAGCAGGCTGCCGCTCACGGCGATTGTGTTCTTTTGGATAAACGGAAATATCCAGTTCAGTTACCTGTAGTTTTAAATCCAGTTGGGCAAATCGTGCCAAAGTACTGTCCAGCTGCGGCTCCAATGGCTCGTTTATGGCCCAATGCCCCTGCAGCCCCAGTCCATGAATGGGCACACCCGCATCTTTTAATTGTTTAACAAGCTTATAGATTTTTTCCCGCTTGCCGGCATCTATTTCATTGTAATCGTTATAAAACAGCAATGCCTGCGGGTCGGCGGCATGCGCATATTCAAACGCCTTTGCCACAAAATCCTCGCCGCATACCTGGTACCACTCCGAATTGCGGAAGTATTCGCCGGGTTTATCAGATATCACTTCATTTACCACATCCCATGCATAGACAATACCTTTATAACGGTTAACCACAGTGGTAATATGTTCTTTCAGGCGCTGCAGCAATACTTCCTTGCTCACTTTCTGGCCTGCGCTGTCAACAAACAGCCAGCGCGGCGTTTGATTGTGCCAGCAAAGATTGTGACCGCGAATCTTCAGGTGGTGTCTTTGCGCAAACGCCACTATAGAATCTGCATCCTTCCAGTAATATTCTTTTTCCCTGGGATGGATGGGGCCCATTTTCATGGCATTTTCCGGCGTAAGGCTGTTGAACTGCTGCAATACCAGCTGTGCTTCATCCGTCCTTTGCAGGGTACGAGGCGATACCGCTACGCCTACCGGAAAATAGTCCTGGTAATAATCTTTTAATCCCTTGCCGTTGTATGGTTGCTGGGCAGCAAGATCCATAGCCGGCAACAATATGGATATTACAAGAATGGTAAGTGCGGTGTTTTTCATTTTAAAATTCAAAAGTTAAAAGTTAAAATTAAAAAGTTAAAAACCCCTCCCCTGTTAGCGTCATGCAATTCAAAATTTAAAATTCAAAAGTTAAAAGTAAAAAGTTTAAAACCCCTCGCCTGTTGCGTCATGCAATTCAAAATTTATAATTCAACATTCAAAATAATCCCTACTTCCCCTGGTATTTTTTTATATAAGCTGCCACCGTTACCATGGGTGATATCCAGCAATCTTTTTCATTTTTTTTGAGCCATTGTAAAAACCGGCGGTGTTCGGGTACCAGCACATTCAATGAATTGCCGCCACCTACTCCATGAAACAATATAACCAGCAATGACTTAGTGGCCACCGCCTGTTTTACCCATTCTATCATTTGTTCTGCTGTCTGACCATTTACCGCGTAACAATCCACATTAAAAAGATCCACCTTGTCAATGGTATGCATCTGCTCACGCACAGCCCTTGCCGCAATAAAATCACTTCTCATGCCTTCAATAAACGAGGTGTCGCCTATCTTCATATCGCCACAGGTAAAAGCAAATGTGCGGATGGTTTTACCGTCCAGTGCGCGTAAGAATGTGTTGTTCATACGGGTTTCATCAATCATACGCTTCACGGTGTATTTGCGCATATCATATTCGTCCCTTACCCATTCCCTGCCGGCACCGCCAATACAGGGGTGGTACAATGTGTGGTTACCCAGCTCATGCCCGTTTACCGCAATTTTTTTCCAGTCGTTCATCCGTTCCCTTATAGACGCAGCGCCGCCGGTTATATAAAAAGTTGCTTTCAACCCCAGCGAATCCAGTAGCGGAATGGCATTGTCAAGGTGCTGGTCAATGGCATCATCGTAGGTAAGCACCACCGCCGCTTTTTTATTGTTCCAGGGTTTGGCACTTTGTGCAGTTGCCAGCAGGCAAATCAAAATACTGATAACAGGAAGCAAACAATTTTTTTTCATCGCGGCAATTTATTGTTGTCGTGTTTTTTGATACCCCCGTTTTATTTAAACTTTGTATTGCTTACAAAAGCAATTCGTTTACTATCGGGCGACCAGCTCGGCACATTAATGGTACCCTGTCCGCCATATACATACGCAATATTCCTGGGTACGCCGCCTGCAAAAGGCATTAAACGAATATATACATGCTGGTAAAAAGGATGTGAGCCCGGATCTATTTCTTTCGGAAACGATAAAAACACAATCCATTTGCCATCCGGAGAAATATGCGGGAACCAGTCGTTGTATTCATCAAATGTTACCTGTTCCTGACCGCTGCCGTCGGGTTTCATTCGCCATAATTTCATGGTGCCGGTCCTCACAGAATTAAAATAAATCCATTTGCCATCCGGTGTGTATTCCGCTCCATCATCCAATGTGGGTTGCGTGGTAAGTGCCGTTTCTTTTTTTGTGGCAATATCAATGGACCAGATATTGAATTGCTTATTCCGCAAACCGGTAAAGATTAGTTTTTTACCGTCGGGCGACCAGCAATGAAAATAAGAATGCCCGGCATCTTCCGATGTAATTTTAACCGGGTTGTCCGTACCCGCAACAGGCAAAATAAATATGGTAGATGTGCGGGCAGTGCCCACATAGTTGCTAAGCCCTATCATTTTACCATCGAACGACAATACATGATCGTTGTTATTGTTCTTCGCAAAGCCGGTATTGAGTTCTTTTACCACACCGGTGCCCAGGTTAAAATTGTACATCAGCCCTGCAGAAGAATTAAAGATGAGTGAACTGCCGTCTTTTGTCCAGTTAGGTCCCTGTATAGAACCGGTATCTGCATGTACAATTTTACGCAAGCCGGTTTGTACATCCATTGTTTCCAGCCAGCTGCCGGTATAATCTCGGTAAGGCCTGAAATCAGCGGCTGCCGGTATAATTACACGCACATTGCTAAAGACCGCTTTTTCTATAACGGTATCCACATGAGAACAGATAAAAAGCCCGGCATATACTTCTTCATTCAAAGGCATTTCCTTGCTTACGGTTTTATAGTTCTCGCCGTATACAGCCGATGAAAATGAAAAAACATTGCCCTTCCGTTGAAATAAAATATTGGTGGGATGCGTAGATGCTACTGCCACCTGCCCGGTGGTGTCATCGTCTGAAAGACGGTATTGCAGCGAGGTGAGCAGGGGCATGCCGCCGTGCACACAGGCATCTGCATAGCGCGAACCGGTAGTGAGTTTGTCCCTGGCTATAATACCAATCTTTCTGTGGCCGGCAACGCCTTCGCCAATAAACCGGATGGTGGCGGAAATAATAAAATCACCTTTTATTTTTTTCCATACAAAATGAAACTGGTCAATGTCTTTCCACATATTGCTGCCGGCGCCTTCCATCAGGTATTCCTGTGTTTGAGCATTGTACGTAACATTGCCTTTCAGTACAGGATTGCCTACATCTGCATGTTCTTCAAAAAGCCCCAGTGCCCCGCCTGCCGCGGTGTTAACCTGGGCATGCAGCGATGCGCTTATTACAACAACTATCAGCAATAACAGGTTTTTCATTATGGTTGTTTTTTACTGTTTAAACAAAATGTTCGCATTAACAGCGCCGCTTACTTATACTCTGTAATGGGTTGAATACTGCCGTCCTCATTGTATTTGAGTTCGGTTACTTTTATATTCCGCAAATGTGTTTTGCCAGACAATTGCACATCATGATAAAACAGCCACCATTTGTTCCCAAATTCAATAATGGATTGGTGGTTGGTCCAGCCATGTACCGGGTTCAGCACCACACCCTGGTATGTAAAGGGGCCATAGGGCGAAGTGCCGGTGGCATAATTGATAAAATGGGTATCGCCGGTAGAGTAGGTAAAATAATATTTGCCTTTGTACTTATGCATCCAGGATGCTTCAAAGAAACGTTTGTCGCTGTCTTTTTCCGTAAATAACTTACCGTCTTTATCCAGCAATTGTATCTCCTTTACAGGTTCGGCAAACGATTTCATATCTGCAGACAATTTTGCCATTCTGGGCAGAATAGCCTGTTCTGCCGGGTTGCGCAACTTACCTGCCGAATCATAGGTGTTGTTGTTCCATCTTTGCAACTGGCCGCCCCAGATACCGCCAAAATACATATAGAATTTGCCGTCATCATCTTTAAACACACAGGGGTCTATGCTATAACTTCCTTTGATGGGCTGTTTCTCTGCAACAAAGGGCCCTGCCGGATTCTTACTGGTAGCCACGCCAATGCGAAATACATCCTGTTTATCTTTTACCGGAAAGTACAGGTAATACATATTGTTGGCAAAGGCAGCATCGGGCGCCCAAAGCTGCCGGCCCGCCCAGGGAATATCTTTTATATGAAGCGCAACACCGTGATCCGTTACCGCACCGCCAATAGAATCCATTGATAAAATATGGTAATCCATCATATTAAAATGATCACCATTGTCGTTTTCCGGTGTGCCGGTGGCGGTATCATGAGAAGGATAAATATAAATACGGCCGTTGAAAACATGGGCCGATGGATCGGCTGTGTAAATTGCCGATATCAGTGGCTGCGACAAGGGAATCTTTTTCTCCGGTGTTGCTACTACGGTCGTGTCTTGCCTGGCGGCTGCCTGTTCCGTGCCCGCATTGTTACAACCGGAAGCAAAGGTTAAAGCAATGATAGCGACGACAGCATTTTTTTGCGAAATGGATTTCATAACTCGAAATGTTTTTTAAAATGTTGGCCGATGGTGTATGACGCAAATACGTCTTTGTTTATATTATTCTGTAAAAGTTACCGCATTTTCATCGTTCTTCGTTTTGTTTCGGGCGGGCCCAGGTAGCTAGGCTGCAATCCGCCCGCATCAATTACCAGTTTCTGCAATACCACGGCCGGGCTCACCATCCAGTATTTTAATACATGCATTCCCTCTTTGGCAACAGCATGAGTGGTTGTTTTTATGATGATATTATCAGCTACCCATTTGCCCCAGACCCTTGGCTGGTTATCTTCTTTATTCAATACTACAACCTGTGGTATTTCATTGTCTATAGAAACGGCATATTTCAACCCTTCATCATTGTTAAAATTTAATGTCGGAGAAAAATAAGCCTGCAATTTTACTGAATCGGTTTCAGACATACAGATAGTATATTCCAGGTGAGGGGCATTGCCACCCGGTTGTTGGTTTGCTGCTGTAACCGGGAATGGCGTAATGGCGGAACCGGTTCGGCCCAGATCGGGCAGCAGTTTCCAGGTGATGCCGTTGCTGTTAATGGCTTTTGTATAGCCGGCGGCTTCTATAGAGACATATCCGTCTATCTCATTAAAAGCATTGCCTTTCAATGGCGCATCACATTCAACTTCTCTGCTGCTGATGTCTTTTTTTACTACTTCGGCTACCGCGCTATCGGCAGCAACGTATTGCAATGCAGGCATTTTCTGTTTTTCAGGCTGTTGCCAGTAGGTATAACCAATATGGGTTTGATCCATCATATGGTTCCATTTGCCTTTGTTAAGGGTATTGTATTGTATGCTTATCAGTGAATCCTGCAGGTACAATTCTTTTGCTTTAACAGCCAGGCTGTTTGCAGACAGGTAATGATGTGCCGCCGCCCAATGGTTTTGGGCTACGGTGGTATACAACTCCTGCAGATTGGCGCAGGCTTTTACAGGGTGAAGCACCAGTTGAAAGAAAGCGTCTTTATATGCCGCGGGCAGTGCATTGTTTATTTTTTCAGCCTTTTGCAACAATAACTGGTATGCGCCGGTAACCCGTTGCGCTTCATCATAGTTTACCAGGTTGTAGGTATTTTCATTGAGCAGTTCGGGTTTGCGCCGGCCATTGTATTTGGCATATTTGGCCAATACCTCCGCTATTTCCACTGCATGCTGTTTCCCAAATTGCGCAGCACACCATTGCTCTGTATATGATTTCAGGGCGGATGCATCAATGGCATCGGGGTTCCAGGCATAATCCAGGAAAAAAGAAATGGGAAATTCCATGGGCTTTATATCACCTACGTTTACAATCCAGATATCTTTTACATTGTGTTCGTAGGCAAGGTGCATTTGTTCCCATACACGCGGAACGGGGTTTGTATTCAGCCATTTATAATTTCTTGGATCACCTACATAATCAAAATGGTAATATATACCGTAACCACCCTTGCGCGGTGGCGCATTTACGGCAGGCAGTTTGCGGATATTGCCCCAGTTATCATCGCACAATAAAAGGGTTACATCATCCGGAACACGCATGCCCTTATCATAATAATCCTGTACTTCTTTGTACAGCGCCCATAGCTGAGGTGTTTCACTGGCAGGCTTGCCGGTTACGTTTTCAATGATCTGGCGCTGATCTTTTACAATACGCTCCAGCAAAGCAGTAGCGGTTTCACGGCTCATGGGTTCATCTCCGTCGCCGCGCATACCCACGCTCACAATTTTTTCATTGGTAGCGCGCTGCATGCCGGTTTTCCAGAAATCTTTCAGCCGCACTTCATTGCTGTCGTAGTTCCATTTGCCACTGCCATACTTTCGCCACTCTGCATGGGCGCGCATGAGCGGCTCGTGGTGAGAGGTACCAATTACAATGCCGTAGTCATCCGCTGCTTTTATATTCACTGAATCATCGTCATAAAACGCATTGCCCCACATGGCGGGCCATAAATAATTTCCTTTCAGACGCAATATCAATTCAAAGACTTTTGTATAAAATTTACTGTTAAACCCGCCGAATTTTTCTTTTGTCCACCCGCTGAGTGCCGGCGCTTCATCATTTATAAATATGCCCCGGTATTTTACTTTGGGGGCGTCAGACAATGTTTTGGGCAATACAATATAAAGTGATTCTTTTTTCTTTACCGGCACATCGGCCCACCAGTACCAGGGCGAAACACCTGCCTGGCGCGATAATTCAAACACACCATAGGCTACGCCCCTGCGGTCGTTGCCACAAATAACCACTGCTTTTTCAATCCCCTTAAAAGGGCGGGCTATCACTTGCAACTGGTAAGCTTCCCAGACACCTTTCACCGGCAGCGGGTTTATTTTCTTTTCTTTTATCAATGTTTGTATGGCGGCCGATCTGCCAATGGACCCAATTACAACGATGTTTTTTTCATTGCCGCTTATTGAATTGATGAGTGCCGGCTTTTTACCGGTTACCATTTCTATATCCTGTTGTAATAACAATGCTGTATGCTGCACCAGTGCAAAATCGGCCGGGTCAATATAGATGGATGCAACGGTATTTGAGGCAACCAATGAAAATGCGCCAGGTTGGTTCTTTTCTGCAATGAATGTTTGCGCCCCTGCAGGTAAGATGACAATCAGAATCGTTAATAAAAGAAGAAAATGCTTTTTCATCTAAAAAATGTTGAATACTTGCTATTGCATACAGGTGGCTTGGTTAGTTGTAACAGAAAAACAGTTGATACATGTATGATATAAAACCGGCACCAAAAGATGCTAAATAAAACGACAGGCCACGCCCGTGCACCTGCCGTTTATTACCAAAAACTACGCTATCAGAGAACAAACTTTATACATTAAATAATCTGCGCCCGCCACGGGTTCCGTGAATATATTCAACGGAATACCAGTTGGCCCATGATGGTACTGTTACAGGGTGAACATTAAAATGATAATGGGTAATTACAACAACCCGGTGGCGGAAGCGTATGGTCATGCGGCCAGGGAAATTCCGGGTGCCCCGAAGGCTACAAGCAATGGCGGATGCAATCATTTTTAGCATTGTTACGGCAAGTTGTAGTTTTACGATACAGTCTTTTCACGGGGAAAATCGGAGCGATCATTTACATTGCAATCGGTTGCATTAAACGGGCTAAAAAATGCATTCGCTGAATGCATTGCCTTCACTTTTTCAAACAAACCAGCAGCATTCATCTTAAAAAGCTTTGAGTGTTGCGGCCAACTGCATTCCCCTGATACACTTGTCTGGTACCATCTGTAGCAGTAAGGCCTTTCTTATTACCCTGCTGTGCTAACCGGTTGTATAAAAATGTTAGCTAATGTAGGAAAACAATTCTAAATTGTAACCGATTGCAACAAATAATTAAAAAAATTATTTAAACTACCCATTGTAAGTTTTCCGATATTGCTGTTACATGCACAAAGAGATCACTATATATGACCTTGCGGAGAAACTGAATTTGTCGCCGGCCACCATAAGCCGGGCTTTGCAAGACCACCCGGCCATCAACAAAAAGACAAAAAAAAGGATCGTGGAGATGGCCGAAGTCATGGGTTACCGCTCCAACAGGTTTGCCAGTAATTTGCGCAAAAGTAAAACCAATACCATCGGTGTAATTATTCCGCGTCTTAACAGCCAGTTTGTGGCTTCTGTTTTAGGCGCCATGGAAAAAATTGCCAATGATGCGGGATATAATATCATTGTAAGCCAGTCAATGGAATCGGCCACCAAAGAAATTGCCAATACAAAAACCATGTTCGACAACCGTGTAGACGGGTTGCTGGTTTCGCTGGCCTACGATACAGGCAATATTGAGCATTTCGACAAATTTATCAAAAGGGGTATACCGGTTATCTTTTTCGATCGTGTTTTTGACGATAATAAATGTGTCCGCATCGTAATAGACAACTATAAGAATGCCTACGATGTCACCACTCATCTTATTGCGCAGGGTTGCAGCCGTATCATGCATATAACCGGAAACCTTAAACGAAATGTCTATTCGGAAAGATACAATGGCTACCGCGCTGCGCTGAAAGATGCAGACATTCCATTCCAAAAAGAGATGCTGCTTTCCGGCGAACTGAATGAAGTGGCTGGCATGGAAGCAGCTGCAAAAATACTGGCCATGAAAAAAATGCCCGATGGCATCTTTGGCGCCAATGATATCTGCACGGCCAGCTGTATGCATATTTTAAAACAGCAAGGCGTGCGCGTACCGGCAGATATTGCCATGGCCGGCTTTAACAATGATGCCATATCCAGAATTGTAGAACCCAATCTTACCACCGTTAATTACCCTGCTTACCAGATGGGTGAGATAGCCGCTACCACACTTATCAACCATCTCACCGGCACCGCCAGCATTAGTAGTACCGATATTATTGTGCTTCGCTCCGATTTGATTGTACGTGCTTCATCTCTTAAAATAAAAAAGCAGGCATAATTTTCACCATCTTTACACAAAGGGATCTGCATGCAACAGGAAAAAGATATAACCATCTACGATATTGCCAAACAGCTGGATATCTCTGCTGCCACCGTAAGCAGGGCATTAAAAGATCACCATGCAGTCAATAAAAATACCAAGAAAAAGATTTTCGACCTGGCAAAACAACTGGGTTACCGCTCCAACAACTTTGCCAGCAATTTAAGAAACCAGCATACAAAGACCATCGGCGTTATTATTCATGAACTGAACAGCAATTTTATTACTTCGGTGCTTGCCGGAATAGAAAAAGTAACCACGGCTGCCAGTTATGATCTTATCATTGGCCATTCTTCGGAAACCTATAAAAAAGAAATCGCCAATGCCCACAACCTGTTTCATAAAAGGGTGGACGGACTGATTGTCTCACTGGCATTTGATACCGAAGACCTTTCTCATTTTGACCCATTTATAAAAAAACGCATCCCTGTTATCTTTTTTGACCGTGTAGACGAAAACAGTCATGGCACCCGCGTTATCATTAATAATTACAATGCCGGTTACCAGGCCACCCGTCACCTGGCAGAACAGGGTTGCAAACGGATTGCGCATGTAACCGCCAGTTTAAAAAGAAATGTATACGCAGACAGGCTGAAAGGTTATAAAGCCGCTCTCCAGGAATTCAAACTGCCGTATAATGAATCGATGCTTTTTGTAAATGATCTGAGCGAAGAAGAATCCATTGCTGCTGCGCTCCGCATTGTACAAATGAAACCCCTGCCCGATGGTATTTTTATTACCAATGATTTTTGTGCAGCCGTAATGATGCAGATTTTTAAAGACAATGGCCTGCGCATTCCGGAAGACATTGCCGTTGTTGGTTTTAACAATGATGTGGTTAGCAAGATTGTTACACCCAAACTCACTACCATCAATTACCCCGGTGTAGAAATGGGCGAAATTGTTGCGCGAAATCTGATCAACCATCTCCAGGGCATTGCCAATATAAATATTACCAATACAGTAGTTATCAAATCAGAACTAATAGTACGGGAATCATCGAAGAAGATGTCTGATGTCTGATGTAGGATGTCTGATGTCGTTTGCTAAGACTGCTGTTGTTGGATGCCGGTGAGACACTGCTGAGAGGTCGTGTAATCATCCCGCATAAAACAAATCAGACATGATCACATCAGACATCAGACATCGAAATCAGACATAATCTCCAGACTGTCTCCGCGGTGTCTCTCCTATCGGGACTTACCCAATCATCATGCCCATGGAGGACACTGCGGCTCATGAAACGTAATTTCTTTTCGGCAGTCTCCGCTTCGCGGGTTACAATACTACCTACTTGCAGAGGAGGAATGCAGTCATCTAACCGCAACGTCCCCTGGTAAAAGCGTGAATGTGTATGTCGCTGTGCGGGAGACGATGCGGGGATAGAAAAACAAATCAGACATGATCACATCAGACATCAGACATCGAAATCAGACATATTCTCCAGACTGTCTCCGCGGTGTCTCTCCTATCGGGACTTGCCCAATCATCGTGCCCATGGAGGACACTGCGGATTAAGGAACGCTACTCTTTTCTTCAGTCAGGTTTTATTGCCAACGCGCCTCGTCTAAATACTCAATACTAAAATCTGCATACTCTTTTGCCACGCAGTGTCCTCCGCAAAAAAAATGCTTGTGAATTGAAATCCCTGCCGGAGAGACACGCTGAGATGGCATTTGGAGAAGGCCAAATGCAGCGGCGGCATTCTCACCCCATCGGGGTGGGTTGTGGGTAGCATTCAACAATTATTTTTTACCGTTCTGTAGGAACGGGTTGTGCAAACGCATCGCAGAAGCACAACGCATACCTACGGCATGCCCTTACCAACGAATGCATTTACTACCCACAAAATGTTCCGCTGGAACATAAAACCCGTTGACCAGTAGTGGCGGATTAAATGTCTGATGTAGGATGTCTGATTTGCTGCGGATGTTTCTCCCGAATGATTCGATGCATTGGATTTATTACATGTTCATCCATCCAACGCTGAGAGGCGATGGATAGGTGTAAGGTAAAAGGCGTAAGGCGTCCGCAAAATGCTTGTGAATAGAAACCACTGCCGGAGAGAAACAGCTGAGAGGTCGTGTAATCATCCCACATAAAACAAATCAGACATCAGACATCAGACATCGAAATCAGACATCGAACTCAGACATCAGACATCTGTCTCGCATTAGAAGGAGGCCAGATAAAATCTTTGGGATAACGCCGGATATAACGGCCAAGGAGGGAGAAAAATTCAGGATAGTCTTTTAATTTAATGCCACGCGATTTCACCGCTACATAAAATGCCAGTGAAAAACTAACCAGGAAATTCAGAAAACCAATCATCAGTACACCGGCTATTATTGTCAACAGGTAAGGCAATGCAACACGATGATCCAGTCCATAATAACCTATCGCCGTATTACCCGCAGAAATGGTAATATGCCTGATATCAAAAGGTATACCCAGGAATTTACCCAGCGGGCCCGCACAACCCAGGAAAAAACCCAGGCAAATGCTACCGGTGATGGCGCCGGCGCTTTTGTCGACTATATTCACCAGCCGGTTCATTTTGCCCGTGTTCAGGTTATTCACGAAAACCGGATGGGTCTTTATTCGTTCCGAAATGCGACCGAAAACAACATGATTGTCTACATAACCCGCTACAAGACCACTTAAGAAAAGGAAAAATCCGGTAAAACACGCGTATAGTAAAGCGAGGCTTTGAAAAGGATGCTGGTCTGCCAGCAATTTTGCCGCAGCTGCGCCTTCGGCAATTTTATAGCCGGTAGCAAGGTTAAATACCCATGCCAGTAAATAAGTGAGCGGAAATACAATGATAAGGTTGCCTGCAAAAGATGCAATCTGGCTCCGGCTCACGTTTGCCACCGTAATGACCAGGTTACGCAAATCGGGTCGCCCGCCCAGTTTTTGAATATCCAGTGAACTGGCAACGGCAGATGCTGTATATGCCGGCTGTTTGGTAGCAAGCGTGGCATTGGTACTGTCCATCATCACAAAACCTGCCGCATAATTGGTACCGTATACAAATCCCTGCCAGAAAATGGGCAGGTGCAGTATGCTGAGTAAATTTTTTATAATGGCCACAAAAGATACAATAAGTCCACCGCCCATTGCGCTTCTGAAAAGGGTATTGAAGTCTTTGCGGGTAGACGAAATATACTTCTCCCCTTTTTTCCCTTTGTGTTCTGCAATCTGGTAAGCCAGCAATCCCAGGTTGGTAGATAAAAATTCTCCGAGACTGTTCTTTTTATTTTCATTCCTTATGACAGTAATAAAATAATCTACAAACCGGTCCGTATTAAAAACATTATCGGCATCCAGCGCATCAATAATGATCAGCATGCGGTCTATCTGCTCTTCGCGCCGCACCATTACAAAAGTTTGTGCCAGGCTGGTTCCATATTGTAAACGCTGGTCTTTTACCCATTGATTGCTCTGGCGGCAATTGTACAGGTTTTCCTGAATATTGGTCAGCAACATGCGTTTTTCATCGGGCAGCAGGCTGTTGCCCTTTTCAATATACATGTTAACCAGCCTGTTTTGCTCAATAAACGGTTGAAGTGCATCCGTAAAATCTTTGTAACGCACCGATACCTCCTTCTCCATGCTGAGGTTAACCAAACGGTAAGACAGGATTTGCATCGACTGGTTCAGCTGCCCGGCAAGTGCGGCTTCCGTAAGATTTACATGAATACCCAGCAATTCAAAAAAGCTTTTCCATAATTCGCGGTCAATACCTGACACCCATACATAATCGCTTTTTTTATAAAAAACATGGCTGATAACGTATAAAAAATCATTCGGTAACTGAAGGGCAGGCAGGAATTTATGTTTAAGCTTACCAATCAGCTCCTGTACAAAGCCCCTGGAACTAATGATACCGCTTTCGGTTAGCGCCATATTGAGATTGCTGTTCATAAACTGTCCCAGCAATGATTTCCGGAGCGCAAATAGCATTGATTTATCCTGCTGCAGCTGAAACAAAATGCCTTTAAACCGGAGTTCGGCTTCCTCAAAATTTTTATGGCGCGATGGACGGATTTTTTTAACCAGTTCCACCAGGTAATCCAGTCCGCGGTTGGTGGTGTTCAAAGAAAGTACAATGGCCTTGCCTTTATCTTCGGCAGGCGGCGCAGTCTTTTTTCTCTGAATCAGTTTAAACATCGCAGTATACGGGGAAAATTATGCCAGAATATGAAATCTTACCCAAATAAGACAATCCCGGGCGTATAAATGTTGCAAACACTGGTATAATGCAATCATTATTTATATTTTTGCAGAAATACTATGCATGCTATCGTATAAAGAACAACCGGAGACATTAGTAGAAGAAGAGGTATTGCTGGATACTGCGCTTGAAAAATCATACCAGCTCATTGTCTGGAATGACGAGGTGAATACGTTTGAATGGGTAATTGAAACGCTGGTAGACATATGCGGACATAGCGCCGAACAGGCAGAACAATGTGCCCTCATCATTCATAGCCAGGGCAAATACGCAGTTAAATATGGCAGTTATGAGACACTGAAGCCATTGTGTGATGCCATTACCGACCGCGGCATCAATGCAACCGTGGAAGTGACCGTGGGGTAGCGCCAGTAGTTAGCGATTAGCTGTTAGCTGTTAGCTATTAGCCGTTCGCTTTTATATTTACATTAGCAGCAAAAGAATTTGTCGCATGTACAACACTGATTTTTGATTGATATTTATGAATAAAATTAAAAAACCTGATTGCCGCAATCACTAATAGCTAACAGCTAATAGCTAACTGCTTCTCTCTATGCCCTTATTCGCCCTTGGTAACGAAATTGTTTTTCCGCCGGTACAACTCAGCGAACCCGATGGTTTGCTGGCCATGGGGGGCGATCTCTCCACCGAACGTTTGTTACTGGCTTACCGCAGCGGCATCTTTCCATGGTTTGATGGAAATACACCGTTGTGGTGGAGTCCCGATCCGCGTTTTGTTTTATTTCCAACAGAATTGAAAGTGAGCAAGAGCATGAAGCAGGTGATGAAAAAGGAAGCTTTTGAATTTAGGGTAGACACTGACTTTGCCGGAGTAATCAATAACTGTAAAACTGCACCGCGCAAAGACCAGGACGGTACCTGGATTACCAACGAAGTAAAAGATGCATATATCCGTTTGCACCAGCTGGGCTATGCTCACAGTGCCGAAACCTGGCTCAATGGTGAATTGGCAGGTGGTTGTTACGGTGTCAGGATGGGCCATGTTTTTTTTGGAGAAAGCATGTTCAGTAAAACCGCCAACGCCAGCAAATTTGCGTTTATCAATTATGTGCAGCTATTGCAGCAGCACAACGTACAGTTAATAGACTGCCAGGTGTACACTGCCCATCTCGAAAGCCTGGGTGCCAAAATGATTGCACGCAATGAATTCATCGGTCTCGTGGATACATTGATCACCTGAAGCCTCAACAGAAAGCAGGCCCGGTTTTTACCATTTACGTTACAATTAAATTGTATCATTACCGCCCGGCAATTGTATCATAAACGAACAAAAACCCCGTTCAAAAAAACTTAAGCAACTAATTACCAGCAGTCTGCACAACTGGCACTTTTTTCCTTTACATTGCCTTGTTCCTCCTTCAGGCCAACGGACAGAAATTTTATAATCAGCAATTAAAAAAACAGGAGCCATGCTGCAAAATTATTTCAAGATTGCCTGGCGGAATCTTATCCGCAATAAAGCGTTCTCTATTATTAATATGTCTGGCCTGGCGCTGGGTATGGCCTGCAGCATGCTTATCATGCTTTGGGTACAGGATGAACGCAATACCGATGCTTTTCATGCCAATGGCAAACGACTTTACCAGGTATATGAACGCAATTATTTCGACGGTAAAGTGGAGGCCGGTTATTCCACGCAGGGTTTACTGGCAGAAGAATTAAAAAGGGTGATACCGGAAATTGCTTATGCCAGCGGTCTGGAACCGGCAGCCCCTTCCGGTACGCTCAACAATTTTGAAGCCGGCGAAAAAATAAATAAAATGAGCGGCGCCTATGCAGGTGCTGATTTCTTTACGATGTTCAGCTACCCCCTGTTACAAGGTAAAGCCGCCACCGCATTAACCACCAGTGAAGCCGTTGCCATATCACGGCAAATGGCATCGGTATTTTTTGGAAGCCCGGAAAAAGCAATCGGCCAAACGATCCGTTTTGAAAACAAAGATGAACTGGTGGTAACGGCCGTTTATGAAGACATGCCGGCCAATTCATCGATGCGGGCAGATTTTTTACGATCATGGGTGGCATTTGTAAAAGAAAATAAATGGGCGAACCATTGGGGCAATACCGACCCGCTTACATTCGTCCAATTGCGCAAAGGCGCCGACGCCGCCAAAACAGAAGCCAAAATAAAAGATTTTATATTCAGGTACCAGGCAAAAGACAAAAGCTTTTATGCAGAACTGGCCCTGCAGCCATACGCAGAAAAATACCTTCATTCCAATTTTAAAAACGGCCGGCTGGAAGGCGGCCGCATTGAATACGTGCAGTTATTCACACTGGTTGCCGTGTTTATTTTATTAATAGCATGTATCAATTTCATGAACCTGGCCACTGCGCGCTCCACGCGGCGTGCCAAAGAAGTGGGTTTGCGCAAAGTCATAGGCGCCATGCGCTCCTCTCTTATCTGGCAGTTTATCGGTGAAGCTATGTTGCTGACCTTTTTTTCTATGGCCATTGCCGTAGTACTGGTATACGCGCTGCTGCCCGCTTTTAATACGCTTACCGGAAAGCAATTATCCATACCCGTTACAAAACCGGTATTCTGGATAGCGTTGGTCTCTTTGCTGGCCGTTACCGGTTTTGTTGCCGGCAGCTACCCCGCCCTGTTTCTATCCTCCTTAAAGCCTGTAAAAGTGCTAAAGGGCGGTGTACGGTTTGGTCGTGCGGCAACCTGGTTCAGCAAGGGCCTGGTGGTATTTCAGTTTACTCTTTCTATCTTATTGATTGTAGGTATGATGGTGATATACCGGCAAATGGATTATATCCAAACCAAGAACCTGGGCTACGACCGCGACAACCTGGTGTACATTCCCATAGAAGGTGAACTGATCAGCAAGTACACATTGTTTAAAGAAGAGATCAGCAAACAACCGGGCATCAGCAGCGTTTCAAAAATGCGGAATTCACCTACCGTTATCGGTCACCATACTCCAAGCATCAGCTGGCCAGGAAAAGATCCGCAACTCAGTATTTCTTTTGCCGATGCGGTAGTGGGGTACGATTTTGTAAAAACCATGAAACTGCAGCTGAAAGAAGGCCGCGATTTTTCTCCGGCTTTCGGCACCGATTCTGCTTCTTATATCATCAATGAAACAGCAGCAAAAAGAATGGGTTTACAGGATGCTGTTGGCCAGACAACGATATGGGGCCAGCGCACCGGTAAGATCATCGGCGTGCTGAAAGATTTTCATTTTAATTCGATGCATGACGCCATCGAACCGCTGATCATACGATTGGATGAAAAATGGGGATGGGGAACCATACTGGTGCGCACTACGGGCAAGACCCGTGAAGCTATTGCCAGCCTGGAGGCAACCTGCAAAACACTGAACCCGAAAATTCCATTTACCTACCAGTTCTCCGACCAGGAGTTTACAAAACTATACAGGAGTGAACAGATGGTGAGCAGGCTGTCTGACTACTTTGCGTTTCTTGCCATATTCATTTCCTGCCTCGGGCTTTTTGGTCTGGCCACGTTTACTGCGGTACAACGCACCAAAGAAATCGGAGTGCGCAAAGTGCTGGGCGCTTCAGTACCCGATATTGTAAGCATGTTCTCCGGCCAGTTTATTAAACTGGTGCTGATAGCCCTGCTGCTGGCGTTTCCCATTGCCTGGTATGCAATGAACCAATGGTTGCAAAACTTTGAATACCGCATTAGGATTGAGTGGTGGATGTTTGCTGTTACGGCGGTTGTTACTGTTTGTATTGCATTGCTAACGGTAAGTTACCAGAGTATTAAGGCTGCACTGAGCAACCCGGTAAAATCGCTGCGAACGGAATAGGTTGGTTGGTGATCAGTTGATCAGTTGATTGGTTGATCGGTTGATTGGTTAATCGGTTCGCCCGTGGTTTCCGCCCGGTATAAGTAGCCCATCAGTGAAGGTTGCCGCACTGAAAGAAATCAGACATGATCACATCAGACATGATCACATCAGACCTCAGCCATCCGAAAAAACTACCCAAAAGTGGTATTGCGCGGAATTAATTAGTGTCTAGCTTTGAAGACAGCAGCTTTTCCTGCTGCACTAAAACCCATTTTTTCATTATTAAATTGATTGATTATGCCAAACGTTCAATTCCAGGTAAAACTGGAAAATGTTGATCTGTCCGAAAAACAAATTTCACAGATTCAAAAAGAAATCAATGCAGCAGTTAGCAGCGTACTTGCCAAACAAGGCGGTGCAAAACAAGTTTGGGGTTCTAAATTAAAACTCAATCCAGAATGGTACGGAAAATGGTTGCGCCAGTTTAAAAGCCTGGAAGCATTAAAGCTGAATGAAAATTTCAAGCAGGAAAGAATCGGGCTATGAAAAAAGAACACAAAAGCTGTCCCAGTTCTACCTGCGAAGACGGGGCGATCCTTTTGGGTGTTGTGAACGGAGATGGAACAGTGGGGTATATTTCCACGCCTGTTACCATTGATGAAGATTTTGTAAAAGAAGCCAGCCTGCATGGTAACCCGGAAAACAATTTTCGGTTCAGCAATGCCTGCGTGGAAGCCGGTTGCCGCCAATGGCAAACCGGCAAATGCGGTGTAATCAAAAACATCATGGAAAGCAATGCGGAGGTTGACTTAGAACCCCGGTTGCCGGATTGTTCCATCAGGAGTTCCTGCCGCTGGTATTACCAGGAAGGACCAAAGGCATGTAGTTTTTGCCCTTATATTATTACCAATATGCTGGAATCGGTAAACAATACAACGGTAAAAGCAGTTTGAAAAATATCATAAAGAGGTTGTTTCCATAACAGGAACAACCTCTTTTACCAACCAGGGGTCTTTACATTTTCATTTGCTTCATACATTATACATGCAGGCAGTTTACATTTGCAGGCATGTCATTCAATTTTATTACTGTCATTGATATACTGGGCACATTCAGCTTTGCTGTGTCGGGCGCATTTGCGGCAATGGAGAAAAAGCTGGATCCGCTGGGTGTATTGATCATTTCATTTGTAACCGCCATTGGCGGGGGCTCGTTGCGAGATATACTTTTAGGTGATCTGCCCGTAGCATGGCTCACCAACAATACAACTGCCTGGGTAATTGCCATCAGCGCCGTTGCGGCTATATTTTTTGGAACCACCTTAAAAAAATTCGACAAATTATTGTTCCTGTCAGACGCCATTGGCCTGGGTCTTTTTACCATGATTGGCATTCAGAAAGGTATCCAGCATGCATTGAGTACCGGCATATGCGTGGCACTGGGCACCATCACCGCCTGTTTTGGAGGTGTACTAAGAGATGTATTACTGAATAAAGTACCACTTATCTTTCAAAAGGAAATTTATGCCACTGCCTGTATTGCCGGCGGGCTGCTTTTCTTTTTAATGCGCAAACTGGGACTCGCCGAAAATACCGGCTATGTGGCGGGCATTGTAACTGTTTTCATGATCCGCGTACTGGCCGTACGTTTTAACTGGTCTTTGCCGCTTTTTTATCTGAATAAGGGTAAAAGGTGGAGGGTAAAGGGTAAAATATAAATTCAAAAGTAAAAAGTCAAAAGTAAAAAGGGTTCCGGTATATATGATTTGTACCAGACATTATTTAACCGTCCACTATTGATAGTTAAGGCAGCATAAAAGAAAAAAAGTATAAAACTGAACACAGCGTGTGCGAAACCGGACAGTTAATAAATCAAAGAAATCGCAAATGGTTGATTGTTAATTTGTAAGAAAACGGCTCTTTTTTAGCTACGGTTCAGCTGCATTCTAAAACTCAGCGCATGTTCAAAAACTATCTCCTTCTCGCCCTCCGCCAACTGCGCAGGAACCGCGGCTATTCCTTTATCAACATCTTCGGGCTCGCCACCGGCATGGCGATCGCACTCGTTATCTACCTCTGGACGGTCGATGAGCTTTCTACCGATCAGGACATCCCAAATGGCGACCGCGTGGTGGAGATCATGCAAAACCAATGGCCAAAAGGCCAGAGCAGCGAGAAAACACCGCCAGCCTATATTGACTATACAGTGTCGCCTGCCCTCAATCCCTGGCTGCAAAAAGGAAACTACCAGGATGTCTTCGCCCAAACGGCGATGACCCTTTGGCCCAGCCAGCATTTACTGGTAAACGGCGACAAAAGCATCGCCCAGAGCGGCACCTCGGCAGAGTATACCTTCCCGCTCATTTTCGGATACCGTTTCTTAAGCGGCACCGCCGAATCCATGCGCGACCCAAGCACCGCCCTTATTTCAAGATCAACCGCTATTGCGCTCTTTGGCACCGAAAACGCGGTGGGGAAAACCTTTAAATATGAAAACCGCCGTCCATTCACCGTCGGAGGCGTCTATGCCAATCAGCCTGTTAACAGCAGCTTACATGAATATGACTTTTTTATATCGATGGCCAGTGAGGAAACCAACTGGGTGAGAAATATCAGCAATTTTGAAGACCATGATTGCCGCATATATGCCCGCCTCGCTGGCAATACCACGGTAGAAAAGGCAACGGCGCGTATCAAGAATATCTGCACCCCATATGTAAACTTTGCGTACGAAAACTACAAGGTGCTTCCGTTCCAAAGCCTGTACCTGCATCACGATGAGAGCAACTCCGTCGGCGAGGGCCGTATCGTCTATGTCAGAATGTTCGGGATCATCGGGGTTTTTATCCTTCTTTTGGCCTGCATCAATTTTATGAACCTGGCCACGGCCCGCAGCGAAAAACGTGCAAAGGAAGTGGGCATCCGCAAGACTGTCGGCTCGCTGCGTGGTCATCTCATCGCCCAATTTCTCGGTGAATCGGTCCTTCTTGCATTTCTCTCTTTTGTCCTCGCTGTTGTCCTGGCAGCGCTGACCCTGCCCTGGTTCAATCAGCTGGCTGGTAAGACCATGACTTTCCCCTGGACGAATCCAGTTTTCTGGAGCCTTTCATTGATCTTTACTTTGCTCACCGGTCTGCTGGCCGGTAGCTACCCGGCCTTCTATCTTTCCAGTTTCCGCCCGGTAAAGGTCCTGAAGGGGACATTCAAAGCCGGCAAAGGCGCCGTCACGCCACGTAAGGTTCTCGTCGTTGCCCAATTCTCCATCTCGCTCGCCCTGATCATCGGCACCGTCGTAGTATTCCGTCAGATCCAGTTTGCCAAGGATCAACCGCTGGGTTATGATCAGACCGGGCTGATCACCGTTCCCGATAATACCCATGAATTAGACACGCATTATGAAGCCCTTCGCAAGGACCTGCTCAACACGGGTGTGGTCGCTAGTATCGCCAACTCCTCTACGACGCTAAACGCATTTTATCGCAACAATACGCTCGAATGGGAAGACATGAGCGAGGAGGCAAAAAACAAGACATTCCGCGACCTCAATGTAAATGCAGATTTTGGTCCGACCATTGGCTGGACGGTTGTCAAAGGCCGGGACTTTTCCCGCGAGCACCTCACCGACAGCACGGCTGCCATTGTCAATGAAACGGCTGCCCGTCTCCTGGGTTTCAAAGATCCTATCGGTAAGACCGTCAAACATTGGGGAAGACTCTACACCATCATCGGGGTGACGAAGGACATCATCAGCAACAGCCCTTATTTCCCGGTTCAACCTGCGATCTTCCTGGGCGACGGTGGCCATGACGTCTTTACGATCCGCATCAAACCCGGTACGCCGGTACGCAACGCCCTCGCCGCGATTGAACCCGTCTTCAAACAGTTCAATCCCGCCAGCCCCTTTATCTATTCTTTTATTGATGAGGAGTATCAAAAGAAGTTTAATACGGAGTCGCGGATTGGTAATCTCGCAACGGTGTTCTCCGCTCTGGCCATCCTTATTTCCTGCCTCGGCCTGTTCGGTCTCGCCTCTTTCGTTGCTGAACAACGTACAAAGGAGATCGGCATCCGCAAAGTACTGGGCGCCCGCGTTACGGGTCTCTGGGCGCTGCTCTCCGCCGACTTTATAAAGCTGGTGGCGCTGTCCATGCTGATCGCGATGCCCCTTTCTTACTACTGTATGGTTCAATGGCTTCAGAACTATGCGCTTCATACCTCCTTATCCGCATGGATCTTTGTGGTCGCCGGCGTGGGTTTGCTGCTCGTAACACTGGCGACGGTCAGTTACCAGGCGGTGCGGACGGCGTTGATGAATCCCGTTAAAAGTCTCCGCACAGAATGATATTGACTTTGGATTTGTAAGATTAACCCTTGATTTGTATTTCCTGGTTGTTGGTTCAAGTAGTGGCTATTACACATGACTGGTCCCGCAGCTTAGTCTTCGGTACCGACATTTATAACCGAGATCTGACCGGCGGTACTAACCACCAGCCGTTCACCTAACTCATAACTCATAATTCTTAATTCTTAACTATCAAAACCTCGTTCCCAGGTAATGCGGCAGCATGGCGCGCCAGGTTGGCCAGTCGTGGCGCCATTCCGGACCCCAGATATCCAATTCATAATTGATACCTTTATCGTATAAAACGCCACCAAACCGGCGGTTGGCTTCAGGATCTTCATGGTCGCCGCTGCCGGTGAGAATATGGATATGGTGGCTTTGCCGGATTTGTTCCAGTATATGATGATCGGTCAGGTTGGGCAGGTAATGAATGGGACTGTTGAAATATACATCGTCATTAAAATAGCCTTTGGTATACTCGGTAAGGTCGTACACACCGCTCATTGCCAGGCAACCGTTGATGATATCTGGCCGTTTAAAAAACAAATTGGCGCTGTGCAATGCCCCAAAAGAGGCGCCGCAGGTGATGATGGGCGTTTGCCAGCTGGTACTATTCCTGATAAAAGGCACCACTTCCTCGTACACATAATTATTAAACTGGTTCTGGCGTACGGCTTTATGGTAGGGATCCATATGATTGTTCATCCAGCTTTCCGTGTTGATGCTGTTTATGGAAAAGACCTTCACTTTCCCGGCATCTACAAACTGGGCGATATGGTCCATCAGCTGAAACCGTTCATATTCCAGGTAATCAGCCGCCGCCGTGGGTATCAGGATTAGGGCAAACCCGTAACTGCCATAGGTAGCAATGGGCATTTCCTTGTTCAAAGATGGGCTGTACCAGGAGGTTAGGTTTCTTTCCATAAAGGATTACATTTATTTTTGCACACAAAATAACAATAATCGGGGTTTAACGGTCGTTTATAAAAAATCCTGCCCCAAAAACTTGTATCAACAAAAGAAAGTGGATACCTTAGTACTACTATTAGGATGCTATTATAGCTAAACAAGTAAGGCATAACCCGTTAGCTTGTTCTGTATCTAAGGAAAGACCGCTCCGTTGACCCACCCCTCTGAAGACATTTACCGTAGTCCTGTGCCCTATTATTGGTTCATGCTTAAAAATTAAAAATTTATGAAACTAGACCTGTCACACAGCAGCGGTTTTAAAATTGCGTTGATCGTTATCGTATTGTACGCTATTATCGCAACTATAACTTACATGGCCTGGAGTTAAAATTTTACACTCGCTGAACGCTTACCCGTAACCCTTAAGGTTACAATATTGAATTTTGTCCCGATTGCTGCTATGTCATTTTTGGGACAAAATTTTTATTCTCCGTTCCGGAAACTTTTCTGCAAACTGGTACAGCAACCCTCTTACATAATCATTGTCGGGATAAATGGTGAGACTGGTCTTTATAGATTCCAGTGTATCGTTGACCGTTACTTTCGGTAATTGCCCCATTCCCACAAAACATCCGCGTTCCATCAAAAAATAATTGGCTTTTTCATCTTCCCCGTCCGTTAGTAAAAAAGTAGGCAATTGTTCGTGCAACGACTGTATGGCTTTTTTTACTTTCTGATTATAAGGTCCTGGTTTTTCTGTAACGGCAACCGTTCCTGACCGGTCTACAAAACAAAGCGATTCACTCAGCTCAAATTCATGGATCATTTTTTTCAGCAACACTTGCCCTTCATGAAGCAGGTTAAACGTATATACCGGCGATAAATGCTTTTTCTTTTTTTCGATAAACAAACGCAGGTAGCCATTCTGGTCTTCGTACGTATACAAACCGTATTCATGATGGTATTTCTTCTGGCTGCGGTTGTACTGCGGCCAGAGGCGGCGTATTTCAGTACTTTCCAGGATCAGCGCCGCCAGTTCACTGCTGCATACTTTACAGGAAACGGAATGGATATTGCGCAAAAATTCCTGTTTTCGCTTGCTGCTGTCGTTATTACTGAAATGGCTTTTCACCCGCTGCTGCAGGTTGGTAGCCTTGCCCACATACACAATTTTTTTCTTCTGATTATAGAAATAATAGACACCGGCGGTCTGCGGCAATTGTTCAATTTCGGGTGCGGGCAAATGCGGTGGCAGGTATTGTTCTTTACTACGGCCCTTGAGCATGCCAATCACTACTCCGGCAGTATCATACTGCAGCACTTTTTCAAATAACTGTACAGTTGCCATGGTATCGCCCATAGCGCGGTGGCGGTTGGTAATAACAATCTGTAATTCACGACATATATTGCCCAGGCTATAACTGGCAAATCCCGGGAACACCTTGCGGGCCATGCGCACGGTGCACAGCTTGCGTGCGGTAAGATCATAACCGGCCTGTTGCAGGTGGTGTTTGATAAAGGAATAATCGAAATTTACATTGTGTGCCACAAACACCCGGTGCTGTAATAAATTATATATTTTTTCAGCTACCTGGTCAAACAGCGGCGCATCGTACACCATTTCATTGGTGATACCGGTAAGCGCTGTAATGTACCGTGGAATAGCCACCTGCGGATTGATCATGGTATGAAACCGTCCTTCTGTTTCTTTGCCATTGTGCAGTACAATGGCAATCTCTGTAATGCCATTGGCCAATGCGTGGCCACCCGTTGTTTCTATATCTACAATTGCATACATAATTGGGAGGATAAATGTAAGAAGAAATGTCGGAAGAAATGTCTGATGTCTGATGTGATCATGTCTGATTTGCTGCGCGTACATTCCCTCCTCCTGACCGTCGCCTCTCTACCGGATTTCCCGCCGGGAAGCCCATAAAAATGTCCGCGGCATATTGCAACAAAAGAAATGGCTGATGTCTGATGTGATCATATCTGATTTGCTGCGCGCAAATTCTCTCCTCCTGAACATCCACCACACTGGCTTTACAGAATCTACCGCCGGGAAGTCCGTAGAAATGCCCGTAGCATGCTGCAACAGAAGAAATGTCTGATGTCTGATGTGATCATGTCTGATTTGCTGCGCGCATATTCTCTCCTCCTGACCGCCTCCTCTCTACCGGATTTCCCGCCTGGAAGCCTGTCAAAATCCCGCGGCATGCTGCACCCAAAGAAATCAGACATCCTACATCAGACATCAGACATCTTTGTTAACTTTGCCAGCCAAATAACAGGTTGATTATCTATGGAATTGACAAAGAATTATATACCCGCAGAAGCAGAAGAAAAATGGTATAAACACTGGCTGAAGAAAGGCTATTTTAACAGCCTGCCCGATGCACGCCCCGCCTACACCGTGGTAATACCACCACCCAATGTAACCGGTGTATTGCACATGGGCCATACACTCAATGAAACCGTGCAGGATATCCTGGTGCGCAAAGCCAGGATGAGCGGCTTCAATGCCTGCTGGGTACCCGGCAGCGACCATGCATCTATTGCCACCGAATCAAAAGTGGTTCAAATGCTGAAAGAAAAAGGCATTGATAAAAACACGCTGAGCCGCGAAGCCTTCCTGGAATATGCTTTTGAATGGAAAGAAAAATATGGCGGCATCATCTATAACCAGATTGAAAAACTGGGTTGCAGCGTGGATTGGAAAAGGACCAATTTTACCATGGATGATCACTATTACAAAGCTGTTATCAAAGTTTTTGCAGACCTCTATAACAAGGGTCTGATCTACCGTGGTGCCCGTATGATTAACTGGGACCCCGCCGCAAAAACCGCGCTGAGCGATGAAGAAGTAGAACACAAAGATGTACAGGGCAAACTGTATTACCTGCAATATAAACTAACTGATAAAGACGGCACTGAATTACCGCAGGGCATTACTATTGCCACGCAACGGCCCGAAACCATTATGGGCGATACCGCTATCTGCGTAAACCCTGAGGATGACCGTTATAAACACCTGGAAGGCGCTTTTGCTTTTGTGCCGCTGATCAACCGCCGTATACCGGTTATTTTTGATGATTATGTAGACAAAAGTTTTGGAACCGGCGCACTAAAAGTTACACCCGCTCACGATATCAACGACTATAACCTGGGACTGAAACACAATATCCCCGTAGTAGATACCCTGAACGAAGACGGCACATTAAGCGAAGCAGCACAAATTTATGTAGGCGTGGATCGTTTTATTGCCCGTAAAAAAATAATTGCAGAACTGAAAGAAAAAGGATTTTTATTAAAAGAAGAAGATTATCAGACCAGGGTGGGTTATAGCCAGCGCAGTGGTGCTGTTGTAGAACCGAGAATCTCTACCCAATGGTTTCTGAAAATGAAAGAAATGGCGGGCCCCGCCCTGAAAGCTGTGGTAGAGGGCGATATCCGCATTCATCCGGGTGATAAATTTTTAGCCACTTATAAATACTGGCTGGAGAATGTAAAAGACTGGTGCATCAGCCGGCAACTCTGGTGGGGCCAGCAAATTCCGGCATGGTACGATAAAGATGGCAATTGCTATGTGGCCGAAACCGCAGAAGAAGCCCAACAGCAGGCCATTGCAAATGGCAAATTGCCCGCCGACGGTTCCGTACACCTTACCCGCGATGAAGATGTACTGGATACCTGGTTTTCATCGTGGCTTTGGCCAATGGAAGTATTTAACGGTATTACACAACCAGGCAATGCCGAACTAAAATATTATTATCCTACCAAAGTACTGGTAACCGGGCAGGACATCATTTTCTTCTGGGTGGCGCGCATGGTAATGGCCGGCATGGAATATGAAAAAGAGATCCCTTTTCATGATGTCTATTTTACGGGAATGGTGCGTGATAAGCAGGGTAGAAAAATGAGCAAGCAACTGGGTAATTCGCCCGACCTGCTGAACCTGATCGACAATTATGGCGCAGATGCCGTACGTTTTGGAATTATGATCTCCTCTCCCGCCGGCAATGATTTGCTGTTTGATGAATCTTCGCTGGAACAGGGAAAATTTTTCAATAATAAGTTATGGAATGCGCTGAAGCTGGTAAAAATGTGGGAAGGGCGGCAGGCAGTTACGCAGGATCCCCTGCCAGATACGTTTGCGGTTTTGTGGTTTGAAAGCAGGCTGAATGAAGTAAAAGCATCAGTAGAACAACTCATGAGCCAGTTTAAACTGAGCGAAGCGCTAAAGACCATCTATTCTTTGATCTGGGATGATTTCTGCAGTTGGTACCTGGAATGGGTAAAGCCCGGTTTTGAACAATTGATGGATGTATCGGTGCAGGGAAAGACCGTGGAATTTTTTACGGCGCTCATGCAATTGCTGCATCCATTTATGCCTTTTATCACCGAAGAGATATACCATTTACTGCAAGACAGAAAAGACGATCTCTGTGTAAAACAATTCGACAAGATAAAAGCAACCCGCGAAGATGTGCTGCATACCGGCACCCTGCTTAAAGATGCCATTACCGCTATTCGTGATGCAAGGAATAAAGCAAAACTGAAACCAAAAGAAACTATTGTGCTGCACATACAGGCAGCTGTAAAAGAACATTACAGGCCCATTGAAACATTGCTCGCCAAACAGGTAAATGCAAAATCGATTGAATATACAAGCGATACCATTCCGAAAACCATTACCGTTGTATTGGGCAAAGATAAATTTTACATGGAAACCGACGCTCCGTTAGAGACCGGCCACCAGAAAGAAGATTTGTTAAAAGAACAACAGCACCTGGTTGGTTTTTTAGCGTCGGTTGAAAAAAAATTAAACAATGAACGCTTTGTTCAAAATGCGAAACCGGAAGTTATCGAACTGGAACGCAAGAAAAAAGCCGATGCCGAAGCCAAGATAAAAGTAATTGAAGACAGCCTCGCGGGACTGTAAGAAAATGTGCTAATGTGATGAATGTGGAAATGCGCTTGCCGGTCTGATGGAACACAGATTTTCATGATTGTCATGATTAATTATGATTTTATTCCTTTAGCCGCAGTGTCCTCCATGGGCACCATGATGCCACAGATCCCGAATGGAGAGACACTACGGGGACAGTCTGGTGGAGGGGATCTCAGCGAGATATACGCGCAGCACATCAGACATCATCACACCTGCCGGCAGGCAGGTCAGACATCGGACATTTAATCCGCCATTACTGCTCAAACGGGTTTTATGTTCCAGCGGAACATTTTGAGGGTAGTAAATGCATTCGTTGGTAAGAGCATGCCGTAGGTATGCGTTGTGCTTCTGCGATGCATTTGCACAACCCGTTCCTACAGAACGGTAAAAAAAATTCTTGAATGCTACCCACAACCCACCCCGATGGGGTGACAATGCCGGCGCAGACATTGGACCTGCTCCCAAGGGCATCTCAGTGTCTCTCCGGCAGAAATTTCAATTCACATGCATCTCGAGGAGGACACTGCGTGGCAATAGAGTATGCAGATTTTAGTATTGAGTATTTAGACGAGGCGCGTTGGTAATAAGACCTGACTGAAGAAGAGAATACGTTCCTTTAGCCGTAGTGTCCTCCATAGACATCATGATATCACAGATCCCGAATGGAGAGACACTACGGAGATAGTCTGGCGGAGGGAATACGTGCGCAGCAAATCAGACATGATC
>Ga0307515_10004373_pt1 | contig 29286 bp, 16 predicted proteins | sample 17_EM_MG_FD_194513 | JGI IMG/M metagenome (GOLD analysis project Ga0307515, IMG submission 194513) | Populus trichocarpa ectomycorrhiza microbial communities from riparian zone in the Pacific Northwest, United States - 17_EM | ecosystem: Host-associated > Plants > Roots > Unclassified | place... | reverse complement strand
CCCAGGGGACTTGCATGAACATTATTAATTTTGATTTTCTGGTTAAGGACAGAATTTCAACTGGAATTTTTAAAATTTTAATTTATTTATATTATTTCAATATACAAATATAAATAAATTTTAAAAAATATAATAAAATATTATTTTAATATGTCTCTAAATAAAATATATTTTAAAAAACCACAACCAACCACCTTCAATATGCAATCTATTCGGAATAAATTACACGTTAATCAAAGATAAAATTTGATCGCAGCTGTTTCTCATTTTATTGGTCCTTCTGGACCTCTTCCTATGCATGATGGGCCATTTATGGGCTAAGCCCATATATTATGTTTCTTTTTAGTCCTACAGTCTCCTTAGTCCGTAAGGAGGCAGGAAAAAAATACAGAAAAACCTCCTCCATGAAGCGGCATCGTTTGGCATTTCATCTTTCCCAAACTAGAGACAGGGTTGCTTCCGCCAGCTCCATATCGCTCTCTCCTCAGTCCTCAGTCCTCAGTCCTCACCAGCAAAAGCAAGGAAACGTGAAACACAAGAAGAGACCGCAGCCTACAGTAGTGAGTAGTGAGCAACTGAAACAAAATGAGATTCAACTTCGAGTTGACAGAACCAGACCCAGACTCTTCTTCTCGAAAATCTCTTACTCCCAAAGAAGATATCCTATGGGTCCCACTCCAAAACCACCCGCTCTTCACTTCCTCCGCCTCCACCTCCACCTCCACCTCCCTCGAAGGTGACGCTGCACCGCAACCACCATCCAATCTACTAGCTTGGGATGGCGCTTCTAGATTATATTACTGGGATTCAAACCTCCGCTGCCTCCATCGAATTTCAATTGGCCTCGGCGATCCCGACCCTTCTTCTGTCCTCGCTGCTTCTCCCTCTAAGGTAATTATACTTTACTCGCTTCAATAGTTAGCCTAATTTTGACCGTGATAGCCTATCCAATTTCAAAGTGCGTAATTGCTGTTTTCTTATATATATACGTGTTTGTAATTAGGTATTACAAACAGATGTGGAGATTAATTTTGAGGTTAACAAAATTTCTATCAATAGAAATGGCTCTGCTTTGCTTCTTTCCGGTGCCTATGGTTTATGTGTTATGTACCTTTATGGACGCTCCTCTAGTAAAGATGACTCCATCATTTGCAGGTACGTTTGTAGAATTTGATTTTTTGAATTTAAATTTAATTTTCAAGTTTTTTTGTTAATGACTAGAATTTCGTTGGTGTACAGGACTGTTTCCATTGGTTCGCAAATTTATTTTAATGAGAGAAATGTAATACACATGCGAAAAGTTTCGTGGCATCCTTACAGTGATACGCATTTAGGAATTCTTTCTTCTGATTCGGTTTTCAGGTATCACGAATTTCTGTTTCAAATCATATAATGTTGAGTGTTTCGGTTTAGGATTGAAGTATTGTTATTTGTTAGTTAAAGTGTAAATACATGCTGAATTTCATGATTAAGTTAAATTATTTCAATTGATGTTAAAAGTATGAATATTATTGTCAACCATGCCTTTTCTTGCCTTTATGTTTTAATAGGACTTGTGTTGTGTTGTTTTTAATTTTTTTTCATATGTTTTCTTTGGCTAGACTGTTTGATTTGTCCTCAGATGTCCTGCAGCCAGAGCAGGAATATTATCTACAGCCTGTTGAACCAGGTAGATCCAGGAATGCTGCATCAATCTGTCCAGTTGATTTTTCTTTTGGGGGCGACCACTTGTGGGACAGGTTTAGTGTAAGTTCAGTTGGGGGTTAATGCATGTGCCTAATTATAGTATTGCTAGTAGTCTTAATTCTGTTCTGTGATGCTTTCTATGTGATATATTTTGATTACCATGGTAGTTACCTTTGAAAATAGCAACTTTTGTGTGATATCGCATCTTTCATGATGTTTCATGTTTAGGTTTGAAGACTGGTATTTTACGCCATGCAGTAGTTCCATCTCTTGTTTATTCCTCCATTTATGTCCATTCTGCAGGTTTTCGTGTTATTCAGCGATGGTTCAGTTTACATCCTTTGCCCAATTGTTCCATTCAAAAGGTATTTCTTTTACCTGATATCTTATAACCTGCTCGAATTTTTCTTTGGATACCATGATAGGTCGGCACTGTAGTCCTTTCAATTCTCATTATTTTACGAAGTCACATGCTCGAAAAATGACCATGAAGATCTACACATTTATTCTTTCCTATGCTTCACATTGTTTGATTAGTTATTTTGATATTTTTTTCTTACTGTTCTTACATGTACTTGTGGTATGATATGGCCATGGCATGTATAGATTTTCTATTATACATCAAAGAGTATATATTAAACTGCTTCCTTATATCAAGATGATTTTTAATTTGATGTTAACTAAAATTGAGTGCTTTTTTTTGGAGCAGTGTCTACAAATGGGAATCTGTTTTGGAGATATATAGTGATGCTGAAATGTTTGGACTGAAATCAGCAAATCCAGTTGCTGTTAACAACTCAAATCTGGCAATCTTTTGGCTGGAAGCTACATTTCCTGAGTTAGCCCATGAATCAAAGGAGGGGGAACTATCAACACTAAAAGCTCACCCTTATGCTGTATTTGATGCATCACTTTGTTTGCAGGTAATATTCATTCTATTTCTTACATTACATATCCCATACATTGCCTGTTGTATAGATTTTCAGAACATCCAAAGTACTCCTGTAAACTGGATTTCTTCCAGACAGCCAACTAATAGGAAAATTTCGGAATTTCCTATCTGCTAGTGTTTCACCAGAATGCTTTCTTAATCAATTAATGTTAAACATACAAACATTATATTGCTTTTCATGTGAGAATTCATCTCTGCATATGCCACATCAAGTAGCATCTTCATTCTGGCTGAACATGTTACAATTTTTCTGTGAAGATGTCAAGTCTTTGCTTGGAACTTGTACTGTTACTGTAACATCTTCAAGAAACTAACAAGTTTGTTTTGGTGTTCCAGGGCCCTTTACGCAAAGTATGTCATGGTGTGGAAGATGAAGACTTAGCAGTTAGGGGTGCAGAATGCGAAGGTCATGCAGTCAGTTTTCTTTATGATTTAGCCAGCAAAGACTCAATTCTGGTGACTGCCTGGAGTGGTGGGCAATTGCAAATAGATGCCCTATCCGATGAAATCCAGCCAGTCTGGACAGTTGGTAGTCCACCTCGTCTTCGTCTTAATTCCCACAACCATATTCTTGGTCTTGCAATGCTTTGTGAATCAATCTCGGGTGAGCTTCCTGTTGTGAAGCTTGATCAACCGCATGATTATACTGTCTGGTTAGGTCATCCACCACCTTTGTTGAGACTTGCAATTGTGGATTTGGCCTTACCAAGGAAAACAGAAAGCGGGTCTCATATTTCAATGTTTGCTGATCCCCTTATGCCTGAAAGAATCTATTCTGTTCATGATGGAGGGATAGATTCAATTGTTTTGCATTTTCTTCCATTTACCAGTCAGTCCAGTGGCAAGGATGAGACAGTCCGGTCTCCCTCTGTGCATCCTGTCCTTAGCACATGCCAGGTGGAGAACTCCACGCCTTCTCCCCTATGTGGCTTTATAGCGTTGTCAGATTCATTTGGGTACTCATGGATTGCGGTGATTACCTCCAACAAAGAATGTGTTGTGCTAGAAATGAAAACATTAAATTTATTGGTGCCTGTACATGTTGATATGGAGAAGGAATCTGCAAGTTCTGAAGAATGGACAAATAGAAATCCTCCAGACATCATAAGCAAAGAACTACTTAGTGGTCCTAAGGTGGTTCTTGTTCCTCAGGGTTCACCAAATCTTCGATCTGTTGCTGCTGATTCTATTGAAGGGCGGTCAACTCTTCACCAGTACTTGAACCTTTTCCATGAAAACTATGTTGAGTATGCTCATAAGGTGAGAATCCCCTATGGGATATACAGGTTACTACTACCTTTCACTCGATTAGATCTCTTTGGTTGCTGCCTCTTCTCTCTGAACCATCTGCTCATTCTAGTTTGAAATGGAATTTATTGTCATTTACAACCATCAATAGCAAACTATTAGGCAAGTTATAGTTGAATAAGTTGAGGTTAAAAGCCTTGTCTGGTGAGCAAAAATATTAGGGGTTGACCCATAGGTATATAGTAGTTTTTGTTTCGGGAGAAAAACTACTTTTAGGATATCTATATCGTTTTGCATTCTGAATTGCTGTCTATAAAGGGCCATGTGCACTGGAGATCCAATGATTCTTTCTGCTGGCATGCTGCCAAGGTTTATCATTTAAGTTTTCAGGAGTGCAATCATTATTATAATGATTATTTTCTGGGCCTTTGGCAATTAAGCGACTTTTCAGTTTGCTTATATTTGAACTACTTAGAGGTATATAGGCTAGACATTTGACTAAGCTTTATTAAGATGCTGCTGTCAGATCAGCACTGGGTTTTTAATCAGTTGTATGAAGATGTTATCCTTCATGACTTCAGGTCTACTTTGAACTCAAGCATCATGGCCCCCAGTTGAAGAGGATCATTGATGATCAGCATGCTCGATTAGGCGAGGCACAGGAGAAGCTTTCAAAAGTGGTGAATAAGCAGTCAGGATTGGTGAACAGGACTAATCATGCAATGCACAGACACAATCTTCTGGAACAGCGCTTGCATTGCCTGAGGAACTTGCCTGGAGCTCATAAGAAGCCTTTGTCCAAAGCAGAACGTGAATTCAAGTCCGAGCTTGGTAATCAATTTTATGCTTACAGCAATTATTTTAATGAAATTATGCAAATTTCTGTACATATTTCTGATTTTGCTCATCCATTACCATTTCATGAAGGAAATAAAAAATTTCCTTTCTGTGGTCAAATGCTTTTCCTTTACCTTTATCACACGACAGTTCTTGTAGGATTTTGAAGTCAGTTCACTTTTTTGTCTTTTGGTTGTAGAAAGGCTGGCCACGACCTTACAAACTTTTCTGTATTGTTTGGTTATTCTGCAGACCAATTTACCAGAGTTGAATTGGATGCTTTGCGTGCTTCCATTGACACACTAAGAGCAAGGCTGGGAAGGTTCACACAATCTTTGAAAGGTGATGTACCAAATCAGCAAAGGAAAATGGTGGGAAGGAACAATGTCCTAGATGCCCAGATATCGCAGCTGAAATCCTCAATTACAAAACTCTCCCTTGTCAATAGTGAGAATACAAAGAAAGTTAAGCTTGTTGAATCCGCGTTAAAAAATCAGGAAAGCAGTAGATGATGGGTTCCACAGCCTCATATGAAGCCCACTCCGTTTTGGTTCTGTCTTGGGTATTGGAGCAACGATACTAGTTCTAGGTCCACAATGCAAGACGTATTCCATTGCTATTAGGAAACTAAAGTTGGCCATCTTTTTTTAGCACACTTAATGGACAGATGCTTTGGTCAAAGAGCTTTTGCATTCTACAGTAAATCATATTCAGGTCAGGGCCTTCTTTGTGCTAGTATTATCAATGTTTCCATGTTCACTTGACTGCTCTGTGATGAAGTTTTAGTTTGTACATATGATTGAGCTCTATGATGCATGCAGGAAAAGTAATTTCAACTTTTGACTTCTTGTGTTTGAGAAGAAACACAACTTGATTTTATGACATTTCATGATACTGATACTGTTTACATGTCACTTTAAATGTAGTTATAAGATGTCTGTGTGATTGTATGTTGTTTTCCACGGTGGTTAAGCAAACAAGACACAAATCTTTAACTGCCCATCAAAGTTATTCTGGTTCTAATTTGAGACTGATGAAACTCACGTTGATGGCAATGTGGAGGGAACCTTGTACTTCTATCTATGAATTGAATTTAGCTGTACCTGGTTATGCCAAAAATCATAGGATTTTCTAGATGGGTTCCTCGTATTCAGCCTAAAGTAATCGTATCGTTTGCCCATTGTCCTCGTTCAAGTCGTATAATATTTTCTGCCAATAGACTCGTTTTCCGCCAGCCAGTGAGTAGATGATTGAGTTCCATTATTGGGGCCCAACATGGAGTGAAATCATTACTTGATGGCCTCGAGGAGAAAACGTTACCTCTAAAAACTGCTTAACTTGTTCGATCATTAGATTTAGTAGGCTTTAATCTTATTTTGTACGTTGACCGAATCGATGATAAGTAAATTTAAATAATATTAGCTTGAACAATCCAATTTCTATTGTATTTTACTTTAGGCTCCAGGTGAAGGTGAAGTCTATATGTTTTTGTAATCAGATAATTTTTTATTTTAACTTGACCTGCTGCAAATAAGTGAGTGATTGCAACAGGTTTGCATTTGATGATTTAGGTCCCCACGTGGCCAGGGAGCCGAAAACTCTTTCCTTTTTTATACTGCCTCGTGAGAAGAGAATGATTGTTGCACGCTTCAATGATGCCCGCTACAGCAGGTGATAACCACACCCCTCTTCTCTTACAAGCTGACAAGTATACCGTCTCACCGACGAGCTTGTAACTCAACAAATACTAGTGTCCCCCCTCCTCTCTGATAGGTCTCTTTTTTTTCAGGAAAAAAATAGAAGAAAAAACTATGCCCTCTAAATCTGTTTAGTCTCTCCTCTTTTTCCCTTCTAAAGTCCAGACCACCACCAAACCCAAAAACGGCCCCGTCCCATTGTAGCTTCAGTTACACCTTGCAAGCATTGCCTTCCAGGAAACAGTAACGTTGAGATGTTGATTACCATGGCATCTGACTTTAAAATCTTGTCCAAGACCTCTTAATGCTCTAGGATTCTAGTTTCACCTCGATTCCTAAGTCCAGAAGAAAGAGAAACGGCGAATTCTAGAGCATGATGTTTCTTTAGAAAACTGTAAAAACAAGTTTTACTCTTTTTAATGCCACTTCGTGTATTGCAAGGAAAGATCTCTCTGCCTAAGCTAAAACAATAGACGTAATCGCTTGCGGGTTGCTGCATGCAAATAAGAAAACTCTTACTGACGCAGAGAATAGTGATGGTTAGGCCTTAGGGTGGTGTGGGTTAGAAGGGAAGAGAGAGGAATAGTCTGATCGATAGAGTTAGACTGAGAGAAGGGTTTGATTCAAGGGTGTATTCGTCGGTTTATAAGAAAAGTGAGTTAGTGGGGGCGTGGTTATAACGGGGAGGAGGGTGGATATCATCACCCGCCCACAACCTCTACTAATGGAATACTCAATAATCCAGAACTTAGCATCTGCTTTTATCTTGTTACTTTTAGCTTTTATTGGATCCAACACTAAAAGGATTACAGCTCTCCCACTATGCTCTCTTTTGCTCTAATTAATAATTTACATGGCTTGGACACGATCTCGACGCTGCACATTGATGGGATATCGCTTCTGTGTCCGTGTAGTTGGAAAGAAAACCAGCTTATCTTCTCCAGCTGGAGTCCAACTGGTGCGAAATACAAGATCACAGACAAAAATTAGTTTCAAATCAGCATGTGCATTGCCAAGTATATTTAGAGGCACAACACGTGTGCAAGGGGAAGATCGACACCGATTGTAGGAGATACCTGAAACGGGTGACTAGGTGGTGAAGGAAAACAGAGAGTTCTACTCTAGCAAGCTCATATCCTGGGCATAGCCGTTGCCCTCCTCCAAATGGAGTGAACACATTTGCTGGGCATGTTGCCCCCGAGTTGTTCTGTTCAGTTTTAATTTTTTCGAAGACGCTCATTAGTGATTATTTGAAGTAATCAAGACGAGGGACACACGAGCCAGCAAAAGATAATTACCTGCCATCTCCATGGATTGAAAGTCCGAGCATCTTTAAAGTATTCGTGGTCTAAATGCACACCACGAAAGGATGCAAAAACCTTCCATCCTTTAGGAATTGTATAGCCTGGAAAGATTAAAGGGTAGAGATATTATAAGTTGATAAAAGATACTATAAAGATAAACATGTCCTTCTTCAGCAGAGCCACCTATTAAGCATCCAAACAATTTTCCTACCTTTTACATTGATATCTGTCATCGTTCGTCTAAATATCCCACCTATAATGTTCGCGATTCTCAGCGTCTCATTAACAACCTGAAAAAATAGTATAAAAAGGTGAAAATGGAGTTTAAGGAAAGCTACATGAAAATCAAGTCCCTAAAGTCCTACTAGCGAGTCTAATTAGTCATATAAATGTATCTTACGCATTGAGTGAAGGTCATTGACTTGTAATCACTCCACTCAAGAGCTTCCCCCTCACCCTTCTTTGCTCTAATCTGTTCATGCTCCTCCTGCCGCATCAAACACAGTAATAACATTAACGACAAAAAGAATTATTTAAGTGTGGCCCATGGGCTTGTGTGGGCGCCTTAAGCTACAGGCAAGTCTTATCCAAATTGCTCAAAAACTTTTATGAGCCCAATTTAATACAGTTGAACCAAAAAGTTGCAAGTAACATGAACGGGAGGACCCCGCGACAAGGGACCATAATCATGTGGGTATCCTCACGAGCCCTGCAAACCTATCTGGTCCCAGACCACACTGCTTCAAATCAAAGACAATCCAACGGCTGTGATTTAGCCATCACATCGAACCCACCAAGGGAACAGAGAAATCCTAGGAATCAAGTTTGCAAGACAAGGGGTAGCCTGTAGAGCAACATGTATACGACACCACCACCGATTGGTTGCTCTTTTTTTTTTTTTCTTGAAATCAGAGCAGAACGATTCCCGATGATCCCCCCAGGGCTACACCCTGCCGTGGAAGTACCTACCTAGTTACCAAATACCCCACGCTTTAGAGAGCCCTTGGAGAAGGGTGTTTTAGGTCATTTCGGGAAAGACAAACTGGTCAAAAGGGAAGAAAACTCAGAGCAGGGAGTCAGGTTTCAAGCAGGGAGCATAAATATAAGGCGTGCAGTTAGGGGGGAGGGTATCATTTTGTCCGGTTAGACGAACGCTGGGTTCTACTTTGACTTTTACGTTCATGTACTTTTGCCTCTACTTTTGACCGACATTATAAGAACGTAACAGTATAACTTTAGTGAGAAGAAGAAAAATGGGGTATATTTCCGTCTCCAAAAAGTAACACCAAAACAAATCCCTTCAGACAAAAGTCTAGAATTTTTTTTCCTTTTCGTGCCTCGAACATTTGTCTAAGAAACAAAGCCCAAGCGAGGCTGAATGGTAGAGAGAAGTATCCGTAAGTTTTTTTTTTAAGTTCAGCTCTTACTCTTTGCCTGATAAAAACATCTGCCCTTGTTATTTACCAGCCATATAATTGAATCTTTCTAGGGTTGCTACAATGCTAATATTACCTATAGTATTATCTCGTTTGATATTAATTATATTTTAATAAATAGTTAAATCAAATCTAATGATATATATGATGCTGTAGCAATTGCATTGCTACAGACACCTTATCTATCCACAACGGTGACATGGTTAAGCATATCACCGTAACCTATGAACGCGTGTGGTGCAGGTTTTAGGTCCTATTACACATAGTTTTTGCATAAATAAATGATGTGCGAGACAATGAAACAACCCATTTGGTCTTTTTTGTTCTCTCTTTATCCTACCACTCAATGGGAATGGTTGAGAATTGACATCATGTAAAAAAAAAGAGGTTTCGATGGGCCAACAAGATGATTATAGGAATTTGGGTCCCCAAGAAAAATGGAGGAAGGAACAGAGAGAGAGAGAGAGAGAGAGGAAAATAGGTTTAAGCTAGTTAGGATTGATAATAAAGAGTGAATGGAGGGAAAAAAATCAACACTTACCGTGATCTGAGCCAAAGCGAGAGGTGTCTCAGTGAGGAACTTGACAGCAAGAGTCATGCTAGTAGATGTAGTTTCATAGCCTGCGACAAGCAAAGCTACCAAGAAATCCACTATTTCCTCGTCCGAGAAGCTGCCATGATCATCTGAAGCTACAAGAGCTGCCAGCATGTCCTTCCTTTTCTCTCCTGACTCACTCTCTATCCTCCTTTGCTTCACTACCAAGCTCAAAGCCTCTGCCACCTTAGTCCTAGCCTACAAGTTTTCAACAAAATAGATTGTTTTGATCAGGCGATAGCTTATGAGAACAAGGAAAGAACAGAAAGCCATTTTCCATTCATTACACAACTGCGATTTGATTCCAAATTAAGTATCAAATGGAAAAACAGGAGAATCTTTACTTTGATAGCTCTGCGGTAAGTGGGGGAAAAGATGGGTAGTGGCACACTGAAAAAGCCTTCAATAACAAGAACGTACTCTTTTCTTAGACTCTCGGTCCATTCACATGGATCAAAGCTCATTAGCTGCTTCATTGTCAACTCAAATGTAATCTGAAAATATCACAACAAAAAAAAAAACCAGAAGAAAATATTAGACGTCATGCATGACCCAAATAAGATTAGCATAGTGCTAATCAATGTTGTGCGGTTTATAATTCAAGGGAACCTTCTGATTACATCAAAAAAAAAACAAGTCCACGACAACAAAAAGAAATTAATAATAACAAGAAGCATAAGTAAAGGAATAACACTTCATATTTGTATGAGACACTAGCTAGCTAGAGAGGGACATTGCAAGTACTCTGATATAATTTTAATGTGCTAACAAGCTCTCGGAGTGTTTGTAACCCACCACTTTAATTCCCTATAACGTGAATCACAAGACTAACCCTTAAAAACAACAATAATCATAATAACATCATTCGAGTAAAAATCGGACGATCCACCACCGAGTCAACTCAATGGCATCATTAGGAACATGCACCCTGAGTAGATTCTTTAGAAGAAACAGAGGTTATTACCTTCTTGGCCTCCTCCATGAGAAGAACCCGGTCAGACCAGGAATCTAAATTGAGACGGATCAACCGGTCTATATCAACCAGAAGATGGTCTCTAATGATTGAAGAGTTAGCAAAACTCATGGTCAAAGAGTGCATTCTTTTGTGAAGACTGCCCTTCATCAACAACAAGGAGTGTTTTCCCAGCAAGTTGCTTATCGAACCCGGGTAACTACACTCAAACAACTTCCCTTCATTTTGCATGATGAACCGGTTCGTTTCCGGATCAACAGAAAAAACAGTGGGTTCACCGAAAACATGGGTCGTAAACAACGAACCGAACCGGCTCACCCGCTCATCTATAAACGGTTCAGGGTTCTCGGTCTTGTATGCAGATATCAACTGTAGAGTCTCCCCAACAAAGGGCAGACCCAAACTCCCCGGCGGCAACCGGAGCCGTCGGCACCGCGAACTCCGGTGAGCGATAAGGACTATCGCCGGGAGAACCACAAAGAAAACCAAATAAAGAGAAATAACCGCCATGAGGTATTTAACTATGTGATGGATATCTTAGTGACAAGGCGAACGCATCTATTAGCGTGGTACTCATACAAGTAGTTTGGGCATGTAAGTATATAGAGAGGACTTGTTTTTGAGAGAAACGAGAGGGTGGGTAGAGCATTAATGGAAGGGAGACAGAGCACACGAGGGGAGGGTATCAGATAAGAATCTAAGAGGCCCGTGGAAAGGAAATATATGTTTTGATATTACCGTATCTGACAGCTTTTCTTTCTTTTTAGAAACCTTTCAAGGTAGGAGTAGGAAAGAGGCCTTAATCTTATGTAAACATTTCTTAAGTAAAAATGGAATTACTGTTCTTTTGCATGTGTTGGGATTAGGTTGATCTTTTCTACGAGCACTCTGTATTTTGGAAGGGGGAGAAATGGGAGCAAAGAAAATGGAGGGGAATTCTAAGATATTTTTCTCGTTTAGGAAGACGATGGATCAAAACAAAGAGTACTGGGGAATGGAAATGGAAATTTTCTTTTGGGCCCACACTTGTAGAATTGTTCAAGCGTAAGAGAACATTTGTGGACACCTCTCTCTCTCCATATAATTTTAACACAATGAAAGAAACTTATCAGTAAAAAATCAAAGACATCATTGTTTCTCTCTCATGATAGAAAACCATGTTTTTAATCTGGATTTTATGCACAGTCGCTCTCCTTGTCCTTTAATTTTTTTTTAAGGCTTGTCATCCCGTAACGAATGCGGGACCCTCGTGAATTAATTAAAGAGAAAAATAAAAATAATGGATTCATGATTATCTAGTAGTTAAAAACATCTATAAATTATAAAATTAAAATTGGTTTTAAAAATTCAGATATTAGACGCTCGGAGAAAAAACAATATCATCACTGTCACATCCTTTAAAACAAAAACTTACCTTTTCTTCGAGCTTTTCTAAATTTATTATTAGGATGCTATTGATTTCCTAAATCTATTTCTGAGGTTATTTTTATAATTTTATTTTATAATATTTTTTTAAAGAAGGTTGAAAACTCTTCTAGAAATTTGATAATAACCACTAAAAAATAAGATTTTATATCAATACCCTAAGAGAGAATAAGTAAGAGAGCGTTTGGAAACGTGGACCAGCCCGTATTTTTAAAAAATTTAATTTTTTTATTAAAAATTAATTTTTTTATGTTTTGGATCGTTTTGATGCGCTGATCTCAAAAATAATTTTTCAAAAATAAAAAAATAAATATTTTTTTAATGCATTTCAGAATAAAAAGCGCTTTAAAAAACAACCGTAACAATACTCCCAAACAAACTTTAAATCTACTTTCATACATCAATACGAGGTTTCTTCATGGTTAGATTTTAAACAAGTTATAAACGATTGAAATTACTGACTAATAAGGATGGATTAATTATTTTTTTTTATGGTTTCAACCTCTAATTAACCAATGTCCTGGTTTATTTATTTTTATTACTTGATATTGTTTTGGGAAGTAAGATCATTGAACACAAAACAAGACTAAGAGCTAGCAAAAAGATCATACGATACATATCACACCTAATTATCAACGCATAGCTACGTTAATTGTTTCCTCGTGCAACCGTCACTTCTCTTTATTCGTTGTCTTTTGCTCGTAGAAAGTCCCAGACATTCCTTCATTTTTATTTTTGCTTAATTCTTTATTTTTCGAAAAGGTTTAAATAGAGAGAGCTAGATCGTGCACGGCAACATACTTTACCAAGTTCCTTTTCCGTTTGGCAACAATAATCTCCTCCAAGCACGTGGACAATTGGACACCCCATTAAACAAACAAGAAGAGAGATTTCTGTCACTGTAAACAGATAATCCACTTAGCTAAGACTCTCTAGCTCTCTCTCTCTTTTGGATTTGACACTCTATACTCTACTGGGTCGTGCATATTTCGATTTTATGAAATTTAAAATACAGCGACAAATATTTCTTAAAGGAACAAAGAAGGGTACGTAATGGGTGTTAATTTAAGGTTTAGAGCCGATATATATATATATAGAATGTCTATATATTGGCGCTGCCCGATTGTTCCACCCAACTGCATCTGTAGGCTACCTCTAATTGTCTTTGTGGAAAGAGGGGTGCCCTAAACCCACCAAAGCCCTTCCTTTTTGTTTCCATTATTAACTGAAATGATCATCGGCAGAGAAACTAAGTTCACTCTGCTTCTCATCCAGCTAGCCCAGATGGGTGTGAGCTCCCACAAATGAAGCTTCTATGAAGATAATGCAATGCAAGCTTATCAATCAGCCACGTGGCCAGGAATAATGGAGAGTATGGTGCAGTTATAGGGTTTGATTTTTAAAAATATGAGGGTATGATACCATCTTCATCCACATGGTCCCCAGAAGGGGCAGTAAGCTCTCCACCCACTCGACAACCCATAGAATAATGATCCATATGGGCAAGTACCGACATCAACTTTTCATTTAGTTCTATGTGAAGTTATTGAGGGGAGAATCATGTCATGTGATTCTGCCTCTTCTCATTGCCTTTTTTTCAGTTAACCATTCTTAATCCCCACGATTAAATGACATTAAAACAAACATTCTCTCTAAATAGATCAAACCTTGTCATCATCCATTAACGCAAAAGGGATTTGATGGAGGTATTTATTAGTAGGTTCTGAGGTAGGTTAGCTGTTTTGAGACAGACGAGGACCTTGATTTGCGGGATTTTAGACAGAATTTAGCTTTGTATTAAGATAATGTAGTTTGATTAACATGTTTGTCCTGCATCGTCCATCGCACCTGGGTCTTTCGAGTTGTGATTATCCTATGGCTTCTTGACACCTGTACTGCTACGTGCTGATAATTATACGAGGATGCAAATTCACGCAACTTGATTCAAGTGATGGTGATGATGTGTACTAATTAGTTCGCTCTTCAGATCATTTCCCAGTTACTAATCAGTCAGCGTTCCGTGAAATCGATTATTAAGTTTTCTTAAAACTCACAACAGACATAAAAGTTTTTCCTTCACCTCTTTAATTAGGCAGCAGAGATTTTACACACACATGCGCTTATCGTCAGGGAGAATACACAAATTAGAGATGCATAATAGAGTTGAAAAGACACCAATTCTGATGGTGACTGAAACAGAAATTGGAGTCTATGATAAATCAATAACCAGCCCCACCTTTGATGTGACCATGTCCATGTGCATACGACATGAACAGGAGGAGACATACACTCGTTTTTTTATTGCGAACAGTATAGTTGATACATTCTAATTTCCAGAATAAAAGACAGCCGCGCCGGAGGCAGAGATGTCCGCTGAAGTGTGGGGGATCATTTCCGAGATCCTTCGTAATGGCCCATGTCAACATGTGTTCATGTATAACTTGATTTCTCGGCAGAAATCGTCACCGTAACGACCAAGTTTTGCACTGACCAAGGAGGAGATGAGGGAGCCACGCCAATAATTACAACTGTGTTATCTAGCTAAATATCTGGTCCGTCCATCAAAACTAATCGTCCCATCAATAATGTAGCGAATCCAGGGTGGTACAAAGTTTGTACCATAGTTTTTAAACTACAAACAGTGCATGCTCCTTGATGTGTCAATTAAGTCTTTTTTGTTATAATTGAATGGTACTAGCTGTTACAGAAAAAAGCAAGGGTGAGATCGAATATTTCTAGATCCAAGAGTGGAGGATTCGCTCATTTTACTCCTCTCCTCGGAGAACACCGTCGATTAGCTTTTAGCGTGTGCTATCCTGCTATGCATTTCCCTGCCGACATTTTATTTTTAAAAAAGTTTTAGAGGCATTACGTCTTTTTTTTCCACTAGTCAACTGCAACTTCGAACTAATTGAGAAAATTTTGAACATGTAACATCCAGAAAAAATATTTTTTTAACAATGATCTCGATATTTAGATTTAAAAATTAGCAAAAACAAATAGTAATTGTTTGGTGTTGTTGTATTTTAAAACACATTAGTCTATTTAAAAATATAATCGTGGTTGCTTTTAACTCATGATATATTAAAATAATATTTTTTTTATTTTTTAAAAATTATTTTTGATATTAGCGCATTAAAATGATCTAAAAATAAAAAAAAAAATATTTATTTAAAGTAAAGAAAAAAAATAAAAAAATTCATTTAAAAAAAAAGTTTTTAAAACAAAAAAAAAAAACATGCCTAATCTTAATCTAATTTAGTATAAAAACAATGTTTTGTTAATACTTAAATTAGAAAAAAATACTACTTTAGAGATAAGTACAGATGATTTTCTTTACGTTAAGGATTGCCAGTACTACCATATATTTCTTAACCAAGACCCATTAAATCCAGTTTTAATGTCTAAGAAATATAGAAGTTTTTAGAGTAGAAAAAATTATAAAATTCTTATCTGTATCGTCCATGGAGTACTTATAACACATTCCTTCAAGTAAAAGTTTTTTTAAATTTGAAACTTATATAAACTCATATTATCTTGTGTTTAATTTTTATTAAATAGAATGAGGATAGTGAGATTCAAATTCATGACCGTTAGGTCAATAATACTTTGAAATCATGTTAAATAATTATTTTAAAAAATATTATTTAATTGAAAAACATGTTAAAGTAATAATTTATTTGATTTTTTTATTTTATTTGATATCAACATATTAAAACCATTGAAAACATCTAAAAAGTTATCAATATAATATTTTTCTAGATAAAAAAATAAATTACAAAACCGGTAGATGCAAAAACAACCCCTCACTGCACATGAGGTTGTGGCCCAACGGTGGAAGGGACTTGTTCCCTTCCTCTGCACGGGTTCTAGCCTTACTGTGCACGCTTGTCACCCCTGCGGTGCCTTACATGCTCACTGGGCTTGCAGGATATTTAGTGGACCCGGGAATTAGTTGTGGTGCGCGTAAGCTGGTCCGGACATCCTGGATTAAAAAAAAATTAATAAATATATTGGTGTACCTTCATGGAATGAAAGAACAGGACCGCGCTATCTCATGAAATCTTCCTGGAAAGGGGACCAAATTATTTATTAATTTCGCTTGATTTCAGGCTTACCATTCAAAACATGTTTTTACTTCTTACGTGTATCATGTTCGTGGTGATAATTTATTCAATAAACAAGGTATTTGATTTTCTTTTTGGTGAAACGAGAAAATCAATAAAAATATCGAACCCTGATAAAAAAAGAAAAACTAACAAAAGGGATAATGTTAATAGAAATTATTATTATTATATATATATATATATATGAATAATTAAAATAATTTTCAAATCAGCAACTAAAACTAATAAATTAAGATTTTACATCTTAACACCATGTTTTTTTGTTTCTTTCCTTTAAACACTCCGTTCCACCTATCATGCGCTGTGAATAAATATAATATAATATAGTTTTCATGATTTTATTTACCATCTGATCCGATCGAGGTCCCCTTTCATTTTGAATACAGATGGAACCTGAAATTCTTGAAAGGTACCTAACAATATAGCTTTCAGTCGAGTGTAGACCGAGATTTGACAACACAATTAATTTCTAAGTTTTGTTTTTCTATCCTGGGTTGAACGATACTCCGCCAAGGATACATGGATCGATCCAGTGCATGGCACGTCTACCTCACTATTCTATTGACAACTGTGGAATATTGACTTTCAAGCTCCTGTCTTTTTAATGCATTTAATTTCACGAGTAGACATGAAGTGATTTTTATTCTAGTGTTTTCTTTTAATATTAAAATAAAATTTATTTTTAATATCAAAATAATATAAAACTTAGAAAACAATTAATTTTTTTAAAAAAATTTAAAACTATCTTTTTACTGCAAAAACTTCCAAGCTCCGTAGATAACCATTACTGTTATGTGGTTGATAAAAATACTGAACTGTCCAAAAAAGTCTTCTAGATTTTCGATAAATTAATCCAGCAAAGGTGATTAGATTTGTATGGTCAATATTATTCAACAAGGACATGTATACTGAATGCATGGATCAGTCAATAAGAAGGACAAATCTGTCTACATTGAGTTTGATTTTCTGATTCCATAGTTGTTTTTAAAAGTATTTTTTATTTTAAAATATATTAAAATATTTTTTTTATTTTTAAAAAGTTATTTTTAAAATCATTGCATTAAAATAATTCAAAATATAAAAAATAATTAATTTTTAATAAAAAAATACAAGTTGCACCATATTTTCAAATGATGTTATCGGGAGAGATTTAAATCGTCATATCATATTACTTAAACCTACGAATTTGGAAGAGTTAAAAAAAAAAAAAAAAAACTTTCACTGTCCTGGCTCAGTCGGCATTCATATAAGAAATTGACCTGGCACTAGATCAATAAATTCTTATTTTCAAAATTTTATCACTTAAACACTAGAAATTAACTAAGATATTTTAACTGGAGACTAGATCAATAAATTCTTAAAATTTCAACAACTCAACTAAAAATACAGATCTTTAAATAATAAATTAAAAAACTAAAAAAACCCATGCATACTCGACGACCTTGTCAATATGCTATGTATCAATTTAAAGATTATATCGGCATATAACAAAATTTAACATAAATTTTTGAATAATTTTTTTTTAAAAAAAATTAATACTCAGATGAGCAAAAGTAAGGAAGTATTACACTGAGATAGAAAACCTTAAAAAACCTTACTGGCCATGTAGCAAAACCATCTCACGTAGTTGACGGGTTTGGGTTGAATGTGAAACCATCGAAGAAAGAGAGAGGGTGGGCTTCCACGAGACACGAGGTCTGGGTCACACGTGTGCACTGTTGAGATGTAATTTTGTAACAGAAGGTACTGCGACACTACTTTCTTGAGAAGTGTTACTAATGTGTACACTTTCCAATGTATTTTTCTGCTCTGCTTTTCTTTCTTTCCGCTCTCCTCGCAGTCCACACGAATGGGGGTGGGGGTCGATTTTGTCAGAGATTGCACGTGTGGTAGCAGTTAATGTCAAGACATTTGACTGTCTGAAGAAAAGAGAGGTAGGCGAGGGGAGAGGTAGCTAATTCATAATTAAGAGAGGGAAAAACAGGGGGCGGCGGCTGATACGGCACAGCAGGGAGCCCATCTTGGCATGTATTTTTGGTGGTTTGGCTATGGTAGCCTTTGTGAGTTTTGTCATGTACTCATGTGGTGGTGGATAGATGGCCTTTTCTGTATTTTATGGCCCTCTTACTCTAGAAAAGTGATTGAAGCCGATGGTGTAACAACCACCAGACACCATCTAGCTCCTTCCGTTGTCAAAAGACTCAAAACTAGCTATCATATGATGATTCTTGATTCTTTTTTAAAAAACACACCGAGCCAAAGATCAGATCAGTTGTCGTATAAATAAGGCTTCGCCTCAATTTGTTTTCGATAAGATGCATGATAACATGCTAGTTGACTCCTAAATAGTTTATATATATATATATATTGATTAGTACGTTAAAAGTGCTCTAAAGGGTCCAGTTAATCTCGACCCCGGGTTTTTTAGGTACTAATTACATCGATTATTTTTTGTTTATAGATTACTTACGCTTTGAGCAGGAGCTTGGAACTATAAATTTAGGATTGGGAGGAAGAATAAGAAAAATAATTGATTCTTGAGAGAGCAAAACATGTAAAGTTAAAAAATACATTTAAAAATTTAGAACTAAAATACAAAATATTTCAAATTTTGACGGTGCCATGACACCCCCCTAACCAACGTAGTATTCCACCCCTGGGATTTGAACATTAGCTATTGGAGTTGAGAACCTTTTAATCTCAAAAAATAAAAAAAATAAAAATAATCAGCTATACATTTAGCAAATCAATCGTAGTAGTTCAAGAAGGGCATGAATAGAGCCCAATGAAGCAACACGTGTTGCTTAAAATTGGCAAGGCAAACTGATCACACGTGCCAGATTTTTTTTAATCTGGTACTTGATCAACCAATTTTTTTATTTGGATTCTAATTCTTTAATGAATTTTTTTAGCCCCTTGTTAATAAATGACTCTCAAATTAGTCCCAGGTTTCATCCCACACAAATCTAAAAAAACCCAACATGGGAGAAAGGATTGACAGAGAAATGAATTGGAGAATTGTCATACCGAGTTAACTTATCTTGATCATATCATGATCTAGGTTGCATATTATGATCTAGGTTACGAATAAAAAATTAATTTGGGTCCATTATGATTGATTTGATATGATGCTCTCTTTTCTTTTGATATTTAATTTTTTTTTTTTTTATCTTTTAGCATTTTCTTGTTTCACAGTTGAGCAAGGTTTAAACGGAGGATATCGGGCTATAGTATGATGAGTAATAATCTATATGACCGGAAAAAAAAAATCCCGTGTAAAGGAAGCGGAAACTGGAAGTGAATAAAATCAGAACTGGAAATAATCTGCAAGAGTTGATGGTATATCTAGCAAGCTGAAGAGAAACTTTAGCAGCCCCGCTAGTTTTTTTTTTTTTTTTTTAACATCTCTCGGTTGCGCACGTATGTTTTTTTCCGGGGTATGGTGAGATGGTACTCCCAGATTGATACCATCATGATTGGAGGCTTTGTTATTGGTGTTAAGTTACAGCCAAATCCTACCAAACTACTGAATAAAATATCAAGAAAAGCAGTGATTAATCTTGACTGATACTGCCGGCCAAATTCCCCGATTCTTTTACAGTTTGCTTACTTTGTCTGTAATCAAGCTGCGATACACATAACCCCACTTTGCTGTTGTCTTTTAATCTTTATATCTTGGCTTAAAGCAGTACTGCAGCATTTTTAGACTTTCTCCTCCCCCACCAATCATTTCGCTAATCGACCTCCTCATCTTGTGAATAAGCTTGACTGCCTGAGTTCATCAACTTGATTTTCTCTTCGAAACAGCGAAAGCATATCTCCATTTCTCACGATCTCCTGTTTCTCTTTTGATTTAGGGGGTGTCTCTTCCTTGCTGCTTATAGAATAGGGGACATCTAGCTAACTACTTATCCAGAGTAGACCTTTCACGTTTCATCTATGCTGGCTTTTCAGCTTTGGTTATTATTATTATTATTATTTTCAAAATGTTTTCGTTGTTATCTACTGAGTAAAAAAATAGTAGCTTATGGGTGCCCTAGCCCCTAACAATTGCTGTGCATGGTTTGGAAATTGCTCTCATTCTCCCCGCCTAGTAAATATTGAAACAGTCAACCAGTGATTCAGCTTCCTTTTCAATTAATTATATAATTCCGCCTGAAAAGGATAAATTAAGGAATGATTTATAACACGAAGACAAATTAGAAGCAACTGAGTTTATATAAATAAATTTAAAACATAAAGATAAATTGAACAAATTAACTAGCATACGTACGGTACGTGTATGCATGAATCACTGCGACCAAGTTCTGACATCATCAAGAACAAAAGGGTATTTCGTTACGTATCAACAACTCGAGGCCTTAAATTCCTCTTGAACTGGCATCATAACATGATCACTAGTGCTGGAGATCATGCAATACAAACCGTGAACAAGAAGATTTGAGTTATGTATATAACGTGCTAAACCATGATTAACAGAAAAACTAAAGCTAATTAAAGCATGGCATGATTAAAATCATGCACCAAAACACAAAAACGACATCTAATTGGCTTCATGTAGGAATTGTGGGCACCTATACCTTAATTTTTTGTGCTTTCCTTTTCTAATATTCAACTTGTTGCTTTTTAGTGTTGATAATGATAATGATGGGCAATTGTACATAGTCCACTTGGGCGTGTCCCTCGCGAACATGTGACCATCACATTTCTTTAACTTTCCTGTGACATGTTCCGACATGACAAGTATAAATCATGCTTCCATCTCAATTTCTTTTTCTTTACAGCCCATGAAAACTACATGGCTTTGACAGATAGAACTGGACACTGCTATAAAATAAAGCTCTGGGAGATGGGCAGATTGCTATTTTAATTAGTGACAGGTGTGGGTAGTGAAAATGGCATCGTTGCGCAATTGAACCCATACAAATACATTGATAGATTTTTAAATCAGTTTCATATTGAAAAGGAGAGGAGAATAATTAAAGGAATGGCGTGGATCCAAGAATTTTTCAGAGATTAAATTGCATGTACTATTAATCCCACATAAATGGCTACAGCAATGTACTGATGAGAGAAGGAATCTGTGCTTTCTTTTTTACGATCAACTACAGCAATTCTTTTTCCTTTTCTTTTTTGTGAAGTCTCGTTATTACATAAAATTTTATAGTAAAATAAAAACTTCTCTATCTAAGAAAATAACATTGTGCTCTTGCTCCTGGATTGGTGGTTTAGATCTGGTCCACTTAAATCTGCCCAGAGGGCTTCTTTCGGAGCCCAAAACTAAACACGCCCTCCACAGTCCCATTGGAAATTCAGATAATTTCTCACTTCTGCAATTGATACAAATTAATACAGAATTTCTAGTTTTCAAACCAAAATCGCTATAAATTCTTGATATGATTCTAGCTTCAATCAGCTTGGCGGGCTTGAAAACAAGAAATTCTGTATCAATGCGCGTCCTAACCAACAGCAGAAGTGAGCAAAAACCCTACTTGTCATGATAGGCACTAAAGGTCAGAAAGAAGTCCTAGAGTTGAAACCCGAAAGAGAGATGTAATAAGCAGCATTTTGTCCCATTTTTTGAACAAGACAGTTTGATTAAATTTAATGCCTGATTATCTGCAATGATTAGAGACAAATAAATCGCAATTTAACCTACACATCAAAGCTTGCGGTTCGATTCTGATTCAGTCAAGCAATTGCATATTAGTTGTAGAGATGAGCTGCTCGATCTGGATCAATGGTAGAAGTTTCCACAGGAGACAACGGGTAAACTACTTTTCCTGGCATTGTTGGCCACTTGAGATACTTCGGCAAATAGGACACGGACAGCCACAACATCAGTCCTAAAACTACCAAGTACAAAGATGGTAGGGAACTGGTACTTGCGTTGCAGTAAATTGCAGGAAAAAAAAATCATTTATGTACTTATAGCTGGTGGTAAATATGATTGTTTACCATGGACTGCATTTAAGAAATCCAAAAAAAGAAAACCCCTAGCAGAAGCAGTGATGCCCGTAGCCCACATATTTACAAAACATAAACTCTATTGATTGCTATTCTTCTTCAAACATTACTGAATTCCCAGATAGCATACAAAAGCATGACGCATTTAGTTCTCAGAATCCATTAATGATTCAACTGAGATAGTTAGATACACGCGTGGTAAATATACGAGTAAACCTTACATGACTGCTTGGCAGCACCAAGAGCAGAGAAACTTCGGCCCCTTTCAGAAAACCACCACCACAGACATGACATAACCTGAACGTATCACTTACAAAGTCTAGGATTTTTGGCCTGGATCAATCACAAGCCTAATCAGCCCACATGCCAACTTGATCAGTCATCTTCATCATCATCGTCGCCGTCGTCATCTTCATCCTCCTGAAGAAGGAAAAATCAACTTATTTAGGACTGGTTAAGGAAAAACATGATAAGTAGGAATGAATGAAAATACAATCATTCGATCAGAAATCGAAGACTAATAGTCAGCAGGGAGGACAGGTCGGTCACTATCAGCAGGAGCAAAGAAAAAATGAAGTAATGAACTAAAAACAAGCGAGATAAATTCCCAAACTCATGAGAACAAGGAAGATAAAACCATCCCAAAATCATCAACCACTCTATCATGGGCTCAGAGGCATCTATCTGTGATTCTCTTAAGTGAAACTAATCATATGAAGATTTGACAAATTCAGGGAAATCTAAAACGAATAATCCAATCCTAAGAGCCTAAAGAATATTAGCACATGGAACAATGAGGTCCTCGATCTAGCTTGTCCAGTTGTTGACAGGAATGCTAGTGCACGAACATTCTCGTGTAAAAAGAATCAACAATTAGTTCTCTTGGACTGGAAAAAACCTTTGTAATTTTAATGGGGACTTGGGCCCCGCTGCACTACCGAACACTCTTAGAGCAAAGGTCTAGCCTCTTTGACTCGGAGGCATCTAAAGTAACAATGAACTTGGACAATGGATTGAACTGGTGTATAACAACGAATGTAGATGTCTGGATTATGGTGCGAGTGAGCATGCTCAAGGCACTGGCTAATCCAATGGAAAGCATTCTCGTGGGTAAATTCTTCACTACGGGGATGGAAACCCAGTGCATGTGCAAGAGTTGCAAAATATTCCACACATTAGTTAGTATGAGACATCAGAGGCTGACAAAAGATTACCTCATCACTCTCGTCATTTTGGCCATTGACTTCAGATTTGGACTTGTGAGATTGTTCGATGTTGTCATCATCATTATCGTCATCATCACCATCATCCGTATCCTGAGAGGAGCATAATGTAGTCCTGAGGCCGGGGAAATAATGCAAGTCCATTTGATTCTGAAGAAAACAATGCAAAAATATTTCACCTGTTTTTTATTGTAAGCTGTCATTAGCTTTTCATAGTCTGATTTCCGTTTTGCTGCTTTAGCTTCATATGGAGCTTTCTCCTGCCAAATCCCAGTCCAATAGAGGAACAGGTAAGAATGCAATCGGCATGGCAATTGTACAGCTAGGAAGCAATCAGCAGACAGAGATTTGAACTTAATAAAAACTGAAAATACCCTTTGGACACTAGTTATTTTGACCAATTCAAACAATCATGTATGTATGTGCACATGCCCAACTTGCAACATCAGTCAAGGGAAGCACATCTGAATCCCACCTCAGCCCTTTTAAATCTTCAGGCCCTAGCAGTACTGACATCTAGGGGCCCTGCAGTCTACACCACACTGGAATTGGCGTGGCCATGCTAACAAAGCTCCAGATTCATCGAACATGTGCTTGGTGCACGGCCAGTTCCAGTGGGAACCACAGTGCCAGGTTTAATGCAGCACCTCAACAAACAGAATCGACAGGATTGTTCGAGTAAAAGTATTCTATTCAGGCAAGGGCAGCACAATTCATTCAAAGAAAGATTTTAGGACTTACTGCAGCAGACAAGGATTTCCACTTCTCTCCTCCAGCTTTCCCCACCTTCAAACACATGATCCAGCAATCAAAATTTCAGTCAACATAAATCTATCAAAGCAACTAAAAAACAATTCACGATCTAAGAAACACGTTGTGTTCATGAGCTGCTTACAGCTGACACAGCCTTCACATTGGGGTGCTCTTGTTTGTATACCTTCCTGAACTCTTCTCTGCAGTGTGTTACATTGCATAACCATGAGGTAATTTTCAAATTTGATATCATAATTACTAAACCATCTCAAATTAGGAGTGTCTTACAGAAAAACAAAGAAAGCACTAGGAGGCCTTTTGGGTTTGTTAGGGTCCTTCTTGGTGATTTTTTCTTTCTTGACTCGTTTCTTGCTACTCTCATTAGCCTTTAGTGCTGCCTTTCGCTTTCCAATCTTCCTGAAAGAAGAAATGCATACACGACAAAAACACTCACTCAGAATCCATACCACATAACCCAGTTAATGAATGAAAAAAACGGATAACAGCCGCGTGATTTATCTATCAGGTTGTTTAAGGAAAGCAAGGAATGGATTAGTTATAAATCTCAGGGGAAAAAAAAACAGATTACCTGTCCTCAACCGGGAGTAATACTTCCTTCTTTTCCGTCCTTGCTGTCCCCTTGCCCTTGGCAATTTTCATGGCTATTACCAACATTTAAAAGTCATATTATTTAACTAAAAATCATTCTACTTTACTCAAACCTCACTAACCTAGTTGGCAGATTAAGAAAACGGCTACAACAGTTCAAATCAAGTTTCAAAAATTGTAAGCCTTTTTTCTCTCTCTCTTTGCCATAAAGAAGTAACTTGTTTTAACAAAGCATGCCCACTTTGGCAACAAGAAAGCTTCTGGTTGATGCTTACAAAATTTAAGATATTAATTTAAGGACCAACAAAGCTTAATTCCATTTTCTAGGAAACTAAAGCATAAGCTATAAAGTTCCAAGCTTTGTTTTCTTCACCCATATGCAAACACAAAGGATAATACGGTACACGAATTAAGACACGAGCTAACAAAAAATCAACTAGCAAAAATCAATACTTTAAATGATCATGAAAGGAAAAAAAAACTCATCTGGGAAACGAAAAACTGAATAAAAAACCAATCAACAACTAATGAACCAGAATCAGAAATTATACCAGAACTGTTGTTCAAACAAAAAAAAAAAGGAAACTAAGAACAAGCTAGAGAGGAACGCATACCTCTTTAATTAGTGGAAGAGAAACGAACGACAACGAAGGAGTACGAATAACAAAAGCAGAGCCAGAAAAACAGTCCTAAAAAGTAAGGAGAGAGATGCCAAGAAGATATTTGTACCGAGGACCAATGAGTGAACACGTGGAAACTTTCTGACAGAACTTGAAAATGACTGAAATGTTTTCGGGCTATGATCCAGTTCCAGGGGAGGATCCGAAGTGGCTCGCTTATTGGGTTTTGATTGGTTAAGGTGATGTCTAGTCTCTAAGTCAGAGTTTTGAACAGTAGAATCTACTTTCAGGTTTGTTCATCACAACAAAAATCTACTTCAGGTTTTGTTTATTTATTTATTTATTTATTTGTGGTGTCTATCAGGTAAGAATAGCTCTCCGGTATTTGTTTGTCTTATGCTCCTTGGGAGTTATGGGCCTTGAGGCCTGCTTCCATTTGAGGCAGTGAAGAACTTGGAGGTCTTGAAAGTTGAAACTTTTTCCATTTTCCCATCAGGCCGTTCACGGACACTTTTATTTTAAAATACACCCATTGATTAATGCTGTATTAATATATCTAATGATGAGCTGGGAACTTATTCTTCTTTTTTTAGATTCCATGTGTATTTATACTTTTGATGAGAATTCCATGCATACAAGAAAAAGAAATACATATTAAAAAACTAAAATGTACAAGCTTGTTCACTTTTTAGGGAATGGTTATATAAAAAAGCGAGGAACTTTTATGAAGAGCATATAAAAAGTGGGAGCTTTTTCAATCTTCCAATCTTAGGTCACGGCCCCTTCAACCTCCTTGGCTCGCCCCTCAGAATATCAACTCTTACAATTATAGAATCCATTCAAGCCAGAAAAGACTTCTGGTTAAAAAGAGGAGGCGGCCTTGATTATCGTGATTGCATGATATATATATATTAGGTTCAAAGGCTTGTTGGATATTTAACGGATTTTTTTGAATTCAAAATCGAATTAAGAGCATAAAGATGAATGAAGTTCACCTAGCTAGGTCACCTCATAAAACTGCGCGCAGTGTGGGAGGACGCCCCTTAATTTTTATTCCAATTTATCCCCATAGCTAGCTTCGAGTAAGGTTGTCGAAGCCAGCAACGATTTTCAACCATCCAGCATATATCACACACTAGAAGAGGCCCATCAATTCTTGTTCACACTCGTCATATGACAAAGAAAACTATAAAACCTTCGCTGTAATTTAATTTCAAAAACAAATAATCCATTATAAGGACAGGGACACTTCCATTGGGACCCTCTCCTTGCTGCACCCATCCATGCTGCTACGATTGCTGTTGCCATGTCCTCTTTTCTTGGGATCCCTAGTGATAAGGAGAGGATAAATATGGGAGGATGAGAGAGCATTTGAGCAGGCCGAGTCTAGCCATCTGGGCCTGGGATAAAAAAAAATATGGGATTTTTTTAAGAAAACACACTTAGGATAAATATGGGAGTTTTTTTTTAACCATGCACCATCATCAGCCATACGCTGAGGTTTTTGAACTGCGGAGGTTTAGAGAATTCAAACTTATCCATGGAATGTAGTTAATGTTGGAGGCTCCTGTGCCGTTGCTCTCGAGGCTCTGGCGGCTGTTCCATGACAAGACACAACAAAAATACATACAATTAGATACTAACTTAAATATATGACAATTCTCAAATCCTCTCAAATAAGACTTTTTTTTTAAAAAAAAAGATATCAAGAGATCATTCTCCCTTATCATGGAGAGTGAATTTAATTGAAAGAATGCTTAATTAACTCGTAATCTGAAAAATTATATTTCTAAACATTTTAGATTTTAAAATATCATTATATAGAAAGTGAATTTAATTAAATAAACACCTTATTAAACCATAATTCAATCATAAAAAATCATATTTCAAAGTATTTTGAATCTTGTAACATCATCAAATATATAATGTATTTAGATGCTATCATGTTTTCTTCTTTCTTGTTTGAATACGTATGTTTTTTATATTTAAATTATTAAATTTAAGTTAAATAGATATAATTTTAGTATATTTTATTAACTAATATTTTTTTTCTCTCGTCAAACTTAAACCATCAAATTCTTCATAACAACAACAACAACAACACAAAACTAATTTTCTTCTTATTAGTGTCTTCTTGCTATCCAAGCAAAAAAAAAAATGACAGTATTGATCATGATAACAACAGCTAATTTACTGACGTTGACTACAATAGTGTCAGTAACTATATAATAATTCATTAAACAGATGGATTTTCTTTCTGGTAATTTTTCCAGGTGGAGTTAATTGAGGGGTCATTGTACCTTGGCCAGCCACTTCCTTTCTCCTTCACCACATTGATATGGATTGAGCTAGGTGATAGTAATTGAGTGCATTGAGTTCCAAAGGAATGCCGAACTTGACCCAGAGAAAAGGCTATATCCTGGTGGCTACTTTGATCCTCTTGGCTTGCCATCTGATCCTGAGAAGAAAGAACCTTCAACTGGCAGAGATTAAGCATGCTAGGCTAGCTATGGTGTGGCCGTCAATATTATATTTGGCGTTCAAGCTGCTCTAAACGTAAAAGATCCATTCAGCTATACAATATTATATTTAGCAATTGATCTCTATAGTTCTATACAACCTCGTTCCATCAGCTTCTTGGCTGCCTTCAATTAACAATTGATCTCTAGAATTCATCACAGTTAATGAGACATTGTTCCTTTTCGAATCCTACTTGGACATGCTACAAATTCATGTTTCGTTGCTCGAAAAAGAAGAGGAATAATGATAAGTTTTATGTTTCGTGTTACACTGTTACGTACTTGGCGATCCTTTGTAATGGTCAGTGCCTGGTAATTACTAATCATCGTTTCGCTGCTGCTGCACAGTACCACAACAAATCAATAGACCTCACTGCTGACCATTTTCTGCTGCGGTTGATGGAGTATTTGAAATGCGTAGATGCAACAATATTTGGTAATAAAAAAAATATAAATTACTGTTCATGAATCTCATGAAATTTTGCGTCTCAAACGCATGAAAAAAAAAAGCAGGGAGGAGCTGCTTCTTGCGGCTGCATCATGCTGCACTGTTCACTGAACAATATAACATGTTTTTACTGTCGCACTGTTCACGTGAATATTTTTTTTAAAAAAAAAACAGTGCAGTTAATTGATTTCACTCGCACTGTTCACGTGAATGTGAACAATAATTTTTTTTTTGTTTTTTTAAAGAATTAGTTTAAGGTGAATTAAATTTATTCGTACTGTAATCTCAATTTTATTTCTGATAATATTTTACTTAATTTTATTACACGTTCAAAAAATCATGGAAATTGTAGTTCTTGTCGGATGCATTTTGTATATAATAGAATTGTAGATAGTTTAATAGAACAATAAAAAAATATATATATATAAAATATGATTTATTTCATGATGTAATAGCAATAGTTAAATCTACAATATTTAAATTAAAAACCATAAATATTAATATTTATTTTTAAAAATTATTTTATAATCTCAATTTCAAAAGCATTCTTAACCAAACTCAATAAACTACTTTTTGTTCGATCTCAATTTCAACCAAACATATATTTTTCCAAACCAACCTCAATTAAAAGTATTTTTTATAAAATATTTTTTTTCAAACCACAACCACGAGAATGATTTCATGAGCTGGTCTCACTATAAATTCCATTTGCATTTATCATCTGAGATCTCTCTTAAAACGATGAGTTGTTCTGTTCATGATAAGGGTTAAGAATTTTGTTTATTTCTTCTCCCAGATTCGGAGGTTCAGCTTAGTTTAGATCGTACAAGCAACCGAATCCAGTGTTTGACTTGTTCGTGTCCAAAT
>Ga0307515_10004372_pt1 | contig 29292 bp, 23 predicted proteins | sample 17_EM_MG_FD_194513 | JGI IMG/M metagenome (GOLD analysis project Ga0307515, IMG submission 194513) | Populus trichocarpa ectomycorrhiza microbial communities from riparian zone in the Pacific Northwest, United States - 17_EM | ecosystem: Host-associated > Plants > Roots > Unclassified | place... | reverse complement strand
GTGCATTATTGGTTTATGGCAGCCTTGCAACAGGTGACTGCCGTGATCCAGTAGAATACTATCACAATGACTTTATGAACAGAATGGATGGTAGATTAGAGTGTATCACACTATATTGACATAGATGTGTGGGTAGACTGGGACTGTGACAGAATGGGGGAAGATGCCAACGCTCGAGGGTAGTCAAGCATAGGAATCAAGAATGAACCTGTAGGCACTCTCGCACAGCCATACTTCTGCTGTACAGGTGATCATGCAGTCGATGCATTGAATGATCACAGTGGAAGGTACAACTGCAGTGACTCAGATGGGATGATCCAGGTGTCTGAATACTGTATGACGATCCAGGTGTCTGGTTTGGCACCATGCGGTGAAGGGAGAGTCAGATTTGGCTTGTAATAGGAAGTATGGTGGAAAACACGGACAAAAAGAGGAGTGGTGCGTACCCTCATGGCTGGCAGGCGCCATTGCTCCTGTGAGTAGCGACATGCATGAGGCCACCATGTTTGACAATGAGTGCGATGGAATCGGTAATTCTGCTAATCTCCAACAGAGATTAATGTGACGGAAGCCGAGAGAATGGAAAGGGAAGAGGTCTTGAGGCTTATCCATTTGCCGATGGAATTCGGTTCTCCTCTCGTCCACGCGCGCCGGCAGGAATACGATCTCCGAAGGGGAAGGGGAAGTGGGGACGATGGCTTAGGGGCTTGTCGGACCTAATTCCCAAGCAACTGCCCAAAAGCACGACGGGCGCCAAATCTGTCTTGGCGTAAACACTCTGACTAGGTACGACTCTGAAGGGGCTGACTGAAGTGGGGTTTCGGTCCGGCTGGCTAGCCCGGCGGTGCTGAGGGTGGGAGTTAGCATGCGAGGGCGGGGAAATGAACCACCGGTCTTGAGGTCCGAAGTCCGACGGGGCGAGCGAGCGAGCGAGCGGGGCGGGATTAACAGTGAGCGAGGCGGGGCGCAATATCAAACGTCTATAATCAAGACGTCAAGTGAGGGACATGCCTCATCGAGTCCGAGCTTAAATACAAAGTCTAAACTACATACACACGGCTACGAGACTGCAGGAGGCGGTGGAGTGGAAAAGCGGTGAGGTGGGTGGCATCGCATAGTGTAGGTGGTAAGAAGCGGATCGGCCCCTAAAAGGACCAGAGGGAGGCTCCCGGATGGGGCTGAGGCAGTGCCAGAGGACCCCCCTTTAGTGCTGACTAGGAAACCCTTTAAGATAGCCACGTGGAACATGTGCGGGCAGGGCTCCCGGGCCACGCCCGGAGACAAAGCCAAAATATGCCTGGTTGAACACCTGCTAACCCTGGAAGACATTGACGTATTGGTACTAACAGAAACACACACGACATCGCTCCCGATCAGTCGACGAGTACAAGTCCTGGAGCAGTCCGGCTTGGCGCACAGAGCTGGCGTGGCAATCGTGGTTAAGGCCGGCTCTGGGTGGGACGTCCTACACAAGGAGATTGTGATCCCCGGATACGCGGTACTGGTTCATGCTTCCCACAGGACCAGTAGAGAGTCCCTCTGGATCCTCGGAGTATACGGTGATATATCGAAGGGGCAGTCCTCCTTAACCAATTTCTATGAGAGATTAAATAGTAGGCTGGAGGCATTCGTGAGGCGACAAGCCAGAACACATTGGGGAGGCTGCTTTGCGGCCGGGGATTGGAATTTTGTGGAATTTGCGGGGGACAGATTCCCTACTGCCCACCCGGACAGAGCGCCGGTCAGGTTGCTGACCGCGTTTAACAATATAAAAACACTGTGCGGCTTTACTGATACTGCGGGCCCAGATCCCGCCCCACCTCTGTGGTCCTACAGCAAGGCCACGGCACACGGCCGAGTGTACTCCAGGCTGGATAGAATATACCGCCCGACCCAGGGATGGTCGGCCGGCAAGGTAGCGCCCTTGGACACAGGGGCCTCAGACCACAGACTTATAGTGGTGCCTGTGTACCCGAAACGGCCGAAAATCGAGAAAGCCAAACCGGCGCCCAGGCTACCGAGCCTTGAGGTACTCGACAAAGCAAAGAGATTCTGGCCAGCAGTTTTGCTGGCATGGCACACATTAACGGCCGATGGCCCTATTACTCTAGAACGCTGGGCAGCCTTCAAAAGTGATGTCCTTGACAAAGGACTGAAGGAAGTAGGTGCCATGAAGAAGTCCAGTAAGAAGGACTGGGTGGCAGCCATGAGGAGGGAGACGGTGTCACCTGACATGATAATGAGCGCTGTCACGAATGCTAACAGGCAGATATGGGCTAAGCAGCGCCCCCCGGCCAGGACTCCACCGAGGTGGCCTTGTGCTATACCAGCTTACGAAGTCCTACTGCAAGCAAGCAAACACTTTGTCGCCAGCGAGACATCGCCCTGGCAAGTCATGACAAGGAAGCAGCCCTCCACCGCGGCGCTTAGAGGCAAGGCTGGTGAGACACATTTCCTAGCACCACGGAAGGAGAAAAACGTGGCCGATCTGTTGAAGGAGTGGGCGTCTGTTCTGGAGTCCTCCACAAAGGCTAAATGGGAGAAGATGACCAGGACCCACTCATCGGAATGGTTCAAGCAGTCCTCTAACAAGGAACTGGATGAGAGGGGCAGCCGGGCCTCGGTCTCAGTGGAAGGACTACGGCGACCGACCGACAATATTGCACAAACAAGCCTTGCCGGTATGACGGGCATAGCCAGGGATTACTTCTTTGACTTGCACACCCCAGAGCACACTGACCAGGAGAGATTCGAGGCGCAACAGGCGCTGCTGGAAGAAGTCAGGCTCCAGAGCCAGCAACGCCCCGACCCTAAGCCAGAGGACATCCTGGAAGGGCCCTTCACGGAGGACGAAATGAGAACCCTCCTTTCGAAAATGCCGAATACCGCCCCGGGGCCGGACGGCATTCAATATAGCTTCTGGAAGCGACTCATAGGAGTGCTCGCTGCGTTGCAGGACAGTGGTGAGCCGCCCATGACGTTCTGGTCGGCATTCGCTAGCCTGACCGAGGACATCGCTGAGAGAGGTTCCTCCAGAGCGGGGTTCAAAAATGCTAATATCAGCCTCTTCTATAAAAAAGGGGACCCCACCCTGGTATCCAATTATAGGCCGATCTCGTCTATGAACACGGACTGTAAGATGTACACTAACCTGGTAAACTCGAGACTAGCCCCCTGGGCGGTGGCCAAGATCCATCCAGACCAAAAGGGTTTCGTGCCGGGGCGGCTGATGAGTGAACACACTAGGCTGGCCTCCGAGGTTGCGCACCTCTGCGACGCGACAGGTACCCCAGGCTTCATAGTTGGCCTGGACCAAGCGAAAGCCTACGACAGGGTAGACCAACCCTGGCTCTTGCAAGTCCTGGTTGCGTCTGGGCTTCCCCCTGATCTTATCCTACTGATTAGTGATCTCACTAACAATTGTAGGTCTAGGGTCCGCATTAACAGCGGATATAGCCCGTACTTCACGTTGAAGCGGGGTGTGCGACAGGGTGACCCACTGTCGTGCCTGCTGTTCAATTTCTCCATAGAACCCCTGGCTGTTAAATTGCGACAGGTAGTCAAGGGCCTTGCCGTGCCGGGCCTCGCGCCCATGAGGGTCATGCTCTACGATGACGACATTAACCTTTTCCTTGGACAGAGCGACTCAGTGCAAGAGGTGTCCGACTGCCTGACTTCTGTGTCCAAGGTTATCGGGTCGAAGTTTAATATGGACAAGACGGACGTTAAGCCGGTTGGCCCACATGACTTCCAGCTTGCTTGCTACACCCAGCAGGACATGGGAGGCCGGACGATACCTGGCGCGCACATCCTGCCGCCCGCGGACCCTCTGCGTATTCTAGGAGTCTGGGTCGGTAGCCGAGATTTCGCGTCTGACAGGTGGGTGCAAATCGACAAGCACGTGAAAAAGATCATTTCGCAGTGGCGAGCGATTGGTGCTTCAGCAAGAAACAGATCGCTTCTAGCAAAAGCCCTCATGCTCTCCAGATGCCACTTCCTGATGGATGGTAATGGTATCCCGCCGAGCATGCTCAACAGAATCGGGAACAGGATAATGAATTTTGTCCGGGGTAAGTTCTCCGCAATGGCCTACAGGACCCTGGAAGCCCCTTTAGCGGAGGGCGGCCTCAATACACCTTCCCTCGCAACTCGAAAGATGGCCGCTGACCTAAAATTCCTGAGCGACTTAGTCACAGGGGACCAGAAAATGCCCTGGAAGCAGTGGACCTGGATGGACCTTAAGATGGCCTCAACGTCCAGTAGAGCCGGCACGCATGGAGGTCTTAACCCTTTCCTGCAGCAGGCGCACACAATGCCTTCCCTGCTACAGAGCAGAGTTTCCCAGGCATTCCTGACCGCCAGGAGATTCGGTCTGGACATGATCTGTGCTGCCCCATCCAACGCTGCCAGGATGGGAGCGCCTATCCTTAACCACCCAGCCCTGCCCAGGCCTGGCTCACAGAGATTCAAGAAGTTGCTCGACCTAGGGGTCGTCGGGGTGCGAAAGGTGGTCCACCTCTACGCTCCCCCTCCCCTCAGGGGAACAGGCCTGAAGAAAACGGTATCGGCCATGAAAGAGCTGGTGAACACATCGAGCTGGTCGCCGCTAAGAAATCTGGGCGCCCTTGGCACACACCAGAGCGTTAATATCTGGCCCAACATGGACGGCCCCCTTGGGTGCGTGAGGATCTTTACAGCCCCGAAATCAATCATTGTGGGCCGAGTCGTCAAAGATGCCTACAAAAGAGCTCGGGTGCGGCACCATATGGTTGACTATACCCCTGCCGCACCGCCTGACAGCAGAGTGGCGGGCCCCATTATCCATGAGAGAGATATACATGTCTGGATGGATGGGTCCGCCAAAGACAATGGTACTGACATCTGCACTGCAGGCTCCGCCTGGGTTTCGGACATGCGATTCCAGGATGCTGTTTCATTGACCGGGGCGACCCTCTCTAACAATGTCGCCGAGGTTGCGGCCGTGGCGCTGTGTCTTATGGCCTGGCGGGATGCACACTTGGTCATCCACACCGACTCTACATTCGTTCTGGGATTATTGGGTGGAGGCCTCATGGCCATGGAAAGAGACGGATGGGGAGATGCCCCACGACATCTCAGCAGAGGGCCACCGACACCCCTCCTGCAAACCCTCCTGTACCTGTTACGGAATAGGACAGGAAGGCTCCGGTTCGAGAAGGCCATAGCACATGGGGATGACGTCATGAATAACCTCGCTGACGCGCTCGCCAATGAGGGCCGTACAAAAGGCAGGCCCTTGGATATTAGCTCGCTGACAATCCCAAGTGGGTGGGTTGATAGCGCCCCCGTCCTCTGCCACCAGCCCCTGGACTACCTGACCAAGCTGGTGGTGCGCGCACGAACAGGAGCGCCTGCAAAGACACTGAAGTTCGAGGCCTTCTCTGACAGGTGGATGGTCGCCCTAGGCAATATGTTTGGGGTGGTGTTGGACCCCGGAAATTACGTCGGGAAGGTGTGGAGCCTGACCATTCCCGAGGGACTAAAAGAGGTGCTCTGGAAAGAAATGAACGGAGCACAGGTCCTTGGTCACAGGTATTATGGTCAGGGGCACGCCAAGTCTGATATGGGAAGGTTCTGCTCATGTGGGGTGGAAATGACCCTGAGTCACATTCTTCTGGGTTGCAGCGCCTACCTGCTGCAACCTTTAATGACATGCCTGCTAACGGTCCTGGACACTCTACACCCAGGTTCTAGCTTTAAGACACTTTCCCCTGATTCGTGGGGCGCGTCCCCTTGGTTTCCCCTCCTCGCGCTGGGGGCACTAGAGGACGCGGCTTATCCCATAGTAAAGGGGCGGAAAAAGATTCTCAAGGGTCTAAAGAAATCACGACAACAACGGGAATGGGTGGTAGGTAACTACTACTGGGCCCTGTGGAAGTGGCGCATGAAAGAAATCCACGACGCGAGTTTCAAGTTCGTGCCCACGAACTGCGCGGCTTCTTTGCATACATTATTGTCCACTCCAGTCCCAGCGCATTTGGTAAAGCGGGAGACAGCGGACGGAGGCAGCAAGGGGCCGCCCGACGCTGCAAACCCTAGCCTCGCAACCGCCCCCCCGGTGGGTGATCTTGGGAACCTGCCACCCCCCGTGTCCCACCTCCTGAGGCAGGGCGCCGGGATGCAACTCTCGGAGAAGGGTAAGGCAATCCGGCGCGCCATTCTGGCACCGCCCATGAACGAGCGCTCGCGCTGCCTCCCTAGGCGAGAAGCGATTCTGCGAGCCCTCACGGATGACGCCTACGCTTAGCGTAGGGTTGTTTCCAAGTCACGGACAGAACGTTCTACGTCGTCCTCATCACCCTTTCTTCACCCTCTGGGGGCAGGCTCTACTCCTGTCGTAAGGTGGGGAATAGTGGGTCCTGTCTGAGCTCACCTTGGGCAGACAACGGAATCCCAGGGAGGGACGTTAAACCATTTCTGGGCGGTCCGGTAAGGCGCGCCCTGTCAGCCGCAGGCAGGGGTCATCATCGCCGATGTCGGACAGGAGGCCCCCCGCAGGTTTAGTGGGTATTCCGCGGTCACTCCGGCCGTTGGCGACCCCCACACTCCTGGCCACTGAAGCCTCGGAGTCTCAGTCCATTGTACATGAGTGCCGGGAGACCAGTTCACTCATGCTCGTGGTCGTGAGCAGGGCTGTATTGGCGCCTCCAACAGGCAACAGGGTCTTAAACCAGATTCCTGCGGGTGACGGTAGGGAGAGTTCTAGCGAACAGGCGGTGCCAGATGACAGGGCGCCACTCCACAGACCTGTCAGGTGCAGGGGCCGGGAGACCATTTCCCCTCGCTGACTTGTCGTGCAGTCGGCGGCAGAGCCGCCTCCCTGACCCACCAAAAAAAAAAAAAAAAAAAAAAAGTGGTAAGAAGCGGAGCCGCAGGCAGGGGTCATCATCACCGATGTCGGACAGGAGGCCCCCCGCAGGTTTAGTGGGTATTCCACGGCCGCTCCGGTTGCTGGCGACCCCCACACTCCTGGCCACTGAAGCCTTGGAGCCTCAGTCCATTTGAGCATGGGTGCCGGGAGACCATCTCACTCAAGCTCATGGTCGTGAGCGGGGCTGTATTGGTGCCTCCAACAGGCAACAGGGTCTTAAACCAGATTCCTGCGGGTGACGGTAGGGAGAGTTCTAGAGAACAGGCGGTGCTGGGCGATGGGGCGCCACTCCACAGATCTGTCAGTTGTTGGGGCCGGGAGACCACTTCCCCTCTCTGGCTTATCGTGCAGTCGGCGGCAGAGCCGCCTCCCTGACCCACAAAAAAAAAAAAAAAAAAAAAAAAAAAGTGGTAAGAAGCGGAGGTTGGACCCGACCACTACTTCCGAGTAGTTCCAACTGGGCAACGTCCTCAACAGGGCGGCAGAAGGTGGTCAAGGTGAGTGGCTGGGGGTTGCAGATGACCTCAGGCTCTGGCCCCCGGTCAAGGTCATCGCGGCGAGGGGCGGCGAGCGGTCTGTAGGCTCGGGCTCCGCGCCTGGGCTGGCTAACGCTGGTTGTGCTCTCGTCTAGGTACATAGTATAGCCTCTGCTTTTGGCGGAATTTTCCTGTACATAGTTTCTGCCCTGTGGCCGCCAGCTCATCGCAGCGGCGGGGCGCTTGTGAGCAACCAGGTAGGAAACCGGTGCAGGGGTCGTGCTCCCCCGTATCTGAGGCTCTCCTTGATCCGTAGAATAGTGGTACCCAGGCTGGGCGGCCTTGAAAGAGCATCGCCCCACCCCCTGGGGACTCAGAACATAGTCGGCGTTGCCACTCTGGCAACTCCCCTGGGTGCCTGTGGGCACGACCTCTTAGCCGATACGTCCGCTCTGGGGTCACCAGGGGTCGCCAAGATGCTCGCTGAATTTTCCGGGAATTTCTTGGTTGCCCATGAGGCATCCTTGAGTTCCGCGCTGATACCATGCGGCCTCCTTGGAGGTCCGCGGACGCCCATTGCTGAAGAGAGGGCGCGACATAATGTGCCCTTGACAGCGTATTGCCCGGGTGGGGGCCTGGATGTCCATGGACCTCCACCCATGTAACCCGTTATTGCCGTAGTTGGGCGTCCTTGGACGCCCAGCTGGTTCGCCTCTCCCTGGCTTTGGCCAGGTGATGCATTGTGCACGGCCCTAGGCGTGCGGAACTGTCGCTGGGTTATTAGATATGAGGGTGTGATCGTCTCGGTCAGCACCGGGGGCACCAGCGCTGTTTAGCTTAGCCGTAATAGGGGTGGGATCCCCGCCGCTTTAGGCGTCCGGAGTCCGCTAGGTTGTGTGGGTGGGCCGTATATCTTTGGGCCCTATAGCCCATTACATACACGTAATCCTTCCTAGCTGGTTCAGCATGGTATACCAATTGGTAGGACCCCTTCAGGGATATCCGGTATAAGTGGGAGCCGATGGGAAAGGGCCACTGGAAGGCCGTTGCCAGGGGATTTGGGCACTGTGGGCCTCGTGGTTGTCCGGCGTTATAAAACCTGCATTAAAAGTACCCCCCTGGCTGTGCAGCACCACTGAGTAGGGCAGTTGTACCCGAGCAGTGGAAGCCTTTGGCGCGATAAGTCGCAGTCCGGCGAGGATGGCGTTGCGGCGTATGGACCCTTTGTGCCCCGGGATGTTTCGCCTGGTGATTTTGAATTTGATGCCCGGTTGCTTTTCCTTGCCGTTAGGAGCATGACTCCCCCATCCTTAGAGAGTGCTGGCTTTGCCGCATGGATGGTGAGGGGAGTTTTACCATAATTCGTCTCCATTATCCTTCTCTCACCCTCTGGGAGTGGGTTCTACTCCCGCTGTAAGGTGGAGATAGTGGTGGCGGGATAGGACTTCTTTGTCTGAAGCCTGCGCCCAGGTAGGGATGTTAAACAATTTAGGGGCGGTCCGGTACGGTTTGCCCTGTCAGCCGCAGGCAGGGGCCACCAATACCAATGTCGGACTTAGAGGCCCTCTGCAGTTTTAGTGGGTATGGCGTCATAAGGCACTCCGTCTAGGCGTTGACCCCCACACTCCCAGCCTCTGAAGCCGGTGTGTGTGTCGCATGCTGCTCTCCTTTGTGTTTGCAGTGAAGGCTGTATTGGCGCCTCCAACAGGCAATGGGGTCGTTAAACGATTTCTGCGGGTTCAGAAGGAGGAGAGCTCTAGAGAGCAGGCCATCCGGTTGAGGGAGCTGTCATGTCTGGGTTACGGCCCGCGGGCTTAACTCCCTGGAAACGGACTCTCCCGGTTAGGGGCACCTTTTCGCTGGGGAACTCATTGAGGGGCCGGGAGACCATTTCCCCTTATTCTGAGTCTAAATTCCTTGAACTGGTGGCAGATCGGCTTCCTTCCTTACCAAAAAAAAAAAAAAAAAAAAAAAAAAGAAAGAAGCGGAGGCGGGGGTGGTGTGGAAGTGGAAACTACACACGGGCAGTGAGGTGGAGGCCATGCGAACGCGGTGGAACGGAGGAGGGAATAGTGGAGCGCGCGGGGCGGAGGGTCTACACTATCGGAGCGAGTCTAGCAGCGAGCGGAGAGTGATACAAACGTGAGGGAAATACATGATACAAATCGGAAAGCACCAGAAAGAGTCCATAGTACGAAGCATGAGTCACGGGGAGCGGGGAAGGGGATGAGGGAATCGGAAGAGGAGCGGAAGATGAGTGGGATCGGAGCGAAGGTGTCGGAGTGACCGGAGGGAGCGGAGATCGTCGGGATTAAGGGGAAAAGAGGAGAAAAAGGCGATATTATCGCAGTACCCCCCACCAAGGGTCAGCGTCCTCGCTGACTATCAACGGACTCTCCTTCGTCTGGCAGGTCGTGCGCGAGCGGCAGGAGGGTCAGTTCGCTTAGGGGCATCTGGATGTCAGCGATAAAAGTCCTCCTCGAGGTCGAAATCATCGTCTCCATCTTGTAGGAGGCGAGGTCCGGCATCGGAGTCGATATCCTTGGCGTTTTCCCAAGTGTCGTGTTCCTCCGTAAAGCCCTCCCATCGGATCTTGAACTGGAATCTATTGCAGAACCATCGGGAATCTAGGTATTTCTCTATAACCCAGAACTCCTCGTTGTTGACCTTGATCAGAGGTGGAGCAGGATTTACGCGGTTCGGGATTGTGTCGGGCGTTGCTTCGGATAAGACATTGACATGGAAAACGTCGTGGATCTTCCATTGAGCGGGGAGTTCCAATCGGTAGGTCAAATCTGAGAGTTTATCCTTAATCCGGAACGGGCCGTGACGTTTACTAGCAAGTTTCGGAGATGGCTCATCGGTTGCGAGGTTGGTAGCTTCGAGCCAAACCGAATCTCCGACTTGGAAACCGGGATTATCGCGTTTCCATTTGTCGTAAGCCCATTTCGAGATTTCCTGTGACCGTTCGATGGCGCGTTTACATTCCTCTTGGGCTTCGTGGATCTGCCGAATCTGCACGTCAGGCTCGTCGGATTGGGCCGCTGTCGGGACGTTCGAGAGCGTCGGGTGGTAACCAAAGTTCGCGAAGAACGGAGTTGTGTCGATCGAAGGATGATGGTGGTTGTTGTACGCAAACTCCACCATCGGAAGGAGGTCGGCCCAATCGTCCTGACGGTGAGAACAGAACATGCGGAGATATGTTTCCATCCACTTGTTGTTATTTTCGACTTGTCCTTGCGTCTGCAGATGATAGGCGGTCGAGAAGCGGGGTTCTATTCCAAGTCCCTTGTAGAGGCTTTTCGTAAACGCGGCGGTGAAGGTCGATCCTCGGTCCGTTCCATGTACCAGCGGAATTCCATGCAGTTTCCAGATGTGTCGGATGTGCAACTTCATCAAGTCAGGTGCGGAAATATCGGTCGTTGTAGGAATAAAGTGGGCCATCTTAGTCAATCTGTCGGAGACGACATAGATGGCATTGAAACCACTCGATTTGGGGAGTTCACCTACGAAATCCGACTGAATCCATTGCCAAGGTCCGTCAGGAGCAGGAATCGGTTGGAGCTTGCCGAATTCCCACTGGTTCCGATGCTTCGCACGTCTACAGGTATGGCACCCTTGGACATATCGTTTCACCCAAGCTGCCAAGTCGTGCCGCCAGTAGCTGCGGCCGACGAGCTCAAGGGTGCCCAAAGTTCCTAAGTGGCCAGTGACCGGAGAATCGTGATAGAGTCCCATGACCTTCTTCCAGAGGTCGTCCGACTCAGGGATCCAAATCCTACCGTCCTTCCTTCCTAATCCGTCATCCCAAACCAATCCTTCGGGTTTATCCTCCCAATCCGCAGCGATCCTGCAGGTTTCCGCCAGAATATCCAAGTCCGAAACGGCGAGGGCTGCCACGAAAATCTCTCCAAGGCCTTCCCAGTCCGAAGAAGTCATCTCAGCCTCACAGGCAGCCAGCTCTGTGAAGTTCTCGGCAGGAATTAGAGCCTGCAGAACCTCATCTTCGCCGTCCGTGCGTCAGAGTTCAGCGTGTCGGGAAAGTGCGTTGGCGGCGGAATTCTTGTCACCAGGTTGGTAGTGAATTTTGTAGTTGTAATGGGTGAGCAATTCCAACCAACGCATTTGCTGGCGATTCAGGATTCGAGGTTTCGCAAAGTACTCTAGGTTCTTGTGGTCGGTAAGGATGTGGACCGGGAGACGAGTTCGTTCGAGCCAGTGACGCCAATTCTGTAGACCTTTTACGATCGCGAGGGCTTCTTTGTCGGGAATCCCATAATTCCACTCTGCCGGATTCATGGATTTCGACATAAAGCCAATCGGGTGATGGCAGCCATCGGTCTGTTTCTGTGAGAGGACGGCACCATAGGCGTAATTCGAGGCATCGGTTTCCAGGCGGAACTGCGCATCGGGATCGGCGTGAACAAGGACGGGGGCTTGAGAAACGCGCCACTTCAAGAGTTCGAAGGCCATCTGTTCGTTCTCGGTCCATTGCCAAGTCTGGTTCTTCTGGAATAGGTCATGGAGCGGTCGTGCGACGTCGGAGAAACCAGGGATCCATCGCCGATAGAAGTTCACAAATCCGATGAATTCCCGAACGCCTCGTACCAACATCGGGTTTTGCCATTCCGCGATTACAGAGGTCTTCTTTTCGTCCATTTCGAACCCATGTTGGCTAATGTCGACACCAAGAAACTCGATTTTCGGCTTATGGAATTCGCATTTCTTCGGGTTGCAGAACAGATTAGCTTCCCGAAGACATTGGAGGGTTTGGCGGACTCCTGCGATGTGTTCCTCCAAAGTCCGATGATGATTGAGCGCATCATCAAGGTAGTTTTCGAGGTTCTTGTAGAGTAGCAGGGCGAAGACCTTGTCCATCAGGCGTTGGAAGCACGGCGGTGCATTCGTAAATCTGAAAGTCATTACACGGAGTCGGAAGGGGCCGAATGGAGTCATGAACGTGGTCTTCCATTCGTCACCGGGTCGGATGCGGACCTGGTTGTAACCGGATTTCAAGTCGAACTTCGTGAAGATCTCTGATCCGCGGATGCGGTCCATCATCTCGTCGATGCGCAGGAGCGGGTAGCTGTCCTTGATCGTGATGTCGTTGAGCTTATGGTAATCGATGACTGGTCGGCAGGTTCCATCCTTTTTCCAAACGAAGAACATTGGAGTGGTGATCGGACAGTTGGAGTCAGCAGGTTCTGCCCAACCGGCATTAAGCATCTCATTGAGGACTTTTCGGCATTCGGCGCATTCTTCCTGATTCATATGGTACGGTCGACTTGGTTTCGGGAGCGGCTTCGAAGGGTCGAGGTTGATAGTGAAGTCGGAATCCAGTCGGAAGTCGGGGAGAGTAGTGGCGGCTCTCTCTCCGTCGAACCTGTCCATGTAATCGTGGTAGTACTCAGGAATATCCGTAGCTATTGACTGAAGGCGTTCTGGGATGTCAATTGCGTAAAGTTCGATTTCCTCTGCGGTGAGCGGATCTAGCTCCGCGTCGGGAATGTTTTCGACAGTTTCCGATGTTCGAATGAGAGGTCGTTGACTGAAGAACGTGCTTGCGGGCAATGCGAGGCAGTGCTTCTCACAATAATCCGACGCGAAAGTGACCTTACTGCTCAACCAATGTATCTGCGGATCGTGCTGCTGGAGCCATGGTAATCTGAGTACGATGTTGTGCCCTCCCAGCGGTGCGACGTCAAAGGTGAGCGTCTTGGAATGGTTGCCAACAGCCATCCGGATCTCGACCTGTCGGTCTACGTGTGAAAGGAGACGGCCATTTACATCATTAACGGTGAGCGGGTTTCGGCTTTTAGTGACCAGTTCGTGTTGTTCGACAAATCTCGGGTGGATAAAATTCCACATGGCACCCGAGTCTACCATGGCTGTCGTCTTGATCGTATCTGCAAGTACGATTGGCGCAGTTAAATGTCTTACTAATTGGTATGGGGTGACAGCCGAAACCAATACTGTATTTTCAGAAGACAATTCCGAACTACATTCCGAAGCAGAATCCAATACATTAAAGTCCGTGGGTGCGACAGGCTCCGTTGGACTATCTAGTTTTTTGACTCATCACGAGTCGGGGTCGCGTCCGAAGGGCAGTCGTCAGTAGTTGGCTCCACTGCTGCAATCTGCACCTTGGGCTTTTTCAGGCAATTTGGGCGGATGTGGCCCTTTTCTCTGCATCCGAAGCACCTGCCTTCAGTCCGGTATTGGAGTCTGTCGGACTCCGAAAGGCGAGTCCCGATACGGGCGGACTCAGCCTTGATTTCCGGGGTGGACTGTCGGGACGCGGTGTCGGATCGCAGTGTCAGAGGTGTCGAATCAAAGGTACGGGAGACGGACTTGGGTTTCGTGTCGCGTCGGTCGGGTTCCTGGGCGGCCATTCATTCTTCATCAAGAGAGATGGCGACGGATTTGAGGTCCTTGAGTTTGTTGGGTTTACGTCCGACCAGGTCACGCTTGACCTCGTACTTGAGGCCCATGTAGAACGTGGACGTGATCATTTCCTCGTCGTGGAATTCCGTCTTGAGGATGAGCTCCTCGAAAGCTTCGACATATCAGCAAACCGATCCGGTTTGCTTCAGGCCGGCGTGGAAACGATTGCGGGCCTTCTGCTTTGAGTTGAGGTCTGCCCACTTGTTGAGGAAATTCCGCTGGAATAACCTCCAGTTCATGAGGTAGGCGGGGGCGTGGTCTTCGTCCATGGCGAGCTCTAACTGGATGCGCTTCCAGTTTGTGGCTTTATCGGTACAGAGCTGGAGAGCCCACTGGACGCGGATTTCGTCAGAGGCGAATCGTGATGAGTTGAGTGCCATAAAGTTGTTGCACTCGGCGAGGAAGACGCGGGCTTTAGAGCATGACCCGTCGAAATGCGAGGGGAGCGCCACCTTCAGGGCTCCGCCCCGCTCCGTCGGAGCGGGCCCTGAAGAAGTCAACCTAGTCGACAGTGTGGACTCCGCACGCTTTTGTTGGGCATCCTCATAAAGGACCCGGACGTCGGCAAGGAATGAGATGAGGTTGGTAACGTGGGCGAGGTTCTGCGGCTTGTCGTTAAACGAGTCAAGTAAGGCGGGGGTTTCTTCGAGCTTGTCCGCAAGGTCGGGAAAGTCCTGCAGGGCTCCCTCGATGCGGTCTCGGAATCGTGTGACCTGGGCATGAAAAGCGGATATCTCATCCTTCAAGGGTGAGGCCTTGTCCTTCGGGGTCCACCTTGGGGCGACAAATGGGGCCATCGGTGGGTTCGGGTTTTTGGTTTCGGGGTCGGGGTCGGGTTCTGGTTCTGCGATTTACATTCGCGAATGTTCTGGTCATGCAAGTGCGCGGCGCCTCGTAGGGTACTCGACGTACTGCGATGGAATCGGTAATTCCGCTAATCTCCGACAGAGATTAATGCGACGGAAGCTGAGAGAATGGAAAGGGAAGAGGTCTTGAGGCTTATCCGTTCGCCGATGGAATTCGGTTCTCCTCTCGTCCACGCGTGCCGGCGGGAATACGATCTCCGAAGGGGAAGGGGAAGTGGGGACGACGGCTTAGGGGCTTGTCGGACCTAATTCCCAAGCAACTGCCCAAAAGCACGACGGGCGCCAAATCTGTCTTGGCGTAAACACTCTGACTAGGTACGACTCTGAAGGGGCTGACTGAAGCGGGGTTTTGGTCCGGCTGGCTAGCCCGGTGGTGCTGAGGGTGGGAGTTAGCACGCGAGGGCGGGGAAATGAACCACCGGTCTTGAGGTCCAAAGTCCGACGGGGCGAGCGAGCAGGGCGGGATTAACAGCGAGCGAGGCGGGGCGCAATATCAAATGTCTATAATCGAGACGTCGAGTGAGGGACGTGCCTCATCGAGTCCGAGCTTAAATACAAAGTCTAAACTACATACACGCGGCTACGAGACTGCAGGAGGCAGTGGAGTGGAAAAGCGGTGAGGTGGGTGGCATCGCATAGTGTAGGTGGTAAGAAGCGGAAGGCAGGGGTCATCATCGCCGATGTCGGACAGGAGGCCCCCCGCAGGTTTAGTGGGTATTCCGCGGTCGCTCCGGCCGTTGGCGACCCCCACACTCCTGGCCACTGAAGCCTCGGAGTCTCAGTCCATTGTACATGAGTGCCGGGAGACCAGTTCACTCATGCTCATGGTCGTGAGCAGGGCTGTATTGGCGCCTCCAACAGGCAACAGGGTCTTAAACCAGATTCCTGCGGGTGACGGTAGGGAGAGTTCTAGCGAACAGGCGGTGCCAGATGACGGGGCGCCACTCCACAGACCTGTCAAGTGCAGGGGCCGGGAGACCATTTCCCCTCGCTGACTTGTCGTGCAGTCGGCGGCAGAGCCGCCTCCCTGACCCACCAAAAAAAAAAAAAAAAAAAGTGGTAAGAAGCGGAGCTTGGACCCAACCGCAACCTCCAAGTTGGTTCCGAGTGGTAAGTACCTTTGTGTATGCTAATGGTGGTCACGGATACCAGGCCCAGGAGTGCAGAAGACCTTTGGCTCTGCTCCTGGGCCGTCGTGCTCGCTGCCGCTGCTCCCAGCGGGGGCTTTTCCTTTTCTTCGGGTTCACACCTCCATTCCCCACCTTCTCGGCCGTGGGACGGGACAACACACCTTCTCCAGACCCTTGGACGCCGCTGCCTGGTTCACGCGAAAAGTACGTATTTTCTGTGGTTTTTTGGAGCTCATGCCCCTCCGATTTCGCCCCCATGCACACGCAGCACCCCTCCCTCATGGCGCCTCCTTTGTCGCATCGAGGCTGTGGCTCAGCCGCGCCCTTTGTTGTACCCCTTCTGAGTTCACATCCCTTCCCCATGTCACAATCCTGTAATACCCCCCGGGGTGCTGCTCTCTGGTAAGCCCCCCCCTCCTCCCGTTTACCTGGCGCATGTACGCGGCAATCTGCCCTTCGAGGTTGCGCCCTGTGCGCTGGAGAACTCACACCCTGACGGGTATTCCCCATAAGTCGGGCATGGGCACACAGCTGGCTGGAGAAGCCCTCCCGCTTAGAGTGCGGGGGCTCTGTGCCCCGCCCCCCGGCCTCTATGGATTCGCTAGCACCGCAGCTGTAGCCAGCCGCCCCCAAACACCCGGGCCTCGGCCTAGTCCCCGCTAGTCACGCGCACCAGCTCCGCTGGTTAGGACGGACTAGCGGTCAGACATAAGGCAGCCCGGGCATAGGCAGGTCTTGGGCGTCACCACAAGTGCGCGCCCACACCCACCTGGCCTGGAGTAGGGGCGACAACAGCATAAGACGTCCATCAGGACGCCTTGGCCATCTCCGAGGACGACCCCCCCGGTTACTACCTTAATGTCTATCGGACATTTACAGCTACACGGACGCTCCACTACGGTGGCCTGTCAGATCTGCCCCACGCGATCTGGGGTAGACACCTCCCCTTAACTGGTCAGTGGGTTGCGCCACCTGAAACAACGCTCCTCGGCACCGGTTGGGTCGAGATAATGAAAGGTTTTTACCTCTGCGCGTTCTGGGGGGCAGTGTGTGCTGTATCCGTTGGGGCCGATACCCTGGCATGACGGCCACTGTACCTTAACCCAGGTAAATCAAAGTCGGTGCATCAGCGCCGTAATAGGATAGCAGTGCCCCATGTGGCCGCCTATTGGGGATTCATTACTCTTGGGAGTCCTTCCCTCCTGCTGCCCGGGTGGGCGCAGGCTACCACCCCGTACCTGGGAGGTGCGGGGGACCCACCCTTATGGAGTCGCTCCATAACTGTGTGCCAGCATACACGACAGTATAAACACATAAACGCTGGTGGCCTGCCCCACTTGAAAAATAGACAGGTGACTCTGGCTGCTGTGCTTGTCTCAACACAGGCACCCTCCAGGTCCGCTTGCTTATGCCTACTACGCTTTGCGTGTAGAAGTCCTACCCACTAAGCCTTCGTCTCCCGCCCGGACTAGGTTGGGCCTGCACTGGTTGGTCTTCGGATGCCCCAGTTCACATATCCAACACCTTGGCGAGCCTCACCATGCTGTTGACCCATGGCTGGCAGACCCAAGGGAGTGCATTGTAGTTCCGACATAAGCTGAAGGACCCACAGGCCCTCCGCCCCGGACCAGTTCTGAGTGACGGCATACACTTTAAACGCCGGTGGACGCTTCCCCACTTGAAACAACAGCCACCACATTCTTGGCGTGATAAGTCACGGGCGTATCTGAAGTGACGCCTGGTACTAACGTGACGGCCCTAGCCAGGCCTGGCGGAGGCGGTGCGTCTGGGTGCCGGACCCCACTCGTGCTTGACTAATTTTTTCCCTAGGGTATCTACTTACCCACACCTATCTTTTCTAGATAACAACGTACATAACCAGTCGCGTTCACAAGAAACATGAAGACACTCTCCCCTGTGGGGGCCACCTTGGTTGACGAGGCGAAGGCGGTCGCCATCATCAACTTCTGCCTGTTCGGCGCCGAAGCCACGCGCCCGGCTCTCCCACCCCGCCCCAAGACGATTAAACAGCCCAGGAAAGCTGCGCCGCAGAAAACACCCGCATTGCCAGTTAAGTGCCCCCTGGACGATGTCGTACTCCGGAAGTACACAGCGCCCAAGGCTATCACCCAGGTCACACCCACTCCGGCCCGCAAGGTTCGCGCCCTTTGGCAGCCACGCGATGGGCTCAGCTTTCCCCGCGGTCTCTGCTATCTGATGGCGGTCCAGGAGCATAACTGGCCCTCCGCGACAGTGGAGCTTGGCTATTATCCCACGGTCACTGATCTTTTGTGCAGCCCCCTGGTCGAAAAGTTTAGTACTTTCCTAGTGGAGCAAGCCCCGGGACTTTACCACATGAAAGGGCGCTTCGTGTGAGGCGCCATAACACTCTTCGCCGCTAAATCATCCTGGAAGGTCGGTGCGCACTTGCCCAACCGCCCACACCCAGGCCATAACGCCGGGTACCCACAGCGACCAATCCCTGGACTACACTGCCCCCACCCAGCCCGTGGCCCCCCGCTCCCACCCCAATCGATGATGGCCCCTGCCATCCCACTTGGTGTCCCAGCTCCGAGACAGAAGAACTACAAACCGCCCAAGTGAGGAAAGGCGCCTTTTCACCTATATGTGCCTCCCGCCGCTGACAGACGGCCCGCTTCTCCTGCTGCGCAGTGGAAGAGAGCCCTTGCCGACCCCCTGGAAGAAGCCATGGACTCCCTTAAAGCGGAGCTGGACATTTTCCCATCCACGCTAGCCGTGCCAGCTTGGAAAGACACACAGGCATGGTTGAAGGATGCTAAGAAGCTTAAGGACTTCGACAGGAAAGGATGCATCCCAGCGCTTACTGAGTTTTTCTCGACAATCCTGAGCAAAGTGAAGTCGGAGTACGCTGCTATCCAGGAGGACGAAAGGCTGCGAGAAGAAACCCTGACCGCGGAATCGGGAAAGCTGGTGGCCTTGTTGGAGCAGTATAAGCGGATAGAGGCAGCCCTGGAGTCTCCGGCCCCGGGCTTTGACGTTGACCACGCTCGGGCCCTGTCTAGAGCCCTGTCCGCGCAAATCCAAGACCAAGAGAAGGTAGTCGACCTGCTGGACGGCGGAGCGAACCCAGAGGAGACAGACATGGGTGACGATCCCATCGCAGATGGCACCTCATTTGTCGAGGTTCCTACTGACGCCATCCCCGAAAAAGCACCGCGCCCTTCTGCTAAAGAGCTATGGCCAGAGACTAATTACCAAGACTACGCAGAAAGGGTGAGCCCCCTGTTTCCAACGCCAACTGGCAAGGTACCACTGGACAACCTGTTTGTGAAAATGGAAGAGCCGGTTGATTCCAAGCTGTACCTCCCGAGGCCCTTGGAGCTATACACAGTAGACGAGCTAGCCAAGGTGGTGCCGAAAGGCTTGCCCCGCTGGAATAACAGGTACGAGGACCCCATGGAGCCTGCGAAGAGCTGGACTTGGGATGAGTTCTCGGAGATTTACAATAAGCCCGGTTTCCATTTCATGCTCGCCAGAGTGGCGCAGGTCGGCCCACAGTATAAGGACCCCAAGCTCAGCACCCTCCATTCCAAACTCGCCACGCGCTGGAGATGTTCAGTCGCGTTACAGAAGATGGACCCCAGACAGGACTGGATGTTATGCACAGTCCCCTCCGATTCGGACGGAGAGAAGGAAGCCCTAAAGTACAACCTGGTCAGGCTATCGGAGGGCAACGCTGTATACGTCATCAGGAGATTCGCCCCGGCGGGTAGAGCTAGAGATCTGGAGTGGGTGGTTAGAGGGTCCCTGGCCGACAACAACACCATCTATACCCAGATGCGCAAACGGCTCTTGGACTTTGAGATGGGAGATACTAGGCTCGGATGGCGAGTCCTGGGCGTCCGCAAAGCTGGTGCTACTTCAAAGTTCAGAGGCACATTCGTCCTAGATTCCGCGACGGTCTACTGGCCGTGGTCCATGGACTGGGGCCACAAGCACGGCTCCGTCCCTGACTCATCACCCCTCCTGAATTTTGAGCCCACCTGGAGTGCGAGGCGCCCCTATGCATGCCAATGCTGCTACTCGACCGACCACTTTACGGAGGAGTGCCCACTCCCGTTTATGAAAGTGGGCGGTAATAGCCTAGTCAGTCAGCCCGCGAGGACGCTTGTCATCAAGAAGAAGGCCGCAGAAAGGATTATTTCCCTGGATAGATCAGCCTGGGAGCTGCCCGTACCCCCTGCGCCTGGCACACCAAGGATCCCCCCATCCCCGTCGTGCCCCCAGCTGAAAATCCCCCCTACCCGGCTAGCACCTCCTTTGTCGGCCATAGAAGAGAGAAGCACAAGGATGGACACGGATGACGCATCCTCCGTGGCTTCGGACGCGAGGCTGTCAATCGCCGCCCCTCCACTGCTTAACAACCCCCCTTACCAGGTCGTGGATACCCTAGTCAGGTTCCTCACTTTACAGCTGGCTGGGAATATATCACAAAGGTTGGGCCTCACTGAGTCCAAGATCCAGTTCCTCTGCAAGTCCCATAAAGGCTCCCTGCCTGCGGTGTTGGCTTCCCTGAGGGAGGACGGATGGCTTCCGACATCGGTATCGGACCAAGTCATGTCGTATGAGTACGGCAGGTTCACAGAAGGGGCCTCCTCTTTGCAAGCTGGCGGTTGGTGCAATCCTCTGCTGTTACATGGGGAATGCCATACTGACTTACACACGTCTATGACACATTATTGCCCAGGCTCCATGCCTTTACCTATACAAGGTGCTGCGCACCAAGTAGACCCCGCAGGCGTTGCCGCTGCTGCATGTACGAGAACTACTACCGTGTTTGCGCCTATTTCGGGCCCTGACGGACACCTCAGATCAAACCCCAACCATGCTCCAGGCTACCAATCCCGCCCCGCCGGTACCAGAGGCGGGGAGAGGCTCGGTAGCCACAAGCCGGTCGCATGTTAGCGATACCCCCCCGCAGGCAGAAGCCTTGCTGTCTCAGGACACCGCTAGATCCGCCCTGCGTTCCCCTCTCCAACCTTTATCGCAGGAAATCCCAATCAGTCCGACCAAAGTAGCCAGCATTGCCGTGGCCTCACAACACGACGATAAACAAACCACGGAGTACACCTGGCCTGCAAGCCTCCTGGATGTCGAGATGACCAGCGGAAGCGAGCCAGATCATACCACGCTACTGCCAGACAGAGACATAAGCAAGCACCCGGCGGTTCAGAGGGCCCTGACTTCCCTGGCGCTTGGACGGACTGTGGAACAGGATAGGGATGATATCATGGCGGATGTCCCGCTCCCCATCATTTCTGCTCCCCTCCTGCCCTCTTTAGTGCCCCTGGACGAGGAGGAATCGCTGCTCTTCTCGAGAATTAGGCCTCTGCAGGGCGCTGCGCTAGTTAAAGCAGCGGGTATCACAGCAGAGGACGTAGGCGGCTCGCCCAAGAGGAAGGGAAAGAAGCGGAGTGACACATGGCATATCCCGAAAGCTGCGACCCCAGCCTCAGATGAGATATCCCCCCACACCATAGAACCGCAGTTCGACACTCTCTACGTCGGATACATACGAGGACCTACCGTTTTCACAGAACCTGAAGCGGATGGTATCTGCATTCCCTGCCATATCAGAGGAGCACCTGTCCCTCACCTTGGAGAAACATGACAACGACCTCCCAACCGCGCTAGCCTGGATGCAAACGATAGTGGAGATGAAGCACATCAGGAGCACGCTCATATCAGCTTATCCCACCGCCACAGTAGACGAAGTGGAGTCCGCCGTCAAGAGGTACAAGGGAGACTTCATGCTGTCGTTTAATTTCCTAGGGATGGATCATGAACCCACGAGCGAGTGGTCGGAGTTCTCCTTCGTGCGAAGAAAAGGAGTAATGGACATCGAGGAGGAAGCTGCTGAGGTCATATACGATGACGCAGCGGCGAGGTCTTTCGAGAACCAATGGTGGAGAACGTGCATCCAGATAAAGCGACACAGAGTTTCCCACTCTGAGGAGACGGACCATCTCTGGGGGAAACTGGCACCTATAGCGGTCGCTCCATGACCCATCTCCCTTAGATTCCTTCAATACATCAACGACCTAGGGAAGTACCACATGGACCAACCAGCGTTTAGTAAAGCATTGGGGGTATTGCGCGCACAGGACGAGTTCAACGGCCTGGTGGCCCTCCTGGGGGAGCCCGAACCCTGCTTTGACGGACGGGAGGCAAACGTCCCGGCCATTGCGATATTGCACATCCTAGTCAGCGACGGGTTGGCATCTCCAGCAGCCGCTGCATGGCTCACACTGAGTGTCTTCAAGGACAAAGAGTCGTACGACAAGTACATCCCACTTTTCTTCGGCTTCCCTGCCATAAGAAGAAAGGTGTGGAATGACAGGAACGTGTACATGGCAGCCAGCGTCAAAACTATAAGTCGACAAGGCAGCGCTCCTGGTTCAAAGGTTGATACCGCGGCAGCACGAGACACTTACATGAGCGCGGTGCCAGGCACCATCAAGTACGCCCTGGAGAAACAGAGGGAGAAGGCGGCCGGCTCTTCGCCCAAGAAAAGTAAAGCGGACAAATCCTCCGTTGACTCCAGAGGGTCCAGGAAGAGTAGACGGGTCCGGGGAGTGTCGCCCGGTGGGAATATCCCTGAGGAAGAGGAAGAACAGGAAGTCGCAGTGGGTGCTGCCCCAGATGAAATTACCCGGGACTGATAGATTTATTGACCTTCTCTCTCCGTTCTCTTGGTTCACGAGTTACGTGCCTCTAACTATGTAGCTTCTTGCGGATACGTCGTATGCGGACTGACCCCGATCCATGCTCCCCTTGGTGCTCACAATTGTTTGACCAGTCTTTTTATTTTGTGATGATACAGCCCTGATTAAGAGCAGTAATAATTATACTCTGCGTTGACGACCATCCACACAAACAACCTAGAGGGGAATTAGCCATGGCCCTCCGGCGTTCCCCAGTTACTGATCAGGTCACTTACGGGGCACTCCCCCTCCACAGCTCCATGGATTACAAGCTCGCAACCTCAAGACGTCCCGCACGGGCTGTCGGCTACCCGGCTCAGGGCCGAGGGGCTGACGGTGACGGCGGAGGGACAGCGGGTACCTCCCTGGTTGGTGTGGTGGCGGCCAGTGTCTCAAACAGCCAGATATGCGAAAACCCCCACCCTGCACCTCCCAGGCGGAGGGCTGCAGGCTCAAACAGCGATCCGCCCCCCCCTGTCTCTGGGTTAGGCCAGACCTCGGCCCCTAAAAGGACCAGAGGGAGGTTCCCGGATGGGGCTGAGGCAGAGCCAGAAAACCCCCCCCTCAAGCTAACTAGAAAACCATTTAAGATAGCCACATGGAACATGTGTGGACAAGGCTCTCGGTTTGCACCCAAGGATAAGTCCAAGATGCGCCTGGTGGAACACCTACTAACCCTAGAGGACATCGACATATTGATCCTAACAGAAACACACACAGTCTCACTCCCGGTCAGCCGGAGGATACAAGTTTTGGAACAGTCTGGCCTGGCGCACAGAGCCGGGATAGCAATTGTAGTCAAAGCCGGGTCAGGATGGGAAGTCTTACACAAGGAGGTTATAATCCCCGGTTATGCAATAATGGTCAACGCGTCCCACAGAACTAGCAGGGAATCGCTCTGGGTCCTCGGCGTTTACGGGGACATATCGAGAGGCCAATCTTCCTTGATCGAATTTTACGACAGATTAGATGAAAGATTACAAGTGTTCGTAAGGCGGCAGGCCAGGACGCATTGGGGAGGCTGCTTCGCGGCCGGGGACTGGAATTTTGTGGAGTATGCTGGGGACAGGTTCCCCACGGCCCACCCGGATAGGGCGCCGCTCAGGTTGCTGACCTCCTTTAACAACATAAAGACACTATGTGGCTTGGCCGATACTGCGGGCCCGGACCCAGCCCCACCCCTGTGGTCTTACAGCAAGACGACGGCGCACGGCCGAGTATACTCTAGGTTGGACAGAATCTACCGCCCGACATTGGGATGGTCGGCTGGTGACGTGGTGCCCTTGGATACAGGGGCGTCAGATCATAGGTTGATAATGGTACCTGTGTACCCAAGAAAGCCGAAAATCGAGAAAGCCAAGCCGGCGCCCAGGCTGCCTGGTCTTGAAGCCCTCGATAAGGCCAAGAAATTCTGGCCAGCTGTGCTACTGGCATGGGAGGTTTTAACCACTCAAGGCCTGATCACGCTGGAAAGATGGGCCGAATTTAAAAAAATCGTTCTAGACAAAGGACTGACAGAGGTATGCACCATGAAGAAGTCTGGCAGGAAGGACTGGATAGCGGCCCTAAAAAAGGAAACAATACCACCCGAATTAATCATGAGCTCAGTCACAAATGCTAACAGACAGATATGGGCCACATGGCGTCCTCCTGCCAGAGCCATGCCGAAATGGCCTAGCACTGTGCCGTCATATGAAATACCACCACAAACGAGCAAACACTTCGTTGCGAGCCAGGCGTCGCCATGGCAAACCATGGTAAAGACACAGCCCCCTATTACGCCGCGACCCGGTGGCGTAGGGGTGGTGCAGTTCTTGAAGCCAGTGAGAGACAAAGGCGTTGCTGACCTACTGAAGGAGCGGGCGTCTAAGCTGGACTCGTCCACCAAAGCTAAGTGGGAAAAGATGACCAGGACCCACTCCTCCGAGTGGTTTAAACAGTCTTCTAATAAGGAACTGGACGAAAGAGGCAGCCGGGCCTCCGTGTCCGTGGAAGGGCTGAGGCGTCCAGCGGACGATGTTGCCCGCACAGACCTGGTCGGGATGACTGATATTGCCAAGGAATATTTCGTTGACCTGCACACCCCGGAGCAAGCGGACCAGGAGCGGCTGGCGGCACAGCAGACGCTGCTGGAGGAAGTCAGGCTCCAGAGCATAAACTGCCCCGATCCTAAGCCTGAGGATATCACGGACGGGCCATTTACAGAAGGGGAGATGAAAGCCCTCCTATCAAAAATGCCAAACACCGCCCCTGGGCCGGACGGCATTCACTACAACTTCTGGAAACGGCTCATAAGAACACTCGCCGCACTACAAAGCAGCGACACACCGCCCAGGACTTTCTGGTCGGCATTCACTGACCTGACCGAGGACATTGCGGAAAGAGGCTCCTCCCGGGCAGGCTTCAAAGACGCTAACATTAGTCTTTTCTATAAGAAAGGGGATCCCACTCTGGTTTCCAACTATAGGCCGATCTCGTCTATGAACACGGACTGTAAGATGTACACTAATCTGCTAAATATGAGGCTCGCCCCCTGGGCGGTGGCTAAGCTCCACCCGGACCAAAAAGGCTTCGTGCCAGGGCGGCTGATGAACGAGCACACTAGGCTGGCCTCCGAGGTCGCGCACCTCTGCGATGCAACAGGCACCCCAGGATTTATAGTCGGCCTGGACCAAGCAAAGGCCTATGATAGGGTAGACCAACCCTGGCTCCTACAGGTCCTGGTCGCGTCGGGGCTCCCCCCGGACCTCATCCTGCTGATCAGTGATCTTACTAGCGATTGCAGATCCAGAGTCCGAATCAACAGTGGCTATAGCCCTTATTTTGTGTTGAAACGGGGAGTGAGACAGGGCGATCCGCTGTCTTGCTTACTGTTCAACTTCTCCATAGAACCTCTGGCCATCAGACTAAGGCAGGTGGTCAAGGGCCTCTTGGTACCAGGCATAGAGCCCGTGAAAATCATGTTGTATGCTGATGACATCAATTTATTCCTCGGACAGGAGGACTCTGTGCCGGAGGTGTCTGAGTGCTTGACCTCGGTGTCTAAAATCATTGGCTCCAAGTTTAATATGGACAAAACGGACGTTAAGCCAGTCGGTCCACACGACTTCCAGCTTAGCTGCTATGTCCGGCAGGACATGGACGGCCCATCGATACCGGGCGCGCACATCCTGCCACCTGCGGACCCCCTGCGCGTACTGGGGGTCTGGGTCGGCAGTAGGAACTTCGCCACTGATAGATGGGAACAAATAGACAAGCACGTGAAGAAGATCATTTCACAGTGGCGGGCTATTGGCGCATCTGCGAGAAATAGGTCAATTCTGGCCAAAGCCCTCATGCTTTCCAGATGCCACTTCCTAATGGATGGTAACGGTATCCCGCCGAGTATGCTTGCCAGGATTGGGAACAGAATAATGAGCTTTGTCAGAGGGAAATTCTCTGCGATGGCTTACAAAACCTTGGAAGCTCCTTTGGCGGAAGGGGGTCTCAACACGCCCTCCCTCACGACCCGGAAGATGGCTACTGACCTAAAATTCCTGAGCGACCTGGTCACGGGGGACCAAAAAGTGCCCTGGAAACAATGGACCTGGATGGACTTGAAGATGGCCTCGTCTTCCAGCAGAGCCGGCACGCACAGAGGCCTTAATCCCTTCCTGCAACAAGCTTACACAATGCCCTCTCTGCTTCAGAGCAGAGTGTCCCAAGCCTTCCTGACTGCTAGGAAATTCGGACTGGACATGGTCTGTGCTGCCCCGTCCCTCGCGGCACGGATGAACACACCCATCCTTAATCACCCGGCCCTACCTAGACCTGGCTCACAGAGATTTGGAAAGTTACTGGGCCTCAGAGCGAGTGGAGTACGCAAAGTGGTCCACCTTTACGCCCCCCCTGCCCTTAGAGGGACGGGTCTGAAGAAGACGGTGTCGGCCATGAAAGAGCAGGTGCACGCATCAAGCTGGTCGCCACTGAGGAATCTAGGTGCCGCGGGCGCGCACCCTAGTGCTAACATCTGGCCCAACATGGATGGCCCCCTCGGATGCGTGAGGATTTTTACGGCCCCCAAATCTATCATTGCGGGGCGAATAGTCAAAGACGCATACAAGAAAACCAGAGTACGGGACCACATGGTTGACTACACGCCTACCGCGCCGCCAACCGCCAGGTGAGCGGAGCCTATAATCTACGGGAGAGATGTACACATATGGACAGACGGGTCCGCGAAGGACAATGGTAAGGACATCTGCACCGCGGGCTCCGCCTGGGTCTCAGATCTGCAGTTCCAGGACACCGTGTCTCTAACAGGGGCGGTCCTCTCTAATAACGTTGCCGAGGTAGCAGCGGTAGTGTTATGCCTGATGGCTTGGCGGGACGCCCACATAGTCATCCACACTGATTCTACATTCGTCCTGGGCTTGCTAAAAGGAGGCCTCTTGGCCTTGGAAAGGGACGGGTGGGGTGATGCCCCGCGGCACTTCAGTAAGGGACCACCCACGCCCCCCTTACAAACTCTCCTGTACCTACTGCGGGATAGAACGGGTAGGCTGCGGTTCAAGAAGGCCAAAGCCCACGGAAATGACATCATGAATAATCTCGCTGACAAGCTCGCTAATGAAGGGCGAACAACAGGTAGAGTCTTGGACATAGGCTCACTGACTGTGCCGAGCGGATGGATCGACACCGCCCCTGTTCTTTGCCACCAGCCCCTGGACTACCTGACCAAGCTGGTTATGCACGCACGAGTGGGGGCACCTGCGAAGACATTGAAGTTCAAGTCCTTCTCTGACAGATGGATGGTCACCCTAGGCCATATGTTTGGGGTGGTGCTAGACCCTGGAAATTATATTGAGAAAGTGTGGCGCCTGGCCATACCTGAAGGAATGAGGGAGGTGCTCTGGAAGGAGATGAACGGGGCACAGGTCCTAGGACACAGGTACCACGGTCAGGGACATGAGAGATCGGATATGGGTAGGTTCTGCCCTTGTGGACTGGAAGTGACCCTTGGGCACATCCTCGTAGGCTGCGATGTCTACAGGTTACGGCCACTGATGACAGTCTTACTGGCGGCACTGGGCGCGTTGCACCCCGGCTCCAGCTTCAAGACACTATCCCCTGACTCATGGGGCACATCGCCTTGGTACCCCCTCCTTGCGCTGGGCACCCTGGAAGAAACTGCCTACCCTATAGTGAAGGGGCGGAAAAAAATACTCAAGGGGCTCAAGAAGTCGAGGCGTCGGCGCGAATGGCTGGTAGGTAACTACTACTGGGCCCTATGGAAGTGGCGCATGAAGGAAATCCATGATACAAGTTTTAACTTTGTACCCGCGAATTGCGTGGCCTCAATGCATGACACGCTGGCCGTGCCGGTCCCAGCGCACCTACAAGCGCAACAGGCTGAGAATGAGAGCAGCGAGGAGCCGCCCGGCTCCACACCCAACCGTACACCTGCCCCTTTATTGGGCGACCTCACAAAGCTGCCACCCCCCGTGTCCAACCTCCTGGGGAAAGATGCCGGGAGACAGCTCTCTAACAGAGGTAAGTCGATACTGCGCGCTCTCCGAGCGCCTGCACCGCCTCTCTGGGAGAGAAGCGATCTTGCGGGCCCTCACAGATGATGCCTACGCCTAGTGTAGGATTAGGCCTCACGTCACTAATACAACGTCCCACGTCGTCCTCATCACCCTTTCCTCACCCTCTGGGGGCGGGCTCTACTCCCGTCATAAGGTGGGGAATAGTGGGTCGTGCCTGAGCTCACCTTAGGGCAGACGGCAGGATCCCAGGGAGGGACGCTAAACCATTTCTGGGCGGTCCGGTAAGGTGCGCCCTACCAGCCGCGGGTAGGGGTCATCATCACCAATGTCGGACTGGAGGCCCCCCGCAGGTTTAGTGGGTATTCCTTGGTCGCTCCGGCCCTGGCGACCCCCACACTCCTGGCCACTGAAGCTTTGGAGTCTCAGTCCACTGAGCATGGGTGCCAGGAGACCAGCTCACTCATGCACATGGTTGTGAGTGGAGCTGTATTGGTGCCTCCAACAGGCAACAGGGTCTTAAACCAGATTCCTGCAGGTGACGGTAGGGAGAGTTCTAGAGAACAGGCGGTGCCAGATGATGGGGCGCCACTCCACAGACCTGTCAAGTGCAGGGGCCGGGAGACCACTTCCCCTCTCTGACATGTCGTGCAGTCGGCGGCAGAGCTGCCTCCCTGACCCACAAAAAAAAAAAAAAAAAAAGTGGTAAGAAGCGGAGTCGTCCTCATCACCCTTCCCTCGCCCTCTGGGAGCAGGTCCCACTCCTGTTGCAAGGCAGAGGATAGCGGTCCCCTCCTGAGCATGCTAGCAGGCAGACGGAGTGGGCCCAGGGAGGGACGTAAAACTCCTCTCGGGCGGTCCAGTACAGCTAGCCCTGTCAGCCGCAGACAGGGGTCATCTACGCCAATGTTGGACAGGAGGCCCCCTGCAGGTTTAGTGGGTATTCCACAGTTGCTCCGGCTGCTGGCGACCCCCACACTCCCGGCCTCTGAAGCCACTTACGCTGGAAATTTCCCAAGGGTGACGGGAGACCACTTCCCCGTTGGGAGACAGCGAGCTGTATTGGCGCCTCATCAGGGGAACCAAAAAAAAAAAAATAGTACTATATTTTAATAATAGTCACATATAGTACCAAATAGTCATCTATAGTACCAAATAGTTACCCCTGGTACTATTTGTTACTATAACTTATATA